>LKMJ01002071.1_pt1 | contig 18277 bp, 21 predicted proteins | sample 643391 | NCBI WGS metagenome assembly LKMJ01 (sample SAMN04112250, study PRJNA286221) | soda lake metagenome | biome: soda lake; feature: Kulunda Steppe; material: water; isolation source: sample PL-Br10 brine of Picturesque Lake | place: Russia: Kulunda steppe | collected 2010-07 | reverse complement strand
TCATCCGAGTCGTCGCTGTCTTCTACCGCTTCGATGTTGCGCTTGAGCGACTGGAGCTCGGATTCGATGTCGATGTCGATGGGCTCTGACTGGCTCTCGATATCGTCTGTGTCCTGTCGATTCTGAGCGCCGGCTCGGGTGCCGTCTTCGGAAATTTCGTCGTGAACTTCCTTCCGGAGCTCTCGGGCGCGGGTGAGGAGTTCGTCGGCCTGCTCGCTCTCCGGGCGGGCTTCGAGCGCCGACTGGAGCTCAGTGAGAACGTCGTCCAGCTGAGAGAGGGAGGCCCGTCCGACCTGTTCCGCACGATGTCGTGCCTCGGTAACAGCGCCGTCAGGAGACGGGTTTCGGCCATCCGCGAGCCGAAGCGCTCGCTGGAGCAACTGTAGCGCGTGGATGTTCGTCCGCAGAATCAGTATCAGGCCCGGAATAGCCACCTCGCTCGTGAACCGCGAGAGCTCGCTTGGCGTCGGTAGCCGTGGACCCCGCGGGCGCTCCGACTCTACCTCCTGCTCTAACTCACGGAGCGTCCTCGTGAGGTCTGTCAGGAGCTGTGTCAGCTCCGGGTCGGACTCCGTATCGCTCATACCCCCGATACGTCCCGGTGGTACAAAAACGTACCACGATAGTGGCTACTCCTGTACAACAGCGTCAATCGGCACCCGGGACTGTAACTGGTCGATACTCCAGACCATCACTGCTGCGGCGATAGTTCCGCTGATGGGCAGCGCGACCGCGAGCGGGTTTCGGGCGGCGGCGAGTGCAAACAGAACGACACTCACGGCAGCCAGGAAGTACACGACCGACTGGAGAGACAACCGAGAGAATGCGGTATGATGAACAGCTCTCATTACTAGAGACTAACGGACTCGACGGTATAAATATAATCTGAATTATATTTCTGTAGGGTGAGTTACTGAAATAGATTTCATATACCGTGATACCACATGGCAATCGGGGATGGCACATGACAGCGTGACCGTCGTCCGTCGTCTCGGCTGACCAGAACGCTTTTATTTTTAGGCAAGCCTAATACGTACTAATGGACGCTACCAGGGAGGCAGACGTACGGGAAACATCGGCGGAGTTACAGAGTGGCACGGCTCGCGTGACGGCTCACCGAAGTTCGCCCGACCGTCTCGTCTTCACCGAAGAGGGCAACACTGACGGCTGGATTGCGACGGACCTGTCTGTCTCGCTCAAGCGATAAGGTATCTGACACCGGTACTGGCCAGACTGGCTCGCTGACTCGGGAAAATGGGTGCCGACTCTCTGATGCTGGGCTACTTGTGAACTGCGTTCTCGGTGACCAGCGTGTCCTCTTCGAGGTAGTGCTCGATGTGGTGTGCGTCTTCCTCGACTTCGACGAGAATCTGGCGAAGGTTCTCCGCAGTCGCATGGTCGCCAAGATTCGTCGCCAGCTCGATGTGGTCCCGGAGGCTCTCGATGATGTCGCCGTAGATTTCGAGGTCGTGAGAGAGCGACGTGCGAATGTCGTAGATGTCCGGGTCCTCCGACTCGACGGGAGCGTGTGATTCGAGTGCGGACATCCCGGCGACAGGCGTTCCACCGAGCGCCTGAACGCGCTCGGCTATTACGTCGGCCCCCTCCTCTGCGCGGTCTGCGGCCTCACCAAGGAAGAGATGCAGGTCGCGGAACTCTGCGCCGACCACGTTCCAGTGGTGCTTTTTGAGCTGGTGATACAGCACGTACGTCGCTGCGAGGTCAGTGTTCAACGCGTCGATAACCTGCTCAGCCTTCTCCGTGTCCAGCCGTAGCTCATTTTCCTCGACGCTACCGAATTCGCGCAGAACTGTCTTTTGGGTACTCATACACGTCGACGTTCGGTTGCCAGCTATATAAATATGCCTACTACGAAAATATTGTTTACAATATAGAAAATAAAAATTTTGCAGATGGACATTCTATTTCTGGAAAGAAATCCTTACTGGACATCGTTTTTGCAGCTGGAGAGCGACCCACTAGTATGACAGTCAGTGCATTCCTGGCAGTCTCACCGACAGTCGAGGGTAGCATGGCACCGGAGATAGCGAAGGCGGTCGAGGCACTCGAGGAGTACGACGTTGAGTACGAGATGACGCCAATGGGGACGATGCTCGAAGCCGACGACATCTCGGATATTTTCGATGCCGTGGAGGCGGCTCACGAGGCGGTCGACGGCGAGCGTGTCGGGACGTTCCTCAAAATCGACGACAAGCGAACCAGCGACGACCCGGCGAGTACGAAAGTCGAGGCCGTCGAGGAGCAGCTCGGTCACGAGGCCACGAGCCGCAGATAGCGGCGGCCCCTCCTGGTGTGGAGACCACGAGTTCATAAAGGAGGCGACACGAACCTACTGGTATGGAGAGTCTCAACCGCATGGCCACGGAGCTGGTCGACGAGGCTATCGACTTCGCCGAGGAGCTCACTATCGATGTCCACTCGTTACCGAACGAGGCGATAGTGCTGGATTTTGGCGTTGACCTGCCGGGCGCTGTCGAGGCGGGGCTGTTGCTCGCCGAGATTCAGACCGCAGGGCTGGCGACAGTCCAGAGCCGCGTCGACGATGTCGCCGGCGCACCGCTTCCCCACGTAGAAGTGACGACCGACCACCCGGCACTGGCGTTGCTGTGCTCGGGGAAGGCCGGCTGGGAGCTACAGACCGAGTCGTTCGAGGGGCTCGGCAGCGGCCCTGGACGCGCGCTCGTCGCCGAGGAGGATATCTACGAGCGGGTTGGCTTTCGCGACGAGTTCGAGTTCGCAGTTCTCGCCGTCGAGTCCGAACAGCTGCCGGACGAAGCGGTCGTCGAGACCGTGGCCTCCCGTGCCGGTGTCCCCGAAAGCGGGGTCTTCCTGCCGACGTTCTCGACTGCGAGCATCACCGGCAGCGTCATCGCCGCCGCTCGGGCGACCGAACTTGCTGTCTTTCGCCTTTCCGAACTCGGCTACGACCCGCTCGATGTGCTTTCGGTGAGTGGGTCGGCTCCCCTTGCGCCGGTCGCCGAGTCGGAGGCCACCGCGATGGCCCGAACGAACGACGCTATCGCGTACGGCGGCCGAGTCCATCTCGTGGTTGACCAGCCCTTCGACCGGTTCGACGAGGTGGTTTCGACCGCCTCGGCCGACCACGACGAGCCGTTCGTCGACATCTTCGAGTCCGTCGACTGGGAGTACGGCGAACTGCCCGTCGACCTGTTTGCCCCGTCGCAGGTAACTATCGACGTACGCGGTGGCGATACCTACGTTTTCGGTGAGACGAACGAACGCGTCCTCGCTGAGAGCTTCGGACTCTGATGCAGTACCGACAGCTCCCACCAGCTGGTGGTGTGGACGATATCGAAGCAGTGTTTCGAGCGGTTCCCGTGGACCCTGCCGATACTGCTGATTGCTGTGGGCGTGTCTGTGACCGAACTGTGGTCGAGAGCCGAGAGCACGCGAGCCAGTGGCTCGTGTTTCTCACCGCGCTTGGCTGTGTGACCGACGACGGGGCCGGGTACTACCGGAGCGTCGACGAGCTCGATAGCGAGACACTCGGCACACAGTTCGAATCACGTGTGTTCGGTGTCCCTGCAGTTCTGGACGTGCTCGAACGGACCGGCCGGCCGCTCACTCGCGACGAGGTGTTCTCTCGCCTGGAGGACGGTACGCGACGCCGCCTCGAGCGCTCTGACCCCGAGTACCTCGACCGACTACTGGGGTGGGCAGTCGTATTCGAGCGCGCGAGTGTTACCGAAGCGGGGTTCGTCGCTGAAACCGATTGATGAGGCGACGACTGAAAGAATCACTGCTCGATAGCAGCATCACCACCTCGGAGTACTGGTCCGTGAACGTCGGTGACGACGCGCCAGCCGAGCGCGAGGCCGCTGAGCAGGAGCGTAACCCCAAACACCTGGGTCACGATTGGAATCGCGTCTTCACGTCGGTCGACGGCCAGCACTTCGATTGGGGCTGACTGCAGGTCGTCGTTCGTCGCGACGGTGTAGTTGTACTCGCCCGCGTGAGCTCCTTCGGCGTCGAGCGTGAACGTCACCGACTCCGTCTCGTTTGCTTCGATTCGTTGCTGGGTCGAGTCGACGATTTCGCCGTCGAACTCGAGTGCGACGGGAGCTGTCGCATCGATGTCACCTGTGTTCCGGACCGAGGCGATTATCTCCGTCTGTTCGTTCTGCCAGACGCTTCCCGAGTCGTCAAGCCCAGTCACTTCGTGGGCTGGTCGTTCCGTAACGGTCGTCGTGTGGTCGGTGCGCTCCTCACCGACGCGTAGCTGTGAGGAGTAGTTCCCTGGGTCATCGGGGGCCGGGAACGAGAACGTAATCTCGCGGGCTTCCCCCGGAGCCAGCTCGACTTCCGCTTCCAGCACGTCCTCGGCCCCGCTGTCCCAGTCTGGCTCGAGAACGACGGAAACGTGCTCCTGGCTGTCGTTGGTGTTCGCAAGGCTCACTCGCCCATCCACCTGTTCGCCTGCAGCTACCTTTTCGGGCAGATGCGTCTCGATAACCGAGGGACCCGCTGTCGTCGCTGGCGCCGATTCCTCACGGTCTGTGAGCCAGTCGTGGTGACCGCCCACACCGAGTCGGACTCGTGAGTCGACGCTGTCTCCGCCGAGTGGTTCGGTGACGACGGTGGCAGCCCCGTTGATACCGTTCTCGAACGCGTCAACGCGCCAACGCTCTGTTCCGTTCACCGTTTCGAGCGCCATCACTTCGCCGCCGTCAGTTCCTGCATAGAGAGTTTCGTCGAACACTGTCGGGGCCTGAATCGACTCGTTTTGGTTCTCGTACCGCCATCGTTCGTCCGCAGAACTGGCGTTGATAGCGGTGAGCATCGACGCCGTTTCGCCCAGCGGTGAGTTGCCGACGAGATACGCCGTGTGTACAGTGTCGTTCCCGGCAGGGCCACCGAGAACGGCGCTTTCGAAGCCCATCGCTGTCTTCTGATAGGTCCAGATTCGTTCACCTGTGTCGCGGTCTATCGCGTACAGAAACGCACGGTTGTCCGCAACGTAGACCGTTTCCTGTTCCGACTCCCTGGTCGTGTTTCGGTCGGTCCCCAGCGGGTCGCTCCCATCGAGCGCCATCGGCGCCAAAATATCACCGGACGATCTACTTTCGAACGTCCAGCCCTGCTCACCGGTTTCGGTATCGAACTCGTAGAGCGTCGCCCCTCCCGGGACAAGGAGCGACCCCTTCTCCCCCCCGTGTGGAACGCCACTCGTCTGGAACGTCTGTCCTATCTCGTCTGCTTTCCACGTTTCGTTACCGTCTGTCACCGAGTGTGCAGACAGGAAGCTGTTCAACCCGCCAGCGTAGACTGTCCCGTTGAACACTGTCGGAGCACCGGTGACCGCTGTCGATATCGGGACTCTCCACTGTGTGTCGCCTGTCTGTGCATCGAGCGTGACGAGCTCCTCCCCGTCGCCGAAGTAGACGGTGTCGTCGACGACGGTCAGCCGGGCGCTCGACCCACGAAAGATAGCGAAATGTGTCCAGTCGTTGCTGGTCCCGTTGTACTCCCACTGAATCTCACCGGTCACCGCATCGAGCGCGTGAACACCCTGACTGGACCGGACGTACACCGTCCCATTCGAGACAATCGGTGAACGAATATGACTGCCCAGCTCCTGTGTCCACACCGTGTCACCGGTTTCACCGTCGAGCGCTGCGAACGTCCCCGTCTCCGTTCCGGCGTACACCGTTGGACCCCAGGCGATAGCCGACGGCAAAGCTATCGACTGGTCGGGCGGTCCAACGTCTATCGTGGCGTCGAGACCGCCGTCCAGCGTCGTGGCTGTCGCCTGTGCTGAGGGTTCGTCGCTCTCGAAAAACGGCAAGCCGAAGGTCAGGACGGCGATAGCTCCGGCTATCAACAGGAGCGAGACGCCCGCGAGTGCGAGCTGTGTCATCGTCCAGTTGCGTTCGGAGTCTTCCCACTCTGGCCCACGGAGTTCGTCATCGAAATAGGTGGCCCAGAGCTGATTCGACACGTCGGTTTCACAGCTGTAAATGAGGCGATGGCGGAGGTCGTGAGCGTCCACGAGCTGGATTCCGACGCCGTCGAGCTGTGTGGATTCGGCGCTCTCGACACGTGGGGAAATAACGCGGTCGACCTGGTCCGCTGATGGGGTCTCTGACCGAAGCCTGGCCAGTCGACTTCCCGGCAGAACCAGTAACCGCCGCTCACGGTTTCCTTTCCGAGTGACGACGATATCCCCGTCCAGAGACGTTTCCCAGCCGGCGAGTGACCAGAGGTCAGCCACGAACGTCTGGAACTCTTCGTGAGTGAGCGTCTGGAGTCGGTCTGCAAACGCCGACGTGGGAATCGTCGACATCGACCAACACTCCGAACTCGACGAAAATATGCGTATCGCTATCTGGCAGTGAGTACACGCGAAAAGTACCGGAGCCTCTCAGATGCCGTGAATCGTCTCCTCCGCCTCGAGCAACTCATGATAGCGGTTACGGATGGTCACTTCGGAGATGTTCGCTACCTCGCTGACCTCGCTCTGTGTGACTTTCTCGTTGGTCAACAGGGAGGCTGCGTACACGCCAGCGGCGGCGAGGCCGACCGGTGACTTGCCCGAGTGAACGCCCTGTTCTTTGGCAGTACTGAGCAACTGTCGTGCTCGTCGTTCGACCTCCTCCGAGAGGGTGAGCTCCGAGACGAATCGGGGGACGTAGCTTTCGGGGTCGGCCGGCTCGATTTCGAGCTGGAGCTCCCTCACAACGTAGCGGTAGGTCCGGGCAATCTCGTCTTTTTCGACCCGAGAAACCTGTGTCAGTTCATCCAGTGAGCGTGGCGTTCCGGCCTTGCGTGCCGCTGCGTACAGTGAGGCGGTTGCGACACCCTCGATGGAGCGGCCAGGGAGCAGGTCGTCTTCGAGGGCGCGGCGGTAGATGACGCTTGCCGTCTCGCGGACGTTCTCGGGAAGACCAAGCGCCGAGGCCATGCGGTCGATCTCGCCCAGCGCCTGCTTGAGATTGCGCTCCCGGGAATCACGCGTGCGGAAGCGCTCGTTCCAGGTACGCAGGCGCTGCATCTTCTCGCGCTGGCGACTCGACAGTGCGTTGCCGTATGCGTCTTTATCCTGCCAGCCGATGTTCGTCGACAGCCCCTTGTCGTGCATCATGTTCGTCGTCGGCGCACCGACGCGGGACTTCTTGTCTTTCTCTCGCGCATCGAACGCGCGCCACTCCGGCCCGGGGTCGATTTCGGCTTCTTCGACGACCAGTCCGCAGTCTTCACAGACCGTCTCGCCATGTTCCGCGTCCGACGTAAGCTTGCCGCCACACTCCGGACAGTCGACTGTCTCCTGGGACGGACGTTCGGACTCTTCCTCCTTTTCGCTCTCACGCGTATAGCGCCTCGTAGTGGTGTCGGTCATGGTAGCACTGGAATCGGGCTCGCTGCCCGTGAAAACGCTTTCCTGTATTGAATGTGTTGGTTCGCTCCCAACTTAAATCTTTTCCAAAATCGCATATTTCGTTCACAGCCACGGAAAATTTTTGACGGTAATCGCGAGTTAACTGATACGTTTCGATAACTGCGGGTGCTGATGGACCCTGGTGGCGAGCCAGCGGTTGGCGGTCAGTCGTCGGCAGCCTCCGCGAGCTCATCGATGCTCGAGAGGTCGAGACTGCCGCCGATGGTGCGGTTCGGGTAGGGGATGTCGATACCTTCCTCGTCGAACCGTTCTTTGACTGCCTGGACGTACTCCCCGCGGGTCTTGACGAAATCTCCCCGGCTCGGATTTCCAATCCAGATACGAGACTGCAGCCCAACGTCCGAGTCGCCCAGTTCGACCAGGCGAACCGAGGGCGCAGGGTCGTCGAGGATGTCCCCGTGTTTCTCGGCCTCCTCGACGATGATTTTCGTTGCCTGGTCGATATCGTCTTCATAGCCGATGCCGAAGTCGAACTTCAGGCGAAGCTGGTCCTTTGCGACCGGATTTTTGATGACGTTGTCGGTAAGCATCGAGTTCGGCACCGTCAGCAACTCGTTATCGAACGTCCGGACGCGGGTTACACGGAGACTAATATCCTCGACGACACCGGTGTTGTCGTCCCATTCAATCCAGTCGCCGATACGGAACGGACGGTCGGCGAAGATGAAAATCCCTGCGACGAAGTTCCGAATGACGTTCTGGAGCGCCAGACCGATTGCGAGCGTTGCCGCAGCACCGATAGTCGCCAGCGAACGCAGGAAGTTACCGAAGCCGGCCAGCGCAAACGCGACCGACAGCGCCACGAAGAAGATACTGACGCTCACGATTTTCTGCAGCGGCTTTTTCGCGTGCGTGTCGAGGCCCCGCGCGTTCATCAGCCGAGCTGACAGGGGGCTGATAGTGACGCGTCCGAGTAGGTAGACGACAGCGAGTGCACCGACGAAGATGACTGCCTGTGCGACGGTCTGGGCCCACTGCGTATCATCGTCGGCGAGCAACTCTGCGACGGGGGCTACCGCCCCTGCCGTGTCAACGACCGCCCCCGCTGTGCTCATCGCTCGATCACTGCCGTGTGGCCGCGGGTGTCGACAACGGCTCCGTTGACACGCTCCGCCAGGCTCTCGGCCAACTCCTCGGTGTCAGTCCCGGCACGGGAGGACCGGTGAAACTTCACTTTCACGAACTGGCGCTCGTCGAACTGGTCTTCTAGCTCGTCGACGACGGGGTCGATACCGTTCTTTCCAACCCAGAGGGTCACGTCGAGCGTATGCATCTTCTCTCGGCGGCTATCGGAGCTCATGTTTTCTGTATATTTGGCTATAGCCCTTTTATAGTTGGGCAAAACGAGTTTTGACTCGGCGTCCTACTCGTAGGGGTGGCGGTGGTGCTCGCCGCAGTCACAGGTGACGACGACGTGACCGTCCTGCAACCGAACGCGTGCGTTCGTTCCCGGTACGAGATACGTATCACACCGGTCACAGGTGAACCGGACGAACTCGCGGGGAAGCGCGAGTCGGTTCCGTTCCGAGATACGCCGAGCACGCCGGACGTATCGGCGGGCACGCTCCTGGTCGCCCTCGCACACCGCCTGGCGTGCCAGTTCCTGTAGCCGCTCGATACGTTCGGCTGCGATACTCACGAGTAAACTGTCTCCCTGTTTCGCACGTATAGTTTCCGTTCTCTCGCAGTCCGTTACCACTCCTTGCAGTCTCGACAGACGAACGCGCCGTCGTCTTCCCAGAGGCGGCCCGTCGTCGTCTCACAGCGCTCACACGACTCTCCTGCAAAAACACACCGTGCGGTCGTGACGGCCGGGGTCACGCTGCTGTCTGTCCCCTCGCCACTGGCAGTATCGTCTGCCGTCTTCCCGTCGGGGTCCTGCTCGCATTCGCCCTCACTGTTTGACTCGAAGAACTCGTCGAGTGAGGAGTCCTCCATACACCACTGTCAGGACCACATCTCCTTATCGATGCTGGTCTTTCAGCCGGGTCGGGAGTATCAGAACCGACAAATACTGTCGCTCCAAACGACCACCCATGAGCGCAGTCTCGCAACTCATCGAGAGCATTATCGACATGCCAGGACACCTCGCCGATGTCGCGCTACAGGGGCCAGTAGAGCTGGTACTGGTCTTGTTTGGCGCACTCTTTATCGCCATTCCGTCGGCGCTGTTGGCCTACCTGGTAATCGGTGCGGGAATCGACCTCGTCACACCCGGAGGGAAGGGAACACGTCATCCATAAGCGCCAGGGCCTCACCGATATCGGGTCCGATTGGCGAGCCGACGACGACGCTGTCTGCTGTTTCCAGAAGCTCGTTCAACCGCTTCGTCACGTCTTCTGGCGTTCCCGCGACACAGAACGCGTCGAGCATCCGGTCTGTGACTGCCTCGAATGCCGCGGAGAACTCGCCGGCCGAAATCGCCTGTTGAATCTCCTCGGCGCGCGTTTTGTCTATCCCGTGGCGGGCCAGCACAGGTGAGGGCGCCCCGGCAGTGATGAACGCGACTGGTGGGCGGGCGGCCTCCCGGGCCGCTTCGCCGTCTGTGGCGATGCTGACGCTGGCGTAGGCGGCGAAATCGACATCGTCTCGCCGACCGTCCCGTTCGGCGACGCCCTCTGACACCCGCTCGGCTGCCCACTCGATATCCCGTGGATGAGAGCCGTTGAACAGCACGCCGTCTGCGTACTTCGCCGCCATCCGTGTCATGTGTGGCCCCTGTGCGCCGACGTAGATTGGGACGTCACCTCCCTCGTAGTTCAGGCCTGCAGCTGTCGCGGTGAACGTCCCGTCGTGGTCGACGCGCTCGCCACGCCAGAGGCGGCGACTCACCTGCATCGTTTCGAGCACTCGACGGAGCGCATCGTCGTGACCGAAGCCCAGGTTCTCGATGGTCGAGCGGTCCCCGGCTCCGATACCGAAGACACCACGACCCTCGGAGAGTTCGTCAAGCGTCGCCATCCGCGAGGCGAGTGTCACCGGATGAGTCTCGTACGGGTTGGTCACACCCGGGCCGAGGCGAATCTCCTCGGTCGCCTCGGCTATGGCTGCCAGCGCCGCGAACTCGTCGCGGTTGTTGTAGTGGTGGCTACAGAACACGGTATCGAAGCCGCTGTCGGCGGCAGTGCTCGCTTGCTCGACGAGCTGGGGAACCGGCTCTTCCGGGGTTAGTTCAATCCCGAGCATACGTCCACTCCTTCAGTGCGGCTCTGACGAGGTCATCTTTTTCGTCTCTGAACAGGTTGTCGCTGCCGTCGAACTCGCCGAACTCCCAGTCCCTGATGACGGCGACGGGCGTTCCACCGGCACCTTCGCCCGTGACGAGGTTTGCAGTCGCCGATAGCTCGTCGACGACAGCCTGGACGGTGACTCCCATCTCTCGGCCGTCTCGGTCCAGTTTCCCCCGCCAGTCCCGTGCGGCGGGCATTCCGGCCCAGCCCAGGGCCACGCCGCGCTGGCCGTACCGGAACGGTCGCCCAGACGTATCCGTCACGATGACAGGCGTGCCGAGTGCGTCGTGCAGCCGCTCGGCACTCGCTGTCGGGTCTTCGGGCAACAACAGCAGGTCCGAATCGGGGACGTTCGACCGGTCGATACCCGCGTTGACGGTGATATGTCCGAAGCGAGTCACGGCGAGGATAATCGGTGCGTCAAGTAACAGCTCTTCACTCTCTTCTATCACCGCCTGTGCGAACCGTGGGTCTTTCTCTTCTCCGGCGATATCGCCGATTCGTCGGGCAATTCGTTGCGCACGCTCACCCGCAGGAAAATCGCGCAGGTCAGCCTGCCTCCCCTCGGCTTTCGAGACGATGGTGCTTGCGACACAGACGATGTCGCCACCCTCGAGTGCTCCGTGCTCCTGGATGAGTCCCGCGATGTCGTCGCCGGGCTCGATTTCCGGGAGCCCGTCGACGGCGAAGACGTTCATATCTCTCACTGAGGGTGCTTCTCTCAAAAGGTGATTGGTCGGACCGAAATCCGCCGACTTCGATACTATCGCTTCGAGCGTCTACGCTGTGTCAGTCGTCGTCGGAGTCTGCCTCGATGCGTGCCTGCCGACGCTGTGCGCGTTCGATGAACTCCTGTGGGAGCTCGTCGATTTCACCGGCCTGGACACCCCAGAGGTGGGCGTACAGTTCGTCGTTGCCCAGCAGTTCGTGGTGGGCTCCCCGCTCGACGATCTTGCCACCTTCGAGGACCAGAATCTGGTCCGCGTCCTTGATTGTCGAGAGGCGGTGGGCGATGGCGAACGTCGTCCGGTCGGCAGTGAGCTGGTCTAGCGAGCGCTGGATGAGCATCTCCGTCTCCGTGTCGACATCGCTGGTCGCTTCGTCGAGGATGAGGATGTCCGGGTCCTTCAGGATGGCGCGGGCAATCGAGAGGCGCTGACGTTGTCCGCCCGAAAGCTTCACGCCGCGCTCACCGACCTCGGTGTCGTAGCCGTCAGGGAGGTTTTTGATGAACTCGTGAGCCTCTGCCATCTTGGCGGCCTCGATGACTTCCTCGCGGGTTGCCTCGAATGCACCGTACTTGATGTTCTGCTCGACGGTGCCGTAGAACAGGTAGGTGTCCTGACTGACGTAGCCGACTGACTGCCGAATCGAGCGCAGCCGGACGTCGCGGAGGTCCTGTCCGTCGATTGTGACAGCCCCCTCGTCTACGTCGTACATCCGCAAGAGGAGTTTGAGCACCGTCGATTTCCCTGCGCCAGTCGGTCCGACCAGCGCGAGTGTCTCGCCACCCTCGACGGTGAAGTCGATGTCGTCGACGATAACTTCATCATCGTACCCGAACGTGACATCGTCGTACACGACACGACCCTCCGTGACCTCGAGGTCTTCGGCACCATCGCGCTCTTCGAGGCGGTCTGGCTCGTCCATCAGCCCGAAGATCCGGGCAGCGGACGCCCGGGCGCGCTGGTACATATTGATAATCTGCCCGAACTGTGCCATCGGCCAGATGAACCGCTGGCTGTAGAGGATAAAGGCGACGAACGTCCCCGCGCGGAGCTCCCCGGAGAACGGTCCGGGAGGGCCCTGCAGAACCCACAGTCCGCCGACGATGAACGTCAGGACGAATCCGAGTCCCGAGAGCAACTGGAGACCAGGGAAGAACTTGATTCGGATACGAATCGCTCCCCAGTTCGCACCGAGGTAGTCGTCCGAGACATCGTCGACGCGGTCGGACTCGTAATCCTCGGTGACGCTCGATTTGATGACCTTGATACCGCCGAGGTTGTTCTCCAGCCGGCTGTTGAGCTTTCCGACCATCGACCGAACTTCGGCGTACTTCGGCTGGATGAGCTTGATGAAGATGTACGTGAAGAGGGCGATTAGCGGGACGGGTGCCATCGTCACGAGCGCGAGTTGCCAGTTGTAGGCAAAGAGCAGGACACCGATACCGACGACCATCACCGACAGCCGGAACAGGGAGTTCATTCCGTCATTGAGGAACCGCTCGAGCCGGTTGGCGTCGTTCGAGAGGATGGACATCATCTCGCCGGTCTGCTTGTCGGCGAAAAAGTCCATATTCAGCTCCTGCATCTTGTCGTAGGTGTCGGTCCTGACGTCGTGTTGGATGTGCTGTGCGAAGTAGTTGAATCCCCAGTTACGAATCCAGTGGAAAATGGCTGCGAACGTGAATATTCCAATCAGTAACGCGATGGTGAACCAGAACTGTTCCACCTGTCCGTCGGGGATATACGGTTCTGCTATGTTGCCACCGAGTGGCAACGCCTCTGCGTAACTCACTTCTTCGAAGAAGATTGCGTCGATCGCAACCGCGAGGAATATCGGCGGCAGCAGATCGAGCACGCGGGCCAAAATCGAGGCCACGATACCGGTGAGCGCTGCCCACCAGTATCTCATTCCGTAGTCGCGGAACAAACGCTTCATCGGGTTCTCGATTTTCTCCCGCTGTTCCTCGAACGGGTCGTCTTTTTCCCAGTCTACACTACTCATTATCACGTCTGAGTTGCTACACGTGTAAAAGACTTTCCGAGTAACGTCGCACTATGTAATATATAATAACAATACACCAAGTGGATAGTTTCTATAGCTCAGAGTGGTGAAGAACCCGTCGCAACTGTGTAAATTTGAGCACACAGCACTGCTTCGTTGTTCACTTTTTAGATTGCGGGGCTGACTACAGGTCCTCGGTTATAGACACCTGAATTTACTATATTATAGTCGACAGAAATTTATTTCTGTAATAAAAGATATTATGCCCTGCCGTCGCACTACACGCAGGGAACGTATCGTTGGAATGGGTTCTCTGCGGGATGCGATGTCAACGGTTGGGTCCCCCCCTGGACGATATCACTCGTCCTGTCCGCGCCCCAGTTGATAGAACTCCTCGTTCGGGCGCCAGTCGGCGAAGTGAGCCATCCGGTTCGAGAGGTTGAACAGCGACGTGATGCTGGCGATATCCCAGAGTTCCTCCATCGAGAACCCGTGTTCGCGGAGTCGCTCGATATCGGACTCTTCGACTGCGGCTGGACGTTCGGTGAGTTTGACTGCCACATCACACATCGCTTCGTGTGCTTCACTGATGTTCGCAGTCCGGTGGTTGGTCGCCAACTGCTCGGCGAGATACGGGTCTTCGGCGTAGATTCGCGTGAGTGCGCCGTGGGCGACCACACAGTACAGACAGTCGTTCGCGCCGCTGACGGCGACGATAATCATCTCGATTTCTTCACGGGCGAGCGGCGAATTCTCTGTGATAGCGTCGTAATAGTCGAAAAAGGCCCGAGACTGTGCCGGTTTGTACCCGTACGCAAGGAAGACGTTCGGGACGAATCCCGCCCGCTCGCGTTCGTACTCGATTCGCTCCTGGAGGTCCTCCGGAAGGTCCTCGACGTCCGGCACCGGAAACCGTGTCATTGCTGGGTCCGACATACTGGAACCACCGACCGCCCGCACAATAATCGTTCCCGTCTTGCTGGTGCGCTCGCGGGCTACTGCTCGTCGTTCGGGTCGTGGTCCAGGTAAAAGCGCATCGCAGTGACGAACGTTCCAGTGAGAAACAACAACAGTTCCCAGGTCGCGCCGATGACGGGGAAGACACGTTCGGGGTCTTCGTCAGGAGCGTCCGGTTCGCCGGGGTCGACGCCGGTGGTGATGTCGACTTCCTCGGTCGTGCCGCGTGCCTCGGGAGTCGGCGTTCCGTTGCCGTTACCCCACTCGATGAACGTCTGGACGATACCCTGCTGGTCCGAGAGTTCGATTTCGCCCGACAGCGTGTAAAACTGGTCGTGAACCGGCCAGAAGAGGTTGACGACGCCGTCGGTCATATCGAGCAAGACGCCCGCGACGGCGTAACAGAAGATGGTGACCCAGCCGACTCGATACCCCCAGTGGCCCCACCTGTCGAGGATGGAGGACTCCTCACGCACGTGCACGTCGACCAGCAGCACCGCGAGCGCGACCGACGGAATGACGAGGTTGTGAAACACCGCCCTGTGTCCGAACCCGACGAACAGCGGAACGAACGAATCGAGGTCGATGAAGATAATCACCGTCATGATAAACAGCACCGATTTCTTATCGAACGCGTAGCCGAGCAGTGCTGCCGCTATCAGGCCTGCAAATGCCATATGGACGATGGTCGATGGCATGTTATCGCATGGCAGTTTGAAGGAATGAGTCTTCTGGTCGAACTGAGCACAAGAATTTAAGCACTGCCCCACCAGAGAGGTTGTATGGACAGCGACTCCGTGCCACAGGAGATTACGACACTCGTCGGGCGAGAAGTGTACACGAACAACGGCGTCTTTCTGGGAGAGGTCGAGGATCTGCGACTCGACCTGGACGCACAGCAGGTGACGGGCCTGGCGCTCCACGAACTGAACCGCGAACTGTTCACCGAGGAGGCCGCGAGCGCCCGCGGCGTTATCGTACCCTACCGGTGGGTCCAGTCGGTCGGTGACGTGGTCATTGTCAACGACCTGGCCGAACGCGTCCAGCAGGCCAAAGACGACGGGGAAGAAGAGCTTCGCGCCTGACCACCGTTTTAGCTTCCGTTACCGTTACTACTGCTCTCGACGCCCATCGCCTCGAACAGTTTCTTCTTGACGGCTTCCTCGGTCAGCTCCAGCAGCGTCTCCTTGTTGTCATCGCTCACCTCGATACCGGTGAAGATACCAAGCGGAATCTCCGCGCTCGCGTCGGTCGAGTGTCCGGCCACGTCGGCGATATCTTCGAAGGCGTCTTCGAGCACCTTTCCGATGTCCATGCGGATGTCCTTCGAGCGCGCCGCGAGGTAGATGACGTCGTCGGCAATCGCGAACACTGCCGTCGTCGTGATGCCCTCGAGATTGAGAAGATGCTGGGCGGCCTGCGAGAGTGCGTCGCGGTCGCGAATGAACCCTGCGTTCGAGACGAGATGTGAGCCCTCGACCTCACGGTTGCGGATGGCTTCGGCGAGCACGTCGAGCGTCTCCGCCGACATCGAGGGTGATTCGACCTGCTCGAGCGTGTCGTGGTCCGCGAACGGATAGAGGTACGCCGCCGCCGTGAGGTCCGCTGGTGTGGTGTCTCGCTTGAAATCGAGCGTCTCAGCGCGAATTCCGTACAGCAGGGCGGTCGCTACTGCCTGGTCGAGAGTCAGGTCGAGCTCCTGGATGTACTTTGTCAGAATCGTCGACGTCGAGGAGACGTTCGGACGGATGTCCGTGAACGTCGTCTCGTGTTCGTGGTCGTGCTCGTAGTGGTCGATGATGATGTCGGCTCCAGCTTCCTCCTCTGGCTCGCCAGCTTTCGCGTGGTCGACCAGCGCAATCGTGTCGTAGTCGCCGGTGTCGGTATCTTCGACCGAGACGAGTTCGATGCCGAGCAGGTTGACGAACGCCCTGTTCTCCTGGTGGCCGATTTCGCCGTCGTAGATGATATCAGCGTCAACGTCGCGACTCTCTGCAATCGTCTTCAACGCTGCTGCGCTCGCAATCGAGTCCGGGTCGGGGCTCCGGTGGATACGAATCGCCATCCGGTTGTTCGTGTCGTCGATGACTTCGGCCAGCTGGCGGGCCCTGTACTCCAGCTCACCGCTCTCTAGGGCGCGGAGCGCAGAGTCGGCGATGACGGCAGATGGGTTGATGACAACATCTGCTCCTGCTCTCGTCAGCTCGTCACCTGACACCGGGTCGGACGCACGTGCGACAATGAACTGCTCTTCTCCCAGTGCACGGATGTTCTCGATAGCGCTGACGTTCGCCTCGATATCGGACGAGAGGATGAGAACAACGTCTCGGTCGGAAATCTCCGCTGCGATATCCTGACTCTGGATATCTCCCTGCCGGGCGTCGAGGTCCTGGTCTCGAAGCGCCTCGACTCGCCCCTCGTCGTGATCGACGATGAGCAAGTCCTTTCCCTCCGCGACCAGCTCGTCGGCGACGACGTGCCCGACGCTTCCACACCCCAAAATTGCATAGGAAGACATCGAAGCCATCGTGAGGCCGGTTCCTGTACTCATTAGTGTGTTGTACCTTACAAGCAAGCCCATTTAACCTTTCGAGGGAGGTCTTGGGCCCCGGTCAGCGTTGCAAGGCGCTCACGATAGCGAGAGGGGCTGTTGCTCTTGTCCCAGCCCGTCTCGACGATGTCGTGGTTGATGTGGTCGGCATTATTGGTCAGTTGGCGAGGCCTCCGATGCCACGTTCTCGTCGTAGTAATCCTTGGCGAAGAGACCAGCCACAACGCCAAGCGCCAGCGCGATGGCAAAGGTAAGCCCGACACCGATTGCGGACGCGATGCCGTCGACGACCATGTAGACGATCTGCAGGTCGAAGCCGATCATTTCGAGGCCGATGACGAGGACAACTCCGTACAGGATGGTTCGAACGAGCGCCGGAATCCAGGCGCCGTACTCTCGGTCCGAAGCCAGTTCGGAGTCACCGGTTCGACGAGCCGCCCAGTCAGCGAACAGGAGTCCGACGATGATGACTGCCACGCCGGCAAAGAACTCCGGGGCGTAAGCAACCAGACGCTCCATCCACTCGCCGAGGCGGTCAAGTCCCATGTGTTCGGCGGCGAGGAACACGGAAAACAGGATAACGTAGTACTTGACGAGTAGACCGGTCACCCGTGCGGCTGGTCCGTACGACTCTCTCGGCAACGAGTCGGTACTCCCGTCCCCAACTCCTCGTTCGGACTCTACCGTCTCTCCCTGTGGCGGGCTATCGCTTTCGTGGATGTGTTCGCCAAACGGCGAGTCCTCTAGTTGCTTTTCGAACCGTATCTGGTCGACCAGTCGTGCAGCAATCGGCTCCAGCCAGCTGGCGATGTAGTATCCAATCGCAATGAGTATCGCACCGACGATGAGCTCTGGAAGAAACTCGATACCCCTCTGAAAACCCTCTTCGACCGTGTCTGTGAGCGTTTCAGTAATCGTGTCCAGTACCAGCGGAGCAGATGCGATATCTGTCACGTTCGATAAAATGTCAGTCTGAACCATACAAACCTTACCGCTCAACGGACCGTAATAAGCGCTTCGAGAACATCCGAGAGAACCGGCGAACAGTCTGGTTTCGCGCTGGTTTCGACAGTGAAAACAGGTCGCAGTGGTTCCCGAAAGGAAACGTATATTACTCGCCTCGAAGTACTGCGAATCGTCAGGGCCGGTAGCTCAGTCTGGCAGAGCGACGGACTCTTAATCCGTCGGTCGCGTGTTCAAATCGCGCCCGGCCCGCTTCATCGCGTTTCGATTCAGAGTTCCCCGACAGCAGCGGGTTCTTTATACCAAGTGTCATCCTTTTGGGGATGTGAGTTCGCTTCGTTTCTAGCGCGGGTGTCTGCCGTCGTGCGACGAGTTGAGTGTGCAACCCGCAGCGTAATAAAAGCCGGC
>LKMJ01002070.1_pt1 | contig 18285 bp, 30 predicted proteins | sample 643391 | NCBI WGS metagenome assembly LKMJ01 (sample SAMN04112250, study PRJNA286221) | soda lake metagenome | biome: soda lake; feature: Kulunda Steppe; material: water; isolation source: sample PL-Br10 brine of Picturesque Lake | place: Russia: Kulunda steppe | collected 2010-07 | reverse complement strand
TGACGTCGGCGCTGTCGTATGCCAGGAAGCGGTCAGGGAACGGCGACCCTGTCCGCATCGACATCCTGGGCGATGACGTCCCGAAACAGGTCCGCGTCGAAGTCATCCGCCCCGACCAGCAGGCGAAGCGCGTCAGCGTCTTCTATACCATCGACCCGGACAGCATCCGCCAGGAACCCGACATCCCGGACATCACCCTGAAACACCGGGCGACCCCTGGGGTCGACGCCCTGAAGGACGCCGTCCAGGACCTGGGCGGCTTCCATGACCATGTCTGGTTCAGCCGCGACGACGCGACGTTCATCGTCGGGAGCCAGCCGAACCGGAACCCGACGCTGACCGCGGACGACGACGTCGTCGACACCGTCGAATTCCCGAACGCCGCCTGGGCCATCGACGAACAGGACCTGGGCGAAGGGTCGCTGTTCAGCGTCGATTACGTCCGCGACTTCACGGCGGCGCTGAAGGCGGCGAAGGCCGACCGCGTCACCGTCCAGTTCGACGACGAATTCCCGGCGATGCTGGACTGGGAATCGACTGACTGGGGCTTCAGCGGGACCATGATGGTCGCCCCGCGAATCCAGTCTGTCGGGGGCGACTGATGTCGGGACCCGACATCGACCTGAACGCGGCGGCCCGCATCGACGACTGACTGACGACAGCCGACCTTCGAACCACCCTTATTTCACCGTCAGACCGCCCAGCCGACGCGCTGTCAGCGTCCGCTGGACGGGGCGGTCGGATGGGCCAGCCGATACCTGGTCCCGCCTGGCGCGGCGTACAGCGCCATCAGACCATGACCGACGAAACAGAACAGGCGACCATCTTCGACGCGGACAGCGTCGACGTCGAAGTCGCCAGCGACCCAGCGGAATCGAAGACCATCGTCACCGGCATGACCATCAGCGCCAGCGAACAGGTCAGTACCGGCGATTATGAGTCATATGAACCATACCAGTCAGCGCGGCTTCGTTTCAGCCCGCCCATCGACGTCAGCGACCCGGACGGACGCGCTGAAGTCAGATACCGGGCGCTTCAGGCCCATCACGACATCCAGAAGGACCTGGAACGGGCCATCGACCAGCGCCTGAAGGACCCGTCCTTCGAAGACTGGCCCCAGGGCATCCCTGGCGTGGCGGACCCGTCCGCGTCCGAACAGACCGACGACCAAACAGACGCCTAACACCCATGACGACCAAATATTCCGACTTTAAGATGGAACCGACCCTGTCCGAAATCGTCGTCGATGTCGCCAGCGAACAGTACGGCGACGAATTCCGCGCGAAGTCCCGCGCTGGACATGAAGCCCTGGTCGCCTGGCTTATCGTCCGCGCCGATGCCGACACCGTCGACGACGTCCTGGCCGAAAACGGCTTCGACAGCATCGACGACCTGGTCGAATACCTGGCCGAAGGCCGCTTCGAAAACGACGACCAGTTCGACCCGCTGGCCGCCGTCGATACGCCGCGGACGCTCCCCTGAACCATGACTGAACCAGAACTGGAAGACATCGACACCGACCGATGCGAACGATGCGGGGAACTGATTTCGACCAGCGTCCAGACCTGTCCGAAATGCGGGAACGAACCCGCGAAGACCGGGAAATGGGCCGGGATCGGCCTGATGGTCGGCGGTATCCTGCTGTCCATCACGGTCTTCGGGGCCATCGTCGGCATCCCGCTGTTCGTCATCGGCCTGGCGGTGACATGGGGCGGACGGACGCTGAAACCGACCGACCACGACTTCGGGGGCGACTGAAATGATGGGCGACGACCCGCGGCGCTGTCCGAAATGCTCCCGATACGTCGACGACGAAACCGACACCCTGGACCATACCGATGACTGTCCCTGGTCCGGGATGTCCTGGGCCGACTTCACCGCCGCCGTCGACGGGGGGTCCCTGGCATGACGATGAACCCGAAGCCGGGGACGCTCCCGGACGGCATCGACCTGAACGACCCGGACGGCGTCACGGTCCTGCTGATCGATGCGTACCTTCGACGCCAGGACATCGTCGACCGGATCGACGACGCGACAGACGTCCGCATCGACGGCGCTGAAGACCGGCGCGCCCTGTCGAAGCGGGACCTGGCGCGGCTGTACGTCGACATCAGCGGCGTCGACGACCATCCCGCCGACATCGAAGCGGGACGACTGAAGGCCGACGTCCTTCGCCTGCTGGCCGACGAAATCGGCATTTTCGCCAGCGAAGACCAGGACGAAGTCGTGAAGGAACAGACCATCCAGATCTGGCTGTACCTGACCGCTGGGAGCGTCGCGCCGCGGATGCCGACGCTTCCGTCTTCGTCCGCCATCGACATCGACCTGGCGCGTCAGAACCGCCAGGGAAACCGACCAGGACGGCGCGCGGCGACGCCGCTGTCCGCTGACTGATTCCATGACTCAGAAATCGAAGAACACCGCGACAGCGACGCTTCGCTGTCCAGACGGCTGTTTACGAATCGAATACCAGACGGCGCTGTCCGAAGACGACCTGGACGGCGACACCGATCCGCGTCAGTTCCTGAACGAACTGGGGACGCCAGGGGGAGCGCGCCGACCAGACGGGAAGGCCGCCTGTCCCGGATGCGACACCGCCCTGACCGTCACCTGGGGGGATACCGATGGGTAAACTGCTGGTCGAAGCCGCCGACTGGTTCAAAGCCCGGAAGACGCCCATCAGGGGCTGGTACGAAGACGACGGCGGGCGGTACGCCTTCGCTGTCGAAGTCGACGGCCAGCGGTTCCTGGTCGCCGCGAAAAAGTACCTTCACGGCGGCCAGGCGTCCTTCATGACGAAGCTGGCCGAACGGGCCGCTGACCAGGATGCGTTCCTTCTGCTGTTCGTCCAGGGGAGCGGGAAGCGCCTGGTCTTCGACCCGGTCCAGGTCCGCGACTTCGCGGAACCGTCGAACCCGAACGAATCGAAGCGCGCCCAGAACGGCGAAGACTGGCTGGACGCGCCCAGCGACTGGGCCGTCGACTTCCGGTCCTGGTACGACCATCGGAAGATGCCGAAACAGCCCCGCTTCCAGGACGACCATGAACGACCTTCGAAGCCGTTCGACATCACGGCCTGGGGTAACAGCGATGACTGACGCCGACTTCGCGTTCGCTGAAACCCCGTCCGGTCAGAAGGCCCATATCGTCGACTTCGGACGTCGTTCGATGCTGGCCCGCGGGACGAAAGGCGCGGCTGACTTTTTGTCGCTATGCGGTGAAGTCCCGACGTACTGGGAGCGCCTGGACGGCCCGCCGGACGACCCTGTCCGCGTCTGTGCGACCTGTCGACAGTCGGTTCGGGAAGTCGACGGACGGATGCCTGACGTCCCGGACGGTGACGGCGATGACTGACGGTCCCGGCGACCATGTCACGGTGAACGACTGGAACGACATCGACGCCGCCCCGGACCAGGTCAGCGGACAGGATAAGGACCGCATCGCCGCGCTGTTCCGCGACGGGCTGACTGACGGCGCTGACGCCATCGGCTGGTTCCCCGACTTCGTCCTGGACGACGACGACCGCGACGTCGACCTGGTCGAAAACAGCGACCACCTGGCGCTGGGGAGCGTCGAAGACTATTCAGACGCCGCCTGGCGCTTCACCCAGCCGCATCTGTCCGGGAATCGGGACGCGCTGTTCGCCCCGAAGTCCTGGACCGTGATGTTCGAACGCGGGTCCCGGATGGAAGACCTGGAAACGCCCCAGGCCGGACTGGGTGATTTCGATGCCTGACCCGCCGAACAGTCGCATCTGTGACGGATGCGGCGAATACGTCGGCCCCGGATCGACCTTCGTCCGCGTCGCCCAGTCGTATAACTGGGTCTGTGACCGCTGTCGGGACGCCATCGAAGCCGTCCTGGACGGTGATGCCGATGTCTGAACCCGGCCAGTTCTGGGAAGATTCGGGCGCTGGCGTCGAATGGTCGACGCCGCCAAAAATCGTCATGCCGCTGTCGAACGCTGTCGGCCAGTTCGACCTGGACGTCGCTTCAGGCGCTGAACCCCAGCCGTATGCCGAAGACCAGTTCACCGAAGACGATGACGGCCTGTCTAAACGCTGGTATGGGCGGGTCTGGATGAACCCGCCGTATGGACGGGATGAAAACCCGGCCTGGGCGAAAAAGTTCGTCCATGAAGCCGTCCGGCCTGATGTCACGTCCATCACGGCGCTGGTCCCGGCGAATACGGGGACCGGCTGGTTCGGTGACTATTATGCCGACGCCGACGCCTTCACGTTCATCCATCAGCGGCTGACGTTCGGGGATGCGGACAATAATGCGACCTTCGGGAGCGTCATCGTCAGCGTCGGGGACTTCCCCGCCGAATACTGGGACGCCCTGGAATCGTTACCGTGTTCGAAGACGACCATGTCCCTGTCTTCGCCCGGTGATGCCGATGTCTGAAGCGGTCAGGAACCTGATCGACGCCGACATCGACGCCATCCGCGAAGCGACGGCCATCCTGGACGAAGCCGGGTTCCAGGTCGTCGGCATCGACGGGATCGACCGCGACGAAACGGACGGCCAGAAGGTCCGCTGGGCCATGACGGTCGAAAAGGACGCCCGAACGACGTCCCTGGGTGATTTCGATGGATGACATACTGACCGACGACGCGCTGAAGGAAACGACGACCCGACTGATGGAACGATACCAGAAGCGCCTGGCCCGCGAAATGCTGGGCGCGACGATGGCGGGGTACGCCGCCCTGGACGTCATCCGACAGCCCCAGGCCCCGATGGGCGACCCCGAACAGGCCCTGGCCGACGCGCTGACGATAAAAGCCGCGTTCATCCCCCAGGACGACCCCGACGCCGCCTTCCTGAAGGACGTCCGCGTCGAACGGTACGTCCTGGACGACCTGGGAGCGGACGACATCGACCAGCTTCGACGGATCGCTGACGGCGATGCCTGGGGGGACAGCGATGACTGACCCAGTCCTGACGACCGGCGTCATCGTCCTGGTCCCGGCCAGCATCGTCTTCGCGGCGCTGATGGGGTACTGGGTCGGGCGAACCCTGGAACGGAACAGCGACCGTCCTGAAGCGTCTGACAGCGATACCGATGTCGACGTCGTCGACAGGCTTCCCGACGAAGTCTTCCTGGCCCGCGTTCAGTCCGCCATCGGCGGCGAACGCCATCTGGTCATCATCGACGACGGACGGACGCCCCCAGAAGCGACCAGGGAACTGAAGCGCCAGTTCCCGAACGCCGACGTCCAGCAGGTCAGTCACGTCCGCGTCTTCGAATTCGACGACGATGACGACCAGGACCCGTCCGTCACCGATGCGAACGCCCGCGTCACGGCCCAGAACGGCCATTAGGCCGCTTGTAACTAAAGCATGAACCGCCGTCCGCCTGGACGTTATGGCTTCGTCATCCCAGTCCGGCTTCGAACGACCCGTCCCGCTTCGGTCGACCGACCATCAGGTCGTCGAACGGATCGACGCCCGTCCCCGCCCCGACCGCGTCATGTCCCGGTTCTTCTGTCGGGCCTGTCAGCGCCAGGAAAACGCCCTGGCCTGGTTCGTCCGCGACAGATGCCCAGACGCCTGACCTGACGACGCATCGCCAGCGACACCGACAGCGACGCTAAGAGCGACGGCGACACCGCCCCCGCTCCCCGACACCTGGAACACCGGCATCCCAGCCATCCAGGGAAGGGGAGCGGGGGCTTTTTGTCGTTCATCCAGGACGCCAGCCCCTGGTATGCCGTCACTAACAGCCCGACGTCGCCGCCATCCCCCGCTTTTCCTACCAGGTTAATGACAGGCTAAACCCGTCGCGCCGCGTTCAGGCCCCGCGCCGCTGGGTATATCCGAATTCAATACAAAAACGTCAGGTATGACGGATGAACCGAATGACGACCCTGGCTTCGTCGACGACGACGGCGTCGCCCGATGCGGCGTTCCGAAGACGTCGGACGACGACGGCGACCCCTGTCGACATCCGGTCCCGAACGGGGACTGTCCCGTTCATGGCGATGCGGACGACCGCCGCCAGGCCATCGTCGACGGGGACGTCCAGGTCGCTGACGGCATCGGGAGCGGCGACCCAGGCCATACGATGGGCGACGGGGGAGCGCCGGAAGGAAACAAAAACGCGCTAAGTCACGGCGTCCATGCCGTCCAGGACGATCCGATGGGGACGCTGGACTGGATGGAACAGAACGACGAACGGGGATACCGCTGGGTGATGCGGAAATGGGAATCGTACCTGGCGGACGCGCCCTTCGACCGCGACACCGCGAAGGCCGACGACGTCCTGATGGCCTGTCTGATGCTGTACGCTGGGCGACGACAGCGGGACCAGCAGGTCCTGAACGGGCTGACGACCCAGCAGACCAGGGCGACCGACAGCGGCGCGACGTTCGAAATCGAAGTCGAACATCCAGGGAATCTTCCGGCGAATCGGATAACCCGCGAAGCCCGGTCCTGGCTGAAGGACCTGGGCATCCTGGACGATCCCGAATCCCAGAAGGCCGACGCCATGACCGACTGGGGGAGCGCCGCCGAACGGCTGGCGAAGCGCCAGGACAGCGTCGACGACCGGCCAGGCGACGGGGGCGGTCAGTCGTGACGGCCCCAGAACCCTGGATAAAATCCCTTATCCCCTTCACCGGGACCAGCCCCGGAACTGGACACATGAACAGCCTGCTGAACGGAACGCCGGGGAAATCGACTTCGGCGTCCAGAAATAGAAGCCATACATGACTGAACCAGACATCGACACCGACGAAGACCAGACGGACGACCAGTTCGATACGACCATCGACGCCCGCGACGTCGACGACCAGGACGACAGGGGTCCGCCGACCGCCTGTCCCGGATGCGGTCGGGAAGTGACGCTGATGGGGAACGGCTTCTGTGGGTTCTGTCAGGACGGTGATGGCGATGACTGACGTCGACGACGGCGTCCAGATGACCGTCTTCCAGGTCGCCTTCGACCCCGACCGGACCCGCATCGACCTGGACGGCGACAGCGGCGTCATGGGCTGGGGCGTCCAGTTCCCGAACGGCCAGGTGATGGTCGACTGGAACCGCCAGGCGTTCGCTGAAGACGACCGGCTGGACCATCCGCATATCAGCCAGTACGGGAGCATCCACGACGTCGAACAGGGGACCGGCGGCATCGTCGTCACGGAAGGCGAACATCAGTTCAGCCGGTCCTGGGGGTCCGCGGAACCCGACATCGACGGCCTGAACCCTGGGGGTAACGCCGATGTCTGACTGGGAGCGACGGATCGAAGCCCTGGACGCGGTCGACGTCGTCCGCTGGGAGCGGGACAGCCGCCGATGCGACACCTACCAGGGCGACCATCCCGGCGACGTCGAACGCTGTCAGAACGACGCCCGCTTCCTGCTGGTCATGGACAGCGACCTGGAAGACCGCCCGCTGAATATGTTCGCCTGTCCCGGCTGTCGTCGATCGTTCGACCCGAACGGCATCGACGCCCGGCCAGCGGGGGCTGACTGATGGACGGGACGACCCAGGAACGCCATCTGGTCCTGGCGCTGGGCGCGCTGGGATGGGACGGCGTCCGCGCCCCGGCATCGGGGACCGCTCCCCGTGAACAGCCTGACGCGCTGATGGCGAAGCGGGGCGTCATCCTGGTCGCTGAACTGAAGTCGGGCGGCCCGCCGCGGAACCCCGACTGGACGGAAGTCGAAGACCTGTTCGTCATCGGGGAAGCGTTCGCTGGCGCGTCGGTCGTCGTCGCCCGCTTCAAAGGGGACAGGGCGTTTTACCTGGCCCGCCCGGCGGACATGAAGCGGACGCCCAGCGGTCACTTCAGCATCCCCAGCGACCCGTCCAGGTTCCCGTTCGAAGCGGTCATCGAATTCAGCCCGCCAGCCGATGCGGACGACACCTTCGACGCCCGCGCCCAGGTCCTGGATGGCGACGGGAAGCCCGATCTGGTCGACTGGGTCAGCGACGTCGCCCGCCAGCAGGCCAGGGACGGGCCGCCGACGTTCCCGACAGACGACGCGGGGGATGTCCATGCCGACGACTGACGCCGACGTCTGTCCGACCTGTACCGCTCCCATCGACGACCTGCTGGAACTTCCTGGCGGGCGGGTCGTCGACGTCGACGACGTCCCCTTCGGGACCGGCGTTCGGGGAGTAACGACCATCCGCGGCTGTCCCAGATGCCTGGAACCGGCTGAAGGGCGGTCGAACCCTGGGGGTAACGTCGACGATGTCGACGCCTGACAGGGGTTTCGGCGGCGCGGACGGGTCCGGCCTGACCAGCCCCGAAGACATAATCGAATACTACCAGGACCGCCCGGTCGAATTTTACCGGGACATGGGCTTCGACCTGGCGGACACTCAAATCGAAATCCTGGAAGCCTGTCGGGACCATCACCGGGTTCATGTCTGGTCAGGGAACGGGACGGGGAAGACGGCGGGCGTCATGATGGCCCAGTACCATTACGTGATGACTCAATGGAACGCCATCGGGCTGACGACGTCCGGGTCTTACGACGTGATGCGGGACACTTCCTGGCCGTTCCTTCAGACCATCCATCAGCGGGCGAAGGCGAACTTCCCGATCCATGCCGAAGCGAAACAGTCGCCGCCCCGCATCGAATTCCCGCCCGAAAAGTTCCCAGAATGGTGGATAAAATTCCGCTCCCCTAAGAATCCGAAAAACCTGGAAGGGCGGCATGGTCGGGCCGCCTTCGTCGTCGTCGACGAAATCGACAAACCGGACGTCACGGCTGAACACCTGGACGCGGCGACGTCGACGGCGTCGTCGAAATCGGACGTCTGTGTGACCATCTGTAATCCGCCGGACGACCGGGGCGACGTCGCATACCAGCTTTGGGACAGCGACCGCTGGCATACCATCGAATTCGACAGCTTCGACGCCCATAACGCGAAGCGCCAGCTTGGGGAGCTTCCCGAAGGCGACGACCGCGGATATATTCCGGGCCTGGTCGAACTGGATCTGATTATCGAAGATTACGAAGCCTGGAACGGGCGCGACTGGCCCGGCGTCGACGAAGTCCGCCAGGCCGTCACTATCGAAGACGGGAAACGGGTCGCCAGGGGCGACTGGCGAAGTCTGGACCCGCGCTGGTATCAGAAGCGCCTGGGCGTAATGCCGCCATCGGGGAGCGGGACGCTTCGACCCTGGTACGAACGTCACGTCGACGCCGCCATCGACCGCTGGAACGACGTCACGGCGGACGGGGAGCTTCCCAGCAGGGCGCGGGGGAATTACGTCGCCCAGATGGGGGCGGACATGGCCCGCGACGGCGGGGACCGGACGGTCGTCGTCCTTCGCTGGGATAACGGCTTCCTGGAAGTCCTGAAGGAAGTCCGGGTCAGGGACCTGGTCCATGCGAAGGAAGTCCTTCTGGAAGCCGATGACCAGGTTCAGCGGACCCCGACCGGGCTGTTCCTTATCGACGCCATCGGGGAAGGGAGCGGCCCGGCTGACGAAGTCCGCCAGGAACGGGACCGGGTTCGAAGGTTCAAAGCGTCGGAAAACGAAAGCCGGGACGACGACCCGACCGAAGACGTCCGATACCGGAACCGCGGGACGGAAGCCGCGGTCGACCTGGGTAACGCGCTGAAAAACGGCGAATTGATGGTCAGGCCGAATTCGACGCTGGAAAAGGAACTTCGGGAAGCCGCCAGGGTGTACCGGCTGAAAAAGAAGACCTGGAAGGGCCAGGAAGTGTACGAATTGAAGGGGAAGGAAGACCTGAAGACGGGATCCCGGCTGGGGCGCTCCCCTGACGTCGCTGACGCGGCGATGCTGTCGGCATATGACGGCTTCGAAGGTGACGCGGACCCGTCCGCCTTCGACCTGGGCGGCGTCGTCGGCTGACCAGAAAACCCATACTGACGTCGGCCTTCGACCGGGATGGGGCGACGGCCTGCTGTCAGGGGCATCCCAGGGCGTCGCCTGGCGGATTTTCCATCACGTCACGGACGTTTTAGCGCCAGCGGCGACCAGACGGCGTCATGCCACCCGAAAAGCGAACGATACGGGCGATTACGAAGGAACTGGTCGGTCATCCGTTTTTTCCCCTGCTGTTCCTGGCCGAATTCGTGAAATACCTGGTCGAAGGGGGCCTGACGGGGCCGTATATCGTCGAATACGCCGCCCTGGCCGCCGCGTCGACGGTCATCTGGGTCCTGTCCGACGCCATCACCGTCGACGTCGACACCGACAGCATCGTCGGGGAGCGGGGCGACTAATGGGGGCCGAACTATGCCTGACGTTCCGCCAGGTCGTCCTTTTGATGGGGCTGTCGGCGTTCCTGGCGGCCATCCCGGCGGCCATCATGGTCGACGTCGGCCTGGCGGTCATCGAACGGAAGCTGGGTGTCGACATCGAACACCGGGCGGACTGTCCTGGCGTCGACGTCGACCACGACACCGACCACGACCAGGACGGCGACGAATAGGGGCCTGCTGGACGCGCTGACAGCGCCCAGGGCTGGACGGGACCCATCGGTCGCCGTCGAACGGGAAGCCGTCAGCGGCGAAACAGCGGCTTCTGACGACGGGGCCATCCCGTCACGGTCCCTTAAGCCGGGCGACTGGTATCTGACGACCATGTCAGGAACGCATCGGGGTGATGGCGGTGTCTGACGCTCCCGACGAAGACGACCAGCAGGGAGCGCCGGAAGTCGACCCCAGCGCCATCGAACCGGCCAGCCCGGACGACGTCGCCCGCCAGGTCGGGGACGACGCCGTCGCCGGGACGGTCGAACTGGACGACGGGACACAAATGACGGTCGCCCTGGACCGCGACATGGTCGACGCGGCGGAACGCGAAGGCGTCGACCTGGACCGGCTGAAGGCCGCCGCGGTCCCGGATGACATGAACTTCGCCTGGTCGTCGTCGACGGAAGCCCGCGCCAGCGATACCAGCGCGACGGTCCCCGTCCAGTCCGAACGATTCGGTGACTTCGGGCGGCTTCGACGGGACCAGGACAGCGCGTTCATCCAGGATAAGCAGATTCAGCGGCTTCGTCAGAATAGCATCAATTACACCCAGCGGGTCGGTCGCTGGCTACTTCGCCATGACGACCTGATCCCGTCCGTCAAAGAGCGGCTGAAGGCGCTTATCGTCGGGGAAGACGGCATGGACGTCGCCCCGAAGGACCCCGAAAACGACGCTGACCAGCGGCTGGCGGAACATCTTGAGGATGTGTATAACGGCGACGTCCGCCCGAACCAGGTCGTCGACGCCATCCTTCGGGAAAACTTAATGAACGCCAGGGCGGTCCTTCGGTCGACGGACCTGGCCGAACTGGACCTGACGACCCTGAAGTACCTGAAAGACGGCATCACGGGGGAGGAAATATACGTCCAGCGGAACACCGCTGTCCACACCTTCGAAATCACCGAACCGCGGGATGGCGACGCGACGCCCGGCATCGACATCCAGCGCCAGACCATCACCGAACAGCCGCTGATTATCGGGGAACAGGTCTTCGACGTCGCCCTGTACGACACCCCGCCGCTGGAAGCCGTCGCGGACACCGCGGTAAACAAGATGGTTCTTCAGCGGCTGAAGGCCCGGAAGGCCGAAATAACCAGCTTCGGGGCGGTGTACGCCCAGGTCGAAGCGCCCAGTTATCTCCCCGAAGACCAGTATTTTGACCGGGTCCAGGACGACGACTTCGAAGGCGACCAGCCCCCGACGAAGCTGGAACGGGCGCTGAAGTCGAATCTTCAGCAGGCGTTCGACACCCTGAAAGACTTCCAAAGCGGGACCGTGATGTCGGTCCCGGATTACTGGACGCTGGAACAGCTGGAAATCCCGGAAACGAACGAATCGCTGGACGACCAGATTCGGGGGTATAACCAGGACATAAGCCGCCGGATGCTGGTCCCGCTGGACCTTATCGAACTTCGGGAAGGGGCGGAACTGTCCCGCGACACCCTGTTCAGGACGCTTATGACGACCATCGCCGGATGGCGTCGGGAAATCACCCGCGTCTTCGACCAGTTCGCCCGCGTCCAGGCCGAAATACATGGCGTCGATGGGCGGGTCGAACATAGCTTCCCGCCGCTTCATGACCAGGACGAAGAAATACTGGTCCAGGCGCTTCAGTACGCCGGGGTCGCCGGGCTGACCCAGAAGGAAGTCCGCCAGATGCTGAACAGCATCAAAGGAATCGACCTTCAGACGGACGAACCGGCGATGTCGGACGAATTCGACGAAATGCCGCCCGAAGGCGGTCCTGAAGACATGATGGCGCGGAAGGACCAGATGGCCCAGTTCCTGGACGAACAGGGCCGGGGAGCGGACGACGTCGACGACCAGGACGGGTCCGCCCCGGTCGACCTGGCCGCCCAGGACGACGACAGCGCCTTCGAAGCGACCGTTTTCCGGGTCGTCGCGCCGGATGACGAAGCTGACCGATACGACGACCCGGTCCTGGGCATCGGCATCGACTTCCCGAATTCGGACGTTTACGTCGACTGGCGGAACAGCGTCTTCCCGGACGAACTGGACGACCCCCATGTCAGCATTTACGGGAGCGTCAGCGACTTAGAACAGGCGACGGGGAACGTCGTCGAACCGATGGACACCGTCAGCGTCGAAGCCGCCCAGGCGCTGATCGACGCTCCCGACCCGTCCGACCCGACCGACCTGCTGGAAGCGAACATCCCGGTCGACGACTGGGACCATGAAGCGGTCGTCGACTTCTGGGACGGCGTCGGGGGGTCGATGTCGGACTGTATCGACCGGATGGAACAGGAAGTCGGGGAAGACCAGGCCCCGCGAATCTGCCAGATAGCGAAACAGCGGGTCGAAGGCGAAGCGGTCGACGTCGACGGCGTCCGCGTCCCGGACGACTGGGACGGGGCGGTCGAAGCGGCCCATAACCTTCGCGGCTTCGACAGCATCCGGGAAGCGGCCCATCACGTCAGGCGGGTCGTCGAACGGCGTCATCAAGACCGCGGGAAGTCCGTCGAAGTCGAACGGCGAAGCGACGGGAAGTTCAGCGTCCTGATTCGTGATTCGAACGGCGACTTCCGCGGATCGGCTTTACTTAAGGAATCTGAAACGGACCCGGACGCCATCGTCGTCGTCGGGACGACCGGCATCCTGAACGACCTGAAGCTGTCGAATCCGCGGGCCAGGTGATGAAAGTGTCACCTTCGAAGGTATGGACCATGCGCCAGAGTAATTCCGATTCTAAGGCGCTGACAGCCGTTTTGAGCGACTTTACCTTCGAAGGTACAATGACACCTGGAACGAAATCAAACGGATTCGGGTGTTTCGACCACCTGAAACGCCCGGAATCGTACAGTACGGCCCAGCGAAGGGGGTATATAAACCCCGACTTCGGTGAACTGACCTTCGAAGGTGAAACGAATACATATCAGAAATGAGTAACTGGAATCGACCCATCCGTCACGGCCTAAACTGTTCCTGCTGTCACCCCGCCAGGCTGACCGCCAGCGACGACAGCGACCGGGATGTATCAACTTCTAATAAAGAGGATTTACGCCGCTCCCGCCAGCGGGCCAGGGCCGTCATGGGGGCCATCGGGTCCGATGTCACCGATTACGTCGACGGCCTGGACCTGTCGTTCATCACCGACGAAGGCCAGCAAGTCAGGACCCGAATCAGCGACATCGCCGCGGGGCATCTGGAAGACGACCTGCTGGACTGGCTGGACGACCGGCGGACGTCGACGATGGGGCGGGGCTTCCGCGACGCCCTGGATAAGATGACCCAGTCGACGACCCAGGCGACGCTGGACGACTTCCGGGGCGGGGCGTCGTTCACGAACGCGGACCAGGAACTGGCTGAAAAGCTGTCAAACGTCGACGCTGGCCTTCTGTTCGACGACCAGGGGAATCTGGCCGAAGAAATCGGTAACGACGTGACCCAGGTCCTTCAGGACGGCGTCAGGGACGGCGAAGACATCGAAGACCTGGGCGAACGGGTCGACCTGGTCCTGAACGATGGCGACCAGGCGGCGCGGCGGAAGCGGGACATCAAAACCGGGATGACGAAGCGGTCGAAGGGGGAGCTAATCGCCCATGACAGCATCCAGGACGCCCATAATACGGCGGCGCGGAAGCGGTACGCCCAGAACGGCTTCCGGTACGTCCGATATGAAACGACGCTGGACACCCGGACGACCGACCTTTGTACGGACCTGTCCGGGAAGGTCTTCGACATCCTGGAAAACCCGGACCTTCAGCCGCCGAACCATCCATATTGTCGATCTGGGGTGTCGCCGGTCCTGGACCCCGACGACGTGACGACGCCCGCGGAAATCGACGACGAATTCCTTCAGACCATCGGGGAAACGAACGCATACCGCCCGACCGTCGACGTCAGCGACGAATTCGAACCGACCGACCTGACCGCGGCGGCCTTCTGACGGCCTGACGCGCCCGGAAGCGGGCTGTCCGCTCCCCTGACGCCGTAAGTCAGCCTTATATCAGTATTCGATACCTTCAGCCTGTCATGGGTCAGGGAAAAGCCTGGGGACGACGCCCCTATGCCGGGAAGGAAGCGCGGGAGCTACTGAACGACGTATCGGAACGCATCGCCCGGAAGCGGCCCGACTGGGTCGCTGACCCGGACGACCCGACCCTGGCCGAAGTCCTTCAGTACGCTGACCAGTCGAACGGGATGGAACTGGCGGAAACGAAGGCCCGGACGCTGTCCGAATTGATGCGTCACGGCCTGACGTTCCAGGAAGCGGTCGCCTGGTACTGGTTCCGGTATGCCCAGTTCGACATGATGGAAATACACTTCGCCCAGGAAGGAATCCAGAAGGGCGGCGACCCGGCGCATCAAAGGAACAGCGTCCGAAACATCCAGCGGGTCCTGGAATCCGGCGCGTTCAAGCTTCCCGACGCTGACCCCGACGACGTCCCCGACCTGGAACTGAAAACCACCGAATAGAACCATGTACGGCATCGAAACCGCGGTCGACTGGATAGCACAGAACGAACAGATAGCGGCCCCAGCGGTCGCCCTGCTGTTCGCCGTCGTCATGTACGGCGTCCTGGGGAAGCGGTTCCTGGGGGCGGATGCGGGCTTCTGGCTGACAGCCAGGCGCTGGGCGCTCCCGAAGCTGGACGCGATCGGGTCGAAGGCGGGCCTGTACGCCGAAGGGTCGTCATCTGAAGACGAATACGCCGGGACGGCATACGTCGACGCCCTGGAAGACTTCGAAGCGGACCTGGAAGCGATGGAATACCTTCGAAACCCGCCCGCGGCGCTGAAGACGTCGCCAGACGGGCGGACTGAAGTCGGAAGCTGGGCGCGTCGGTATGGATACGTCGCCGGGATGGGCGACTGGCTGAAGGCGCTGTCAGAACGTCCTGACATCGTTCCGGGAGCGGGCTGGGTCGAAGGCTTCCTGGGGAACCTGGTCAGGGGCCTGGGCGACATCCTGGCGCTTCGACAGCGCCATCTGACGCTGTATGTCCGGGACTGGTCAGATTCGAAGGTCGCCGTCGACGTCTTCGCCCATGACGAACCGAACAGCATCAACCCGTTCACGGCCTGGCGTCATTATCGCCGGTCTGAACAGGACGAAGACCATCCGGCTGGCGTCTGGGACGCCGAACAGGGCGTCCAGGGCTTCCGTGACGACGCCGTCGACGCGGAACGGGGCTTCGCATGGGACGACGAAGGAATCCGACAGGACGGCGCTGACGGCTTCTGAACGGCTGTCTGTTTTTCCGGCGGCCATCACGTCACGGCCCCTTAAGTCGCAAAGGTGACGACTGACGGGCGAAGGCATGACGGAAAAATCAGGCCAGGGCCTTCGCGCCCTGGCGAAGCGGCTGGGGCTGGACCCTGACAGGGCCATAGCGTTCCTGTCAGCGTCGGCCAGCCAGTCACCCGACGCCTTCGATTCACCTGACGCCGAAGCCGCTGATCACGGCGGCGACGGCGACGAATACGGCGACGACGATGACGACGATGACGACGCGGAAGGCCAGGAAGACGACTTCCAGCCAGCCCAGACGCTGGACGACGGGGTTCCGGTCTATCCGTCGCCTGAAGCGGCGGAAACGGCGGCTTCTATCCTGGGCCTGGACGGTGTTCACGAAATGGACGTCGACGGGACGACCATGTACGCCCCAGGTTCGGACCACGAAGCGGCCCTGGACGCCATCGACGACGCCGATGACGACGCCCAGTATGACATCGACGACACCGTCGACGCATCCCTGGAAGCCCAGGCAACTGGGTCGGTCGACGTCGACGCATCCATCGACGACCAGCAGGTCATCGACCTGGAAGCGGCGGATTCGGCGCTGACCGGCATCGTCTGGGGAGCGGGCGACCATAATCTGGCGCTGGGCGGGAAGCCGACACCCGTCCGGGTCCCGCCGGAAACGGTCCCCCAGACCTTCGAATATCTGAAGGACGACCTTCAGGCGGGCGACGTCACTATCGGGTTCGACCATCCTGACCCGGATTCGGTCGCCGCGAAGACGGGGATCGTCGACATCGGGACGGCGACAGCCGCGGCGCTTTCCGCGGATGAACAGTTCATCGTCCTGACGGACAGCGAACTGGAAAACGACCGGGCCATCGAAGCCGCCGAACGGGGCGATTTCGATGACCTGGACTGGTCCGTCGTCGCTGACGTCGCGGTACGCCGCGACGATGACGGCCAGCCTGTCACCGAAGACGGGCGGGTCGTCCTGGATGCGACCCGAATCAGGCGAATCGACGCGGTCGACGACGGCGCTGTCGACCAGGCAAGTATCGAACGGTCCCATGCCGCCCTTCCTGACCTTTCTGAACAGGTTCAGATGGTCCAGCAGGCGGCGGAAGCGGGACTGGAAGACATCGGAGCGGACGCCGTCGTCCAGGCGCTTCAGGCGTCAGCGGCGGCATACAACGACATCGAAACCATGGGAAACGAATTCGACCCTGACGACGTCGACGACATCGAAGCGGCCCGGAAACAGCTTTCCGCGGCGGCTGACGTCATCGACGAACAGGAACAGGAACTGAACGCGGCGAAGGCCCAGGCCGACGCCTTCGAAGGTCTTCTGGCGGCGCATGACGTCGACCCGGAAGACTTCGAAGACGCGACGGAAGCGGCCCAGGCCGTCATCGACGAACAGACCGAAGACACCCGCCGGGAAATCGCCCAGCTTGAAGCGAACCTGGCGGCCTTCGACACCGACGAAGACGACGTCGACGACCGCGTCGACGCGCTGGCGGGGAGCGCCCCGACCGAACTTCAGAACGTCCTGAACGCCCGGAAGGCGAAGGCGTTCGAAGTCCAGCAGGCCCAGGCCCAGAAGGGGGCCGCCGCCGCCCAGGTCGACCAGACCGGCGCGGCGTCCTTCGCTGGCGGCCAGGGCGAAGCGGACGCGGAAGCGAACGACGTCGCCCTTCAGGCGATGGACGGAAAGGACCGCATCCAGGCCCATACGGCGGGCCAGGACCCCGCGGATTACGTCCAGGAACAGTACGGCCTGAACGCGGCGGAATACGAAAACCCGGATGCCCTTCATGACGACATCATGGCGGCCATCCAGGGGGAGAACTGACCCATGTCCAGCGGAATTTACCACTACAAACCCGGCGACGAAGTCGACGTCGAAGTCGTCGAAGACGGCGAAGGAAACCTTCCCGACCGCGGCGACCTGGTCAAAGCGGTCGGTGAAACAGCGGACCATGTCCAGGTAACGGGCCTGGAAGACCCCGACGATACCGCCATCGCCCAGATGGGGAGCATCCCCAGCGACCGGCATGGCGACCCGACCGAAGGGGCCGCCGAAGCCATCGTCGTTAAACCCATCACCTGGGTCGATTACGACGGCGAAGTGGACGTCGGTGACGAAGTCGAAGAATCGCCGGACGGCGTCGTCGAATACGGCGACGAAGCGGAACAGAACATCCCGCTGGGCATCGTCTTCCAGACGGTGGTCCGCGAATTCGGGGTCGGTGACAAAGTCGCCGTCGCCCGGTACAGGTAGGTGATTTAATCCATGCCATACACCCTTCAGCAAGCGAACCTGCACAGCCCGGAAGCCATCATGAACCGCGTCGTTCGACGGATCAATCAGATGGAAGACGACGCCCGTCTGGTAACGAACGACGTCTTCCCGCTGGTCGAACTGTCCGACACCCGTGAAAAACACTTCACGATGGACGGGATGCGGACGGGGATGACCCGGACGGCCATCGCCAGCGAAAGCCCGGTCGGGGACGTCGAAGCCCTGGGCGAACGCGACGTCACCGTCGACACCTACAAAAAGAAGATTTCCCCGGAAAAGGGGGTCGACACCGAACTGAACAGTCAGAC
>LKMJ01002069.1_pt1 | contig 18287 bp, 19 predicted proteins | sample 643391 | NCBI WGS metagenome assembly LKMJ01 (sample SAMN04112250, study PRJNA286221) | soda lake metagenome | biome: soda lake; feature: Kulunda Steppe; material: water; isolation source: sample PL-Br10 brine of Picturesque Lake | place: Russia: Kulunda steppe | collected 2010-07 | reverse complement strand
TATATATCAATCTGTGATAATTTTACTATACAAATCAAATATTAACACTTAACTACGACGAAGTATTATACAAACACATATGACGAAGGATACAATAGATTATCAAATAGGAGCTTCAGATGTTAATACCGATGTCGTAGATTCGGAGGGTGAATTTATTCCGTTCCAGATGGAATCTAGAGCATTATTTAGTACACTAGCTGAAGATATTTATCCATCTCCAAGAGCAGGAATTCGTGAATCTATATCAAATTCTATATCTGCTACAATGCGGGCTGTAGAAAATCATAGTATTTCTAAAAACGAATCTGTTATTGAGGTTTTTCTTGATGAAACTCTCGAAAATCCACTTCTAGTTATTGAGGATAATGGCGATGGAATGACTATGAATAAAATAAAGAAAGTTGTATCTTATATTGGTCGTTCTACGGTTCGTGATGACTATAATAAAGTGGGTCAGTTTGGGATGGGGTTCCTTGCTATATTCTCACTATGTGGGACAGACGGCGGGTTTATAATGCATACAAATTCTCGAAAGACAGAGGGTGCAATTAGTGGAAGTTGGAAAGATGGTGGTTTTTCATCGTACTCTGAACCAACAGAATATGCAGAGAATATGGAAGGGACACGCCTTGAAATATTTATAAAAGATGATATATCTACAGAAAACCTTCATAACTGGATTGAAGAAATAGCAGAATGGTCAAGAATTCCTATACTATACGAACGGAAGACTCAAAATGATATATCATCATATGAGTTTGGTGGTAAAGATATAGAATCACTGCAAAAAAACAATTCTCCCTATGTTACTATTGAAACAGATTATTATAAAGTAATATGTTCAGATAGTTTATCAGATAATCCAACAATTTTATTAGATGTTCCTATTGATAGAGTTGTTGAAAACATACCACACGCCCCATTTAATTCTATGGCTATACGATTTAAAACAGAACACCCAATTATTGTTTCGGGCGAGAATGAAGGAAAAATGGTAGTTAGTGATACAGAATATAAAAACATGACGGAAGGGCGCAAGAATAAGTATATCCCACAGAAAAACGTACCTGACAAACTACCTGTCACACCTGCACCAACAGGAGCAAGAGAAAGGTTAGAAACATCACACCAGTTCTGGTCTTATATCGGTATAGAATTAAAAAATAAATATGATAAAAGAATTTCTGAAGTAATTAGTGATATAACGAATAATGGATTCCGAAGTATTACTCCTGAAAAGTGGCATCTTATACAACGAGAAATTCCAAATTATGCAAGTTCATATAGGGCATTTATTACTATAATGAGTTCTCGTTTTGAAGATATATCTGAGGAAACAATTGAAAAAATATATGCAGCATCTAATAATATTCTTGTTTCAGACGTGGATAAAAAATACAACCCAAGCCTTTCTAAGAACTTCGAAAGAATAAATATAGGTCGTTTACAGATAGAGGACCCTGATTACGTGTTTATGTTTATTAACCACGTTAACAAGAAAAAATCCGCACGCGTTATAAATTCTGAAGAAGATACTAGATTTGTCAAGGTTGAAAACTCAGACTGGTATAATTTCTATAGTACGGTATTTGGATGGGAAAAATTGTCAGATGTTACAGAAGACCATGAAATATGTTCAAGTATAGAAGACGAAGTGTTAGAGAATATTACAAATGATAATTACGATAATAAAAATAATAAACCAGATAATAAATTCACACTTCATTCAAAACGAAAACGATATAATCTCACATATGAAGAATTATGTGATTTAATAAAAACAGAAGGTCAGTCTCACGTATTAGAAATTAGTAAAAATAGACCTATTAGAGAGCTATTAGTATTTTCGAAAGAAGATAATAATTATAATGTAAGTGATTATACGTGGATGAAGTCTAAAGATAATGCATTTGTGAACGTTAGTGAGAAAAATATGAGTGATATTATGAGTCTTCCTGTATCACGAAATATAGATTCATATATAACTGAGGCAAAAAGTTATACTACGACAACTTCTGAAGGTATCATAGAACTTGGAGGAATCAACTTATCTAATTCAATCATACATATTGTTTCTGAGGAGTTATATGGTTTTGTTGATGGAGATGTTAATAAGTGCGTTTCAATGCGTGAATTGTTTAAAAATCAAAACTTTTACGGTGTGGAAGCCCCCAATAATAAAGAAACATATGTTTTGTTGAAATTAAGTGATGTGGATAAAGTATTACCAATAATAGCTAATTCTATTGTTGTTAATTCTACAGATACAATACTTCCTCTTCAAACAATTGATGGACCTACTGTATCACAGTGTAAATTATATATACATTCTTTTGATGCACGAGATACAGATGTCGTTAAAGTCATGGATGAAAAGATATGTTCTCAAGAACCGATTGAATCTTCTCAGTCACCTGTTATACCGCTATTCGATGAAGTCTGTAACAGTGATATTGATTTGGATGAGGTGAGTAACCATGACTGAAGTTCCAGAAGCATATAGAAAACAAATAACAATAGATTCAAAAATTAGTTCAATTGGAGATATAACTACTATTGATAATTTCTATAGTCGGTTGCCATCTCAAATAAGAACTGTTGAGGATTTGTTTGTGAAAAGAACCTCATTACCATTAATAGTCAATAATAACACAGGTAACGCTATATCACGAGCTATGAATGCTAAAATAAGTGTAGATGATATTGACGACGAATTAATTGAAACAACGGAAGACCTAAGGTTAACATTGTTCGCACTACTAACAAATGGCAAAGTATTAGATAGAAATGGAAATGAAGGTTCTATTAAAAATATATTTGGTAAACAAATTGGTGGTGTTTCATGTGGGGATAATATAACATATATAACTAGATACGAGTCGTTAAACCTAATGGGGATTACAGAACCACAAATAGAGTTAAGAAATATATTAATGTTAAATCGTGGGCATAATTACGACGTATACGTTCTTACAGATGCAACATATGATGAAATAAAAGTTGCACCTAATATTGGTTTGCCTGAGAACCGTAGCGTATCTCCCTTTAATTCAGTATATGTTCACAGGGTTGCAAGTGCTATGGGTATAGATAATATTAAAAATAATATAGATAATATTTCATTTGATGACCATAGTTTAACAAAAATAACATCAAATAAATATGATTTATATGGTGTATTACCACCTCTAAAATTATCTGGATTTCATAATCCTTGGTTTTCAGACAAGCAGATTAATTCATTTGATATTATAACACAGAATAATGGTTTAGTATAGGTTGTATAATACAAAACAACAACTTTTTATATGTCTACTTCTAATTGATTTATGGATTAAAATGAATATAGAAATGGCTCTGTCATACGATGATATTTCAATTCGACCGCAGAAATCAGGCGTAGAATCACGTTCAGATGTATCTCTTGAATCGACATTGATTCGAGATATTACTGTAGAAAATCCTGTTTTGAGTGCGCCTATGGATAGTGTTACGGAATCAGAAATGGCTCAAGCGATGTATGATTCGGGGGGTATGGGGATTATCCATCGGTATCTATCTGCAGATAAGCAAGCAGAAGAAGTTTCAAAAGTCAATGGTGTTGTTGGGGCAACAATTGGCATTCAAGAAGGATGGGAAGATAGAATGTTTTCTGTAATTGATGCAGGAGCAGATTTCATTTGTTTAGATGTTGCTCATGGTCATATGCAGAGAGCAATTGATGTTGTGAATAAAGCCACAGACCAGATTGATAAACCTGTAATGGCAGGAAACGTATCAACAGGGGAAGGGGCTGTAGATTTGGCTTCTGCTGGTGCTGAAGCTATTAAAGTAGGTATTGGCCCAGGTAGTCACTGTTTGACTAGAGAGGTTGCAGGTGTTGGCGTTCCACAGGCGACAGCAATTCGTTCTGTAGCAGAAAAATTGGATTTGGCTAGGTCTATGGGTAAATTCAAGCACGACGTATCAATTGTTGCTGATGGAGGAATTCAAAAGCCAGGGGATATGACGAAAGCTCTACTTCTTGGAGCAGATTCTGTTATGGTCGGTGGATTGCTTGGTGGTTGTGAGGAATCACCTGCTCCAGTGATTGAAACAGAGGAAGGAAATAAATATAAGAAAACACATGGTATGGCATCTGATGAAGCCAGAGAAGAAAATGAAATAAAAACGGAAGAAGCTATTGAGGGAGCTTCAGGAATGGTTCCGTATGCAGGTGAAGCTGAATCAGTTGTAGAGACACTATCTTCAGGTGCGCGTTCAGGGCTAAGTTATGTTGGGGCACATAATATTGAAGAGGGTCAGAGAAATGTTGAATTTGTTCGTATTACGCCATCCGTCGAAACAAGGAATGGGACTCACGGAGTATTCAATAATAGGGAATAATATTATTTATTCGTAATCTTCAGGGAAAGATATATTAGCATATTTTGCACTTTTTTTCTGTACTTTTGTCTGTAATTTTGTATCTTGAGCAATTGTTGCAGGCCTTTCTGCTTTTCTTTTTGAATAATATACCCCGCTGTTTTGAGGGGGTGTCTTCATAGCATTTAATAAAGATGCACTACCTTGTTTTGGCGTTGATAAACCTGGTAATGGAACATAATTAGAAATATGACCTATTTTCCCAACAGGTCCAGGTAAATTTCGTAAGAAACCGCTACCAGGAATAACGCCAGGGTGAACAGCCGTAGATACTACTTTTTTATCATCTAGTTTTCTTGCTAGAAACAGAGAGAATAATACGTTGGCTAGTTTAGAACGACCGTATGATTCCCAGTTGTTAGTTGGTTCTTCTATTGCATTAAAATCAAAATTATCTACTGTTCTGTGTGCTGAAGAAGACGTTAATATTATTTTTGATGTTTGTTCTGATTCCTTTAATAAAGGTAATAATTTAGTTGTTAATAGAAAACTTGCTAAATGATTTACTACAAATGTGTATTCAAGGTTATTTGTTCCTGTTTTCTCCCCTCTAAAGAAACCACCAGCATTGTTAAAAAGAATATCCAAATGGTCTATTTCGTCTGATATAGTTTCATATGCTGCTCTAACTTCTTGTAATTTTGAAAAATCAGCACGAATAAAATCAGATTTTGTACCTATATCTTTCTGCAATTTATTTACAATCTCTTCTCCTTTTTCTCTATTTCTTCCATGAATATACACATTTGCGCCACAACGACCTAAAGCTAATGCTGTCTCCTTCCCGATACCACTTGTTCCCCCTGTTATAAATACATTTTTCCCGCGTATGTCTTGTGATAGTTTAACATACTTTTCTGGATTTTTTGCCATATCTATAATATTTTTTTCAAACTGTAAAAATCTATGCTAAAACCGTTTTCTTAATAAGCATAATACTTTTATAAAACTAAATAATACTATACATGTAATGACCGTGGAATTAAAGTATGAGTATCGGATTAAATTTAAATCAGATTCTGGTTCTATAGAACATGTAGAATTAGAGGGGATAAGAAACAAGATTGATGCTTATGATGAAGCAAGAGAAAAAATAAGACAAAAATTAAATCTTAGTATTATGGAGTTTGAAGATTCATGGGTTTTAGAAGATAGAAAATTGTTTGTTTCATTTAAAAATAAACCTTGGGATGGATTTGATTCTTTAAAATCAGATTTAGAATCAATACAGGGTGTCTCTTCGGTTTTTGCACCAGCTAGGCTTTCAATTACAGAACCCGCTTATTTAAATGTTCGTACAGATAATAATATAGATGATTATAAAGTTAAATCCAAAATAAAAGACTATTTTGAAGGACTAATCGTAAATGATAGGTCTGTGGGTTTTAAAGTAGTTATTAACCCATTTAAATTTAAATAAATATGTGTTTGTACTATAGAAAAACTTTTTGTATGTTAAGACCTAACATAAAATATGAGTAAAATTGCTGTATGTGTTGATGATAATAGTTCGAGTATAGAAGCGATAGAAACGGCTGTAAATTTTGCAAATAAAACAGGAGACTCAATTGTTGTTATTCATAGTTTAAAATCATCTGTTGACGATAATAAACTAATTTCTAAACCAAAATCGAATAATTATGAGCGTATTGAAAAAACAATTGCTAATTATATTGAAACAATAGAAGGTATGCTAACAGATGAAGTTGGTGTGAGCAGTGAAATTATTAATGATAATAAAGATTCCGTTCAATCAATAGTAGATTACGTAAATAATGATGAAAACATAGAACACGTATTTATTGGTCATAAATCTCTTGATAGAAAACACGAAAAGCTCTATGGGAGCTTTGCAAAAAAGATTATAAGTGAATCTCCTGTTCCTGTTACTGTTTCGAACTCAAAATAATATTTAATTTTTAGAACATATACTCATCTTTTGGGGGCATATGTGGGTCTGAACTTGTATTTCCAGAAACTTGATATGTTGTAATTCCTGAAGATAATAATTCTGCAACTGCCTCTTCGAAACTTAGAAACTCTCCTTCTTCAACCAATCTATTTATTTTGAATTCGATTTCATCAGGGATATCGATATTATTTAATTTTGCCATTGTGGTTGATTATAATAATGTAATAGGATATTAGTGTTTTGGTTATTTATTGGATTTTTATCCTCTTAGCTCCCTGGATGTGGTTCTTCTCCAGGTTTAACAAGGATAGTTATTTTTGTTTTATCTAATAATTCATCTTGTAAATACTTCTGTTCTAAGAACCAATCTTGACCACTTTCCGTAACAAAATCTGGGTTCTCTGTTACAAATGGCTGAATTTTAACAGGTTTTATGTATTTATTTGACTGTGTTGTAAATATTCCTGCGTAGATACAATCGGATTCTGACCCTGCTATTTCTCCGTCATATTTGAATAGGATTATGTGGTCTGGGAATTTGTCTATAAATTCAACATATTCTTCTTTTGAATCAAATTCATCTAATAAGAAATACCTAGAATCAAATAATGAGGAATATAAGCTTGCAATTTCGTTATCTTCTAGTAATTCTTCATCTGTATATGGTTTTACATCGGAAATTGTTAATTGTTCTTTCTCTTTACAATTATGCTCTATTCCCTCATCATCTAATTTTTCCAATAACTCATTCCATGCTTTTGGTATTAGTTCTGGTCGAATAAATCCATTTTCATCCTTAATTTTCATAATATCAGATTCATCAACAAGACCTAGTTCTTTTCCGACTTCAATTAAATGACTTTCATCAAGTGGTTCGTCTCCCTTTGGTTTATTGACAAGAACAGGGATATCTTCACCTCTTTTTCTTAATTCATGAACGGCTGTTCTATAATCTTTTTTGCTTAGCTTCTCACCAGGGTCATCAATTAAATGTGTATTGGGATAGTTTTTATCATCATATGTCATTTCCAGTGCAACCCAGTAAACAATACCTCTACTTGTACCATCTGCTTTATCTGTGAATAATGAATTACCTTCATATATATCATAGAACGCACTTCTACCTGTTTTACTTGTAGAACCTCTCCAGAAGGGGAAGAAATCCATCTCATCCCCATTTTTTTCATACGTTCTTTTTTCACCTAAGTAACGTTTAATATATTTCTTTAATTTATTGTTGTTTACTCTCCTAACGGATTCAGAAGCAACATTTCTATCTTGCGTAGCATCCGTCCGTAATCGTTCTGTAGAAATTTGGCTTCGTTCTTCCTGTTCTTGTTCCCATCTTTCAAGTTCTGTGAGTTTTTCATCCACCCACGTATCTAATATTTCTTTCCAGTCTATTCCTTCCACAGGTTCTAAGCTAATATCTTCACGTTTTGTAAATTTGCCTTGGAATAAATATTCAATAACATCTCCAACACATTCTCTATATTTGTCGTCGGTAAATTTTTGTGCCCAGTTTTTAGCTTCATTAATGTCTCTATCTGTTATATCTTTAGGACGTTTACGTTGTATATTAATATTATCTGGGTCTATTGGGTACACAACAGAATTTAAACTCTTATGTATTGCACCTAAGGTTTTAAATTGACGGCTTTTGTTTTGAACTTTGTCAGCAGAGAATAGTTCATCGTCTTCATCATCTTGTTGACATATAAGCTCATTTAGTTTTCCTGTTATAGTTCTCATTCGTATTCCGATTTCTTTAAATATTAGTTCTCTCTCTTCTTCATCATACCTATCTGCAACAGGAGCCAATACAGTTGCTGGACTAAATACATACATACCACCACCCGAATCTAAAACCTGAACATTTTCTTTCCCACCAAGCATTTTTGAGAATGCTCTAATCCATAACGATAAGCGATTATTAATTATTTCTTTACGCTCTTTTGGCAACGGTCTTTCTTTGTATTCTTCAGATATATCTATATCTACATATAATGCCCATGCGACTAATTCTCCGTAAGAGGGCAATCGTGAATCATCATTATTTAACCACTCTTGCTCTCCATTATTCTGTCTATAATATTTTGTTTTATATGATTTGTCTAGTGCATAACTAATTGTTGTGTAGGCTGTTCTTTCAACATCTGCACTAAGGTCATCAGGTAAAATACTTGGGCGGGATTTTTTAGGATATCCCTTTTCCCATGCTTCTGTATCATCATCCGTTACATTTGAAGAAACATACCAACCATTATGCTCATCTGTAGGAATCCATACAGTTTTTCCATTATTAGCATATGCTAACTCATTATAAACAGGAAGGTATTTTGTATAATGTTCTCGATACTTATCGTTAGTCATTATGATAGATAAATACCTCTAACAATATAAAACATTGGAATTAACGATACGTTATGAAAAATCTGTTATTTGGGTTTTCTGCTCTTTATTTATAAAGTTTTTAGGTGTATTAACTAGTTTAAATCCATATTTCTGTAACTGTGATTCTGCACTACTTGTAATTTCGGGTGCAACGAGAATTCCTTTTACTTTTTGGTTTGGTTTTAATTCACTATAGTGTTCAACATACCTATGTAACTGTTGTACGGCTTCGGGTCCGACTTTTCTTCGTTTAATTTCTACGATGGTTGGGTTTTGATTTTTATCTTTTCCAAAAATATCTACAGCACCAACATCTAATTTTCGTTCTTTCTCGATTACGGTAAAACCTTCTTCAATAAATTCTTCGTTATCAAAAATATAGTCCTGTATATGTTCTTCTGTACCGTATTTTTCAATGTCATGATTGTCTATTAAGTCATATGATGATACAGTATATACTTTATCAAATTTTACGTTTAATACTTCATCAGGTGAAGTAGTTTCTGAGTGTAGTTCTAAATATGCATCATCCGATATACTTACAGTACAACTTGCTCCTTTTGGTTGCCAATTAACAGGTTTCCTATTTTCATTCTTATGTACTAAAAAATTTCCATCTTGTTTTCTAATGATAAGTCTATCACCAGGGGGTAGAAAACTAGATGTTCTACCATCATAATCAACTTGACATCGACCAACAATTGTAATCATATCGCCTTTATTCAACCCATTCATTATGATTTCTTTAGCTTCTTCTATACTTGGTTCTATCTGTGTGGTATAATTCATTCTGTTGTATACGCTTAGTAGTTATATTTTAAAAATGTTTGTATTTGACATACTTGTTTAGATAATAATTTAACCACTTAAATTGTATAAAAATATAATACAATGATTACAACAGAAAAACTTAAAAATGAATTCTATAAGTCTTGTCAAGAGCATATTATAGAAATTGACCATAATACGAAGTCGGATTTTGAACAAGAGTTTTCTTTTCATGCGATTTGCCACCCTGAAATGACGGATGGGGGTATTCCAAAAGTTCCTGATGAAGTTGAAAATTTTATAAAATCTAAAACAGGGAAATATGATATTGAATTTCTTGATTCACAAATACATGCGCATATTCAAATTAATATCGATGAATTATATCGTAGTGAGAATGTAAAACAATAACATACACTTGATTTTACCCGATTTATGTGGTACGGCGTATCATTATATACATGATAATAACCACAAAGTATACATACCAGTAGATGTTAATACAAGATGCACAAATATGAATGAAAATAAATATCGATACGTTAGTATCGTTTTTGCACTAATGCTTGTTACGAGTTTAGGCCTTGCATTCGCGGGAATGGGGGCCGCTCAAGAATCGATTGAAGATGGAGACCGATACTGGATTGGTCAGACATTAGAATACGAAGTAGGAGAAGATTCTTCTAATGCAGAAGTTGTAACGGAAGATGAAGGAACACTCGTTACAGAACTATCTATTGAAGATGGTATGGTTACCATTGATACAGAAGATAATGATGATTTTGATGCTGGTAACTATGTATTAAACTATGATGATTCAGACAATAATGAACAAAGTGTAGAATTTGAACTGTCTACACAAAATCTTTCTGTTGATGCAGAAGATAGTTCTGTAGCAAATGAGGGTTCTGAATCTGACACAACATTTGAGTTAGATAGTAATCGAGCAGATTATGATGTGAATGTTTCCGTTGATGACTTGTCTGATTCTGAATTTGCAGAATTATTCACAGATGAGTCCTTTGATGAAGATGACGTTGAAGACGGTTACTTAACATTCACAAGCGTAAGTAGCTCTATTCCTGTTGACTTTGATGGTGTTGATGCAGGTGAATATGAGTTTACATTTGATGTTGTTGATTCTGAAGCAGAAGACACAACAAATCTAACAGTCTATGAACCAGACGATGCTAATGTTGTTTTAACCGATTCTTCACTATCTGTTGCCCAAGGTGATTACGTCGATATGACGTTTGAATTCGAGGAATCAGATACGGCTGAAGTAGTAATCGGAGATGAAGATGATGTCGGTTATGAGCTTAACTTTACTGTTGAGGATACAGAAGATAATGATGAAGTTACCGTTCGATTCGATTCTTACCTTGCAGGGCAAAGTAATGCTGATGTTGTTTCTGTACATGATGACTCTGAAGGAGATGTTGTTGTTGTTGACGAAACAGAATTAGATGAGGATAGGCGTCTTGCTGTAGAAACATATGATATGACTGTATCCCCTCAAGGTCAAGATGAAACAGACATTGGTTCTTTAAATGTAGTTGAAAGAACCTCAACGGGAGTTACAACGCAGGCTATCCCAGGTGATTCTGATGCGTCAGAATTAGAGGATGTAAATAACGCATCAACTACAGATACCGTTGCTGAAGATGACTACATGGTATTTGCTGTTGAGATGAATGGTATATATTCATTCTTGGATGAAGACTATGACTTAAGTAACAATGAAGATGGTCTTGAAGCAGAATTAGTAGAAGTTAGTAGCTCACCAAATTCAAATGACCGCGTTATTGATGAAGATATGGAACATGTTGATATATACCCTGACTCTGACGAGGGTGTATTCTATGTTGTCTATGATACAAGTGACGAATCATTTGAGTTTGAATATGATGAAGAATATGAATTTACCGTGACACTAACAGAAGAAAATGACTATATTGAAGATGAAGATGAAGAAGAAGTTCTTGAAACAAACTTGACTCTTGAAGAGAGAGATACAGAGTTTGTCGGCTTCAATGATGATGATGTTATTGAGTACGGGGCTAATTCAGAAGAGACTGTTGTTGCAGAGACTAATGTTGCCGAAAACACAGAACGAACCTTAGTTGTACGAACATCAGGAGATGACCCTAGTATTAGTGATTATGACATATCTGTAGAAGATGGCGAATTTGTAACAGATGTTGATATGTCTGGTTTGGATGTTGATTCTGAATTCACTATTCAAATTAGAGGCGAAACAGAAGAGGAAGATGCAATTATAGTTGAATCCGTAGATGATGGGGCAGATGATGAAGATGGAACAGATGATGAAGATGGGGCAGATGATGAAGATGGAACAGACGATGAAGATGGAACAGACGATGAAGATGGAACAGACGATGATGATGGTGCTACAGATGATGGAACAGACGATGATGATTCTGATGTAACTGACGATAGTACACCAGGATTCGGTCTGATTGTCGCACTTGTTGCATTACTGCTTGCCGTTGTATTAGCAGTTCGTAGACACGAAGAATAGTCTATAAGAATACGTTTTAATTTTTCATATAGACATAAAAATTTAATTTTTAATTTTTAATTTCAAAATTATCTATACTGGTATCTTTAACAGTGGCTATTCCTGTATATGATACGTAGCTAACACATTTTTCACATTCTTCTTTGTTCTTTCTTTCAGAAATTCTAAATTCTACGGTATTGCCGTTGTCTATAACACTTGTATCTACTCTAATCGTGTGACATTTATCAGACACAAATTTTCTCCCCCTAAAGTTAATCTCATAACCGTCTGAAGTCTCTACAGCAGATAAATTAGATTGTTCTTCTTCAAGACCTGTGAAACAATTGGGTTCTGAAATTGTTATATTAGTTAGTTCAATATCAAAGTTTGTATTATTTTCAAATTCAGGTTTATCTCTCGATGATTCTGCGTGCGTTTCTGGATTATCTGTTGTTTGATTTTCCGTTGTTTCTTCGGGGTTATTTTCCTCAGATTCTAAACATCCTGCAAGTGCAATTGGTATTGATGAGGCTATACTTAACATAAATTTTCTTCTATTTTTCATATATGTATATTATATTATAGTACATATTATATGAAAGTATTGCTTTACGAATTATCTTCTTCAGATTCTTCGTTCATCCATGGCCCATAGTAATCAGAGAAATCAGGTTCTGATATTTCGTGTGTATTGTTTCTTGTATTCTCTTTTGTGTTATCTTGTATGTATGTTTCACCTTTTTCTTCTTTTACAATCTGTTTCTTTAATTCAATTTTCTCTTCTTCCGTCAGTTCAGAATAATTAATTTTATTCCCATGATTTGAATCATATTTAATCCAATTTTCAAACTCTTCTTCTGTACAGTAGCGTTTCATAAATCTTTTTTCGCTTATTCTATATATAGAATAGGCGTCTATCAAAGATAAGAAGAAAGGTATTAATGTCCAGAAAGTAAACATATATAGTATAAATCTTTTATAATTTCCTAGGTATGCATGATGAATACCAATCCACCCTGTAGGTAGAAGGCATAACATCAAAGCTACTTCTTTGTTTTTTAACATTGTATATTTATTAATTAGAGTTTAAATCATATAAATTATATCACACTCATAAGTATTAATTATGAAAACAAATTTATAATTAAAGAATAATACTTTAGATGATGGATTCCTTTAATGAAAGTTTATTTGTTTACTTTGATGGTTCATTTAAAAATAATATTGGTTCTATTGGTTTTGTAATTAAAAACCAAGGGGGTGATGTTTTATTAAAATCAAAAGAATACTTACAGTTTATAGAGAGTAATACGGAAGCAGAACTTTTCTCATTATATACTTCTATTAAAACAGTATGTAATGAATTCAATATTGAAGATAGAGTTGTATATATTTTTAGTGATAATCAAAATATTATTGATGTTATTGATGATAGCACCTGTTGTACATTTAGTGATAATGAATTTCAGAAATATATTACAGAATCTGTAGAAATGTTGAGTGAAGCTGAATTTATGGTTTTTAAGAAAATAAGTTCATCTGATAATAATGAAGCACACTTTCTTTCAAATTCTGCCATAAAAAGCGACCATTAATTTAATTTGGGAAAAGAACTATATAATCATACTCGTAAGTAAATTATGAAATGACTGATGAAGCAAAATCGTATCATAAAAGAGGATTTACATTGTTTGGTTCGGATGGTAAACTGAAACAAATTGAATACGCTAAGAAATCTGTATCTGATTCATTACCTGTTTTGGGTCTACAGACCAAAGAAGGCGTAGTTTTAGTTTCACATAATACAAGTAATAAATCAGAATTATTGGTTAGTGGTAGTATAGATAATATTCATAAAATCAATAAAAATTTTGGTTTAACGGTTGCAGGCCATATGACGGATGGAAAAAAGCTTGCTGAAAAGCTACGAGAAAAATCTGCAGAGGAACAGTTAGAATATGGTTCGATTGATGATACTATCGTTCTTATTGAGGATGTATCTGAACATATGCAAGAAACAATTAATTCTAATGAATTTAGACCATACGGTGTTTCACTACTTATTGCAGGTATTGATGCTAGTGGAGAATATAAATTGTATAAAATTGAACCTGATGGCGCAATATCAGAATGGTTAGCAACAGCAATTGGAAATAACCAAACTAAATTAAACAAGTACCTTGAACAAAATTATTCTCCAGACCTTAGTTTACAGGAAGCAACGGAACTTATTGTAAAAAATCTATTACAGGCAGATAATAATATTCAAACGGATGAATTAACAATTGCAACACTAACAAAAGAAAATGGATTTCGTAAAAAAACAAGAGATGAAGTATCAGACGTTATTAATCAAATAAAGGGTGATGAATTATGAATGAATATGAAGAGGATGAAAGACACGGCACAACAATTGTTGGCATATTAACAGAGAATGGCGTTGTTATAGGTAGTGATAGAAAAACATCTGTATTTATATCTACGGCAAGAAAAGATAGTTTAAAAATTAAATCGATAAATAGTCAGACGCTATTATCTTGGGCAGGTGCAGTTTCTGATGCGCAGAATATACATTCTGAATTAAGTACTAAAGCGAATATATATGAAGCACGCCGAGAACGAGAAATGAGTGTGAAAGCGATTGTTAATTCACTACACAGTCATCTTCGTGAGGAGCATATGCATGTATCACCTATTATCGGTGGTTTTGATGAAGATGGTCCACAATTATATGATATTGGGGTTTTTGGAACGAAAGCCCAGATGAGTAACTATGCAACCGCAGGTTCGGGAGGTAATTTTGCTATGGGTGTATTAGAGGCAGGCTATCGCCCAGATTTAACAATTAAAGAGGCAAAAGAACTAGCCAAAAAAGCGATAAAAGCAGCTACGGAGCGCGATAACTTTACAGGAAATGGTTTAACAATAGGGGAAGCAACAAAAGATGGTGTAAATATTGAGACCTATTCTGAAATACCTGAAGAAATATAATATTAATTAAATTTGACCTATCTTTTTTATACTTGGAAACAAATGTATATTTACAGATGACAGATAATACAGAGAAAAAAGAAGAAGAACCACCTACGTCTGAAAAGGGTGCGTCAGAACAAGATAAGACAGATGAGAAAAGCTTTACAGATACACAATTATTTGCAGGAGTAATGGTTGTTATTCTATCATTTGCACTCGTTGCTTTTGCAATGAGTGGTGGTGGCGGTGGTGCTGATATAGATGGTGATGTTTCGGAATTTAATTTTCCTGACTGGGCTGATGAAAATAGTATAGAACCTGACCAGGCATTACAATCTCACACTCAATTATTAGAAGAACAATCGTTTACACTTAGTGCTGATATAAGTAGTGAGGCACAAGAACAAGAACAGACTAGTGAGTTTACATACCAATATAGTTCAGAGTCAGATAGTGCATTTGGTGTTCAAGAGACAGATGGACAAGAAACACAAACATATGAAGATTATGCTGAACAACAAATATATATAGCCAATATGGGTGAGGGAACATATGAGCGAGAATTCCTTAACCAACCACCATTTACAGGTGGTGATGTTGTAGTTCAATTCCTTAGCTTCTCAGAAATTGAAGCTGTTGGTACAACTAATGACGGTAGTGTTGTAGTATATGAGATAACGGCACTTACAGAAGACTTCCAGCAAGAAGCTGGTGATATTGATATAGAAGGACAATTCCATCTCCATGAAGATGGTTATTTCACACACATATCCGTACAAATAGATGAGGGTGAAGCAGGCACTACTTCGACACAAAACATAGACATCACAGATGTTGGTTCTACAACATTTGAAGAGCCTGAATGGTTGCCAGAAGCAATAGAACAGACTGAGTTTGCTGAAGAACCAGAGCCAGAAGGTGATGAATTGCCTGATGATATTCAGTTAGAATAACTAGTTTTGTAATGTGACCGTTTTATCACATTTAATCCATTTATTTTTTGATTTCATTTTTTGTGTGATATCTACAGCTTTAGATACTTCTTTGACTATTTTTTCTTCCGTAATGTTTTCTTCTGTATTTATGCTTGATAAAATTTTATATTTTTTGTATTCTTTTTTAATTATTTCTGGATTTGCTAATGGATATATTGTACAATTGTTTATTATTTTATATAGTGTATCATGACACTCTTTATCATTCATCTGTATATAATTATTTATATTGATTATACTAATATTTTTTTACTTAACAGTTACTTATTTAAGCCCTACAGATAAAACTAAAGTATGCCAAACGCAGGAGATAAATGCACAACAAACGATTGTCATATAGTATTAGCACAAGCAGGATTGTTCTGCCATAAATGTATGGATAAATATAATTTCACATACCGTGAAATTAAATTATTGGCCGAAAATCCCATAGATGAATGCCCCGAAAAACTACAAAAAAAGGTTGAATATCTTCAGTCTGAAGAAAATCACAAAGATGCAAAAATTACAAACTATACTATAGAGAACTAACTTCTTGAATAGATTTAACGAGTTCTAACCCACCTTCAGATAAATCTTTTATTTTACGCTCTTTATTATTTGGCGTTATCAATTTCAACTCTGTTGGAGATAATTTTGCAGAAGCATATGCAATTGTATTGCTATCAATATGTGAATCTGTTCTTTTACTTCTTGTTTTATTCTGTGATATAGTGTGAATTATACTCTCATCATCAACAAACTTTTCTAAACTATTAATTTCGTTCATTGTCAAGGGTATGTATATGCTATCCTCTATATCACATCTATCCTGAACTAACATATCACAGGCCCCGTAGTAATTTGTGGGGTATGAATTATCATATATATATGATTTTAGTCCTTCCAAGACCTCTATATCATTTTTAATTAGCATCGATATATCTTTCGGTAATACATGTGCTATAATTAACTGATAATTTTGTTCTATCTCATATAATGATAGTTTACCTTCACTGGTTCTGTATATTTTTTCTTTTACATCAGGTTTTATAACTTCTGTAACAGAACTATTTTCAAGTATTCTATTTAAAATTGAAACCCATTTATCTGATAATTTATAATCAGATACAGATAGTGAATTAATAAATTCTGTTTTTCTTAGGGATGGGTCTTTTGCCCAAACATACCAATATACTTCTGATTTTTCTATATTATATTTCGATAAGTCACAACCAATGATAGTATCAGAGTATTTATTAATTGTACAAACATTACTCATATTGTCTGTGTCATATATAGAAGAAATATAATCTAATCTTGCCTCTGTAATTGGTATATATGTTATTTCTTCTGGTTTTTTACTTAAAATATCTATATCTAATCTTTCATCTTCAAACCCTGTTTTATGTAATATACTCTGGAGGCTAGATAATATTACGTTATCTTGGAAATGTTCTATACTATTTTCATCTACGACATGAAATACGATATTTTCTTTTTCATTGATTATTTCTTCACCAGAAATTAATCCATCTGAAGACGTAAATTTCATACTATATATCTTGTTAGACCAATCTTCAATACTATTAATATTTTCTAACTCACTAAGATAATCACTAATTTTAACGAGCGAATTTGCAATATGAACATGTTTTGAAGTCACCCCCTTGTATTCTGATAAGTTTTTATCACAGTTTGATGGGAATAAGATTAGTTGTTTATTAGTTTCTCTCAAATATTTTTCATGTATGTTTTTAACTTTAATTTTGTCTATTCGTTTATCTTTACTGTGAATGTTTAAGACACGTTCATCTATCGGTATTCCTTTTACGCTACGTTTACTACTACGTGACTTAGAACTCTGGAAATAATTTTTTAATTCTTCATCTAAATTATTTATATCAATATACTCTTCTACATTTTGTAGCTTTTTCCAACCATATTTATTTTTATATTTCTCATAGAAATCTGAGTTTTCAACGTGAATTACAATATTATTCTCATTTGCACCCCATGCTGCATTCATTTTTGATTGGTTGAGGCTCACCCCCATAAACACTTCTCCAGATTTTCCTGCTTCAGATATTATTTTTCCTGCTTCTTTAATACAGTTCGCACCCGTATCTTTTTTCATAGCTTCGTTTGCATTTGAATTTCTCTTAACATAACGGACTTCTTCGTATAGAGAAATATAGAACCTTTCTAACTCTGTAGATAATTCAATATTAAATATATTTTTCACGTCGGCTTTTAAACTTGTTATTGATTTAGATATATTTATATTGTTATGCGATTCTATAAGATATATTTT
>LKMJ01002067.1_pt1 | contig 18296 bp, 28 predicted proteins | sample 643391 | NCBI WGS metagenome assembly LKMJ01 (sample SAMN04112250, study PRJNA286221) | soda lake metagenome | biome: soda lake; feature: Kulunda Steppe; material: water; isolation source: sample PL-Br10 brine of Picturesque Lake | place: Russia: Kulunda steppe | collected 2010-07 | reverse complement strand
TTCCCTCTCTTCCCCCCCTCCCCCTCATTCTCTCCTTCCCTCTCTCCCCTTCCCTCCCTCTCTCCCTCTCTCTACTTCCCTCACTACCTCTTTTTTTCTCTGCCCTCACACAAACTCTTACGCCCATACACAAACAGCCAGCACGTTTTAGCAAACTAACCTCATCAGGGCGCGTTGCACAATCAAGGGTATGGGGGGCAGTCCTGCGTAGCTGTTGCCAGTGCTGAGGCGCGCGTACACCTGGAACACACAGCCACAAGGTGTTTGCATGTGTGCATGTGTGCGCAAGTGCATGTGGGCGAATGTGCGTGAAGACGCGCGGAGCCAGTGTGTGCATGGGTGCACATGTTTGCGTGGGTGTGCTGATGCATGCTGGTGCAGTTGCGTCAATGTGCGTTTCTCAAGCTGATCACACCAGAAATCTGTTTGGAGCTGATCACACAAGATACCTATTTGGACGCTCCCTCAAATCCTAATGCCGCAATAGGCACACACACTGATGTGGCAGTGCTCTTTGCAAGCTGGGAGCGCCTTGCCTGCGTGCTGCTGCCACACGCAACTACCCAACGTGAGCTTTCTATCCGACGTGACCATCTACCCAACGAGCTGCTGCCACATGCATCTACCCAACGTGGGCTACCACGTGCATCTACCCAACATGAGCTACCACGTGCATCTACCCAACGTGGGCTACCACATGCATCTACCCAACGTGGGCTACCACATGCATCTACCCAACGAGCTGCTGCCACATGCATCTACCCAACGAGCTGCTGCCACATGCATCTACCCAACGTGGGCTGCCACATGCATCTACCCAACGTGGGCTACCACGTGCAGGCAACACACTCAAGTTGCACAGGTGTGCTGCTGCAATACGCAGGCTCTCATGCAAGAGTACATAACACGCAGGCTTCCATGCCGGACACGGCATGCGCCTTGCAAGCGACAATTTCCCCATGAGTGGCAGCACCCCAGGGTAGCAGTTGGGCTGGTAACCGGAGAAGCATAAGCACGCACAGATATGCTTGTTTGTTTGCTTGCTTGCTTGCTTGTTTGCACGTTTAATTGCTTGTATGTTTGTTTGCTAGTTTGCTGCTTGTTCGTATGTTTGTTTGCTTGTATGTTTGATTGCTTGTTTGCTGCTTGTTTGTTTGTTTGTTCTTTTGTTTGTTTGTTTGCTCATGTGTGTGCGCGTGCGCGCGTGTGCATGCTTACAGGCCCTTGACATTATACATGATTGCATGAAACACACACACACCTTGTACAGCTGCGGCTTTGAGGCCATGCGGGCCTCCAGCGCGCGCAGCAGTGGGGGGTGCCTGCCTGCGGCTGCCAGGATGCCTGGCGCTGCCAGTGGGCCCTTGGTCAGCACCTGCACACACACACACACACATGCACACCCGCACAGATTGGAATTTACACACATGCACTTACACACACACACCACAGGCATTTCCTGCCGCTGGTGCACAACCACACTTTTGACCTATCAGCGGTGGAATGATGCATGTGCCGTGCCTAACCACTGTGCAACCAGGGTGCACGTGCGTGTATGCACATACTCTCAGCACCGTTGAACGTGTGCACACACACGCACATGCACACGGCGCCGTTGAATGTGCACACACACACGTGCATGCACACAGCACCCCAACCCCCGGTACAGCACCAGCAAAAACACACTGAATGCTCTGGCGCAGCACAAGCCATGTCCACAGAGGGCATGCAGGTGCAGCTCCGCATCCACTCTGCCACCATCCACATGCGCGCGCCCATCCCAGCCCCCTGCAACACCACTCACCAGGTGCGTGGCGGCCCCCTGCTCCTCTTGCTGCTCTTGCTGCATCTGATTCTGCTTTGCCTGTTTCCTCCCCGGGGAGATCCCTGCTGCTGCCGCTGCCGCCCCCGCCGCCGCGGGCGGCTCGCCTGCTGGCTGGATCTCAAGCACTCCATCATCAGAGGACTCGCTGTCGTTGCCTGTGCTCCGCCTCACCCGGACCCTGCCGCTCCCCCTATCGACGCCCCTGCCCCCCCGGCGGCCTGTGCGCAAGAGTAGGTGTGAGAGCGTGTGTGCATGCACACATGCACAGAGAAAGTGCTCACGCACGCCTGCAAATGGCGTGATAAGACCTGGATGCATGCCCGCAGCTGCTGCGCTGCGCTTTGCAGCGACTCGCATGTGCACATGCTTTGCAGCAACCCGAAAATGTGTATGCGCTGAGTCAATGACCGAAAGTGGTAGCGTCAAATTTGAGGGGCGGCAGAGTTTGAGGGGCTGCACGGCCCGTGCTGCCAAGGGGCATGCTGGGCACATTTTGGGGGAAGGGGGCCCACCCAAAAGTTGTGCCTAGGCTTGTGCTAGCACGAGGTAGGCTGTGCTTGTGTGTGTGTGTGTGTGTGTGCGTGTGTACATGTATTCATGTGTGCGCCTGCGCACGAGCTGGAAAGGCCACATGTATGCGCGCGCGCGCGTGTGTGTGTGTGTGTGTTTGTGTGTGTGCGTGCGTGTGTGTGTGATTGTGCATGTGTGTGCGCGTGTGGGCTTTTGGTGGAGCAAGGCTCCCCCCTTGAGAGCCCTGGGCTGCATGTGATGCAGGTGTAGGCGCATGTGCCGTGTGCGTGTGAACGTGTGTGCATGCTCAGACAGTATGCATGTGCGTGTGTATGTGCACACATGCTTTGGGTGGAGCAGGGCATCCTCACCTGAGGACACCCCACCTGAAGGCCCTGGGCAGCAGCTGGGATTGCTCCTGCGTCGGCTGCTGTTGGTCTGCAAAGCAACAGGCAGCACAAGGTTGCTGATGTGGTTGCTGATGGGGCTGTCACAGCGCTTGATGACCGGGTGTCTGCAGTCAATCATTGATGTGGTTGTTGGCAAAGCGGCTGACAAAAGATGTAAGACGGGCAGACCTTCAGGCTCCTTTCGTACTGAGCTCAGAGCACAAGGACCCCTTTAAAGCACGCGGTTTTGTACAACGGACACACACACTCCGGCTTTGCACAGCAGGCACATGCGCTCCAGCTTTGCACAGCAGACACACACACTCCGGCTATGCACATCAGACACACGTGCTCCGGCTATGCACAGCGGACACACACACTCCGGCTTTGCACAGCAGGCACACGCGCTCCGGCTTCGCATAGCGGACACATGCAGCCATGCAGAGGCGCAAGCAGCAGCAGGTTACTCATGGGCTCATGTGGACAGCACAGCGGGGCCAGCAGCGCTTCATGTGCTGAGCCGTCTACTTGCAACACCAGAGCAGGGCGGCACGAACACGGGCAGGCCCCATAACGAGTGATCAGCAAGCGGCAGGTGTGCTGCCCTGGATCCTGCACACGCTTCTAGCAGTGAATGCCTGAATGAAAGTGCCCTCAGGCTGTGGTCTGCGGCCACTCGCAGCTCAACTTTGGGGATTTCAGGGTCCTGGACAAAACTCTGCGTTGTGGCACACATGCGCAGTGCGCCCGTCTGCGGCCACTTGCAGCTCAGCTTTGGGGATTTCAGGGTCCTGCACAACACTCTGCGTTGTGCGGCACACATGCGCAGTGCGCCCGCGCAAGGGTGTGCGCAAGGTCCAGCAACATGAGAGGGGCGCAGGTGCGCTTCCATTGCGCGTGCACATGCATGCACAGCATGCGCGCACGCGTGCAGATCCACACCTGAGGCGCATGGGACGGCGTGGCGGCTGGTGGGAGCGGGCCCAAGGGCACTGATGCGGCGGGCTCCCTGGTCACCACCAGTGGCTGGGTGGAGCGTGGGCAGAACTCCCTATGCCTGCAGCAGGGGCTAAAGGCCAGGGCGCACGCCTGCAGGAGCACAAGCACACGTGCACAACGCGCCACACCCCTTTAAGAGCAGCAGGGGCCAAAGGCCAGGGCGGGCACCTGCAGAAGCACAGGCACAAGCGTACAACGCGCCACACCCCACAGAATGGAACCCAAGCTGCACATTTGTGGGCCCTAATCAGCAAGTGCCCGGGGCAGAGGCACGTGTGCGTGCACGTGCGTGCGCGGAGCGTGAGGGCCTGCATCTGGGGCGGGGAGCAGACACATTTGCTGGGATGCGCCTGTGCAGGTGGGGGCAGGGAGCGTGCGACGAGCGTGGCCTGTGCACTTATGGCGGCACCTCCACACAGCGCAGCACAGCATCAGCTAGCGCAGCGTCCAGGGGGCGATGCTTGGGGCAAGAGGCGCGCCCCAAGCCCACACACCAAGGGCGGCACCTCCACACAGCGCAGCACAGCACTGGCTAGCACAGCGCTCCAGCGAACGATGCTTGGGGCAGGCGACGCACCCCGAACCCGCGCACCTGAGGTGACAGCTCATACAGCGCCTCTGTGTCTTGGGCAACAGCCTCACACGCTGCCTCATGCATAGCCACCTGTGAACACGCGCATGGAGCGGCAGGCGCGGCAGGCGGTGGGCGGGGCCAAGGGGGCGGGGTGCAAAGCACAAAAGCGCCCCAGCATCCGCGGCCGGACAGGCCCTGTGTGTACGCTGTCTGCACGGGCGCCCGCCGCAAGGAGTGGCAGGCGGTGGGCAGAGGCGGCAGGGTGATGAGGATGCGCGCAGATAGACATGCGGACGGTACTTGTCTTGGAGAATTGGAGGATGGAGGGGGCGCGTGGCTCAGGGCTGGTGACCTTGAACCTGTGCCCCTTGCAGCGTGTGGCAAAACTGCGCCCTCAGCTGCCTTGCCTGCGGCGAGCTGCGCGCGCGCGTCCTTGCAGTCATCCCCACGTTCCAGCCCCTGCGCCCTGTAATGCTCGCGCGCTGCACACGAGCCGGCCCAGAAGGCGGCACATGGCGGCCGGGCGTGCAGCCAACAATGCCGACAGAGCGGCACACGCCGGCCGGGCGTGCAGCCAACAATGCTGACAGGGCGGCACATGGCGGCCGGGCGTGCAGCCAACAATGCCGACAGAGCGGCACATGGCGGCCGGGCGTTTGGCCAAGGACACAAAGGGTGGGCCACTCTTAGGGGAATGCATAAGGTAAACTTGCATAGGAGGGCCTCTATTCACAGCCTGCTGTGATGCACCTGCGCCCAGCCCAGTGCGATGCCCATGTGCGCATTTTGCTGTGGTGCACCTGTGCGCAGGTCGCTGTGAGGCACATGTGCGCATTTTGCTGTGATGCACCTGTGTGCAGCCCAGTGCGATGCCCATGTGCGCAGCCTCCTGCGATGCCCATGTGCGCATATTGCTGTGATGCACCTGTGTGCAGCCCTGTGCAATGCTCATGTGCGCAGCCTACTGTGATGCACCTGTGCGCAGCTCGCTGTGAGGCACATGTGCGCAGCCTGTCATGATCTGCATTGCTGCGTGCAGCCTCCTGGGATGGCCTGGGCGCCCAACACAGCACACATGTGCGCATGCATGCACGCATGCGCACACGCACGGACATGCGCACGCACGCACATGTACGTATGTGCGCACGCATGCACCCAACCACACACACATGCTTGCACACACGCACACACATGCACACCTACCAGGCTGGGCTCCTTGGGTGCTGTCAGCGGGTGCTCCATGTAGGGCTTGACAGGTGCCTGCACGCCGGCGGCGGCAGCATTTCCGCCACCTGCCTGCGGCGCCATCCCCCCCGAGAGACCCGCCTGGGGGCCCCAGGATGTGGCGCTGCGTTCGATCTGTGTGTTTTCAGCCGCTGCCGCCAACAAGCGCAGGTGCCGGTTGATGCGCAGGAGCAGCACCACGCAGCGTAGGCCGGGGGGCAGCCTGCGCGGCAGGGGGGGGCACAGGGCGCGGGCGTTGCTGGGTGCGCATGACCGGGCACATGTGTCGTTGCATGCGCGTGACAAGGCGCGGGCGTCGTTGCATACGCATGAGTGGGTGCGTGCGTGGGGCGCTGGCTGACACCGACGAGGAGCCCTGACTGCAGGCTGAGCTGAGTCGGCTCTTTTTTGAGCTGAGCACGTGCGGGCATTGCAGTGGGCAGGGGTGTGCTTGTGTTAGCGCGCGCGGTGCCTGTGTGCAGCATGGGTTGTCCATGTGTGTTGCCCGTGTGTTGCCCGTGTGTGTGTATGTGTGTGCATGTGTGTGTTGTCCGCATTGCGTGCCTGCAGTTGCTTGTGCACAGTGCCTGTGTGATTTGCCCCCATATGGGTGTGCGTTTGCTTTTGCGTTTGCATGTGCGCGCGCGTGTGTGTGTATGTGTATGTGTGTGCATGTGTAAGTGTGTGTGTGTATGTGTGTGTGTATGTGTAAGTGTGTGTGTATTTGTGTGTGTGTGTGCACTGGGGTGCCTTTATTTCCGGACATGCGAGAGCATCAGGAGCAACAGCCACCCTCTGGAGCACACGCACACATGCATACACACACGCAGATGCGCGCACACACATGTGCACGCGCACACACGCACGCACAGATGCGCGGATGGCCCCCTGAGCCTCGCACATGCGTGCGCCCTCCCCCTGAGCCATGCACATGCATGCGTGCACACACACACACCTCTGCAGCGCCAGGTAGTAGATGCTGGTCGACTTGGAGTGCAAGCCGGGGCTGATGGTGTCAATGGCGCTGCTTTTTGTGGCCTCCCTTGCCCTACCACTGCCCCTGCCTCTGCCTCTGCCCCTACCGCGCCTTGCACCCCTCTGTGCAATCTCCATCTCTTCCTCCTCGCTGCTGCTGCTGCTGCTGCTCTCCATCTCAGTACTGCTGCTGCTGCTGCTGCTGCTGCTGCTGCTGCTGCGCCGATGCCGTCTGCGGCCCCCTCCATGGGCTGTTCCCGACCTCGTCTTATTCGCACGCGAAGCGGGGGGGCTGGGATCTCTGACAGGGTCCGTGACAGAGAGCGGTGCTAAAGCAAGAATAAGCAGCTGCGGCACCAGCAGCAGTAGGAGCAGCGGCGGGACTGAGATGAGCAGCAGTAGCAAGAGCAGGAGACTGACTCATCTGTTGAGTGGTGGGTGCAAGCTTGTGTGTCTACACTTTGCGCGTGCGTTCATGTGTGCATGACTGCCACGCGTAACAGGCAGGGCCCGCGGGGTCTCCAGCTGCCCAAGAGTGCATGACGGACCAAGACAGGCCTCAACCCACTTTTTGCTCCACAGTGCAGCAAGCTGGCCGGGCGGCGTGAGAAGAGACGCCGACAAAAGTACAAAAGTTGCCGGAACCAGCCCTTGCGCGCCTCGGCGCTGGCCTACCTGTACCTAGCCCCTACTGCCCCAAGACCTGAGGATCCCTAACTAGCTCCAAACCCGAGTCGAGAGCTGCCACACAGGGCCATGCAGGGCTGCATCCATGCACTGCGCAAGCATGCGGGGCTGGATTGGTCAAATTGCATCTCTGAGGGTGGCTGTGGTAAGTTGGCCTGCAAGCCAGGGCACGCTCGCGGAGCAGCTTGCTTGCAGCAGCACTGCTGGCCAGTGCAGTAGCTGCAAGTGCACTTCAAGTGGTGCTCAGGGACAATACCCCAGTGGTGACACGGAACAGGGCTGCTGGTGCTTGTTGCCCTTGATGTGACCCACATAAGGCCCCTGCACGCGCAGGCGCACAAGGCAGGGCGGGAATGCTGCTGCTGCTGCTGCTGCTGCTGGCGCTGCTCCATCACAGCCTTGTCTCACCTGCAGAGGGCCTCTTCGGGCGTGCAGTGGCTGCGGCCCCCGATCACAGGACGGGAGTGTGGCAGCACAGGCACCACAAGGAGCATAGGATTTGCGGCGAAGCAAACGGAAAGACACAAGGTGGTAGCTGCGGCATGAGCCTTCCTGTACCTGGGGGATGGGAGTATGCACCAGACGCGGGTCAGTGACGCTGGCATGGTACGGGTCCTGATCCAGCATCGGCTCCAGCAACACATTCAGTAGCGTCTCCCACATCTGCGTACGCGCAAAAGCGGAATTGACGCACTGGACCCTTGCTGCACGCGGTCGTGCGCATGCGCGCGGACACGCGCTGGCGCTTGCTACGTGCGTGTATGTGCATCTGTGTACGGATGTCAGTATGCCTGTGTGCATATGTGCAGTTGGGGTGTGCTTGCACGCGTGATAATGTGTGTGTGTGTGCATGCATGATTATGCGCGCGTGCGTATTTGTGCGTGTGTGTGCATGTGTGTGTGCGTGCATGCCCAGGCGCATGCATGTGTGCGCGTCACTCTCACCCTTGTGAGTGATGCAAGACACAATTTAGGGATGCAGCAGACACGCAGCAGACACACACACACAGCAGACGCGCAGCAGACACGCAGAACCCACACTGGTGGCGAAGCCTTCCCAAGCGCCCTACCCGCATATGCAAGCACCGACGCTCGTATGCACATGCAGTATAGCGAGTAAAGCTCGTCATCGTACTCACCATACAAGGTTTGGTTGATTCGTGTTAGCATTGGATACGGGACAAGCACACGTGGGGCACACGCTAAAGCGAGACAGGCACACGTGGGGCACAAACAAAAAATGGGACACGCACACATGGGGCACAAACAAAAAACGGGACAAGCACACGTGGGGCACACACAGACCACATCATCTGTAAGCATTGAGAATGGGACAAGCACACGTGGGGCACACACAGACCACATCTTCTGTAAGCATTGAGAATGGGACAAGCACACGTAGGGCACACACAGACCACATCATCTGTAAGCATTGGAAACGGGACATGCACACGTGGGGCACACACGAACCTCCACAGTGTCCTGGAGCGGCATGCCGTCGGGCTGCATGGGCAGGTCCTGCACCAAAGCGGCTGACAGCGCGTGCATGCGCTGGGCCTCGGACCCGGAGGTCGCGCAGCGCAGCTGGATCTGCAGAAGCATGCAAGCGATGGTGCGGTTCAGTGCAGGCCGGGCAGCTCTTCTGCACGCAAGCTGCAGCCCCAGATTTGGGCAGGCCTGGCTGTGTGGGGCGCAAAGCTGTGGCCCCTCGGACCGTATGCTGGAGTGTACGAGACAGCCAGAGTTCCAATTCCGCACAGCATACCCTTTTGTCCCGCACAACAGCTGTGCTTTTGTCCCGCACAACAGGAAACGCGAGACCTGGCCACTGCCACCCAGCAGCGCTTGCTGCAGCGTGCGCTGCCCACAGTTTCGTGCTAGCACGTCAAGCAAGCGCGCAGTTGGTTGGAGCGCCTCAAGCAAGCGCGCAGCCCGCAAAGCACAGGAACAAGCCACAGGCACGCACGCAGGCAGCAGTGGTTCTGGGGCCATCCCCTGCTCCGTCCAACGCCCTGTCCTTCTTGCTCTGGCCGGCAAGAACATCCCCCTGGGCAGCACACACTGCGTGTTTGCCAGCAAGCCTTTCGGCAAGCTGTGCGTGTGATTGCGTGCTTGCACCCTGCACGAGCCTTGCCCCCAGATCAGCCGCCCAGGGCGCGTGCTCAGTCCCTGCCCTGAGCCCTGATCAGCCGCCCCGTGCGCGCACCCAGCCTGGGCCCTGATCATACCTGGAGGAGGCGCGTGAAGGCTGTCTCCTTGGGCGGCATGGGCAGCCAGGACACCTGCGGCCACACACGAGTGGGGCATATGATGTGGGTGGGGCATACAATGTGAGTGGGGCATATTATGTGGCTGGGGCAGATGATGTGGGTGCGGCAGATGATGTGGGTAGGGCATATGATGTGGGTGGGGCATACGATGTGGAAGGCGGCAGAATATGTGGGTGCGGCAGATGACATGAGTCTGATGACATGGGGCAGGTAGGATGCTGGGAATGCGAGCAGATCTTTGCTGGCATGCGCTTCAATCACAGAACAGAAAGACAACAAGGCTCGGCGGTGCCCCTAGTCCAGCCGGAAAACGCAGTGTGCCCTGCTCTTGCCGGACACGCCGGGTGCGGCGCACGCACATTGAGCACGGCTTGTTGTCATACTAACAACAAGGTTTGGTATGACAGGGATTCCACGACAATCCCTCTCAATTGCACCCCGCCTGCCACTACCATACACTGCGACACCGAGTGCGCGCTGCCTGCCGGTGCCGCAGCCACAGGGGGTGGGTGCAGGCGACTCCTGAGCCTCAGCCACAGGGGGTGGGTGCAGTTGACTCCTGAACCCCAGCCAGACACTTCACACAGTTGAGAGCACAGTCCGAGCCCCCATTTGTCTCTGCCTCTTGTCCTGTCCCTTTGTTGTGTTCCACAGCCTGCGGCTGCTGGTGCCTGTTGACCAACAGAGGGTGTGGCCGCACCATCCATCCCCTTACCCCATGCAGGTGCTCCACAATCTGCTTGCCCAGGCGGATCTTCTTTGCACCCGGCCCGCTCTCATGCAGCTCCTCCGGCACGTACACCTGCACCGGGCCAAGAGGCGCGTTTGCGCGCAGGTTTGCCCTCTGGTGGCCTTGCAGCCACAGACGCAGCATTGGGCCTTCAGAAGTAACGCAAACACACCAAGTGGCAGCACGCACAAAGCAAAGCTGTTGTGCTTGCGGCGCCCAAGGCACAAAAGTGGCTGCTCCTCGCATGCAGACGCTGCCCCTGGCATAAACAGGCGAGCAGGCCATGCACGCAGGCCAATCAACCCAGCCTGTTTGGCAGCATGGCCGGCTGAGTCTCGCTCGGAGAGCATGGAAGTGATGGGCCGGAGCATGGCAAGGGCGGAGGCCTGCTTTGAGCGCTACGCGCAAGGTGCAAGGAGCAACCCCGTAGGCACACATGAAGCTCGAGCAACACACAGGCCTACTTGCAGCCCGGGAGTGACCCCGCGCATTTTGAGGCAGAGCGCGCACAATGCAGCATGGAGCTCAAAAGGACGTGCCCACGCTGCGCGTGCTACACCTTTTTGAGGTGCACAGCTTGATTGACCCACACTTGGGAATTGGTTCCCCACCCCCCCTTTTTGCCACAGTGCGCAACAATGCGGGAGTGGAGCCGGCCGTGCCCTGGTCACCTCGAAAGACTGGTCTGCCGGCACTGCGTCCTCCGTTTCTTTGGTCTGCCACAGGTGCAGGACGTTCTGCAAGGCCTTGAAGTCTGGGGCGACGTGGAGGCGCGTTAGCACCAACTGCAAGGCACGGGGCATCAGGCGTGCTCAGGTGCGTGTGGAGGCGCATGAGCACCAACTGCAGGGCACGGGGCATCAGGCGCGCTCAGGTGCGTGTGGAGGCGCATGAGCACTAACTGCAGGGCACAGGCGCCAGGCGCGCTCAAGCAGGCATGCAGGGGCCTGCGTATTGGTGCCCATAGCCCCTTGCTTCCATGCTCCTGCGTGTCTGTCTCCACATGGCCCGCTGTCACTGTCTGCACGTGACTTGCTGTAACTCCTGTTTGCAGCAGCCTGGGTGCAGTGACCTGCCCTGCTGGTAAGTCGATGCCGGTCAATGCTGATTATTGCCAGTGATTCACTCAGGTAACCTAAGAGGGCGTGCCCAGGCAACGCAGCAGTAGACCAAGCGCAACCTGGGCTCAACCTTAATCTCTTGGATAAAAGCTCGCGTTCAATTGATGCAATGCATTGCACAGAGGAATGGCCCATTTTGTGCCTTCCTGTTGCCATCCTTTCCCGCGTCCTCTTGCAGACTAATGCATCACCGGCGTTCCGGTGTCACATTGCAGGCATGCTAAATGGGCCTTGACCACAAGCAATTGGGCAGGGCAGCCATCAGGAGGCTGCGGGACGGTGTGACGCGCACATGAAACCTGTATGCAGTGCCATTGTCCCGTACCGTCCCATGCCCTGTCACTCACAGCATGGTGCAAATCCAGGGGAAGCGGCTGGAGGAAGCTGCAGTCTGCAGGCCTGGCGTCCGCTGCCTTCTCCTTTGCTGCAGGGCATGGAGTTGTGTGTGGTGTGTGAGCAGGTGCACCAGGACAGCTCAGCATATGGGCTCTGTGCTGAACGTGGACACAAGTTTGCCTCCTGGAGTGGAGGCCCACCGGCACTGGAACGGCCCAGTATCATTTTCATGAAGCTGGCTCATCATCACCACATTGGAAATCACAGCTTCCCTGTATCTATGTTGGGCTGCATGCAGGACAGCAGCCGTCCAGGCACAGCGGCTGTACAGCGCAGAGGCTGCACGACCAAAAGCAGCGCAGTGGTAGCACTGCCCCTGGTAGGTCAACTTACAATCCAGGCACTCCTGCAGCAGGCCCCTCGTGCCGCGCCTTCCTGCAGTCACTGCGCGCGCGTGCCCGTCTAGGGTTGTTTGTGCACCCAAAGGTGTGTGTGTGCGCAGCCCCAGCACTGCGCCACTCCCCTCACTCCCTGCTGCTGCTGTCCGTGGTTCCAGTGCAGGTGCTGCAGCTGGAGTCTGAGCGCCGCGCCGCTGCCGCTTCCTTCCACCTTGCTCTTGCTGCTGCTGCTGCTGCTGCTGCTGCTGTGCGGGCGATGGCTGGCCCCGCTTGCGCGTTGCTGCGCCGGTGTTGGGAGCAGTGGAGGTTGAGGCACCAGCGGCAGCGAGGGTAGCCCTCCCTCGCTTGCGAGGTCCCACTCCTTCTGCTATCCCTGCATCTACCCCCTCTGCGCTGCATTGCTGCTGTGGCTCTGTTTGCTGCACGGCGCTGGCAGCAGCTGCATGCTTGGCAAGCGTGGTCTTTTGGATGCTGAGCGTGGAGTCCAGCAGGTGCCTGTAAGTGGGTGTGCGCAGGCGGGGAGCTCTTGGCATGATTCACTGCAAGAACCCCCTGCAGCACAGCTAAAATGCCGCATGTACTTATGATGATATTCAAGTGGTTGATAGCATGGCGCTCATTAAGGCCAGCAAACAAGGGGGCGTGCATGAAGGCAGGCATGTATGCACGAAAGGGGTGTGCATGAAGACAGGTGTGATGGGTGAAGGGTTTAGGCTAGGGTTGGGGTTTAGCATGATGGGATAGGCTAATCCATCATGGTAAACCCTAAACCCTAAACCCTTAAACCCTTAACCTTACCCTCGCCTGCAGCCAGAGACCAAAAAGATGTGGCAATTTTGCAGGTGCAGGCGCACAACGCTGGTCATCAAACAACAGGATCTGTCAAGCACAAACACAAAGGCCCTTCTAGCGCGCTATAAGAGCAAGCGATCCTGTACGCCAATGTGTGCACACGCATTCCAACGCGCGCACGCAAGCCTGCACACATGCGCACACACATGCGCACGCATACAGGTAAGCAAGCGCAAAAGCACACAAATGCGCGCGCCACTCTACTACGCGGCCTCTGCATCCAGCGCACGCACATGTAGGCTGTGCTGCTCCACGCCTCGGTTCCTTGGAGGGAAGCCCAGGAGCCGGCATGCGGGAGCAGGGAGCCGCGCAGCAGATGGCATGCCTGCACAGGCAGCATGGCACGATGATGGGTTACAGTCAGTTTGAACGACACATGCCTGCACAAGGCAGTGGACGCAGTGTGGCGCACACAGAGCCCTTCAAGCGCCCACATCATGGTATGGCGCCTGTGACATGGTGCACAAGCAGGATTGTTTATGAAGCAGCTCATAAATTGAGGCATACATTCAAACGCCCTGTTGCACACAAAAAAAGCATGCACTCATGAGGACAACATCCAAGTGCTAGAGAGCGCGGGGTCTAGGATCCCTGAAATCCAGGGCCAGAACGCAAAGGGGTGAGCATGAAGCAGTGAGACACTAGATAGAAAGAGCAAAGCACTGTCTAGCTCTCCCGTCCTTGAGGGGCCCTCACACACAGAGCTCCCCAGCTTTTGCTGCATCCAGCTGCAGCCTCACCTCCGAGAATAGGCGGTTGTTAGAGGGTAGCAGGTCGGCAAGCGAGGGGGCTGAGCGAGCCAGCTCATCTAGCTGCTGCAGCTGTTGTGCTGAGGGGCGACGCGCGGCCTGGTTGCCACCAGCAGCCGTCCCTGCGGCAGGCAGAGGCAGGCAGAGCAAGGCGCAGGCAGGTGTTCGAGCCCGAGGAAGGACAGGACAGGCCAGGGGCAGGGGCGGGACTCTATGGCACGTGCGCTGGCAGGGAGGGGGTGTGGGCAGGGCAGGGTAGAGGCGTGGGGCAAGGATCAACACAGGGCAGGGCAGGGTAGAGACGTGGGGCAAGGATCAACACAGGGCAGGGCAGGGTAGAGGCGTGAGGCAAGGATCAGCACAGGGCAGGGCAGGGTAGAGGCGTGGGGTAAGGATCAACACAGGGCAGGGCAGGGTAGAGGCGTGGGGTAAGGATCAACACAGGGCAGGGGCAGGGGCAGGGCTCTATGGCACAGACAATGAGCAGAACAAGTCTGGGCGTCGGGTCGGATGGCCAGGGCAAGCACACCCTCAGCCCCCTCTCTCCTCAACTCAAAGCAGACAAGTCGAGAACAACACGTGCCCAACTCTGCACATAGTGCAGGCACATGCGCGAGGACCCGCCCACCCACATATCCTACGCATGTGACTGCACTCCTGCGCCCCCCCTTCCCACGCACCCGGCGCAGCGCACTCCTGAATGGGGTACTCAGGCGCACGACAGTGCGAGGCGTGCCAATCTTTTATGCATGCCCTTGTGTGCAAAATCTTGCCCGCAGCAGCGCGCCATGCAGACACCTCCCTGCCTCATGCACACCAAGCCCCATGTGCATGCCCACCCCTCCTCCTCCCTGCCAGAATGGGCACAACTCATTGAGGGCACTGCATGCGTGCATGTGCGCGTGTTCCCCTATGAGTCCTTACCCCCCGCCCCCTCACCAGCAGCACCCCCTGCCGCTGCTCCCCCTCTCGCTACACCACCCGCCGCTCCATCTGCAGTTGCCGGCCCGCCCCCGTGCTCAGCCGCCCCAGCGGCCGCAGCACCCGCGGCAGCATCAGGCGCGTCTCCAGCTGCAGGACCAGCCACTCTCTCCCCCTGCACTGCTGCAGCGGCTGCGGCTGCTGCTGCTGCGGGTGTGGCTGGAGGGCCCGCATGTGATGCCGGCATCGGCTCGGGCGCTGCCGGCGCTGCTGCAGTGCCGCCTTGTACGCCAACCGCGCCGGCTGGCCTCCCAGGACGTGCTTGTGCGTCAACCTGGGCGCACGCCTCGTCCATCAAGCTCCAGCCCCGCAGCGCTTGGTGCAGGGGCTCCAAGGTCTGCTTGAAACCGTTCAGCGGGTTGTGCGCCTGCATCAGCAGCAGGTGGGAACGGTACGCGGGCAGAGGGCGCATGCAAGGTAAACACAAGATGTCTACGCGGTGCGCGGGCAGGGTGCGTACGCGGTGCACAGGCAGGGTGTGCCATACACAGTGCGCAGGAGGGTTTTCACGAAGCCAGCCTGGGACGTCCTCACACTGTGAAGGCAGGGTGTGCACACAGTGTGGGAAAGGACAAGCAACCTCTTGCCAGTGTGAGCTGGGACAGGGACAGACCTGTGGCCCACCTTCAGACACACCCCCACCAGCTTGACAACCATGTTGGGCCTGCAATAGAAGACAGCCAAGCCTGTACACCAAAGCAGGCGCAGCCCTCCCTCAAGCGTACCCCTACCGGCTCAACGATTGTGGGCTGCTGCTGCTGCTGCTGCTGCTGCTGCTGTGGGCACAGGTCCAAGACAGAGGACGAGACGGACAGCATGCTGCACGCCAGCATCAGCAGCTCAGGGGCCTGCACGCGGGATGCACAGCACAGCGTGGTGTTCGTCCATATGGTGTTCACGTGATCGCTGCTTGTTTCTGCTGGGTACTATACTTGCGTGCCAGCACCAGCTACATGTCCAGCGCCAGTCGCTAATCCAGCTCCACTCACACCTGTCTGCTCTCCCATGTAAAGCAACTGCTAAGCAACCGCCAATCTTTGCAAGTGAGTGCTTTTTGGACGTGCAAGGAGCTGGACCAGCTGCCGGCGCTGGATGTGCCCCAAGCCCTGTCATAACTGCGTTGCTGGCCGCAACCATGCTGTCGCGCCTCCTCAGCGTGACAAACTGACACAAACGACTCATGCATGCCTTGTGTGGATGTTCCTTGCGAGTGCGTTGCGGGTGCACACCACTGGCACACTGGGGCTGTGGCGCGCAGGTTGGTCCCCATGCACAGCCCCTTCTGGTCGGTCCATCAATGATCTTTTTGGAGCTGTGGTGCGCTGCATGCACTGTCCAGACTTCAAAGACCTGTCGCCGCCGGGCAGGCGTGCGCTGCATGCACTGTCCAGACTTCAAAGACATGTCGCCACCGGCAGGCGTGTGCTGCATGCACTGTCCAGACTTCAAAGGCCTGTCGCCACCGGCAGTCGTGTGGTGCATGCACTGTCCAGACTTCAAAGACCTGTCGCCACCGGCAGGCGTGCACTGCATGCACTGTCCAGACTTCAAAGACCTGTCGCCATCAGCAGGTGTGGAAGGCACCCTGTGGCTGCAGCCTGAAAGGGCTCTGTGCCTGGAGCTCAGGTAACCCTACTTCGGCAGGTTTGGTTGTGCGCGTTCAGCAGCCCTACCATACCCCTAGGTAGCTGCCGCACAGGGTCAAGCGCACTTGCGGTTCGGACACAGATCCCTGGGCATAGGCCTCTTGCTCAGAAGGACCAATGGCATCCCTGGTATTTGCATCCCTCCCAGCCATCAAATTCTGTGTGTGTATGTGTGTGTGCGCGTTTGTGTGCATGTGCTTGCATTTTGCACTGGATTGTGCATGCCTTGACACGCACACGCACGCACTCGCACATGCCTCTTCAAATCGCCTCAGGGTGAGCACAGCTGGACTAGCAGCATACAGCCGCTCATCCTCATATACTGTGAACAGGGGTCCCTCACCTGCGGCTGAGATGCCTGGGCATGGCCTCGCGCCGAAGACGCAAGCTCTAAGAGCAGTCCCATGATGGTCTGCAAGCAGAAAAAGGTAGGAAGTCAGGCAAGGGTGAGCTTTGTGTGTTATAGTGGCTGTGTGTGAGCAAGAGTTTTGGTGTGTTTAGGAAGGCGGGCAAAGGAAGGAAGGCAAACAAAGGCAGGCAGGCAGCAGTTCCATGATGGACTGCAAGGCTAGCACAGGAGGGTCCACCTCTAGGTGCTTGCAACAATGGACAGAAAGATCAAGGCTGGAGGTAGCTCCAATACATGGGATGGAGGGTCCGCACAAGTAGAGCCGCACATGGATGTGTGCTGCTGGGGATACGTGCTGCTGGGGATGTGTGCTGCTGGGAGCATGGACAGGTAGCAGGAGGCAAGCACACATGCATACACACAGCGGAATTGGGCCAGAATATGGTAGGCCTGAATGGCTTGCACCATAAGTCTTCAAGCAAGTGGAGGGGCGTGTGTGAAAGAGGACGGCTCGTGCTGCACCCTGAGGTGCACATGGACCAGAGCTTGCAGGCAGGAGGCAGCAGAGAATGCACTTTCAGCACTTATGATCATGATCTGCATGCACAGCAGCACACAGGCGCACGCACAGTGGCACACATGCGCATGCACATGCAGGCACAGGTGAAGCAGGGCTGCGCGTGGCTGGAGGAGGCAGGGTTGTAGTGGCCACGTTGAAGGGGCACCGAGTCACAGCGCCCGCACCTTATAACTCTGGAGCTCAATCTGCTCGCGCTGTGGGTAGGTGCCCAAAAAGTCCTCGCTCCCCGATAAACGCAGCAGGAGGGCAGGGAGCGACTCCATGGCACTCCTGCGGAAGCAAACACACAACCATGGCCACCCAATTTTGGGCGACAGCCAGCATTGGAGTCGATTGGCAGAAGGGTTGAATGAAGCCTGTGTGACCCAAGCCTTGCCCTGGCACATGTGCAACCCTGCAGCAGGTACGCGGACGGGCCACACACCCTGCATGGCACGCGTTTGCACGCAGCTCAGAAACGCAGTGCTGCCTCACCAAAGGGGTGTACACACAGACACACACATCACAAAAGGAAGAATCGTGTTGTGTGCATGGCGCACACAACACGATGCTCCCTTATCAGAGGGATATGGACACAGGCGTGCAGCGACACCCTCAAACGCGCGCCCTTACCAGAGAGATGCATGGGCCAGGCGCTGCAAGGAGCTCAGGGGGTGCCTCACATGGAGGAGCTGGAAGTCGACGCTGGCCTCTTTTGGGGCCTCCTGGCAACTCTGCTCCGTCACGATCGCCTTCACCTTCACGCATACGTCACACAAGGCAAGCTTGGGTGCAAGTGACCTAGGGGCAGCACAGGGGTCTGCGCGCACGTGTGCCTGCGCGCTCATGCGGCTGAGTGTGCACACGCGCATGCGCATGCCTGCGCTCGCAGGCACGGCTTGTGCACGCGCCTCTTGATACCCTGGATTGTCAGTAGAGCATCACCAGCTCCCCTGGTATTTTTGGGGCCCACACCTAGCACCTTGACCAAGAGGCTGGAAGCTGAAGCTGACGCTGAGGCTGAAGCTGACGCTGACCAAGAAGCTGAAGCTGAAGCTGGCGCAGGGTCCGCTGATTTGCTGACACGGCATGCAGCCCTCCCGCGTGCAGGCGAACTCCCCC
>LKMJ01002066.1_pt1 | contig 18296 bp, 20 predicted proteins | sample 643391 | NCBI WGS metagenome assembly LKMJ01 (sample SAMN04112250, study PRJNA286221) | soda lake metagenome | biome: soda lake; feature: Kulunda Steppe; material: water; isolation source: sample PL-Br10 brine of Picturesque Lake | place: Russia: Kulunda steppe | collected 2010-07 | reverse complement strand
GACGCGTGTGAAAGAACCTGCGGATCAAAAATAAAAACCGGAACGACCGGTCCATCCGACGCCGCCGCAGCAAGGCCACAGTTGTCGGTGGCGCGGAGATCGCGCCGGTGCCAGTGAATTGAGAGCGACATACATCTACTGCGCGAGAGAGGCCCAAAAGTATCGGGTTATCGGCGATCTGACCGGCCCTCACTCCCGATCTGTCCGGGATAACCGAGCGGTTCCCCACTCGAGATAGCGCTTTGCAATCTGTGCCCCGTCTGCAACGGTGTAATTCCAGCCAATATAGACGCTGAAAGCGGCCAACGCGGTCCCGACAACGACATCGGAGAACCAATGAATACCAAGATACATCGTTGCAACGACAACCGAGAGCGAAAAGAACGCCGAAATAGGGAGCCAAAGCGGGTACTTCTCGCGAGTCAGCCAGGCCATAAACAGCACCGTCATCGAAAGTGACGTGTGCAGAGATGGAAAGACGTTCGTGTTGTCATTGACGTTATCGGTCAGTGCCCAGACTTGGGGAAACGATTCGTACAACAGGTTTTCAAACAGTATCGGGTTGATGTTTCGCGGTCCATAGGCAATGAACAACGTATAAAAGATCAGCCCGATTCCGTAGTTGAACGTGTAGGCTAAGATTAGTGCCGAAAGCTCTTCGGTATCCTCGAGAGCGAAGTAGGCGAGTGCTGGGAATACGATCAGGAAGACATAGCCATAGATGTAGATAAAGACGAAAAACGAGTTGAGTGTGGGTGACTGAAGCGACTGGAGAAACGCGACGGGATTGGTTGGGAAAATCGCCTGCTCGACGGCAAATATCTGGCCGGTTAGCGGATTACCCACGACACCCCACGACAGTCGGCGCACCGCATCCTGTGTGAGCACACGAATCAGGAGAATCGCTACAAGTAGGCCGACTGGCGCTGCAATTGCAGCTAGTCGCCACCGATAGTCCCGGACCGCAGTAAGAAATTGGTCGGGACCGACAAGGACGAGGATTGCCACTCCGAGCATCGTCGCGACGATGAGCAGCAACTCGATAAGGATCCCAGCAAGGACCATAGTATCCTCTTACTGTCCCGAATTGTTTATACGAATCGGTTGTGATGCCGGGCAGCCTGCGGTGTTCTTCCCCCAGGCGGCCCCAGTAGTTGGCCCGTGGCTACTCCAACAACGCGCCATCATCGTACCGGTAGCCGGCATCGCGGAACATTGACCGGACCTGCTCGTCATCAACCTCCCCGTCGGAGCCGGGAAACGGCTCAATTCCCGACGTGATCGGTGTTTGCCAGTTACCGCCAGCAACACCGACCAACTCGTTGTGAGAGGCTGCCGGTGTTGCTCGTCCATCAAAAAACTCAGTTGCAACGTGTTGGCGGTCAACGAACTGTGATACAATGTGTCGAAACTGCGGATTCCCCAACTCCGGGTGGCGAGTATTGTATCCAATCATATAAAACGAGTGAGTGGCTTGCTCGAGCAAATCCACATCGTCGGTTGTCGAGAGGGTGTCGGCGGCGGCCGCCGACAACGCACCGGCGATGAGTTCCAAATCGCCCTCGAGGATGCTCTCGAGTGCGGCCTCCCGGTTTGCTGCAACCTGAAATTCGAGCGCCTCATACTGCGAGGCCAGTGCGGGAATCTCCACGTCGGATTCCTGCCACAGAACGTGCTCTCGGTAGGGTTCTAGACGGAGTGAGCTACCGGAACTCCGTTCTGTGACGCTAAAAAGTCCTGATCCGACCGGCTCCTGATTGTCCCAGACGAGCGCTTCAGTGAGTAAGTTACCAACCAGTTCCGAACGGTCACTCCAAACCTGTTCGGGAAGCAGTGGGATCGTTAGTGCGTGTTCAGCGACTGCCCTAGAACTCTCCCCAAACGAAAGTCGGACCGTCCGGTCGTCGATTCTGTCGACCTGTTCGATGAGCGAACATTGGCTCCGGTAGCGGGATGCTGGAATCGGACTGTCGGCCCCATCCAGTGCGGTATCCCGGAGAAACCGGATCGTAAATTCGACATCGGACGCCTCAATTGGCGTTTGATCGTGCCACGTAAGCCCCTCACGAAGGGTGACAGTCGCCCTGAGCGTCGGATCGACCGCTGAGTTAGTGTCAGTACGATTCCACTCAATAGTCGAGGCAAGCCACGGGACGTGTTCGCCATCGACTACTCGAACCAACGGGTCGTAGAGCAGTCCCAAGAGGGAGTGAGAATCGCCAAGCGTGACCGAAATTGGATTGAGGTGCTCGGTGACCGTGCCGTCAAAAATTCCAACTCGAAGCGCCGATGACTCTGTGGCGGTCGACCGAACGAACAGGTTTGCGTACTCGGATGGCGTAATCGGGGGATTCGAGGCCGAAATTTCAGACCGTCTCGCACCCAACCGGTCCGGATAGACGAGTGCACGGTACGGTGCCACCGCGAGCAACTGATCGAACAGTCCCGTCATCGTCGACACCCGTTCGTAGTCTTCCTGTGTTCGTTGTTCGTGGAGTAAGGCATCGATTCCGTTGTCGACGAACCCAAACGGGTTCTGCCAGCCCCGCTCGCTCCGGTATGTAGAGTGTAAGAGTTCGCGGAGCGTATCGAAATCGCTGAGTCCAGGGTGATGAGCGATGAATATCTCAAAGTCGTGATTCATCAAGACATCACGGTAGAGTTCCGTCTCTGTAATCGGTTCGTGTCGCGCGTCAATCCCTGCTTGAGTGAGATTGTCAACCAACTGGCTTCCGATGGTCGTTGCACTGACGTCATCATCCGTTGGCGGGGTTTTGACTGTCAGTTGGACCTGGTTCGGTGGTGAGTGTTCAGCGGTCGACCAGACCCGTTCTGTACAGCCAGCTAAAAGACCAGTACCCGCTGTCCCAACGGCGCCGATCAGTTCCCGGCGGCCGACTGATCCAACGGGTTTCATACGGGTCGTAGTCGTCGACAGGTGAAAGGAGTTATCATCCCCCGTGAGTCCGGGTTCGGCCGCAATGAAGAGGTGAAACATTCGGCGGGGAGCAGGGAGGTTGAGCTCGCGTGGCACCTCATGTGATCGAGACGTACGAACACCGTGAGTATGACCGCTCATCTCAACCTACCATACAATTTTAAGAGAGTTCATAGTGTATCCCACACCGTTCCCGGAGCCAGTTCCGGCGAGGATTATATGACAGGTCGCACCCTCCACCTTCCCGTCGCCGCCCAACCGAGTATCGACTCGCTCGTCAGTCTCGCCCGCCGAGGCGAATCCAACGACTACAGCCGCCTCTGGCTCCCAGAAACGTGGGGGAGAGACGCCATCACCACTCTCGCTGCAATCGCCACTGAAACTGAACGCGTCGGAATCGGCTCGAGTATCTGCAACGTTTACTCACGCTCGCCGGCACTGCTTGGTCAGAGCGCTGCTACGCTCCAAGAGCTTTCCGCTGGCCGATTCCGACTTGGAATCGGACCCAGTGGCCCGGCCGTTATCGAGGGCTGGCACGGAGCCGAGTTCGACCGTCCACTACGACGAACCAGGGAGTACATCGAGATTATCCGCGCCGTGACAAGCGGTGAGCCAGTTCACTACGACGGAGATATCTTTTCGCTCTCGGGCTTTCGACTGCGAAGTGACCCACCGGAAACGCCGATCCCAATCGATGCCGCCGGAATGGGGCCGAAATCCGTCGAACTCGCCGGCCGCTTTGCTGACGGCTGGCACGCTATCGTCCTCACCCCAGACGGACTCCGCAAGCGGCTTGAGGATTTCGACCGTGGCGTTGCCCTTGGGAACCAAACCCGAGAGGAGCTACGGGTAACCGTCTCGCTTACGGCCTGTGCACTCCCCGACGGCGACCGCGCACGCGACCTTGCCCGCCAACACATGGCCTTCTACGTCGGGGCAATGGGCACATATTATCGGGAGTCACTCAAGCGACAGGGGTACGACGAGGCAGATACTATCGCCGCCGCATGGGCAAACGGCGACCGCGAGCGGGCCTGCTCGCTCATCGGTGACGATCTTCTCGATGCCCTCTGTGCGGCCGGCACTCCCGAACACGCCCAATGGCGCCTCGAGGCCTTTGAATCGATTGACGGCGTCGATGCCGTTGCCGTTGGCTTCCCACGGGGAGCGACCGTCGAGGAAATCGAATCGACGATTGACGCGCTCGCTCCCTAGTACCCAGCCCGTGCTACGTGAGCGCTGACCGCTCACTCGAGGGGCAACGCCGCCGTCTCAATATTGTGGCGGCGGCCATCGAGGACCGAAAATCGCTCACCGCGCCGATATTCAAGCCAGTAGAGCAGGCGTTCGGCCCACACCAGCTTTTGCCGTTTTTGTGAGTCGACCGCCGGGTCATCGAAATCCCAGCCGACAAAACGGAGGCTCGAGGCACCGAACGCGTCGGCCAAAAACGCCGCTCGGTCGCCATCGGTAAAGCCACCGAAGTTCTCGACCGGACCGCGGGGGCGTGCCTGTGTCGTTGGGAGAACGAACGAATCGGTACAGTCGGGGACAACCGCCCGAACCGCCGGAACGTTATCGCCGTGGGCGTGGACCGCAACCGGGACACCCGCAGCCGTCAGTTGCCGGACCGTCTCAGGGTTCTTATCAAGATCAGTAACCATACAGTCGACGCGAATATCATGGCTGGCAAGCACGTCAGCAGCCGTCGACGCCGCAAACACAATATCGGCGTCGCGGGCTGCCTCGAGCTGGGCTGGCTCGGGTAGCGACGGACCACCGCCGGCAACTGCCACCGACGCGCCGGTGACGGCAGCCAGTTTCTTGCGGTCAAACGGTGAGACGAGAGAGGCGAGGACATCTCGAGCGTGTTCGTCTGCGCTCCGATCGAAGCCAAAGTCTGCACAAATGGCACTGTAGACGGGTGCCCACTCCTGGAACTCCATGGTCATAGCCGTAGCCGTCGCTTTGTGGTGTAGTAATAAGGTAGTCGCGTTGTGGGCCGGGGGACGCCTCCGAAGTACCCCTACCCGAGAGGCCGCCCGGCTTCCATCTTCCCATTTCGAATCCTCCGGTATAAGCTTTCTCTTACTTTTTGGGATGGGAAAAGACAGTGCCAAACCCGAGGAATTCCAGCGCTTTGACGGCTTACTCCGTTAAATTCGAGCGATAGGATCCGAAAGCATTCGGGGCGTGTCTGTCGACTGTCTGACGGGCGTCAGCGCTCGAGATTAGCGGTGCGCCCGTCGGCGAATGCCGCCCCAACCAGCGCAGCGTCTCGCGTTTCCGCAACGTCGTGGGTCCGGATAATGTGTGCCCCACGCTCGACGGCCATCGAGGTCGCCGCCAGACTCACTGGCAACCGCTCGTCGGTGTCACGACCTGCAATCTCCCCTAAGAAATTCTTCCGGTTAATCGACACTAACATCGGGCACTCGAGGTCCCGAAACTCGGCCAATCGGCGGAACGTTTCTGTGTCATCTGTGACCGTTTTGGCCTCGCTCCAGCCACCAAATGCGGGATCGACGATCGTTTTCTCCGTCAACCCGTTCTGGGTAAGCGCTTCATACACCATATCGACATACTCCGCTTTGCGGGCCCACTCGGGAGACTTTCGTGCCGCCCAATCAGTTTCCTCGACTGCTCCCGGTCGCTCGAGATCCGGCGGACTCGCCATTTTCGCCACCGCCACGTCGTACTCCTCACAAACAACGGGCATTTCGGGATCGGCAAACCCACAGATATCGTTGACCATATCGAAGCCACGGTCCAAGGCGGCCGCCGCAACCTCGGCATACCGCGTCTCGATCGAGTATATTGCATCGCCCGAGACGCTCGCAATCGTCTCACAGGCAACGTCAAGGCGCTCGAGTTCCTCCTCGGCGGTGAGGACATCAAAGCGTTTGTTCGCCGACTCGAGGCCGATATCGACGATGTCAGCGCCCTCGCCGATGAGTTCGTCGTCGACGTACTGAGCGGCCTCGCCGGAGTCGTCGTAGACGCTTGGATCGTACGGGGACTCCTCGCTGACGTTCAACACGCCCATAATTCGGGGTGGATAGTCGTCTCCGATGCCAAGCCCTGCGGCGTCGACGTTGTGCATACCGGCTCTGAGGAGGGAAGACAAAAAGGCGGCGCGGTTCCGGCGAACGAGGGGCAGGTCACTTACACCAAGTCGAGCGCGCCTAAACGACCGAACACGCAACTTTTGTCTCCCCGGACGAAACCGCCATCTATGACCAAAGTCAGCATCGGGATGCTCGGCTGGCGCTTCGACGAAGACGATATTCTCGACGATGACGGCGAATTCCTCCCGCTCAATGAGATGCCCGACGACGCTCGCAAACGAATTACGCGACTGGACTCTATCCTCAACGCACCGTGTAACGCCTGTTGGCTGATCCACGGCGACGAGAACGTAGAGGAGTGCAACACCGCAAAATACGTCTACGGCGAGCCGATGTCCGAAATTTTGCTCTGTGAGGAACACGAACCCGACTTCGTCTATTGGTTTCGGGAAGACGGCGGCAGAGAATACATGGGAAACGCTGCCGCCGAAGACGCTTTTTATCAATGGTTTCTCGATGGCGGGCGTGCACCCGAAGGCTACGAAGGAATGGAGTACGTCGATACCGACCCCGACAACCTGCCGAAACCGCCGAAACCCACGCCAGAACAGGCCGACGGCCTCACAGGTGACGATGTCGCAGACCGTGTCGGCCTTTCCGAGGAGGACTTGGCAGACAGCGACGTTGATCTCGGTGCAGAGTATCCCGGATCCGAATGACCGGAGCCGACACCGGCCAGCAGCCGGACCGACAAAAACCAGCCGTCGCCGTCGTCGACGCCCAAACCCCCGGCAACGTTGGCACGATCGCTCGAGCGATGAAGAACTTCGGGTTCGAGGACCTGCTGCTCGTCGACCCTCCGGAACTCGACCCTGACGGGGAGGCCTACGGCTTTGCCGGTCACGCCCGCGAAGACGTGCTCCCGAACGCGACGGAACTCACCTTCGAGGAACTGACCGACCGGTATCATACAGTCGGCTGTACCGCCGTCACCAACGAGGACGAACGCAACCACCGACGGTTCCCGTTTTCGACGCCGGCTGACCTCGCCGAACGACTTCCCACTGTTGGCGGCCCTCTCGCCCTCGTCTTCGGCCGCGAACGTATCGGGCTGACAAACACCGAACTCGAGGCAATCGATGAAATCTGTTCGATTCCAGCCAGCGCCGAGTACCCCGTTCTTAACCTCGGACAGGCCGCGACGGTCACGCTGTATGAACTCCGCGAACTCGGCCTCGCGTCGACGGGAACCCAACTTCCCGACCTCGAAAGCGTCCGGGCCGACCCCCAACTGCTCGAGCGGTTTTACGACCAGTGGGCTGCCCTCCTCCTCGAGATCAACCATCCCGAAGAGAAACGCGAAAAAACGATGCGGATGCTCCGCCGGGTCCACGGCCGGGCGGACCTGACTGACCGGGAAGTCAACACCCTCATCGGGTTACTTCGGCGGGCGACCGAGCGGCCGGAACGCGGAGTGAACAATTCAGACTGAGGCCGCTACTGGACGATATCACAGATCTCCGAGCGTTAGGAGCGTTTCTGGATTTCCTCGCGTAAAATCCCACTCACTAGGTCGCCGTCAGCTTTCCCGCGGAGGGCCCCCATACACTCGCCCATAAGCCCTGAAAAGGCCTGCATCCCCTCATCTGTGACCTGCTGCTCGTTTCGCTCGACAACCTCGAGGACGGCCTCCCGGACCGCCGATTCATCCGTGCCGCCAACGCCGGCCGCCTCAGCGGCATCCGCCGCCGAAAGCGTCGGATCGGCTGCTAGCTCCCGTAGTAGGTCACCGATGCCCTCGTTCGGTACCTCGCCATCTGCGACCAGCGAGAGCGTCGCCTCGAGATGGGCGTCGGTGAGCCTCTCGACGGACACGTCATCCCGGCGCAACTCCGTCAACAACGACTCGAGGGTCGTCGCTGCACGCGTCGGATCGATACCGTCGGCGACGAGCGATTCGAACAGTGGCATCCGCCGTCCATAGGCGACCTGTTCGGCGAGCCCGGCACCGAGGCCGAACTCGGTCTGATAGCGCTCGACCTTTTCGGTGAGTAACTCGGGTGTCGGCACCTCACTCGGGTCCAACTCGACCGGCGGCACGTCGGTCTCGGGATACATCCGGGCGGCACCGGGAAGCGGACGAAGGTAGCGCGTCGTCCCGTCGTCGTTCGCCCCACGCGTCTCCTCGGGAACGCCATCAATCGCCCCTTGGGCTCTGGCGGCCACCGCGTCGATGGCGAGCTCTGCGACTACCGTTTCGGCGGCAACGAGCGCAACCGCATCCGCTTCGCCGGCTCCAACGGCCTCACGGAGTGCTGTCACTTCCTCGCTCGTCACACCGTAGGCCGGCAGCTCGTCGGTATGGAAAATCCCACCCGCCCCGTGGCGTTTGGCGTGGTCGGAGAACTCCGTTCCCAGCCGACGGTCGGGGGCGATTTCTCTCCCGACGAGTCCATCGAAGCCGTACAGGGCAACGGCCATCACCGATCCGCCACTCGAGAGCGCGCCGCCGATAACGCCACTTTCAGTCTCCGCAAAGACGTCGCTTACGTCCTGTGGCTCGCCAACGCTCGCGTCGACGGCCTCGAGTTCGTCCCGTATATCGACCAGTTCGGCCTGCCGACCGACCTCGTTGCGGACGATGTCGTCGATATCGTCGAGGCTCTGGACGCCTTTGATCTCGACGCGGGCTCCTTCGGCAATCGAGACGTTGACGTCCTGGCGAATCGTCCCCAACCCGCGTTTGACATTTCCAGTCGACCGCAGGAGCATCCCAATCGTTTCAGCGGCCTCACGAGCCTGCTCCGGGGAGCGGATGTCCGGACTGGTACCGATTTCTACCAACGGGATTCCAAGCCGGTCTAAGCTGTAGGTAACCCCATCGTCGGTCTCCTCGACCCGCTTTGCGCTTTCCTCCTCGAGCAGCAGGTCTTCGATTCCGACCGGTCCGTCGCTCGTTTCGATTGCCCCGTCGGTGGCGATCAGCGTCGAGCGCTGGAAGCCGGAGGTGTTCGAGCCGTCGACGACCAGTTTGCGCATGACGTTGGCCTGATCGACCGGCTTTGAGTCGAGCAGTTGGGCAATCTCGAGGGCGACGGTGAGGGCTTCGGCGTCGAGTTCGTGGGGCGGTTCGTCGTCCTCCTCGACGAGGCAAGTGCTGTCGTAGGCCAGATAGGTAAATTCCCGGTCGACTTTGCTCTCCTCGAGGGCGGCGTCGTCGAGTTCGCCGAGTTCGCTCCGAGTCGGGTGTAGATATCGGGTGAATTGACGGGTCGATTCGTCGGGGTCACGTAGGTCGGTCGGACAGGCACAGAACAGCTTCGTCGCCGTGTCCAGTTGCTGGTGAATTTCCAGCCCGGCGACGAGTCCGAGTTCGTCATAGTCGTAGTCGGAAGCGGTCATTGTTCCCGACTGGGAGGTCAGGGGGTAAAAAACCGTTCAGTTTCAGTCTGTGTTGTCGGGTGTGCGGTCATCGTCCGAATCCGTGTTTGTCTCCGAGTCGGAGTCGGTGGGATCTGCCGGTTGTTCTGTGGTCGTGTCGGGCTCAAGGTCGGATGACGATTCGGAAGTATCGACGGACTCTGGGTCGGATAGTGTTTCAGCAGAAGATTCGGACTCTGGGTCGGATGGCGTTTTGGCAGAAGATTCGGACTCTGGGTCGGATGGCGTTTTGGCAGAAGATTCGGACGGCGACTTGGCAGCCCCTTCGGTATCCGAACTCGAGTGCAGATCGTGATCGAAACTGAAGCCAGAAGCCGAACTGGAACTGGAATCGGAATCGGAATCGGAAACAGAATTGGAAACAGAATCGGACCCAACCGAACCACTCTCGAGTATATCCAGAGACCGGTCGCCACCTCGCGCTCGGAGTTCGGCTTGGAGTTCCTCACCGAGTTGCGCTTGCAAGGTCGCTCCGCGGCCGGCATCAAGATCGATTGCCGTGGCCGCCCGGCCGAAGAAACTGGCTGAACTCGCCGTATCCGCGGTCACACTCGCAAGCCGGCGACGGCGTTGAAAGATCGTCTGGGAGTTGATCACCGACTGAATGCGGTAATAGGGGACGACCTTCGTCGTTCGACGCCAGAATCCCGTTTGCGCGAAAAAGTAGGATTCTCCCGCCCGATACCCACGGCTTGTCCACTTGAGGTGGGCTCCAACCGGAACCAGAAGGAGGATGGCTGCGATGAAATACCAGCGAAACGCCACGAGCGCCGTCGAAATCAGGTACCCGGTTCCGATCAGCGTCGCTGCAACACCCAGATACCGCACCGCATACCGCTCGCGAGCCCGCGAGGGCGTCGACTCGAGAGCGCCCGCTTCGAAGGGCTCCACCGAGCGGGCTAACTCGAGGACGCGGGGCTGTTTCGCAAGCGGAACCGCGGATTCAGCGCCTCGAGAACTCGATTGGCCGGGGGCGTAGCCGGCGGTTTCGACGGCGAGTGAGCCGTAGCCAAACCAGCGGAAGGGAACTGACTGCTTGATCGTAAGCGTCTGGACTTTGTCGAGGGGAATCGTCCCGCTGTAGCGCTGGAGCAGTCCCCGTTCGTAATGCAGTTCGTCGCCGACGCGGGTGAGCCGAAAGCCGTAGTAACGGGTGAACGTAAGGAGGGCGCTGATGATCCAGGCGGCGAGCAAAAAGAGCAGGACAGCCCATGCGATAGCGAAAAGTCCCGTTCCGGGCAGGTCACTCTCGATGAGGTCAAACGGGATCAGTTGGACGGGATCGAACCCACTGAGAAAGGAGAGGGCAATTCCGCCCAACAGACTGGCTCCTGGGTCGATGGTAAAGACGCTCAAGATGGCGAGCTCACGCGGTTGGATCGCAAAGAGTTCGGTCTCCTCCCGCCGGCTGTGTGCGGGTGACTCGAGGGACTGTGTTGGGCCGTCGGTTCCCTCGGAGTCTGAATCTGAGTCGAAATCGGACTCGGACTCAGACTCCGAACGCTCACTGGCCACATCTCCGTGACGAAGCTGTCGCTGCAACCGCTTTGCTTCGGCTTCGTCAACATACTGGAGGGTAATTTCGGTCTGTCCGCCACCAGCGCTTTCGACATGGACGGCGGCGATACCAATCGCCCGTTGAAAGACGTTCTGTCGGATATCGACGTTCTGTATCCGTCGAATCGGGACTTCCCGGTCCCGCCTCGAGATGACCCCAGAGGCGACATCGAAGCTATCAGCGGTGAGTTCGTACCGAAACCGCCTGTAGTAGGCGACTTCGTAGACAACCCCGAGAAGAACGCCGAACAGGACCATGGCGGCGATCAGAATGAGGTTTGCACCCCCATCACCCGGCGAGGAGATTACTCCGATAAAGAAAAAGAGGGAGCCAGCGCTCAGGCTCCGGGAAAACGACCGGTAGGGGATCGAGGCTGGGTGGAGTTTCATACCGCGTCTTCACCTTCGCTTTCGATCGCCAGCTGCCTGAGTTCTTCGCGAAGTCCTTCGGCTCGCTCCGGGGTTAAGCCGGGAATCGCCACGTCTGCGCTTCGCGATCCGGCGGTGTAAATGACGACCGTTGCGAGGCCGACCGCTCGCTCGATTGGCCCGCGCTGGGAGTCTACGTGCTGGACTCGCACGTAGGGGACGACCGTTTTGACTCGGGTGAAAACACCCCGTTCGATATACAGCGAGTCATCTCTGACTGAAAATCGCCACGCGCCGTAGCGGAGCCAGGCGACTGTAACACGAAAAAAGGCCAGTGCGACGGCGAGGCCAACCGCACCCGGCACCAGCGCCGCCGGTGCGTTCTCCCAGAGTTCGAACGTCGTTACCGCATATGCGACACCGACAATGAACGCCCCAAAAACTGTGGCTCGAATCAACGCAGTGACAACCCAGACAACGCGGACCCGCGGATTGAGCCGTTCCATGTCTAACCGGAGGGAACAGGACCGAATAAAAGATGGGATTCCGGTGGCAGATCAGACGACGCCACGGCGATGGAGAAACGAGACTTGCCGGTACATTTTACACCCAAGACAGTAGCCGGTGAGACCACCGAGGGCTGCGAGCAACCCGATACCGATGGCGATCACGGTGCCTGCAAGCGACAGACCCGCAAGCAACAACACGCTTGCGAGCGTTGTACCCACCGCACCGAGCAGTTTCGCAAACCGGTGGGGGATGGCCGACTCGCGCTCATCGGTCCTTCCAACAATTCGGACACCGATATGTCGCCACAGGAACGCGTATAGATCAACTCGCCACCGGGAAAGCACACTCGTCCCGAGAATGAGCGCAACGAAATAAATGAGCGCTGGCACATTGAGTATTACACCACCAAGCAGTACGGTTGCAGTAATTAACTGTCCAAAGCGGGGAACTCGAGGATCAACAAGCGCGCGGTCGGAGCTAGACGCGTTTGCAAGCGACGATTCGTCAGTCATACCGTGTGTACGCACGGAGGTAACAAAAGCGAAACGTCAACGACGCGCTGAGACTCATGTCTCGACTAGAACTGTCAGATTCCCGACTCAATGGGTTGCCGTCCGTACATCATCGATAGCAAACAGGTCTGCTTCCAGCCCCTCGCCGTCACACTCCTCGTTTGGACAGGCATAGTGCCAGCCGTCTTGGGTCGCCTCGTGTTCGGCGAACCGATCACCGCAGACGCCACAGAGTAACCCGCCTTTTTGACACGAGTCTCGGTGCAGCTCGAGTGCGAGTTCAGTCGCAAAGGACTGATGACAGTTACGACAGGTGTGCATGTTGAAGGGGACGCCAGCATCCATCAAAACTGCTTGGGTTTGTTTCTATCGTGAAAGTCGGCGTTGAGTGGACGCTTTCGTGTCATGTGCAGGTCCCAATCGGCCGCCGTGGGGGCGGCTAAAAAGACAATAAAAATCATTTATTTTCTTGGGATTTGTTTGCCAAGCCAGTGGAACCAAGGGTAGCTTTACTATTTTCGAGCCGAAGGAGTACGTAACAGCATGTCCTATCGCAAAGTCAACTACGAGGCGGTCGATCAGGTTTCGAACGCGATGCATTTTCTTTCCGAACCCCTTGAGACCGAACAGGTTGGTGTCACCGTTGCGCGGTGTGATCCAGGGTGGAACAGCCGGCCCCACGACCACAGCGATAACGGTCACGAAGAGGTGTACGTCCTCATTGAGGGGAAAGCAACTGTCGTCGTTGATGGGGAGGAAGTAGTGATGGAAACGGGTGACGCGCTGTGGATTTCCCCCGAGTCTACCCGTCAAATCCGTAACGGCGACGATGAGAGCGCCTTTGTGCTGGTGAGTGCACCAGGCATTGTCGATGAGAACGGGACGAACGGTGAGTGGTTGCTCAACGGCTTTACTGGGTGACCTCCTCCACACGGCTGAAGCCGTGGGCTTTCTGTAACCGGAAATAGTATCGGCAGGTACAGGGTGGAACTAACTGGCGATGTACTCACTCCACCATGCAGTTATTTCGCTACTCGTCAGCATCGGTCTCGTCTTCGTCCTTCCACCGATTGTTGTTGCCGAGCAAGCGGTGTCCCCGATTGTGCTTATTCTCTATGGGACTGGCGTCGGCGTCCTCATCGACCTCGATCACTTTTTGATCGCACGCATTCGGACTGGGTCGTGGGCCGCAGTCCGGTTCTGCCTCACCAACCCTCGAGCGGTGGTCTTCGACCAAGGTCGAATCTTTGGCTGGGGAGACGTGGGGGTACTTCATCGGTTGTTAAGCCACCTGCTCATCGCTGGCAGTGTCGTTTCGCTGCTGGCACTCGAGTCGCCCTCACTCGCACTCCTCACTGGGGTCGTCCTCTATATTCACCTCGTCTGTGATCTTGTATGGGACATTTTTGGGTAAAGGGAACAACAACAAACTCGTTTCGAGTTCCATCGATTATAAACCGGGAGACGTGGAGTATCAATTATGAACATCCTCGACGACAGTATCGTGCCGGAGCACGCCCGAGCGATCAAATCTGATGCCCGCGAGTTCGCCAACGAGTACATTATGCCGAGTGCGGCGGAGTACTACGATTCGGGGGAGTATCCCTGGGACATTCTCGAGGCCGGCTACGAGGCGGGGCTTGTCGCCGGAGACATTCCCGAGGAGTACGGCGGCCGCGGGTTAGATCTCCCGCAGTTGCTTGCGCTTTCCGAGGAGTTGTATCGGGCGGATGCCGGAATCGCGTTGACGCTCCAGCTTGCGAGCTTTGGGTGTGAGATCACCTACGAGTATGGCAGCGAAGAACAGTGTGAGGAGTACATTCGACCGATTGCAGCGGGTGAACAGATCTCGGGGCTTGCAGTGTCGGAACCGGAGACAGGCAGTGACTTAGCCGGGATGCAGACACGGGCCGACAAGGACGGCGACGAGTACGTACTCAACGGCGAAAAGTATTGGATCGGCAACGGGGTCGAGGCCGACTGGATTACCGTCTATGCACGGACCGGCGATGACGAGGACAACCGGTATGGCAACCACTCGCTGTTTATCGTCCCGACTGATATCGACGGCTACGAGGCCGAACACATCCCCGAGAAGATGGCGATGCGTGCCTCGAAACAGGCACACATTACGTTCGAAGACTGTCGAATCCCCGAGGAGAACCTGATCGGGTACGAGGGAGCCGGCTTCATGATGCTTGCCGATTTCTTCAACCACGGGCGGGTGATCGTCTCGGGCCACAGTCTCGGGATGGCAGCCGCGGCAATCGAAGAGACCTGGGATTTCACCCACGGTCGCGAGGAGTTCGGGCGAACGATCAACGAGTTTCAGGCCGTCCAACACGGACTTGCGGACATGGTCACCGAGTTCGAAAGCGCCCGTGCACTCGCCTGGCGAGCCTGCGAGAAGGTTCATGCCGATGAAAACGCCGGTTACTGGGCTGCAATGAGTAAAACAAAAGCAACCGAGGCCGCCGTCGAAATCGCCCAGCAGGGGATGCAGTTCCATGGCGGCCGGTCAGTGCTCACCGACCGGCGAATTTGTCGTGTGTTCCGTGACACCCGAATTCCGGTCATTTACGAGGGGACTAACGAAGTCCAACGCAACCTGATCTACCGACAGGTCCCGTAATATCTTCTAACGCCTCCGTTTAGAGACCAGGAATAGACGCGCTCTCCGACACATCGCCCAATGTGAGTGATATGGCACCTCAGTTTGCGACCGACAGACAACTCAGTACCGCGAGCGATCAAGCCGTTCAGGCGCACGAAACGCCGTCGTCAACTCGAGTAGCTGCACCAGAATGCGGCCGGTCGCCCCCCAGACGGTGTAGCCGTCAACATGAAAGTAGTGGATGACGATATCGCCGTAGTACGGATGTGAACGGCGTTCGATCTCATAGTTATCCGACTCGAGAAAGCCCGATAGCGGGAGCGCAACGATTTCAGCGACCTCGCGCTCATCAGGAGAGTACACTCGGTCGGGAACCCGCCCGACAAAGGGCGTTACAGCGTACTCGGTCACGGTTCGGATATCGTCAAGTTGGCCGATCAGTTCGACCTCCGCAGCCTCGAGACCGATCTCCTCGTTCGCCTCTCGGAGGGCGGTGTCGAGAATCGTCTCATCACCCGGATCGCGTCCACCGCCGGGAAAACTCATCTGCCCAGGATGTTCCCCGAGGTCGTCGGCCCGTTTGGTAAACAGGAGCCACTCCTCGCCCTCGCGCTCTAAGACCGGGGCGAGGACGGCCGCATCAAACGGCTGGTCGTCAATCTCCTCGGGATCGTGTGCGACGACGGGATCGAGGTTCATCCGGGCCATAGCTTACTCTAGGAGTTCATCGAGGCGGTCGCGCTCATCACTCAGGTCAACAGGTGCCCACGCTTCGATATCGTAACTCACGTCGAGGAGTTCGCGGGCACGGTCGAGATCACCTGCCTCGAGAGTCTCCTCGAGTTCCTCGAGAAACGCGACGCGAAGTTGGACACCGATCGCCTCCCGGTCGAGCGACCGGCGGTCAATATCGAGGATATAGGGAAGATCCTCGCCGTTGTCGGGCAGCGTGGGAAACGCCGTCGGCCCAACGACGAACAGCGGTTCGTCTTGCCGGTGGACGGGCGTGTAACGAACGAGTGCAAACGTCTCACAGGCCACTTCGATCGTCTCCTCGAGTGCCGCCTCATCGACGGTGTCACCGCCCGCCCGATAGGCCAACTCCGTGAGGGCGCGTTCGAGTTCCTCGCGGGAAAGCCCCCCAAAGGGGTCGACGATACCGGCGAGTTCGTCCACGGACACGTCCATGCCCCGACCAACGGGTGGGGTGACGATTAGTCTTCTGTGCTCGACTCGAGCCATGGCGTCGCCGCGGCGACAACCGCCTCCGGTGAGAAGGGTGCCTCGGTCCACGGCGGAAGTCGTCGGTCCGGTCCCGGTGGGCCGACCGATTTGGCGTACCGATTGAGTTGCTCACCTTCGGAGACGGCGTCGAACTCGAGGCCGTTAAACGCCGCATCGGCTCGATAGCTCTCGATCAATGCCGAACCGACCTCGCGGTAGCGCTCGGGGAGCGCCGCGTACGCGGGTTCGACACCGTGTTCTTCGACCGCCCGAAAGAGCGCGCCGGCGACTTCACGACTCATCCCTTCGAGTCCCGTCTCGCCCCCGACTGATCGGTGATCATGTTCGTGGTGGCCGAGGTCGACCTGTGCGGTCCCCTCGAATCCGGCGTAGTCGAAGGCGTCACCAAGGGTACCGACCTCGAGGCCCCACGACCGTTGAGCGCGCAGACGGCGGGCCAGGTCGGCCGTCATCGCGAACTCGCCGGCCAGCGCGTAGCGAAAGGAGGCGAGGTACTCGAGAACCGGCGCGTCGTGCTCGTCGGCTAAGGCAAAGACCAGCGGGCGATAGAGCAGCCGAAAGAGCCGCCCGTAGAGCCGGTTGTTTTCGACGCGGGCGTAGTACCCCTTCGAGAAGTCATAGTCCAACGCAAGCGGTGTCAGCAAGCGGGTGACGATATCGGCGCTGTAGCTGCTTGCGTCAGCGTCGTGGACGACAACGTACTCACAGGCGGCCGCAGCGGGTCCGAGTGCCAGCCAGACATCACGTCCCTTGCCGAACCCGTTTGCAAGGCCGGCGTCGGCGAGCAACGACTCGACGCCTGGTGCGGTACACCACAGTACCGTCAGCGGGAGGTCGAAACTCTCGAGCCACGTTCGAAACGCCTCAATCCGGTCGGGTGGCGACCGAACCGGGATGAAGACGGCCCCAAGGTTGAGCGACTCGAGTTCGGTGAGGACGTCTTCGGCGGCGAGGCTCGCGTGCTCGCGGTCGGTCATCGGAACGATAACGGCCGTCTCAGCGAGCAGTGACCGGCCCGCTTGGCCGGCCTGTGGCGTTCCCGGGAGGTCATGGAGCGTCGCGATTCGCTCCTGGACGTATTCCATCGACCGACTCTTTGGCTGTGCGGTAAAAACAACGGCGACTCCGGCGAAGTGTTCGAGTATCAAATAGGGGCACTATCCACGTGGCTGACCAGTCGGGACCCATGTCTTTTTCTCCCCGACGTTCCTACCGGGTAGATATGAAAACCGTGCGAAAAGCACTCCGGGACAAGGAACTCGTCAAAGACACCTACCAGCGGGTCAACTGCGCCGAATGCGAGAAACCGCTGAAGACGAAGAACGACCCAGACACGATCACGACGATTCGCATCTGTCCCGACTGCGGTAAAGAGTGGAAATCGCTGCGGTAATCACTCAAATACGGCATCGAACGCCGTCGCACCGAGGGGATCAAACGTACACGCCGCCAAATTTTCTTCGACGTGTTCCGGCTGGCTCATCCCGACAAGCGACGCGGTGACGCCGGGTGCCGACCGGGCGAAGTTGATTGCGCGCCCGACCGGCGTCTCCCCCTCCAATTTCGCCGCGACCTCGCCCGGAATCGCCTCCGCGAGCGCTCCCTGTCCGATTGAGGCACTCGTAAAGACGTTTATGCCGGCGTCGGCGGCAAACCAGAGGGCCGATTTCGGCCCTTCGGGGGTGTCGTGGGCTTTGACCGTGAACGCATCCGCCATTCCGATATTAAAGGGCAGTTGGATCGCCCCGAAATGGGTCCCGCCGGTTCCCACCTCGCGAGCGGCTGCCCGGGCGCGTTCGACAACTTCCGGGAGCGAGAGATATGACGGGTGGCCCGGCTGGACGCGAAACGCGTCCCACGTCGCCACCCCATACTGGCGAATGTCACCGGCGGCCGCACGCCGCTCCAGTTGGCAGAAGGCGGCCTCGAGTTGCTCGTACACTGCCTCGCGTGTGTTCGCCCGCAGCTGTGTCTCCGGATTGTGGAGATAGTAGCAGTCAATCGTCTCTAATCCGAGGTTCTCGAGTGAGCGCTCGAGTTGG
>LKMJ01002065.1_pt1 | contig 18298 bp, 13 predicted proteins | sample 643391 | NCBI WGS metagenome assembly LKMJ01 (sample SAMN04112250, study PRJNA286221) | soda lake metagenome | biome: soda lake; feature: Kulunda Steppe; material: water; isolation source: sample PL-Br10 brine of Picturesque Lake | place: Russia: Kulunda steppe | collected 2010-07 | reverse complement strand
TCAGGGTCTGGCAGACCACGCCCTTGAGCGCACCGGCCAGCATCACGCGGATCTGTTCCTGCTGGTGGGGTGGGAAGACGTCGATGATGCGGTCGACCGACTGCGGCGCGTCCTGGGTGTGCAGGGTCCCGAACACCAGGTGGCCGGTCTCCGCAGCGGTCAGCGCGATCTGGATCGTCTCCAGGTCACGCATCTCCCCCACCAGGATGATGTCGGGGTCCTGACGCAGCACGTGTTTGAGCGCCGTGGCGAACCCGTGGGTGTCGGTGCCGACCTCGCGCTGGTTGACCACGCACCGCTTGTGCTTGTGGAGGAACTCGATCGGGTCCTCCACGGTCATGATGTGGGCGGCGCGGTTGCGGTTGGCGAGGTCGATGAGCGAGGCGAGCGTGGTCGACTTCCCCGACCCCGTCGGCCCGGTGACCAGTACGAACCCGCGCGGCAGGTAGGCGAAGTTGGCGACCTGGTCGGGGATCCCGAGCTCCTCCAGTGGCAGGATGTCGAAGGGGATCACGCGCATGACCGAGCCCATCGAGTCACGCTGCTGGAACATGTTCACGCGGAAGCGGGCGAGGTTGCGCACCGAGTAGCTCATGTCCAGCTCGAGGTCGTTCTCGAAGGCCTCCAGCTGCTTCTGGGTCATGATGGCGTACAGCAGCTTCTGGAGCTCATCGGGGATCAGCTTCGGGAAGCCGTCGAGGTGGGTGAGCTCACCGTTGACCCGGATGGCTGGCGGGATCCCGGCGGTCAGGTGCAGGTCGGAGCCGCCGCGTTCGACCAGGGTCCGCAGCAGCAGGTCGAGGTCGAGCTCGCTCTCCTCCTCCGACATCAGCCGCTCGCCGCCGGGGGCGACGTCGCGCATCCCGAGGTCTGCGGGCGCCGAGCGGGAGGCCGCATCGCGTGGCGGTGCCGGCGTGGCGGCCGGTGGCGCCGGGTCGCTCGCAGCGCCGTTGACCGGTGTGGGTGGCAGCGGCGCGGACTCGTTGGCCTGCGCGGTGATCGCCTCCACCAGCGCCCGACGCGGTGCCAGGGCGAGGAGTACCGGCACCCCCATCTCCTTGCCGAGCCGGGTCGTCAGCTGCTCGCGTGCCGCCGGGTCCGCGATGGCGACCACGACCTCGGAGCCCTCTCCGAAGGCCACGGGCAGCGCGGTCAGCTCCCGTGCCACCTCGATGTCCAGCAGCTCGATGGCGTGGGGGTCGAGTGAGCCCGGGGCCATGTCCACGAAGTCCAAGCCCACCGAGGTTGCGAAGGCGCGCACCAGGTCGTGCTCCGACGCGAGCCCGAGAGCAACCAGGCTCTGGGCCAGGTTGCCGCCGCTCTCCGCGCGGTGGGATTCCGCACGCGCGAGGGCCGCGTCGTCCAGCACCCCCTGATGGACGAGCAGTTCCGCGAGTCCAGCCACTGGTCCGTGTCCTCCCCGGCGCCGCGCACGGCACCGCTACAGGAGCGCCATCAGATGATGACGCGCCCGATCTCCTCGATGGTGGTCCTGCCCATGAGGATCTTCGCGAGCCCGTCGTCACGCAGTTGGCGCATGCCCTGGTCGACCGCGACGCGCGTGATCTCCTCACTGGAGGCACGGGCGACGGCCAGCCGTTCGATGTCCTCGGTCACGGTCATCACCTCGTGGATCGCCAGCCGTCCGCGGTAGCCGGTGTGGCTGCACGCGGAGCACCCCTTTGCATGGGGCACCTCCGGCCGCTCATCCACGATGTCGTCGTCGAAGCCCGCCGCCTTGAGCATCTCCGCCTCAGGGCGCACCATCTCCACGCAGCGCGCACACACGCGCCGGGCCAGGCGCTGTGCCAGGACGCAGTCGATGGCCGAGCCCACCAGGAACGGCTCGATGCCCATCTCGGTCAGCCGGGTGATCGCCGACGGCGCGTCGTTGGTGTGCAGGGTGGAGAGCACCAGGTGGCCGGTGAGTGCCGCCTCGACGCCGATCTGTGCGGTCTCACGGTCACGCATCTCACCGACCAGCACGATGTCGGGGTCCTGGCGCAGGATCGAGCGCAGCGCGGAGGCGAAGGTCAGCCCGACCTTGCTGTTGACCTGCACCTGGCTGATGCCCGGCAGCCGGTACTCCACCGGATCCTCGGTGGTGATGATGTTCACGCCCTCGCGGTTGACGACGTTGAGGGTCGCGTACAGCGTCGTCGACTTCCCCGAACCCGTCGGCCCGGTCACCAGGATCATGCCGTAGGGCTTGGTGTAGGCCTCCTCGAAGCGGGCGAGGTTGTGGTCGAGGAAGCCGAGGTCGTCGAGGGAGAGCATCACCGAGGACCGGTCGAGGATGCGCATCACGACCTTCTCGCCGTAGACCGTCGGCAGGGTCGAGAAACGCAGGTCGATCTGCTTACCGTGCACGGTCAGGCCGATGCGGCCGTCCTGGGGGATGCGGCGTTCCGCGATGTCCACGTCGGCCATGATCTTCAGCCGGCTGATCACCCCGTTCTGGATCGAGCGGGGGCTGGTCATCACCTCATGGAGCACCCCGTCGATGCGGTAGCGCACCCGCAGTTCCTTCTCGCCCGGCTCGATGTGGATGTCGGAGGCGCCGTCGGAGACCGCCTGGGTGATCAGCAGGTTGACGAACTTGACGATCGGGGCGTCCTCGGTGACCGACTGCAGCTCCGCGAGGTCGGGTGCGTCGTCCTGCCCCGCGAGGTCACCGGCCATGGCCTCGATGTCCTCGCTCATGGAGGCGTACTTGTCGATGGCCTTGGCGACGTCGCTCTTGGTCGCGACGACCGGCTTGACCTCCATCTTGGTGATGGTGCGCACGTCGTCCATGGCGACCACGTTGGAGGGATCACTCATCGCCACGATGAGCTTGCCGTCCTCATAGCCGATCGGAAGGATGCTGTGCCGGCGCATGATGGCGTCGGAGAGCAGGGTCGTTGCCCGGCCGTCGATCTCCGTGTCACTGAGGTCGACGAAGCCCATGCCGATCTGGGTGGCGAGCGCAGCGACGAGGTCCTTCTCCCCCACCATCTGCTCGTCCACCAGCACCCGGCCGAGCGAGCGGCCGGTGTCGCGTTGCTGCTCCTCAGCTTCGTGCAGCTGCTCCGGGGAGATCAGGCCCCGGTCCACGAGGATGTGCCCGACGTTCTTCATCGGCACTCACCGTTGGTCCCTGCCATACGTCGCTCCGGTCGTCATGCAGGCGCACGACACACCCCCCGCATCGGCTCAAGAGCGGGCTCACTTAAGGTGAGGGAGGCGCGGGGTCGCCGGGGAGGCGCACGGTCAGCGGGCGCGCAGCACCTGATCGACCGCCGCGCGCATCACCCCGACCGGCGCATCCTGGCCGGTCCAGCGCTCAAAGGCGACCGCTGCCTGGCCGAGCAGCATGGCCAGGCCGTTGTGGGCCGCGGCACCCCGTGCACGGGCCGCCGCGAGGAAGGGGGTCTGTGCCGGCTCGTACACCAGGTCGTACGCCACCTGGCCGGGTTCGAGGGCGTGGAGGGGTGCGGGCAGCTCCTCCCCGGCCATCCCGAGGGGGGTCGCGTTGATCACCACCCGAGCGGTGGCCACGGCGGTGGCGAGGGTCGCCTCCGTCGTGGCGCCGGGCGCGCTGCCGGCCGTGGCTCCGGCCACGTCGCCGGGTGTGTCGAGCACCACCACCTCGGCGTGTGGGCTGCCGGCGCGCCGGGCGAGCGCGGCGATGTCACCGGCGGCGTCCTGGCGCCGGCCGACCACGTGCACGCTGCCCTCCAGCCGTCCGATCGCCACCGCCGCCGCCCGGGCCGCTCCCCCGGTCCCGAGCAGCACGAAGCGGGCACCGCGGACCTGTGCCACGTCCTCCTCCAGGGCACGCAGCAGCCCGCGGGCATCGGTGTTGTCGCCGAGCAGGCCGTCCTCGGTGACGTGCAGGGTGTTGACCGCGCCGATCAGTTGCGCCTCGTCCGTGAGGTGGTCGCAGGCCGCCACCACCGCCCGCTTGTGGGGCACGGTGACGTTGGCGCCGACGGCACCCATCACGGTCAGGGCACGCACCACCTCGACAACATGATCGGGCGGCACGGGAGCGGCGAGGTAGACGAGGTCGAGCCCGGCGGCGTGGAAGGCCGCGTTGTGCAGGACCGGCGACAGCGAGTGGCGCGCGGGCCAGCCGAGCAGGAACACCGGCCGGGTGGCGGCGGTGGGCCAGGCAGGGCTGTGCGGGGCAGCGGTGGGCCATGCGGCGGCCGCAGCGTCACCCGCACGGTCGTGCCCGCTGCCGGTACCGGCGCTCACCCGACCTCGCCGCCCTGGCAGCGGTTGTTCTCACGGAACTCCGCCACGTTGGCCTCATGCTCCTCGAAGGTCTCCGCGAAGCGGTGGCTGCCGTCACAGGCCGGGTCCAGCACGTAGAACAGGTTGTCGGTCTCCGCCGGGTCGAAGGCCGCCTGGAACGCCGCCCGACCCACCCCGCTGATCGGTGTGGGTGGCAGTCCCTCGATCCGGTAGGTGTTGTGGGGACTGTCGACCTCGAGGTCGTCGAAGGTGACGATGTCGCGTGGCCCTCCGCCGAGCGCATAGACCACGGTGGCGTCGATCTGCAGGCGCATGTCCTGCTCCAACCGGTTGGCGATCACCCCGGCGACCTCGCTGCGTTCCGCGTCGACGCGGGTCTCCCGCTCGATGAGGCTGGCGAGGATGAGCTGCTCGTACAGGTCCTCATCGGCGACGTTGGCGCGCAACTCCTCGGGGACCGCGCGCAGTTCCACCCCGAGTTGGTCGATCATGCGCTGCAGGACCTGCTGCGGTGCGGCGGTGTCGTCGACCTCGTAGGTCTCCGGCCACAGCAGGCCCTCGAAGGCTTCGAGGTCGCTTCGCACCTCAGCGGGGTCGGGGACCCAGTCGGGGACGGTGAGCAGGCCGGCCAGCGCCGCCTGGGCTGCGAGGTCGCGGTCACCGGTCTGGTCCTCGCCGTTGTCCTCCGCCGCGCGGTCCTCATCACCGGCGTGGAGGTCGACGTCGCGGCGGGCGTCGAGCACCTCGCGGTAGTCCTCGACCTCGTGGCCCGAGAACTGTTCGGCGAGGACCTCCAGCGTCTGTGCCACGGTGAGGCCCTCGGGCACGGTGAAGCGGATCGTCGGCGGCGCGACGGGCCCGGCAGCCAGCACCTCGATGGCCTCCTCGATCTCCATGCCGGTCTCCAGCTCGAACAGCCCCGGCTGGAGGCTGGTGGCCAGCTCCGCATCCTCGGCGGCGGAGCGGAACCGGAAGGAGCTGCGCACCACCCCGAGCTCCTCGAGCTCATCGCCCACGAACCGCACCGACGCGCCGCGCTGGACGGTGTACTCGACGGGCTCCCCGGCCACGACGTCATCGACGAAGACCTCGGTGTCGAGGTACCAGACACCCGCGGCGAGCCCGGCGACCCCGAGCATGGCGAAGGCCAGGAACCAGCGCGAGCCGCGACTCAGGCGCATCGCGGGTTCCCCTCCTGGTCGGCCGGCGGTGCGGGCTCGCACGGTACCCGGCGGTCGCGTCCCACCTCGGCGTCAGCCCTGGCGACGCCGTCGTTGTGCCTCCAGCACCCCCTGGAGCAGGACGCTTGCAGCCACCTGGTCGATGGACTCCTTGCGGCCGGCCCGGGACACGTCGGCATCGATCAGCACCCGTTCGGCCTCCACGGTGGTGAAGCGCTCGTCCCACAGCCGCACGGGCAGGCCGGTGCGGGTCCGCAGGTCGTGGGCGAAGCGTCGCGCGCGGGAGGCAGCGCGGCCCTCACGGCCATCGAGGTCGCGGGGGTAGCCCACGACCACCCCGGAGGCATCGTGACGGTGTGTGGCATCGACCAGGGCATCGAGCGCCGGACCGTCGGCGTCGCGAGGCACGTGGAGGGTCTCCGCCGGGGAGGCCACCACCTGGCCGGGGTCGCTGAGCGCCAGGCCGATGCGGACCTCACCGAGGTCGATGCCGAGCAGCCGGCCGGTCAGCGGCAGCTCGTCGCCCTGGCCTCTGGAGGAGGTGGTGGCCGCCGCGCTCACGCGTCACCTGCCGCGCTGCGGGCCTCGCGGGCAGCGACCGCCAGGGCCTCATCGAGCTTGCCCCCCTGCTTGCCACCGGCCTGGGCGAGATCGCCCTTGCCGCCCGCTCCCCCACCGACGATCTGCGCCGCCGGGTGAAGGATGTCACGGGCAGCGACACCGGCGTCGGCGAGGTCACCGGTGACCGCACAGATCAGCTGGGCCTTGCCGTCCTCGGTCGCGGTCGCCGTCACCACCACCCCGCGGGTGGCGAGGTGGCCGCGCACCTCGGTGGCCAGGCGGCGCAGGTCGTCCATCGCCACGCCATCGACCCGGTGGACCACGACGGCCAGACCGTCCTCACGCGCGGCCTCGGCGGCGATGCGGGCCGCGTCCTGCGACAGCGCGGCGCCGCGGGCAGTCGCCAGCTCCTTCTCCGCGGCCTTGAGCCGCTCCATGAGGGATCCGACCCGCGCCACGGCCTGGTCGGTGGGGACCTCCAGCAGGCGTGCCACCTCCTCGGCCACCAGCCGCTCACGGGTGAGGTAGGTGAAGGCGTCCTCACCGGTCAAGGCTTCGATGCGGCGGGCGTTGGAGCCGATCGACTCCTCACGGACCACGGTGATCGTGCCCACCTTCGCGCCGGTGGGCACATGGGTACCACCGCACAGCTCCTTGGAGAAGTCACCGATGGTCACGACCCGCACCACCTCGCCGTACTTGTCACCGAAGTTGGCCACGGCGCCGGCGGCGCGGGCGTCCGCGAGCGGCAGGACCTCGGTGGTCACGTAGGGGTCGGCGACGACCCGGCGGTTGACGGTGCGCTCGAGCAGGTCGAGCTCCTCGCGGCTGACGCGGTCGAAGTGGGGGAAGTCGAAGCGCAGGCGGCCGGGGGTGACCAGCGAGCCGGCCTGCTGCGCGTGCTCGCCCAGCACCTCCTTGACCGTGGCGTGGAGGATGTGGGTCGCGGAGTGGCTGCGTGCGGTGGCCACCCGGCGGTCCTGATCCACCTCGGCGGCAACGGCCTGACCGGTGTGGACCTCACCGGCGACGACCCGCGCGCGGTGGACGATCAGGCCGTCGAGGGCCTCCTGGGTGTCGGTGACCTCCAGCCGGCCCGTGTCGGTGCTGAGCGTGCCGGCGTCACCGATCTGGCCACCACCCTCGGCGTAGAAGGGGGTGCGTGGCAGGACGACCTCGACCTCGTCGCCTTCGCTGGCGGCGGACAAGAGCCCACCGGCGGTGACCAGCGCGCCGAGCTCGGACTCGGTGACCAGGTCGCCGTAGCCGACGAACTCGGTGGTCCCGACCTCGCTGGCGGCGCTGCGGTAGGTCGCCATGGGCACGCCGCCATCACCGCGCTTGGCCGCCGCGCGGGCGCGGGAACGCTGGGCGTCCATCAGCTCCTCGAACCGGTCGCGGTCGAGGTCCAGCCCTGCGTCAGCCGCGATCTCCGCGGTGAGGTCGATCGGGAAGCCGAAGGTGTCGTGCAGTTCGAAGGCGACCTCGCCGGGGAAGGCCTTGCCGGCCGCCTGGTTGCGGCCACCGAGGGACTCGATAGCGGTGTCGACCCGTTCCAGCCCCTGGCGGATCCGCGCACCGAAGTCCGCTTCCTCCGCGGCGGCGACGCGGGTGATCAGCTGGCGCTGTGCCGCCAGATCCGGGTAGGAGTCGGCCATCTGGGCGATGACCTTCTCCACCATCGGGACCAGCAGTGACTGGCCACCACCGACATCGACCCCCAGCAGCTGCGCGTGGCGCACGGCGCGGCGCAACAGCCGGCGCAGGACGTAGCCGCGGCCCTCCTTGGCGGGCAGCACGCCGTCGCCGATGAGGAACGCGGAGGTGCGGGCATGCTCGGCGATGACCCGCAGGGAGACGTCGGTCTCCTCGACCCCGTCGCCGTAGGCAGCGCCGGTCAGCTCACTGGCCCGGGCGAGCAGCGGGGCGAACAGGTCGGTCTGAAAGACGTTGTCGACGCCCTGGAGCAGCACGGCCATGCGCTCCAGACCCAGCCCCGTGTCGACGCTGGGGGCCGGGAGATCGCCGACGACGTTGCCCTCGTCGTCCTGCACGTACTGCATGAACACGAGGTTGTAGTACTCGAGGTAGCGCTCCCCGTTGACGGTGGGGCCACCTTCCTCGCCCCACGCCGGTCCACGGTCGTAGTTGAGCTCCGAGCAGGGCCCGCAGGGACCGGGCCCGCCGGTCGACCAGAAGTTGTCCGAGGCGTCCTTGCGGGTCGCGCCCTCGGGGATCCCCACGCGCTGGATGCGTTCCAGCGGGATGTCGGTCTCCTCCAGCCAGTAGCGCTCCGCGTCGTCATCGTCCTCGTAGATCGTGACCCAGAGCCGCTCGGGCTCCAGGCCGTAGTGCTCCACGGAGACCTGGTAGCTCCAACGGATCGCTTCCCGTTTGAAGTAGTCGCCGAAGGAGAAGTTACCCAGCATCTCGAAGAAGGACAGGTGCCGGGTGGTCCGTCCGACGTTCTCTATGTCGTTGGTCCGCACGCACTTCTGGTAGCTGACCGCTCGCTTGGAGGGCGGTGTGGCGTCGCCGAGGAAGTAGGGCTTGAAGGGCACCATCCCGGCGATCGTGAGCAGCAACGACGGGTCGTTGGGGATCAGCGGCGCGCTGTCGTAGCGGCGGGCGCCCCGTTCCTCGTAGAAGCGCAGGAACGTCTCTCGGATGGTCAGCGAGTCCACGGTGGGTCCTTGGGTCGTGCGTGATGGTGCCACGTCCGCGCACCAGGGGTGGCGTTGTGTGCGCGACCCGAGGCTGGTGTGGCCGAACACGGCGCGCAGGTCGCGTCGCCGCGTCGCCTCAGGCGCCCAGCGTCTCCCGCAGGCCGGGCACGTCGAACCGGCCGCGCAGCTCTGCCTCGCGCTCCGCCGCAGCCACACGGCCCTCCGCAGTGGCCGCCTTGAGCCGCTCACCGAAGCCGGCGGCAGCCCGGCCGGCGGAACCGGCCAGGTTGGTCGGCTGCACGGCGCGCTGGGCGTCGTCGAGCCGACGAACGACGTAGGCGCCGACGACGATGCCGGCACCGAGGCCGAGGGCGAGGGTGAACGCGCGCTTCACGGGGTCATCCTGTGGTCATGAGGGTGCGTGGCCTGCGCGTGCGTGGCCCGTGGGTGCTGCGCGTGCGTGGCCCGTGGGTGCTGCGCGTGCGTGGCCTGTGCGTGCGTGGCCTGTTCGTGCGTGGCCTGTGCGTGCGTGGTGGGGGGACGGCTCACTCGGTGAACTTGCGGCTCGCCCGTGCGGTGCCCGCAGCGAAGGCCGCGACCTTGATCAGCGGGTTGGACACGGTTGCGTGCAGCACCCCCACCAACTGGTCGGTCGTCGAGGTGATGGACTGCACACCCGCCACGATGGTGTCGATCCGGGCGAGCTCCACGTTGACCCCGGCCGCGGTCTCCGTCACCTGTTCGAGGGTGGGAAGGAGCCGGTCGGTGGTCTCACGCAGACCTCGGGTGGCCTCCTCGAGCAGCCCGACGGTCTTGAGCAGGGCGTAGGAGGCCATCACCACCAACGCACCCCAGAACACCACGGCGAACACGATGGCCCAGTCCCTGACGGTCACGTGCGGTCGTCCTCCGGTCGGTGGCACGGCATGGGCCGCGAGCCTAGTCGGGAGCGTCGCCTGCCACCGTGCGCGACGAGCTCGTCCCGTCCGTCAGCGGGCGCGCGAACCAGAAACGGGTGGGGCCCGGGGTGGAGGAGACGCCGACGGCACCGCCGTGGCCTTCGATGATCTCCCGGCTGATCGCGAGGCCGAGCCCCGTCCCGCCCCTGCTGCCAGGATCGGTCGGATCTGCCTGGACGAAACGTTCGACGATCCGCGCCTGCGCGGCTTCGCGGACCCCCGGTCCGCGGTCGAGCACCTCGACGCGGACACGGTCCTGGTCGGGGGCGGGTGCGGGCACCACCACCTCGACGGTGCTGCCGGCAGGTGCGAACTTGGCCGCGTTGGACAGGTAGTCGGCCACGACCTGCTGGACCCGGGTCCTACCACCGAGGTGGTAGGTGCGTCGGCGGTGCTCGCCTGCGGTGCGCGGGCGACGCGGACGGGGGTTGCCCCTGGGACGGTGCCTGTGACTGTGGGCCTGTCCCTAGGCCGGGGCCTGTCCCTGTGCCGGGGCCTGTCCCTGTGACCGACCTTTGGCGCGTGCCTGTCGCGCATCGGCGCGCAGCTGCGTGAGCCGCTGCCCGACGGGTGCCTCGTGGCCGTGGGGCGAGGGCGAGTAGAGCTCGGTCCCGACCAGTTCCTCGGGTAGATGTGTCTGCGAGGCCACGAAGCCGGTGGGGTGATCGTGGGGGTAGCTGTACCCGGCACCGTGGCCGAGGGCTTCCGCCCCGCGGTAGTGCGCATCACGCAGATGTGGAGGGACGGCGAGGTTGCCCGCGCGCCGCACCAGCGCCGTTCCCTGGGCGAGTGCGCGCGCGACGCTGTTGGACTTCGGCGCCACCGCCAGCGCGATGGCAGCGTGGGTCAAGGCGTAGCGGGCTTCGGGCAGGCCGACCTTGTCGAGGGCATCGAAGGCCGCCACGGCCAGGGGCAGGGCCTGCCGATCGGCCAACCCGACGTCCTCGGAGGCGAAGATCACCATGCGCCGCGCGATGAACCGCGGATCCTCGCCGGACTCGATCATGCGCAGCAGCCAGTAGACCCCGGCGTCCGGGTCCGAGCCACGCAGCGCCTTGATGAAGGCAGAGACCTGGTCGTAGTGCCCGTCCGCCGCCTTGTCGTAGCGGAACCGCTGCATGGCGTCGGCCACGTCGGCGACGTCGAGGTGGCACGTGGGTCCCTCGGTGCCCGCGCGAGCCACCCCCGCGGCAGCCGCCGCGACCTCGAGGGCACTCAGCGAGGCCCGCGCGTCACCGTCACCGACGTGCACGAGGTGGTCGCGGGCCTCCTCGGTCAACTGCACCCGGCCACCGAAGCCCCGGTCGGGGTCGGTGCAGGCCCGTTCCAGCAGGACCTCGATGTCGTCGCCGTCGAGGGGTTCGAGGCGCACCAGCTGGCAGCGCGACAACAGCGGCGCGTTCAGCTCGAAGAAGGGGTTCTCCGTGGTGGCGCCGATGAGGGTGACCCAGCCTGCCTCGACGCCCGGGAGCAGGGCGTCCTGCTGGCCCTTGTTGAAACGGTGGATCTCATCGATGAACAGCACGGTGCGCCGCTCACGCAACTCGAGGCGGCTGCGACCCTCATCGATGACCCGGCGGACATCCTTGACCCCCGCGGTCACGGCGGAGAGCTCGGTCCAGGCCGCGTCGACGTGAGCGGCGATCACCGTGGCGAGCGAGGTCTTGCCGACCCCCGGTGGCCCCCACAGGATCAGTGAGCGCAGATCGCCACGGTCCAGCATGGCGCGCAAGGGTTTGCCTGGGCCCAGTGCGTCGAGCTGTCCGACGTACTCCTCGAGGTTGCGCGGCCGCAATCTCGCAGCCAAGGGCATGCTGGCAGGAAGTGCGCCTGGCCGGCTACCCGCGGTGTCGCGTGGTCCGCTTGCCTGCACCCCTTCGGCCCCCTGACCGTCGGGCGACGAGGGGGATTGGGCGAACAGCTGCGGATCGGTCACGCCACCACCGTACCGACGGTCATCGTGGCCCCGCTCCAGCACCTCTACGGTGGAACTGATGGCGCGGTGGAAGCCGCGTGACACCAGCAGGGGCGGCCTCGCGACACCAGCGACGGCAGTACCAACGGCGCGGCACACCAGCAGGGAGCACAGGATGGCACTCGACGACGTTCAGGAACGGCTCAGCGAGCAGGCCGAGAAGGTCGGCACCACCGTGACCACGGCGGTCGACGAGCTCCGCGACCGCACGGCGGACCGCCTCCGGGCCGATGGCGGGTCGGTGTTCCGAGAGCTGCACCGGCTCAGCTCCCACCTCGATGCGACGGAGGACCGGCTCCACAGCCATGTGGACGAGCGGACCGCTGCGCTCGAGGACCGACTCGACGCGCTGGTAGCGGCGTCCAAGCGCACCTCCTGGCCTCGCCGGTTGGTGTGGCTGCTGGCCGGTGGGGCGCTGGGCGCGGCCGCCACCTACCTGGCCGATCCCGACCGCGGGAAGGCGCGTCGGGCCGAGCTCAGCAGTCGGGCCTCCTCCCAGGCCCGGGCGGTGGCCAAGGACGCCAGCGGTCGGGCCAAAGCTGCGGTCCAGGAGGCCAAGGGCGCCGCGATCGAACAGGCCAAGGACGTCCTGCCCACCCAGCCCGAGGCCGACCCGCACCTGCTCGAGCAGCGGATCAAGAGCGAGGTGCTCGGCCGGCACGACGACGCTGGCGGGGTGGTCCTGCGCATCGATGGCCCCGGGATGGTCGCCCTGAAGGGCACCGTGGGCACCGCTGCCACCGAGTACGCCCTGCTGGCAGAGGTCGCCGGCGTCAACGGGGTCGCCGAGGTGACCTCGGAACTCACGGTCAGCGGGCCCACCCCGTGAGGGCATGAGGGCATGAAGCCGGGGGTTGTGCAGCGAAACGACGTCCAACAGGTCGAAACGCTGCACAACCCGCCACTGGCGGGCCGTCAGCTCTTGGGGGCGGCCGGCAGGAGCCGCAGGCCGACGTCGCGCAGGGCCACGGGGTCGTAGGCCGCGGGCGCATCGGTCAGCAGGCAGGCGCCGGACTGGGTCTTCGGGAAGGCGATCACGTCGCGGATGTTGGTCGCGGCGGCCAGCAGCATGACCAGCCGGTCCAGGCCCAGGGCGATGCCACCGTGGGGCGGTGCGCCGTGGGCCAGGCCGCGCAGCAGGAACCCGAACCGTTCCTCCGCCACCTCGTCGCTGATGCCGAGGAAGCGGAACACCCGCGCCTGGACGTCACGGTCATGGATACGGATCGATCCCCCGCCCAGCTCGTAGCCGTTGCACACCACGTCGTAGGCGTTGGACAGGGCCTCGCCCGGTGAGGCCTCGAAGGTGTCGATCCACTCGGGCGTCGGGGCGGTGAAGGGGTGGTGCACCGGGGTCCAGGCGGTGGTGCCCACGGCCTCGCCACGGTCGACCACGGGCTCGAACATCGGCGCGTCCACGACCCAGCAGAAGGCGAAGCCGTCGCCGATCAGGTCGCGCTCGGCAGCGAGGTGGTTGCGTAGCGCCCCCATCAGCTCCCGCGCGAAGGTGGTCTCCCCCGCCCCGAAGAACACCGCGTCGCCGGCCGACGCACCCGTGGACGCCAGTACGCCGTCGATCTCCGCCGCTGACATGAACTTCGACAACGGCGACCGGAGCGAACCGTCCGGCTCCACCACGCCCCAGGCCAGGCCCTTGGCACCGCGGCGCTTGGCCCACTCCACCAACCCGTCGAACTCGCGCCGGGTCATGTCCCCGCCAGCGGGCAGCGCCAGGGCGACCACGGATCCACCGCCAGCCAGCACGCCCTTGAACACCCCCACCTCGGTGTCGGCGAACACCTCGTCCAACGTCGCGAGCTCCAGCCCCTCGATGCGCAGGTCCGGCTTGTCGGAACCGAACCGTGCCATCGCCTCCGCGTAGGTCAGCCGCGGGAAGGGTGTCACCACCTCCACGCCCAACGTCTCGCGCCACACCGCGGCGAGCACCTGTTCGGTGATGCCGATGACATCCTCCTGGTCACCGAAGGACAGCTCCACGTCGAGCTGGGTGAACTCCGGCTGCCGGTCGGCACGCAGGTTCTCATCCCGGAAGCAGCGGGCGATCTGGTAGTAGCGCTCCACCCCGGCGACCATCAACAGCTGCTTGAACAGCTGGGGCGACTGCGGCAGCGCGTAGCTCTCCCCCGGCTGGAGCCGTGAGGGCACCAGGAAGTCCCGTGCGCCCTCGGGCGTGGCCTTGGTCAGGATCGGCGTCTCCACATCGAGGAAGCCGTGCTCGTCCATGACCCGGCGGATCACCGAGGTGGCCCGGGAGCGCAGCTGCAGGATCTCTGCCATGCGCGGGCGGCGCAGGTCCACGTAGCGGTGCGCGAGCCGCAGTTCCTCGGAGACCTCGATGCGGTCCTCGACGGGGAAGGGTGGGGTATCCGCTGCCGCGAGCACCTCGATCGAGGTGGCGGCCACCTCGATGTCGCCGGTGTCCAGCGAGGGATTGCGCATCCCCTCAGGCCGTGCACGCACCGTGCCGGTGACCCGCACGACCCACTCGGGGCGGACCCGGTGTGCGGCTTCGAGGGCCTCGGAGGCGGCCGGATCGGCGACGACCTGCACGATGCCGGAGCGGTCACGCAGGTCGAGGAACGCGACCCCACCGTGGTCGCGGCGGGTGTCGACCCAGCCGGCGATGGTGACGGTCTGCTCGACGTGCTCGGCGCGCAGGGTGCCGGCGCCGTGGCTGCGGAGGGCGCCGAAGGCGGTGATGCTCACGAGAAGCTCCAGGGAGAGGTGGTAGGGACGGCGTCAGGCCTCGAGTAGCTCGGCAAGGGTGGCCTCGAGGTGCTCGAGGGGCACCGTGCGCTGTTCGCCGGTGGCCAGCGCTTTGCACGTGACCGTAGCCGCAGCACGCTCCTCGCTCCCACGGAGCACCGCGACCCGGATCCCGCGGCGGTCGGCGTACTTGAGCTGCTTGGCGAGCTTGCGCCGGCCACCGCCGCTGTAGGGCTCCACGGTCACACCGGCAGCGCGCACGCGGGCGGCCAGGGCGAGGGCGTCGGCCGCGCCCTCCTCGTCCATGACGGTGACCAGCACCTGGGGTCCGCTCGCACCTGCGGCGGTGGTCTCCGCCTCCTCGAGCAGCAGCAGGATGCGCTCGAGGCCCAGCGACCCGCCGGTGGCGGGCACGTCGCTCGACTGGAACATCCCGATCAGCCCGTCGTAGCGCCCGCCCGCGGCGATGGTGGCATCCAGTGCGTCGTGCACCACCTCGAACACCGGCCCCGTGTAGTAGGACAGCCCGCGGGCCAGCACCGGCGCGTAGGCCACGGGTACCACGCCCTCGACCAGGGCGAGCACCTGGTCGACCTCGGCGAGCCCCGCTTGGCCGACCTCGGAGCGCTCGAGGCGGTTGCGGACCGCGGCTGCAGGGTCGGCAGCGCTGAGATCCTGGCCGAGCGCGTCGATGGCCTCGCTCGCGATACCGCGCCCGCGCAGCTCACCGGCCACCCCCTCCGTACCGACCTTGTCGAGCTTGTCGAGGGCGGTGAGCGCCTCGGACTCGAGCTCGGCCGGGATGCCGTAGGCCTCGACGAGTCCCCGCAGCGCCTTGCGGGAGTTGAGCTGCACCCGGAAGCCGGTGAGGCCGAGGGCGTCGAGGGCGTCGGTGACCGCCACCAGGGTCGCGGCATCGGCGGTGAGGGAGTCGGAGCCGATCGTGTCCACGTCGCACTGGAAGAACTCGCGGTAGCGGCCCTTGCCCGGTCGGTCGGCGCGCCACACCGGTGCGATCTGGTAGCGCTTGAAGGGGGTGGGCAGCTGGGACCCGTAGCGGGCCGCCACCCGCGCCAGGGGCACGGTCAGGTCGTAGCGCAGGGCGAGGTCGGCCTCACCTGAGGCCTCGTGGTCACCGCGGCGCAGGATCTTGAAGATGAGCTGGTCGCCCTCCTCGCCGTACTTGCCCGTCAGCACCTCCAGCCGCTCGAAGGCGGGGGTGTCGAGGGGCGCGAAACCATGGGCGTCGAAGGTGCGGCGGATCGCGCTGAAGGCACGCTCGCGGCGGGTGACCTCGGCGGGCAGCAGGTCACGGGTGCCGGAGGCGGGGTTGGCGTCGATGGTGGCCATGAGGGGACCTCGAGGTGGTGGGAACGCCGCGGAGCCAACGGCGAGGTGGCGGCGTTGCAGGGACCGGGCAGCGGTGTGCGCATCCTGGCGGTGCGGTGTCGGAGGCGCACGGTCCGTCCGGGGACAGCGACCTACACCGGTCAGGGATGTCGTCCCTGCGCCTCGATCGCCTGGCGCAGGAAGGGGTTGGTCTCGCGCTCATAGCCGATGGTGGTGTCGGGACCGTGACCGGCCAGCACCAGGGTGTCGTCCTCCAAGGGGAGGACGGTGGTGGCCAGGGAACGCAGCATGTCGTCCATCGATCCCCGGGGGAAGTCGGTGCGCCCGATCGAACCGGCGAAGAGCAGGTCACCGGAGAACAGCACGTCCTCGCTGGCCTGCTCGGCGTCACCGAGGGGGAAGGTGACGCTGGCCGCCGCGAGGTCCCGGCCGAGGTAGGTGACGTGCCCGGGCGTGTGACCGGGGTTGTGCACGACGTCGAAGGCCACCCCGGCCAGGCGCAGACGCTGGCCGTCGGCGACGGTGTCGAGGTGGTCGGTCGGTGGGTCCCACTCCAGCCCGAACTCCGTGGCCAGCAGCTCAGGTGGGGCGCCGAAGGCGGCGGCGGGATCGTCCCACAGCCACCGGTCGTCGGCGTGCAGCAGCACGGGCACGTCGAGCGCACGGGCCAGCTCCGGAACGGCCCAGAGGTGGTCGAGGTGGCCGTGGGTCAACAGGATCGCCTCACAGCGGGCGCCGACGCTGGCGAGCATCTCCACCGCCTGCGCCTGAGCGGTCTCACCGGGATCCACCAGCACGGCCGTGCCGAGTTCGCGGTCGCCGACGGCGTAGCAGTTGGTCTGCCAGCGACCGAGCGGGGCGCCGAGGACGAAGGGATCGGCCACGTTGTGCTGCTCCGGGTGGGGCGGGGGGTCGGGCGGCCAGGCTACTGCGCACACCCGTAGGTGGGCGCGCGGTCGGGCGTCGACGGGGCGGGTCGGGTTCAGCGCTGCGCCTGCGGCACCGCCCGGAAGGCGTCATAGACCCCGGAGACCCGACGGATCGAGCGCAGTGCCTCCTCGAGGTGGGAGGGGTCACCGAGTTCGAAGGTGAACTTCAGCCGCGCGATGCGGTCCTTGGCGGTGCCGACCTGCGCGGAGGTGATGTTGATGTGCAGGTCACCGAGGACCGCGGTGATGTCGCGGAGCAGGTGCTTGCGGTCGAGCGCCTCCACCTCGATCTGCACCAGGAAGGACGCGGTGGTCTCACCGGACCAGTCGACGGGCACGAAGCGCTCGGGGTCGCGCTCGAGGTCGGCGACGTTGGAGCAGTCCGCACGGTGCACCGACACCCCACGCCCACGGGTCACGAACCCGACGATCTGATCACCCGGCACCGGGGTGCAACACCGGGCGAGCTTGACCAGCATCCCGGCGTCGCCCTCCACCTCGACATCGTCGCCACCGCTGGTCCCGATACGGATCGGGGACGAGTGGGTGGTATCGATCTCCGGTTCGGGCTCCTCCTCGACCTGGGTGAGCTCGTTGAGGACATGCTGGGCCACCGTGACCGCGGCCACGTGGCCCTCACCCGTCGCGCGGAACAGCGTCTCCGCGTCCTTGTAGTTGAGGACGTGGGCGACATCGTCGAGGTCACCGGAGGCCATCGCGCGGGCGTAGGCGATGCCCTTGCGCCGCAGCGCCCGGGAGATCGCGTCCCGGCCGCGGGTGATGGCGTCCTCGCGCCGCTCCCGGTTGAAGTAGGACCGGATCTTGGACTTGGCCCGCTGGGAGGTGACCAGTTGCAGCCAGTCCCGGCTGGGGCCGGCGTCCTCGGCCTTGGAGGTGAGGATCTCGATGCTGTCGCCGTTGGCGAGCTGATGGTCGAGGGGAACGAGCCGGCCGTTGACCCGCGCACCGATGCAGCGGTGCCCGACGTCGGTGTGCACCGCGTAGGCGAAGTCGATCGGGGTGGACTTGGCCGGCAGCCCCATCACGTCACCCTGGGGGGTGAACACGAACACCTCGTCCTGGTACAGGTCGATCTTGAGCGACTCGAGGTAGTCACCCGGTTCGTCCACGTCGGACTGCCACTCGAGCAGCTGGTCCAGCCAGGGCAACTCCTCGACCGCAGCCTCGTCGGAGGTGCTGCCCCGGGAACCGACCTTGTACTTCCAGTGGGCCGCCACGCCGTACTCGGCGGTCCGGTGCATCGCCTCGGTGCGGATCTGGACCTCCAGCGGTCGTCCCCGGGGCCCGATCACCGAGGTGTGCAGCGACTGGTAGAGGTTGACCTTCGGCATCGCGATGTAGTCCTTGAAGCGCCCCGGGACGGGACGCCAGGTCGCGTGCAGCTGGCCGAGGACGGCGTAGCAGTCGCGGACCGAGGACACGATGACCCGCACGGCCAGCAGGTCGTGGATCTCGTCGAACTCCTTGCCGCGCAGCACCATCTTCTCGTAGATCGAGTAGTAGTGCTTCGGTCGGCCCGTGACCTCACCGCGGATCTTGAGCTCCCTGAGCTGCTCGTGGATCGCGGTGACGACCTGTTCGAGCTCACGTTCCCGCTCGGGGTTGCGCTCCTCCACCATCGCCACGATCTCCTCGTAGCGCTTGGGGTGGAGGGTCTTGAAGCCGAGGTCCTCGAGGCGGAGCTTGA
>LKMJ01002064.1_pt1 | contig 18303 bp, 22 predicted proteins | sample 643391 | NCBI WGS metagenome assembly LKMJ01 (sample SAMN04112250, study PRJNA286221) | soda lake metagenome | biome: soda lake; feature: Kulunda Steppe; material: water; isolation source: sample PL-Br10 brine of Picturesque Lake | place: Russia: Kulunda steppe | collected 2010-07 | reverse complement strand
CTGGGGGGGGGGGGGGGCGCGTGTCCACACGCTAAAACACATGCACACAAATACAAACGCAAGCGTTCAAAAACCACACGGCTTTGATTACACGCAGGTGAACACTGAAGTACCATGCCTTTAAAGAGCACATGCCGTGCTATCATGAAAAGGGTCGCCCGGCTTCAAAGGCCTGCATGCCTGAGCCTTGACAATCAGGTCTCAGTAACCTAAGCATCGCGTCGGTGGGAAGGCTTGCATGTCTCGCACCTGAGCAATGGCTGTCCCGTATCCTGAGCGCGTGGGTGGTGGTATGGCAGCAGCCGGGACGCTGAAGGCGTGTCCTGTGCTTGTGACTATCAACACTCTGTTGCCCTCTGTTGTCCGGACGACCTGCACTCAAGCATGCCAGCATATCCCTGCCCCTGAACAAACCAGAAAGAGGGGCTCCAATGCAGGTGTGCGAAACCAGCCAGGGCTTCACCGATCGTGATGGGCGCAATAGAAAGCAGCGTCCCCAAACTGCACATCCCTCAAGCCAAGATTTGGCACGTCCAGGCCAGACTCCACTTTGTCAACCTGACTGAGCGACAGACAGACAGCATGTCAAGCCTGGCGACGCGTCAGACTGTGCGCCTGTTGTGCAATGCAGGCCCTGCAGCGCGTTGTGCCACATACAGAAAGCCAAGCGATGCAGGTGCCACATACAAAAAGCCAAGCGATACAGGCCCTGCAGTGCATTGTGCCACGTACAGAAAGCCATGCAATGCAAGTGCCACATACAAAAAGCCAAGCAATGCAGGCCCTGCAGCGCATTGTGCCACGTACAGAAAGCCAAGCGATGCAGACCCTGCAGCTCGTTGTGCCAACGTACAGAAAGCCAAGAAGATGTGGGGCACATTGCCCCGGGCAATGGAACCGCTGCACGAGGAGACGCGTACGCCACAAGAGCCATGCGCCGTGAGCATGCACATGGTTGGTCAAGCTGACACCCAAACTCTACCTCGCCTGCGTCAAGCGATTCCCCCTCCTGACTGCCTGTCCCAAAACCCCTCTCCTGCAAAGCACCTGCCTCGTCCTCCTACCCTGCCACGCACTCCACCTGCCTCACCTGTGTCAAGCAATCCCCCTCTCGCAACCCCGCACCCAACTTGCCTGTGCAGCACGCATAGGGGGGCTTGGTGGTGGTTAGAAGCGTGCGCACCACAAGGCATGCCATGTCAACGGGTATGCATTGCAAGCAAGACAGGGCAGGCTAAGTGCACTATAACCCACGTAAAAGGTGTAAGACACGCTGTCAGCATGCAGATTAGCTGCGCCCCAGGCTAGGATGTTAGCTGTGCCCCAGCTGGGAGCTTGATGGGTATTCATGTGTGCAAAACAAGGGACAGAAAAGGCAGGCCATCCTGCAGCCATCCCATAATTGTGCATCTTGGGACGCATGCACATGTGCACATGTGCATGTACATGGTGTGTTTGCATGTGCGTGAGAGGGTATGGATGGAATTAAGTGCGCGGAATGCTATTTCACAAGCTGGGGAGGAGAGGGGTAGCACAGGCTCAGTGCAGTCAGATTTAGGTTCTAGGAAGCATGATGCGCGGCTTCTGACCGTTGCCTGCCCCAATGTGGGTGGACTTCTCTTACAGAAAGCATGAGCGTGGGTGCGTAGCAAAGGTGCCTCATGCAGCGTTGATTTATGATGAATGCCCTGGCAGCTGCCCTACTGTGCCAGGCGCGCCCTGAGGCCCCCCTCAACTCCTGCTTGAAAGTTCCAGCGCACCCTTGCCCCCCTTCTGCTGCGCCTCAAAGGCGTCACTAGGCACCCTGTGCACGAAGCGGCGGGCGCTGGCCATGAGCAGGACTTCAGACGCTGCCGCAGCTGCTGCGGCCGCGGCAGCAGCGGCCTCCGCGAGCTTCCCAGACGCCTCCTGCAAAAGAGGCACATGGTTGCCGGGGGGGGGGGGCCTGAGGCTGAGGACCAGCCCATTCCCTCAAATGTACTCCACTCTGCTACCGCACTCGGAGGCTGGGCTAAGGGGCGCGGCCGGTGGCTGTGCGGGGGCATGCTGGAGAGGGTGAGTCAGATGGTGAGCCAGATGAGCCAGATGAGCCAGATGGAAAGGCAGGGAGCCATTTCGGGAGCACCTTGAATGGGGCCTGGCACCACTCACACTTGATGCACACCAAGAGTGCATTGCCTTATCTGCTTGGCCTAAGTGCAGGTGACCAAGGCATCGCGTGCACGCCGTCGTCAGAGCCTCTGCTCCTTGGCTCCTGGCCTGCATTATGTCAGCGGCTCACATCACTCGCACAGAGCACTCTGCGCTCTCCCACATGCACTCCGCCACAGGCGCGCAGCCTGCCACATGCCCTGCATGACCTACATGACCTACATGCCCTCTGCCCCATGCCCTCTACTGCTGTATGCCCTCTGGCGTCACATGAAATCTGCCGCATGCCCTCTGCTGCTGCATGCCCTCTGCTGCCACAGACAATCCGCCACATCCCTTCTGCCGCTGCACGCCCTCTGCCTGCCACGGGCAACCAGCTTGCCGCACGCCCTCTGCCTGCCACGGGCAACCAGCCTGCCGCACGCCCTTTGCCTGCCACGGGCACCCTGCCTACCACCACCGTACACCCTCCGCTCACCGCCTCGCTGATGATGGACGTCTTGCGCGGCGTGCCGTGCTTGGCTGACACCGCCTGCGCCTCCGCATCCACCAGCGCAAGCACGCGCTCCGGGCGGGCAAGGAAGTCCTCCAGGTCAGCGATGCTGAAAGCAGACACAAAGCCAGGGACATTGAGCAGCCAGGGCAGAAGCCGGAATAGCCCTGCTCCTGCTGGCTGGCTGGCTGGCTGTGAGCATGAGTGTGGGTGTGTGCAGTTGTGTCTGTGTACAGTTGTGGTATCTGTGCGAGCTGCATCAGTCCAGCCATCCTTGAATTGGCTTTCTCTGTTTGCAGGTTTCTTAGGCCCTTCAGCTTATACTCTGGGTCCTTTCTACACTTCACTTCATGCACTTGAGTCTGTGCCCTGCGTCCTGTTTTCAAGCCTTGTGGGCCCCTCCCTTTGCGCACTGGTTTTGTGCAAATGGCCTGCAAATGAAGCTCACACAAATCAAAGTGTATGTCGTATCAAGCAAGCGGCACATGCCATGGATCAAAGGCGGGCATCAAAGTGCGTGTCGTATCGAGCAAGCGGCATGTGCCATGGATCAAAGGCGGGCATCAAAGAGTGTGTCGCACCAAGCAAGCGGCATTTGCCATGGGTCAAAGGCGGGCATGCACATTACGGCAGAAGCCAGGCTTGTGGCTAAACCTGCTTGAAGCAGAACAGTGACAACGCTTGCAGCAGCAGCAGCAGCAGCAGCAGCAGCGACGGCAGCAGCGACAGCAGTGGCGGCAGCAGCAGTGATGGCAGCAGCAGCAGCGGCAGTAGCAGCGATATGCTGGCTGCCTGCACAGCAAGCTGGTAGCAGCCATGTGGACACATCAATGTGGAGGGCAGTGTGGCAGGGCCTTACTTTGTGCTGACTTGCTGCTGCTCCCCCTCTAAGGACGACCGCTCCAAGGACGTCAGCCGGCGCAGAGGCAAGGCCAGCGTAGCATCTGCCTGCATGCATGGGCATGGTTCATGTTTGCACATGCAAGTTACGTGCCTGCGCCTGTGCCGTGAGTATATACGTGGGTGTGGGTGCTCAGGGAGCCTGGGGAGCTTGCATCCATGCATGTGCATGTCATGATGTGTCTAGCTAGGCAGCGCTGTACATAGATGATAGTAAAAATAATGATAATAATAATAATAATAATGAAAATAGGGTCATTCAGTTTTTTACATATCTTATCGCTCCTGGTTTTTATAATAATTCGCACTCTTTTGAAAGTGGCATTCGCGTATTCTACAGGCCTCACACCCATTTCGACCAATTTCCCCCCTTTCCTGCCTCATCGACCCCTGGAAAGTTGAGTTACTTAAGCTCCATAGTTTATTAAACTCTATTCAACGTTTCACTGTCATTTCAGGCAATCCCAGCTGCCTCCCCTGCGATACACCACATGATCATGCACGTTCCAGCAAAAGAGCTCCGAACAGCCATTCCTGCAACTTTTTATGCGGTCAGAATGAGTAGACTGTGCAGTAAACAGAGGGAGAGGGACCTAAACTGGATGAAATTGCCAGGGAAGAGGGCCAATCCCCAAAAGTGAACAAAAAAGCGCCCGAGTAATTTGCGTGCTTTTATCAAATAATTCGCGCTTTTCAAAGATGAAATGATCAAATGACCCAACCCTAAAACAATAATAATGATGATGATGATGTATCTGTTGGCAGGGTTGAATTTTTAAAAGGCTCAGCATATCTCCACTTTTGCAGGACACGTGCACGTGCAGCACCTTAGCTGCAGCGCACAACCCATGCGCTTACGTGCTAAAAGTCAGGCGCCACGATCCCTATGTGATATCCTGCCTTGGTCAAACCAGAGCAGCCCAGCACATTCTGAGCATAGCACCTGAAAGCCACTAAATAAAGCAATTTTCAGGGCTGAGCTGGTCCCATTTTGTGAACCCTGCTGCGCGCTAGGCCTGCTTTCGCGCAGGGAACTTCTCTAAAATTCACAAACTGCGTGCCCAAACCATCAAGCTGCACACCCAAGCGTGCAGAATGACTCCGTGTGTGCCCAGAGTGCCCAAGTGTCCAGCTGGCGCGAGCTGGAGGGGGGCTGTGCAGAGGGCAGCTCCAAAGTCTAGTACCAGGAGCGCTGATGGAAGGGGATGAAATTCTTATAATATTTATTTAAATTGAGGCTTGAGACCCGGGGGGGTAGGTGGGGAGGTAAACATTCCAAGTCCAATTCCGATCAAATTTTGCTAACAGATGGAGATGTGAGGCAGCAAATCATGTATTCAGGTCATTTGGAAAAGGAGTATGCTTTCGAAATCAAGCAGCAGCCGACAGATCCGGGCTTTACAGACAGATCAGGAGCACTGCAAGCAGGTTCAAGAATTGGAAAGCATACTTCTTTTTTATAGCTCCGTTTCATAAATTCATCAGATGCACTCCGTGGGCCAAGAAATAAGGCATGGGAAACAGCAGAGCCAGGACAAAGCATCTCCAGGAACTCTGGGCTCAGCAGAAGGCTGCAAGGAGGGCCCCGCACTCATATAAAAGCAACAGCAAGCATCAGCCAGCAAATGAGCAGCTGCAGCTCCAGCCAGCAGCAGCTGAGCAGCCACAGCCACCGGAAGTGCCTGTTGAGCAGCAACCAGCTGTTGCAGCTGATGCAGCAAATGCAGTTCAGCAGGAGCAGCAGCAGCAGCAGCAGCAGCGGCAGCATGGCAAGGCAAGGGCACAAGCCAGCCCGCTTAACGCTTCCCCAAAAAAGGGAAGAAGAAGGGCAAGGCATGAGTCATGTCTGTACAGCTGCTTTGAAACAGACACACAGACGCTACAAATGGCTCTATTCACACGTGTGCACCACCCGAGACTCAACTCTCTTTGTTGCATCCTTCGCATGCATGGATTGCGAGAGAGACAGAATGTAAGGAACTCTGAAAGAAGGGTCTAAAATGGGCTGGCCGGGGAACGATCCCTGTTTATGAACTGGCCTGACCCCAGTCCAGCCTGAAGCCTGAGCCTGGTGGTTGGTAAGGTAGTTGGAGGTGATCTGGTGATCAAGAAAAGCCTGGTTTTGTTACACAGAACTTCAAACCCATTCCAGATCTGCTGATCTGATGGCTGTGCATCATTCATGTTGCAGATGCAGCTGAACTTGCTTGTGTAAGTGCTTTTTTTCACACCAGCCTTTTTTGCAAGCCTCCTTTGCTTGATGGGCAGTGAACGCTGCGGCCTCTTGAGCTGAGATTGCTTCGCAGTCCCTTATCTCGCGTGCAAGCCTACCTTGAAAGGCAGAAAAAAGCCTGCCACTCTTCGTAGCTCTTGCCCTCCTGATGCACACTCTGACTATCCTTGTGTGCCCAGAACACACTGGCAGGTTGGGGTGGTCTGGGAGCACTTTCGTCTGAGCCACTCGACATTACCGAGACAAAAAATTGTAAAAAATTCAACAGATTTATAATACAAATATTGATATCATTTGAAGCTAAGAATGACAGCGTAATGTACCAGCTAATTTGGTAATGTACCCGCTAATTTCGAGCAAATCCACCGGGTGCACCCCCCATGGACCCGTGTGTACCAAAAAGTCCCTAATGATAATGGAAGACATATTCCGTGCTTAAATCCAGGATTGAAAGGCTCAGCAGGATATCCCCCTCTTTTGGCAGGGGTTGTGGTGCCTGCCTGACTAAAAGAGTATTTTGCTAAAAACACCCTGTATGCAGGGACCTATCAGCAGGGCCCTTTGCCCGCGGCTTTGTCTCACATGGCAAGAAATAAGATTCTCGTTTTTTGTCAGTAATGCAGGGACAGGACAAGGCGGGCCAGTGCAGGGCTTAACTCACTGACAGCACATGCAGTACAGGGCTGCTGCAACTTCAAGGACATGCAGGGGTGTGTCCCTTGTCCTTGCATAGCTGTGGTTGGCGCAACCCTTCCCACCCCACACAACACACGCACACAGCCACCTACCTGCGTCTGGCTGAGTTTGATTTCCTTCATCAGCCCCGCACGAGCATCAGCTGTGTCCTTGGCGTCCCTGATGAGCTACGAAGCAGCACGGCCCCCAAGCACATGACTGCTCAGGTTGAAACTCACAAATCTGCACCGCGCATGATCTGGCTAAATCCATGGTTTCCATGATGGGCTTGAAGGCAGTGCACGAGGGCGAGCGGCAACTCAGAGAATTGGCACATCAAACGAATTGCTGCCATAGTCATTCCTGGAACTGCATGCTGACATTGCAGGAAATGCGAGTATTGCAACATAAGCAAGCTTGGCAAGGTGTCTGGGCGAATGCTTGCAGTGTCAATTGGGCAGCATTAAATATGAAGTTTGCACACTTCAAAATGACACGTAAGGTTTTTGAACATAGAAACAGCTTGGCCATGAAGGTACACATTCCTTTCTCAGCACCATGCTCACACAGGAAACCAGATGGTAGCGGCCAAATGAACGCAGCCGTTAGGAGGAACTCAGTGACAGCAGATGAGTAAAAGCAAATGAGTGAAAGCAGACAAGGGAGAGCAGATGAGTGACAGCAGATATGTGAGAGCAGATGAGTGATAGCAGATTAGTGGGAGCAGCTGGGTGATGGCAGCTGCAATCGCGGAACACTCAACGCCTGGCAGCCTGCATAGCAGTTGCACCAAAGGCAAACAAGACAGTGTCGTAGCAGGTGCACTTGCTCACTGTGACGACGTCATCAAGCCGTCCCATGGCTGAAAGGAACCCAGACACAAGGTGTAGCCGGTCCTGTGCTTTGCGCAGCTGGTTCTGAGCCCTCCGTACCAACACGTCACGCCTGCAGCGCTTGGCAACAAGCGGCAGGCAGTGAATAGAACAAATAAAGCAGCAGCTTGAGGCAGCGTGCGCGGGCCTTTTAGTGCATACTCAGCAAAAGCGACCACACACACTGCTGACCGGTGCAGACGCTGTAAATTGCAGGGCTGATAGAGGCAGTGGCACATGGTATTGGGACCAAATCACTTTCAAAGGTTGATTGCTGCATGAGACATCATGCAGGCAGGTTGTGAGCCGTCTCAGATTTTGTAACAGACATGATAGGTACCCTGCCTGCATTTGCAATGTTGCCAGCGTACAGCCAAGAGAACAGCCTCAACTGGCGCCCAATGCAGCGATTGATGTGACTAAATTACCGGCCACTTCAGACAGCTTTCGTAGCAGCCACACTGCCGCCGCCAAGGAAGGGATCGCTCCAAGGGCTTACCCACCTGAACTCCAGGAAGTGCTTGAAGAAGTCTCGCAGAGCTAGCTGCTTTGGGGTGCCATCTACCAGGGCCACCATGTTACAAGGTACCCTGGGCACAGGTTGGATGTGGCAAGGACAGCATCTGGACACCTTGGATGTGGCAAGGACAGCATTTGCCAAGTCGGACATAGCAAGGACCGCACCCGATATGTTGGATGTGGGCGCATTGGATGTGGCGAGCACAGCACCTCCTTGCTATGCCCGCTTGTCATGTGACATTGCAAAGAAGTGCAGCACGATCCGGCATCAATTCGATGCCTTGACCAACGGAAAGAGCAAATGGATGGGAAGCCTCAGCCAACTACCCGCCACAGCGCCCTGCAATGCAGCGCACCTTGCCTTTTGCTAACTAAGGGTTGAAGCAGCGCTCAGACAGAACAAGGTACCCAGATTACATGCCGAGCCATTTGGGTATGGCTGCAAGATTCTTGCTGCAGCTCACAACAGAGGAGGGAAAAGCACATTTTGTATGGAAGACTGCACCTGCTCTCCAAGCGCGTGTGCTTGTACAAGCCCGCCAGGACCATATCAGAGGACACGCCAGGTTTCAGCTGCAAGCAAGAGCACGTTGTGTATTTGTGCTTGTGTCTGTGTTTGTGTGCACGTGTGCGCGTGTGTGCGTGTGCGTGTGCGTCTGTGTGCGCGTGTATCTTGCGTTAAGCCCCTTGTGAATAAATCAGTCCGCATATTCTACTTAGGGCTGCTGAAGGTATGCTGCAGGGATGTAGGGCCGGGGAGGGTGGGCAGAATAACAGGCCACCTTGGCAGCAGCGTGGAGACCCTTATCATTTTTTCTCTTTTTCTCACCTCCACAACAACACGCAAGCCTTGGCGATCACTCTCATCTCTCACATCCACAACACCCTCCAGCGTCTTGGCCTCCACAAGCTCCGCAATCTTGGCCACAAGCTCCGCCTTTGAGGGGAAAAAAGAGAGTTACTTTTGAGCAAGCCTCTGAATGCACTGCTTCCAAGGCAACTTAGCAGTTTTGCACCATCTGTGTAATGGCAGGTAGTAAGGAACGAAGGCACACGTAAAGGGATGCACAGTACAAGAACAAACGAAGGGTGAGGAAGTAATCTAGGCAAAAAAACAGTTTCAACGCACTATGGTTAGACCTAGAAGCTGCTGCAGAGAGAGTATTTTTTCCCCGTTAGAGGAGAGGAAGGCAATGAATCCAAAACTTGCGCCTGGGGGGGAAAATACCATGCAGCAAGCCAGCTGTGTTGGCTGCAAGGTCTTCACACCCAAAAAAAGATCAAGAGAGGGCAGTCCTGATACCTTGCTGGTTTGGAAAGGGACCTCTGAAATCACAATGTTTGTGGATGTTGGGCGCTTGCTGCGGGTGCGTGATTTTGATGATGTGCTAGGCGCCTCTGTGTCTGCCTCCTCGACATTGATCTGCAGCAGCTCATACAGTATCCACAAGTGAAAAGGGGGCAGCGAGCGTTCTCTCATGAGCATAGCACCACCCAGCCTAAGCTCCGGTGCCAGTAGTAGGAGGCATGAGTAAAATTACACACAGGAAGGACTGCTGAGTGTCTTCAGGATTCCCAAGATCATCTGTGCATGTGTTTTATGCAGCCTGTCCAAACAAGCAGTGCTACAGTTTAAAGTGATGAGCCTGAGACTCTCCTCACAATAAACACCGCCTGCAAACAATGAAGAACGCAAACGCAAAAGATTGCAGGCCAAGAGACGAGGCCACCTTGTGCAGCCATCCTGGATATATGGCCGTCAACGTCACACACACCTTGGCGCGCAGCAGCACAGAGCCGCTTCCAGTCTCATACGCATCCACCAGGCCCTGCCCCATGCCAATCACACCACCTGCATTTAGCGGCACCGTGCCCCGTGCAACATAGAAATAGGTGTGAAAGCTTACATGCAACATGTAACAAGCTGCACAAAGGCATCACCCTACTTGCACTGTGCTGTGTTTTGTCAAAACTCCGCATCGCCGACCACGAGTGATCTTCATCACGACTCTGCATTGCCGATCACGAGCAATGTCTTTCCAGACAGGGAGCAACGCCCGATCTTAATGCATTCCAGCCCAGGCAAAGCTCCCGCGCCGCCCCCACTCTTGCAAGGATCCTGTTGAAAGCGCACCTGTGGGGAAATCTGGCCCTGGGACATGCTTGCGCAACTCCTCATTTGAAATGTCTGGGTTGCTGATGAACGCTGCAGGGACCAAGCCAAGATAGCGATCGGGTATAACACACTTAAACTTGGAATAGCATGGGAGCCAGCAGAAACTTGAATCAAGGGGTCCAGGGACTAGGTTGTGACAGTCAATTTAGATGCTTTGCCCTGAACAAGTAAGCAAGGTGCACCAACAATTTCATTTGTTGCCTGGAATGGCAGGTTACTTGCAGAAGCAGGTACAGTATGATAGGTACAGTATGATAGGTGCAGTATGATAGGTACAGTATGATAGGAGCATGCTCACCATCTCTTGTGCTTGCAAGTACTTGTGGCACGGAGAGTGGGTACTCACAGCCCAGACAGGCAAAGTTTGCATGGGATGAACCTGGGCAGCCAGGCCCAAGTCATCATTAACCCCACGTCTCGTGATTGTACCTCACACCATGCAGAGATGGCCACGATTGCAGACACCCAACCCATACAAGCAGAGCCCAGTGCACCAGGCAGTGAACAGCAAGCAGGCTCTGCACCAATGCGTAAGACCACGAGGAAAGGCTAATGTGAGCCGCTTGCAGCCTCATGTATGTCAACATGCCATTTTCTCCGGCGCCATGTTGGCACATCCAGCATGGGTGGAGAGTTGAGTTTTGTCCTCAGCCAGGAAACTAAGGAACGTTTCTCAGCCTGTGAGACGCATTTGCTGCATGCACCCCCGCATGCACACACCTGACAAACCAGCTACCACCTCTTTCAGGTTGTGGGGAGGGATGCGCGTGGCAATGCCCACCTGACAAACCAGCTACCACCTCTTCCAGGTTGTGCGGAGGGATGCGCATGGCAATGCCCACCTGACAAACCGGCTACCACCTCTTTCAGGTTGTGGGGAGGGATGCGAGTGGCAATGCCCACCGCGATGCCATTGGTCCCATTCACTAGCAGGTGTGGAATGCTGGCCGGCAGCACAGCTGGCTCATCCTGCAGCGGCAGACAAATCAATCCCAGTCACGCCGTCAAGCCATTGAAACCAGGGTCCTGAAGCAGGAATTCCATCTACAGGAGTTACATCAGCATGAGCAGCAGCAGCAGCAGGATTAGCATGTGCAAGCAGCAGGAAGCCTGCAGCACAGAGGTTTGAAAAAATAAGCATATACTAACTCTTGCAAGTACAAGACAAGCATGGACAATCAGAATCTTAGAGAGTTCATGCAGCCTTGATCGGGTCTTGGCTATTTGAGCTGTCTACAGAAACAATTAACGTGAAAAAACATTTCCAATACAGATGTTCCCACAGCATCACCTGTGAGCCATCAAAGGTGGGAATGAACCTGACAACATCTTCGTCCAAATTTGTAAGCAGCATGTCCGTGGCCAGAGACTGAAATAATGTCATGTGGCAAATGAAAGAGCCGAACAATTGTAAGCAGCATGTAGGTTCTCGGGGAATGCAATGATCTAGTGTGATGAGAAATCTCTTAATTCATGTGGCAGCTATGTTGATGCAATGGCAACAACCAAATAGGTCATGTGAACGGTTGCTAAGAAAAGCAGCACATTAGCACACACCTGCAGGCGGCACTCAGTGTAGCGCATGGCTGCTGGCGGGTCATCATCCAGGGAACCAAAGTTGCCATGGCCAGCAATCTGCATCACCCACAAATGGAGGCAAATGCATGCTGTCATGGTGCGTTTTTGTCTTGTCGGTTCAATGCCTTTTTCACGCAAGTCTTGTTGGAATAGCTATGATGCCTGCTGCAGGCCAGGGCGCCAAGCTGCATCCCAGCCATTGAGGGCTACATTCATGACAACCAATTAGCACCTGGGCGTTGTTTGAAGAGGCAGCAGCATCACATTCAGGCTTTAATAAACTTGTCAATATTGCAAGTCAAAAAGGCCAAGTGTACCTTATCTATGGATGGCAACTCACCAGTGGGTGCCTCATACTGAAGTCTTGTGCCAGGCGGACTAAGGCATCGTACACAGCAGAATCGCCATGAGGGTGGTACTTTCCCAGCACCTGGAAAAAGGAGGAGATATCAGTGTGATGATGTGAACAGTCATCAGCTGGTCATCAAACCCGCCTAAATCAGTATTGGTACAAGATGATGTGCACGTCCGCTCGTAGGTTGTGTCACTTCTGCAGCTCTTGCTCAAAAAGCATAAGCACAATGGCAAGCAACAATTTTCATTCACATTGTGATCTTGAAGAAATCAACCCTTTCTTAATTCTAAGTGGCCAGCTCCCTTCCTTCCTTCATGACCCACCTCACCAACCACCCTTGCACACTTCCTGAAAGGTTTATTGTGCGCAAGCCCCAGGTCATGCATAGCATACCTACATTCACATTAAAGAAGAGCAGCGGGCAATCCTGAATTATGTACTTGGGCACGCCGGCATTTCAATGTGAGGAATAGAGGGTTTGGCAACCAAAGAGACAGCGCTTGAGCTAGAAGCTTGAAGCCAAAAGCATGCAGCTAGGACCTCACTCAGTTGAGCACTGCAAGAATGTCTAGACCACCAGCTCATCAACCAAGCACATATGGTCAAATTGAAGGCAGCGATGAAAGCGTGCATGCGCATGCACAAAAACGCACATGTACACACAAGCATTTGCGCGCACGCACACACACTCTCTCTCCCTCCCTGACACGTGGAGGTCAATACCACGCACAGGATGCGGCGATGAACAGGCTTCAGGCCATCACGCACATCTGGCAAGGCTCGCCCCACAATCACACTCATGGCGTACTGCAGGCAGGGTCCAGTGGGAAGACAAGTGGTGCATTGCACAACATGAGATCTTGAATTTGCCTGCCAGACCAGTGCTGAGGTCATGACGGGATGCCTGTGCATCAAAATGGTAGGCAATATTCCATGAGCATGCAACTGGAAAAAATGATTTAAAAGCACTGATGAGGAAGCACATCGTTATTTGTATGTCACGAGGGGTCCCTGCTCCAAGGCATGTTTGGCCCCTGTCTTGGTCACACACCGCCAAGTAAGACTCGGAGGCCTCCACATGGAGCTCCCGATCTTCAATGTTTTCAGAGTAGGGTTGTTGGGCCGGAACAGCTAGTCCAGCCCCCCCTGACGCTCCACGCGAGGCAGCCATGGGTGCCAGCCTCCGAGTCTGGTTGGGGCGGATCAAGCTGTGCTGGGGCTGGGGCGCAAAGGCTGCGGCATGCTGGGCAGAGCTCACACTTGAGCTTTGACCACTGCTGCCCACGTGATGGAGATGGACAGTCCGATGCGCGCTGGCAGGCGCAGCAACAGGCGAGCTCGCAAGACCTCCAGCAAGCTGCATGGGGGAGCTGATGGTTCCACTTGCTACATGGTGCCAATTTCCCTGGGATGCAAGGTGGCGGGTGCCTGCCAGATGCATACTTGATTCAATTAAAAGCGATCTTCACATGCCAGGCATTTCACTAGAAATTTTTCTAACAATTACGTTTTTGAAAGAGAATTGTGGAAGAGAATCGTCTTAGGTTGATCTGGTTTGTTGTCCGGCATTTTGTTCCGGAAATAGGTATAATAATAGAGTTCTGTATCGGAAGGTGGCCCTTGTCCCTGCTTCCTCTCACTTGAAGAGGACGAGATGGCTGGAAGAGCCTGCACTTCCGTGTTGCGGGTTCTCCAGCGCCTGCCAGGTAGGACAATGAGTCTGCAAACTATGCTGAAGGTGCTCCGGGAGAGCCTGCTCTACAGGGGTGGGCAGCAGTAAAGCTCAGCATGCATGTAGGCAGCGGCGTGTCTAGCAGCTCAGAGGGCTGCATGTTTTGAATCTTGCACATCACTCCATTACACAGAACCTCGCGTGTGCTTGTTGGAATTTGGGCAATGCATATACGCGTTTGTGGGAGGGGTAATCTCTTGTTCAAATCACCATCCTGCGGGGTTGCGCTTCGACTACCTGCAGCCCTGAGGCTTGCTGATCTCTTTGTGGATCCTCCCTGTCTTCTTCACTTCTCCCGCAGGTGCAGGCTTCCAGGGAGAGGCCGTTGCTAAGTCTCTTGCTGGTCACGGGTTTTCCTCCCTTGCCGGGAGCAACGCAGGATCTTCCTCCTTCCTGCAAGGGTGAGGAATGACGCGTGCCCGTCCCTTCACGATTCAAGAAGTGCTGCTGCAAATTGGTTTGTCGGATTTCGGGTTTTGTGCAAGGGGCTGACCTCGACACCCTTCCCGCGACTGTGTGCAGGGCCACGCAGGGTACAAATGGTTTCCAGATGCAGGTGGGTAAGCTTTGCTTCGTGGCGGGCAGGTGGTCACAGTCCTTTGCCGCTCGGCCTCCTCGCCGATTGACCATGTGTCGTGCTTGCACACGGAAGCTGACATGAGCGAGCTTTTTCCTTGTCCTCTTCCTTGCAGGCCCGCAGCAGTCTTCCATTCTCTTTTGCTGCCCATATGCACAGCCTGGGCCGCAAGGAGGATGAGCAGAGCAGCACCGCAGTAGGCAGCTTCGAAGTGCCCAAGGTCCCCTCTGCCCTGACGACCCTTCCCCCAAAGCCTAAGTGAGACTTGGGGTTGATAAATGCTACATGCTCCTGTGGTGTGGTGTTACAGATCCAGGCAGGAGGGCTGCTTGCTGGTCCCAGTTACAGGTATGAGTTGTGCTCGAGCGAGCCTCTTGCGCGTGTGCACTCCATCATGTGTGCGCGATTGCAGGATGATGACCCAGGCCCGCCGCAGCATGGCAACCGCTTCAGATGAGGCCCCGCACATTGACTCCACCATGGCCCACCCCTTCCACATCCTCCCTAACTCCCCCTGGCCCTTTTTCGCCTGCATGGGCGCCCTGACTTCACTGTTGGGCATGGCAGGCTGGTTCCATGCCATCCCAGGCACAGGGGCCGTAATGTATACTGGTGTGGCCTCCACCGCAATGACTGCGCTTGCCTGGTGGCGCGACTGCATCATTGAGGGTGACATGGGGATGCACTCTGAGGTAAGCAACGCACTGCGCAAGTGCTGTGCTGGCGGTTACTCGTTTTAGGTCACGCCCTTCTTGCTACAGCTGCTCTTATGCTCCCCTATTTATTTCTATAGGAGGTGTTTGTGTTCTGTTCTCTAGCCCAAATGATGCTGTATGAAGGGGATCATCCCTTTTCCAACACTTTAGATTGAAATAAAGGCGCTGCAATGTTGCCGCCTGAGCATGCACACAATCTCAGTGTTTTTCCTTGACGCCTGCACATGGGACCAGCTGCCGCCCTTAGCCAAGATTTCTTTGTTTCTTCCCACACTGTTCTGCAGCTCCAAAAGAAGAACCTGCTCAATGGCGTGTGGCTCTTCATTGTGTCCGAGGCCGTCCTGTTCTTTGGCCTGCTGTGGTCCTGCGTCCACCTGGGCATGTCTCCCAACGTATGGGTCCAGATGCAGTGGCCCCCTGTGGGCATTGAGGCCATTGGGTGGGAGGGCCGTGCCCTCGTCATGAGCGCCGTGCTGGCAGCATCCTACTACTCCGCTAACGTGGCTGTGGTGGCAAAGGAGCCCAAGGTAGGGAGGCTGTTGCAAAGAATGGCAGGTGCTTGTTTGATGGTGAACTCACATGTTCCTGCATGCTTGAACACACACAAAGCTTCCTGTGCTTGTGCGCTGGGGCCAAAAGCCCCATGCTCTTGGTGCCTTCTCTATCTCCCAGATGCACTCTCAGTCAGGGATGGTCTTGCAACACAAGCATGTCATTGTTTCTGCTCACTACCACATGTGCATTGACGGTCTGTTTTGGGCTTCGATGCACCAACTAATGTCTAGAACATTTTTTAGTGCTTAATGTTGACAGGCCAGCAAGGGAAGTAAGCAGCTACTGCCTGGTTTATCTGACTTACCGTGCCATTCTGCAGGTGGTCCTGGGTGCTCTTGCTACCACCTGCGGTCTGGGCGCTCTCTTCATGGCAGACCAGTACCTGGAGTACACTACTGCACCCTTCACCATCACTGACAGCCCTTATGGTTCCACTTTCTTCGTGACCACCGGTTTCCACGGCTTCCACGTGCTTCTGGGCTCCATCTGGCTGGCAGCAGCCATGGCCAACTACTCTAAGTGAGTGGCACATAAGATGCACTCTTTGTGCATTGATGTGTACGCCACGAGTTTGTAGGCCTGCCCTTTTGCCAAGTGCAATTGAGATATACTTGGCATGGTTACTTAAATTCGCCAAGGAACAGGGAAAGCTGCTGTTTTCATGGGAAGTGCCTCCCTTTGGATTAATCCAATGCTGTGAACTGATGGTGAGAGGCTGACTGATTTTGACATTAGATGCATGCAGTCCACGCATGCTTTTTATCAGTGCGCTGGCTGGCATCAAAGAGAAAGCGTCTAAGGCAATAAACCTTGGAAGGAGGCAGATGACGCATAGCACGTGCTTGGCTGACTCGTTTCCAAGCTCAGCCTGTTTGTCCTGTTCTCATCTTTACACACTTCCTTGCGTGCGTTACCAGGACCAACAAGCCAACAGTCAACCTGCGTGGAGCCGTGTTGTACTGGCACTTCGTCGACATCGTTTGGATCGCTGTGTATGGTATCATTTACGCAGCCCAGCTGTAAAACAAGTGGACCATTGTCTTTCTTTGGACACTCCTGGCTTATATTTCCTTTCAATGGCTTCTTCAGTGAGCCTGTATTTTTGGTGCAAATGCGCAGAGCTTGTGTTGAACTCTAGTCTTCGACTCTTTCACGCCGTCTGGTTCCAAGTTGTGAGTTAGGGTAAACTGCCGTCTGGTTCCAAGATTTTTATGGCTTGACCCATTTAAGTAAAAATAAGCCAGCCTAACTCCCCACTGACGCAGTATTACTCTCCTTGCAGCGAAAACGAGTTTTGAAGATGTCTCCTTAGATATGGTGTCCGTGCTTCTCTGGGTTAAACAATTGTTTCCTAATTTGATGAAGTTAAGTGAGGCTGTCTGTGGCAATACTATCATAGTATGAGTATGATTGTGTGTAACTGCAGCAGCTATAGCTGCCAATTCTGCTCTCCCTTTAGTGTTGGTTATACCAGCACCATTAGGTCAAACAGACTAGAGTTGCCCGTACTGGGTTGGTGGACACCTGCCCCAATTACTTGTCTGCCTTCTTGGATATAGCAGCTTCCATCTGTGGGGGTCCAGGATTTTCACGTTTTGGACTGATGGGAAAGGGGGGGGGGGAGACATTTCGCCCCCTGGGGTGCCCAGGGGCTGGTGTGGGCGGGCATGCATCCATTCCAATTGGAATGGATGGAACCATCTTGCAAGATGGTAGGAACATGAAGGTGGCAGTTGCCACATGCTGAGGATGGCTGAATAGATAGCATACCTCAGGCTGAGATGCATGGTATGGTCGTTACAGATGGGATGGCACACAGAGAAATCAGCGAATTGGGACAAGAGGGAGTTAAGGTGGGCACCAAAGAGCGCATCGTTCAATTCTGCACTCCAATAATGGGGGTAACAAAGGTTGTGGTCTAGCTAAGAGGTCATTTTCTCTTGTGTTACCAAAGCCCATTTTAGGAGAGATTACGAATATGAATTGGCAGAGCTCGCGAGTAAGAGTCTTTGATTTGCTGTGGTATATCCTTTTTAATTCTGTTCTCCTGGCAGTCCAAACAGTTCTGAAGCAAAGCTCCCAGCTGCAGGTGTGATGTTGTTAAGGAAACCTTTTAGGTTGGCTGTGTGGAAAGCTGTATTAAGGTTGTTAAAACATTAAGGTGCCATCATGCCCAGGCATTTACCATTTGTGTTGTAGATACAAGCCACTCTTGATGAGCATATTTCTGGGAGAATAAGACTTGGAGGAGGGGGGGGGCTGCTCAGTGGTAGCTTTGTGTTACGTGGTAACATCTCTCTGTTAGAAGGTGTGTAGGAGCTGAGATCACGGTGACCGGGTTAGTTGGGTTTGACTCCCAAAGGCAGACAATATAATAGGAAATACACACACCACCCTGCTGCCTCACCTGTGATCCAGCTATGCATTGCTACAGTGTCAACGATCCGTAGCGCACTTCGATAGAGGTGGTCTCCACCACGCAACATTGGTATCGGAGCTCCTTTTGTTATCATGCCATGTGTAGTGAGCTTTTGCTCGCACTTGTCTATGATCACACGCCTATCATATGGCAGGAGCCTACAGGGGTTTATAAGATGCCAAGGACATAGATCCCATTTGGCTAATGTGCAGAGACTCGTTGAGAATGACACAGACATGTTGTTCCATTGCCTATTGTGCAATATCATATTGCCAATATGGGTGGTACAGTTATCCATACCTAAGTGGGCAAAGCACCATGCTGTCCTACTTCAAGGTACCATAGCAGATAG
>LKMJ01002062.1_pt1 | contig 18305 bp, 17 predicted proteins | sample 643391 | NCBI WGS metagenome assembly LKMJ01 (sample SAMN04112250, study PRJNA286221) | soda lake metagenome | biome: soda lake; feature: Kulunda Steppe; material: water; isolation source: sample PL-Br10 brine of Picturesque Lake | place: Russia: Kulunda steppe | collected 2010-07 | reverse complement strand
TTTCAAAGGCTCACTCGAGTTCCAGTTCGTTATTGGGAGAGCCGGGTTTCGATCGTTTCGAGATCGGCTTCGAAGTTCTCTGTCCACATTCCGGGACGGTCATCGTAGAGTGGAGCCGTACAGAGATGCGCAAATGAATCAGGACTCATTCCGGCGTATACTGATTGGATACGGTCGTGTGTTGAGTCCGTTCCGGGTGTGTCTTCGACGAATCGGTACACCAACTGTTGAATGATAATTTGGGTTTGGGTGTCGGTGAGCCATTCACTTGGGAGCGTTTCGAAGGTGGCGTCCAGCAACGCATCAGAAATCGGTTCAATCCGGACGAACGTCTCAACATCGGCTGGAAGGTCATACCGTGTTGATGGGACGGAGTCGCCGTTTTTGTCCAGGCTATCTTGTGTGACGTGTTTAGGGCACGGCTGTCCGTCTGTTGTCTGTGACAACGAACGCCCCTCATCCACACCGGAATCCACAGACGATGTCGAATCTAACACTTCGTTCCAATCTGATATATTATCTTTCAATTTTTTAGTTTCGTCTTGGCACGTCTGGTATCAACAAACACCCTGGCTTCTGTTCAGCCAAATTCGGTTACTGGGTTGCCATAGTGGTCGCATTGTGAACTGGGGTGGTGTATTTATGTAAATGTGATTAGATTTTCGTAACAGGTATCGGGACAAGGTTAGTAGCAGAGAGACACATGAGTGTTTACTATTCCGACTCATAGCCATATTTAACTTTCGACTTGTTTACTTCACTGCCAAAAGAACAAGGATTACCGTACAGATTCATAAATTTCTTTGGAGAATCAACCACGGTAAATCTCCCAACTGAGATGAGGTATCCGAAAGGCTCTTGTCTATTTAATTAGACCTATGGAACCGGCTGTCACCTGCATCAACCAATTTCTACGAGACCCCAGTCGCTGAGCGTGCGCAAATGTGAGTAACTCACACGTACACACAGCGAACACCTATTTCAATTGATACATCATTGAGCAGGAAAAGAATAATATCTGTCTAGGAAAAACTAATCATCAATGCCCATTTCAGTCTCGATTCTTGCTCTCGCCTTTCTCGGGACTGGCGTTCTCTTTTTTGCTCTATTATACACACCACTGACACGTCCGGATACTCCCGGAAGTGCCGCGTTTGCCATAACTATGGTTGGTTGTGCCATGTGGGCTGTAAGCCTCAGTGTCGGACTTCTTTTTGACAGTGAGACAATCACTGCACTCAGTTGGAGTGGCAGACTCGTCGCCCCAACCGTTCTGACCGCCGGTTGGTTTCTCCTCGCCGTCCGAATCGCGAAAGGGAGACAGCCACCTCGCTGGATCGTTGGTATTCTTGTCGGCTACATTTCGATTGAACTCATTTTATTGACGACAAATTCGATCCATCAGGTCGCATTCAATCCATCGGTCGTCGCAGGGGCACTTGGCCTTACACCTGACTGGAACACCTGGTTCTGGATTCAGGCGTCGATCAACTATTTTTTTATGGGAAGTGCCACGTTGATCCTCGCAACCGAAGCGGTTCGAACTCACGGACTCCGTCGACGGCAATGTGCACTGTTGGCAACAGCGGCAGTTCCGACAGCGGTTGTCAATATATCAACCATAACCGGAATCATCGACGTCGCCCATGACTTGAGCCCGTTCGGACTAGCCGGCAGTGCCCTTATTCTGTTCGTCGCGATTTACCGGGCCGAATTTCTCGATATCGTCCCAATTGCCCGCGAAACCGCTCTCGAGGAACTCCCCCACGCCGTCGTAACACTCGGTCGAGATGGCCGTGTCGTCGATTACAACGCCGTTGCCCGAGAGTACTTCACTGTCGAACAGGGAATCGGTGTCCCTGCTCGAGAGTTCTTTGCAGCCCTCCCCGAAGAGGCGATCACTGCAATCGAGACCGAAGAGGTGAATCACTTTCAAACGGGGTTTGAAGACGACGACGGGGGGCGTCGATTTGACTGTACGGCTTCTGCACTCGGTCCACCCGAAGAAAACGCCGGGCGGGTCATCGTTTTCAGTGAGATTACCGAGCGTATTCGACGCGAGCAACGGTTGCTCGAGCAGGGGGAGACGCTCGCTGAGTTCGCGAATATTGTCTCCCACGATATCCAGGGACCCATGATGGAACTGCGGAGTACGGCACGGACCGCCGTCCGAACGGATGACACCAGCCACGTTGAACAGGTACTCGAGGCCGCTGACCGGATGGACAACCTTGTCGACGACATGGTCGAACTCGCTCAATCCGGGCGTCAGATTGACGATCCAACGCCGGTTTCCCTTCAATCGGTTGCCAACCGAGCGTGGCAAAGCATCTGGACGCCGAATGCGACCCTCGCTATCGAAACAAACCAACGAATTGCGGCCGATCCCGACCGGCTCCAACAGCTGCTCGAAAACTGCTTTCGGAACGCTATCGAACATGGTTCAAGTGACAGCGTCGCCGACGCGGATGTGTCCCAGCTCACTGCCGGGAGGCAGGTGGCTCCTGATACCGCTACCGGGGAGTCAGTAACGGTAACGGTTACCGTTCGTGCACTCCCGACGGGGTTTGCAATCGATGACGACGGGCAAGGGATCCCTCCGGAGGAACAGGTCCGTGTGTTTGCTCGAGGCTATACCTCGACGGCGGATGGCACCGGGTTAGGGTTGGCAATCGTCGAACAGATTGCGGCCGCACACGGATGGCAGATCAGGGCTGAGACGTCACCGTCCGGGGGGGCACGGATCGCACTGACTGATGTGATAGTTCTCGAGGAGTGATCGGCATCTGAGCCAAAACAGCTAGTTGGTCGGTCGTGTGTGCATAAACAATTGTCTACAGATAGAGCAGGCCGAGTGCCTCGGGGTCGTTCGGAAATCGTTGATTTCCGTGATGACGAGAATTAGAGATTCTCGAACCACTTGACCCCGAGGTACTTCACTCGGTAGCTACCCACTGGTCATACATTTGCGTGATCTGTCAGTCCGCATCAACGAGCAAGACGGTCGGTGGCTCCGCCTCGAGACGGATGTCAACCGGTTTCGCTAACAAATCAAAGATCGGTCCGTGCCAACCAGTGTCGGGCTTTCCCCCCGCGCCTGCACCTGCGCCCGCCTCGTTTAGAAAATGACATGACGAGCGAACAAACCAAGTAGCGTGGACGAGAACGGTCTGATAGATGGACGACCCGGATGGTGGAAGGCTGTTGCTCGTCGAGGATCAGCCAGCCGATGCAAACGTCGTCAAACGACTTCTCGTCGAATACCGTGGGGATTTTGGGGCACGAGAGCAGGCGTACGCCGTCGAGATCGATGCGGTCGAACACGTTACCTGCCTTGCCGATGCCCTCGAACGACTCTCAGCCGGCGGGATTGATGTCGTGTTGCTCGACCTCGGGCTCCCCGACAGTGACGGTCTGGAGACGGTCGCTGCTGTGGTCGAACAGCGGTCGACAGCCCCCGTAATCGTCCTGACTGGGCAGAAAGGCATGGGCGTCGATGCCATCCAACAGGGTGCACAAGATTACCTGCTCAAGGGCCAGATTACTGCCGACGTCTTGATCCGGACGATCACCTATGCAATCGAGCGAGCCCGGATAACTCGCGAACTCTTTGATCGGAACCATCGGCTCGCGCTGGTCAACGAGATACTGAGAGCCGACCTCAGAAACGATATGAGTATGATCGTTGGCTGGGGTGATCAGCTGCAGGCCACCGCTGACAGCACGCAGCAACCGGCAGTGAACGCAATCTTGGAAGCGAGTCAGCATGCACTCGAGTTGACCGATACGGCCGCCCAACTGATAGATATTCTCTCCGAAACACAGCCTATTGAGCCCAAGCCCTGTGAGTTAGCGGGCGTCCTTGCGGGGGCCATCGAACGGTGTCGGCGCGAGTACGAAGTCGACCTCACTGTCGACTGGGGAGGGGCCGATCAGGAGTTGGTATCGGTCGCAGGAACCAGCCTGCTGGAGTCCGTTTTCACTCACCTCTTGACAAACGCGGCGGTCCACACGGATAAAGAGCGGCCAGCCGTTGCGGTCTCTGTACAGCCAACAGAGGAGCAGGTGGCTGTCTCAGTTGCTGATGACGGTGTCGGCATGTCGGCGGCACAAAAAAAGCGGCTCACCGAAACGGACACCACGGACGACCGCGCTGGCGTCGGTACTGGCCTCTACTTCGTAAAGACCGTCCTCGAGAGCATCGATGGGAAACTCTCCGTCGAAGACAACAAGCCACAGGGAACGGTCGTAACGGTGACACTCGAGCGGTTGGGCTCTGGGCCAACCTAAGCGATGTCAGAGATGAGCAGGAATGGAAACGGAGCAGAAGGCGACGGTGGAGGCGTTGGCCGATTGACGACGGCTATACCGGAGGAACCAACGGACACCGATCCGGCCGATGAAGAGCTGACAGACTACGGCACCATACGAGGGCTTAGAAGACTCGACTGAAGACGATGAAGTTCCCGGATTCGGCATCAATGTCGCCATCAGTGCGCTGATCATCGGTAGTATCGCAATTCACGTGCTCCATCGAAAACGCAAGCTTGCTACCAAAACAGCTTGAGCGAGGTCAGCGAACCCATTGGCACAGTTTGTTGAATTCTCGAGTGAGAGGCGTTACAGTTGCTCGTAGAGTTGTGCAGTTTGATCCTGCGTTTCCAGTTGTGACTTTGGGTATGCTGATTCGAGAACCGACAGCTTCGCTTTGATTCCGGCACGGTCGCGTTCGGGTTCTGGCTGGCCGATGTAGTCCAGTTGTGTTTCGGCTCGAGTCACGAGCTGTTTCTTCCGGATAGGTTTCCGTAACACATCGTCACATCGCCACGCGGCCAGTGACAGTGCTGGACGGTTGCCAATAAGCAACATTCGTCGGGTTGTAGTCGGACAATAGGTCTCAAATTCAGCGGTCGAACGGTCCCACAAATCGGTATCAAGAACGACGAGTTCCGGGGCGTCTAAAAGGGTCTCACGGAGGTCGCAAGCGGTGTTGACCGGTGTGACAGCAAAGTTCTCAGCTAGCCACTCGCCGTATAGCCCTGTGAGCCGCTCATCATGGTCAGCGACGACGGCCGCTGGCGTCGGTGTTTCAAGATTCTCTTGTCCCCACTTACTGAGTGATAAAAAGACGGATTCTAACTGCTGGCCGGTAGCCGTCAACTCGTATTCCACCTGTAGCGGCGTTTCGCTAATCGTCTGCCGTTGAACCAATCCGTTTTCGGTGAGCGATGCAAGCGCTTTCGTAAGCATGTTTGCAGAGATATTTGGCAACGTTGATTCAAGTTCGCTGAAGCGAAGCGGCCCATGATGGATCAGCGCAAGGAGGATTGCAGGTTCCCACTTGTTCGAGAGGAGCGTAAGCACCTCAAGCGATAGCTGATCACTTGGTGGCACCAACACTGTGGGACGGTCCATATGGTATTACCGGCTACCCAATGTATATCTATTTCCCTATCAGTAGTCGTATATGAGTAACCCAACGTCGCGGCTAGCTGCGGTGGCACCACTCGATATCTTGCTTGTTGAGGACAATCCCGACGATATTCAGCTCGTAGAGTGGACGGTCTCGGCGGCTCCTGATCCACACGGACAATCACTAACGCCACACCACTACGGCACCGAAGACAACCCGTTACTCAATGTAAACAATATTGTGCCTGTTACCAGACTATCCGAAGCAATCGACTACGCCAGTACACAGTCCCCGGATGTGGTACTCCTTGATTTGGACCTTCCTGATAGTCGTGGCATTGAAACACTCGACACGTTTATCAATCGCACCCCGCCTCTCCCAGTTATTGTTCTTACCGGCCGAGATGAAAGAGAGCTTGGAGTCGCTGCGATACAGCGTGGTGCCCAAGACTATTTATATAAAGGAAACCTCACAAACGCGCTCTTGCTTCGGACGATTCGCTACGCGGTGGAACGACACGAGATACAACACCGACTGATCGATGCAACTGACCGGCTTCGGCTCACAAACCAGATTGTTCGGGGGCAACTGCGAAACGATATCAGTGTCATTGTCGGGCAGGCAGACCAACTCAGTGAGTTCGATCAAGACAACAACCGATCGATCGGGTCGATTCTCGATGCGGCATACGATATTGAAGAGATACTCGAGATCACTGCTGAGTTTACCGACACAACTGCAACCGTAGGCAAGGCTAACGCTATGCACGAGCTTGGAACGCTCGTCTCTGCTGCGATCAGCCGTGTTGAGCAGACCACTGGAACGTCGATATCACACACCGCCGACTCGGACGCCGCTCGGTTTGGCTGTCCCCCGTCGCTCGGGATGGCGATTACACGTCTCTTGTACGATGCAGTCGATCGATCCTCCTCCTCGGGAGGAGTCTCAATTGTAATTGAACGGTTAGACGGCGGTGTAACACTCACGATTACCAATACCGGATCGGAGCTGGAAACGGAGTATGATACGCTCCTGACAAGCGGTGGTGAGGCAGACGTCACGATTCCCCGTGGGAATGTCGGTCTACAGTTGGCGGCGATGGTCATGTCAAGATTTGATGTACACGTCACTGTACAGGAGAACAGCCCCACTGGGTCATCAATCCGGCTCCAGATGGGTGATTTTCGGGCGAACGAAGCATAATCATAGTGACTGCTAAAAGCCAGTGCCCACCCACTTTCCTGCCAACCGTGTGCTCAGTGTGTACACGGGGGTCAGTTGGGACAGAAATGTAGAATTTCCATCAGTGACATTATTATCCTCATACGGCTTTGTGGCGTATTATATACGTATCATCATTTTCGGTCACACTGTTCAATACATGGGAGTGGCAGTGGACGGTTTATACGCTGTTTTTGCTGCTGGCAGCGGCCACGATGGCTGTCGTCGCTGGTGGTGCGTGGAAAAAGCGTGACGTCCCGGGGAGCACTGCATTTTTACTGTTGATTAGCGCGATGGCGCTGTGGGCCATTGCATATGGCCTACAGATCGCTGGCGCAACTGAGGAGACGAAACTGTTCTGGGCTAACGTCAACCATATCGCCGTCGCAGTCGTCCCGATTGCCTGGATTGGGTTTGCACTGCAGTTTACCGGCCGAAAGCACCTGCTGACGCGACGGGCAGTCGGCATGTTATCGGTGATTCCAGCACTCTATCTCGTTCTCGTGTGGACGAATCCACGACACGAGTTCGTTCGACAATCGTTCGGTATCCAGTCAGTTAATGATGGCACACTACTGCTTATTGATCAAACGTTCGGGTGGGCGTTCTGGTTTCACGCCGTGTACGGCTATGGACTCATGAGCGCTGGTGCGTTGCTGTTTGCACAGCTCCTTTTGTGGGCTCCGAATGTGTATCGTCGACAAATTGGGCTCCTACTGCTTGGTGCAATTATCCCGATGGCGGCCAACCTTGCCTTCCATCTTGACCTCTATTCTCCATCCGGGTTTGACTTTACCCCATTCAGCTTCGTCGTAACTGGTATGTTATTTTTCGTCGCAATTTATCACTATCAGTTTTTAGATCTCGTTCCGATTGCTCGAGAGTCGGTCGTTGATACCCTCGCTGAAGGGATCGTTGTTGTTGATAGGGACGGTCAGATTGTCGATATCAACAGTGCAGCAACAACAATACTCAAGCTTGAACAGTCGGTGATCGGAGCCGGTGTTCACCGGGTCCTTCCGGAAAGTGTAGCCAATGCGGATTTCTCGGAGAATCAATCGGCAGTTCGTAGCGAGGTGGCGTGTGAAATCGGCGGGAAGCAACGGAAACTAGCAGTAACAAAAACGACACTGTTCGACGTCACTGACAACCCAATTGGGCGAACGATTACGCTTCGAGATGTGACCGAGAGACGGGCACTCGAGGCGGAGGTTTCTGATCAGTTAGCGGAGGTGTTGGCAGTAAACCGCGAGCTAGAGACGTTTACGACAGCTATTTCTCACGATCTTCAACAACCAGCCAGAACAACAGAGCGGTATATCGACCGCGTCCGTCAGTCGGAGCCGGATCTCTCGGCTGAGAGCGAAAAGATTCTTGCGGTGGCACAGACGAACGCCGAGCGAATGCAGGCGATGCTTTCGGATCTGCTTCAGTATTCGCGTATCGAACGCAATGACGATGACGACCAGTTCGAACCGGTCTCGGTAGCGGCTGTCGTTGACCGAGCGACGATAAGCCTCCGATTCTCGATCGAAGACACTGACACAACAATATCCGTCGGTGAGTTGCCAACTGTAAGCGGGGTTGAACACCAACTCGTTCGGCTGTTTCAGAATCTCCTTTCGAACGCAATCAGGTATTCCGGACCAGCGCCTCCGAGAATCGAAATCAATGGCACAACAACCGAGACAGCGCACGTGATTACGGTCACAGACTCGGGTGTCGGCATTGACCCGGATGAACTCGAGTACGTCTTCGAACTATTCACGAGAGGGCAACACACAAAATCAACGCCCGGAACCGGTGCTGGACTTGCTATGTGTAAGAAAATCGTTGAGCAACACGGTGGCACTATTGGGATTGAATCGACACCGGGTGAGGGTACCGAAGTGATCGTTCGGTTGCCGAGACGAGACTGACCTATTGGTCGTCGGTTGCAGGGACGAGTGTAAAACAGGAGTTCCGTTCGTCTCGAGGTCGATGGTGTCGATTGAACCGACCACAAAAATACCTCTGTCACCGCCTCGACAATCGATCATACGCGTTCCGTTGCGGACGGAGCGGGCTACGAGGTGTGGATATCGGTCACCGACGAAGCAGACAACGAGGCGACACACAGTATCTCGTTCGAGGTTGATTCGACGTCAAGTGGGTCGTCTCCGGGCGGACCGTCTGGCGGCGGTGGCTTAACTGCGTCAGTAACTGACGGCGATACGTCTGCAGTCGACTCTACAGCCGACGATGACGCTGAAACCGTTCCTGGCTTCGGAATCGGGGGTCGCTCTACTCGCTTTCGTCGCGCTGATTGCCTATCGTTTGCTGATCTCACCCAGTGGCCGTTCAACGAAATCCGATGTTTAAAATCATAAACATAGGTATCCAGTCTATCGTGTCTGCTTGATTGACTTGATTGAGTAATACGTCCTTGCTGTTCAGTGAGTTCTTCGACAACGCTGCCACAGAGGGCACTGATGGGACTTAGCAGGCTTTCATCCCATCAGTGCCATGTCATTCGGTTTGTACGTGTAGTGAGTAGTAGCTTCACGAATGAATTCACTTGAAGAATTGTACCAAATACTACTGGCCCTTCGTGGAGTAGCTAAAGAGAGGGAGGCATAATCGAGTGTGCTCCGATAGACTCACAATGACGTGTGGGTTGTTCTCTCACCGGAAAACGAATACGTGTGTCTCGCACTTCGACATTTTTGATGGGAACAGCAGGACTGTTTTGGGTGAATGTATGAGTATCTAGTGTAGTGTTTCGTCGTCAACCACAGCAACGGCGTCGGGACGTCACTGTGAGAGTCGTCTGTTGTCTGAGACCAGTACCGCAAGTAGATAGACACCGATAGCGACGACAACGATGGTCGCCCCCGGACGGAGACTGTAGGTCCACGAGAGACTAATGCCCGACAGTACTGATCCCACGCCAATCACAATTGAGGTGTACAGTGCGTCCCTAAACCCACTCACCACAAGCGAGGCTGCCGCGACGGGGACGACCAGCATCGCCGCAACGAGAATCACCCCGAGAATCTGCATCGCCCCGACGATCACCAGCGCAGTGAGCACGATCAACAGTGCGTTGTAGCCTCGGACGTTGAACCGGACTGCGGTGGCTGTCTGTTCGTCGAACGTAATGTAGAGAAGCGGTTTGTATGCCGCTCCCACGACGCCCACGATGGCGAGCAGCAAGCCCGCCATCAGCGTTACACTCCGGTCGTCAGTGATCGAAATGTTGCCGAACAGATAGCTATTGATGTCGACGAAGGCAAAGCCGCCACCGAGATCAATAAACAGTGTGCCGACTGCAAAGCTGCCAGTTAGCATGATCGCAATCGGCACATCACCGTAGGAGCCGGTTCGGTCGGCTAACCCTTGGACGGCCAACGCACCGGCGACTGCGACGACGATAGCGACAGCCAACAATCGCACGTCCCATCCCGAGACACCGAGCAGCAGCGTTCCAAAGGCGACCCCGGCGAAGGCGGTATGCGCCAGCGTCTCGCCGATGAGCGCCATCTCACGGTGGACAAGAAACATCCCGATGGTCGGCCCCATTATCCCAATAAACACGCCCGTCGTCAGGGTGTTCCACAGAAAGCCATAACAAAAAAACGATGTGCCCAGCCACTGACCGGCCACACAGCCTGCCTCAAAAAACCCCTCCGGCATCAGCCCGACCGCAATCGGCAGAAAGACGACGACGACTGCCACCGCGAGCACGGCGAGAGCTCCACGAACAGCATACTGCAGTGGTCCGTTCATTGCGATAGAGTGCTGTTTGAGGCAGTCGAGAGCTGCAAGTTGTCGAACTCTGCAGCCGGACCCAGATACGAAAGGCTACGGTTGAGACAGGCGATGCGGTCGACATGCTTGCAGACCGTCTGCAGATCGTGGTCGACCAGAATCGTGGTAACCCCTTGACTGTTGAGCCGATCCAAGAGCCCGAAGAAGGATTCACGGGCCTCGGCGTCAACGCCGACCGTCGGCTCGTCGAATACCAACAACTCCGCCTTGGCGGCGACCGCCCGAGCGAGCAACACGCGCTGCTTTTGCCCACCGGAGAGCCGCGACAGCCGTCTGTCGGCCAACCCAGCGATGTCGACCGTTCGGAGTGCCGCTTCGATTGCAGCAATATCGTCATCCCCAAAACGGCCAAACGGACGGTGAGGATATCGGCCCATCGAAACAACTTCGCGGACGGTCAGCGGCATCGTTCGACTACGGTGTGTCGACTGCTGTGGAACGTAGCCGATGCGCTCGCCCGCGCTAAAGGAGTCGACCGACTCGCCGAAAACAGAGATTCGTCCCGAATCCGGGCGTAGTATACCCAAGATCAGTTTGAGTAGTGTCGTTTTTCCCGACCCGTTTGGACCAACGAGGCCGAAAAACTCACCCTCCGCGACACTGAACGAGACCGATTCGACTGCCGGGCTACCAGCGTAACTGAACGTCACCGTGTCGAGTTCGAGTGCACTCACGTCAGTCAGCCCCCAATGCAGTTTTAAACGCCGGGAGGTTGATTTCGCGCATCTGGCCGATGTAGTCGCCATAGCCTTCGTCTTTCCACTCTGTGAGATAGCTTTCGGCTGCCGAGACCATCGCTGTCTCGGTCGCTCTGTCGGCTTCGTTGACGATTGCCTGGGCGGTCCGGTCGCCGTCAAAGTAGTCCCACAGTACGTGTGTAATCTCGTGGTCTTCGACGAAATCGACTGCAGCGGCAATGTCTTGCGTTGAGGGGTCGTCGTTCGGCGAGAGCCCAACCGGCGTTTCGATCTCGAAGCCGTATCGGCGGCCGAGATAGTTGAACGAGTCGTGACCAGCCAACAGAACCTGCTGGCGGTCACGGTCGGCGAGTTCGGCGCGGAACTGCTGGTGGAGCGTGTCCAACTGCTCGAGGTAGTCGGCGGCGTTCTCCCGATAGGTAGACTCGTGGTCGGGGTCAAGATCGATCAGCCCATCACGGATGGTTCGGACACCCTGTTGGGCCAACACGGGGTCCGAAAAGAATTTTACGTCAACCAGCCCGTGGTCGGGTTCGGGACCCGCTTCCGGTTCGTCATCGACGGTCACGGCGATCGGTTCGGTTGCAAACTCCTGGTCGTCGTCTATCCAGAGTTCGATGGTCACTGCAGCCTCGCCGACGCTGTGGCCCTTGAGTGTGATCGTCTCGGTGTTGGTCTCGACCGAAAGTACATCCGAGTCGTCGACCGTACTCTCGAGTCGGTATCCGTCATTTTCGAGCGGAATGACAGCGTTTTCGCTGTCGATAAATCGGGGTCCAATTGTCCGAGACGTCCCTGGAGCCAGCCGCGGAATCGCGCCGTGCCAATGGTCGAAATGGAACTGCGCCAGCACCTGTTGGCTCTGGGTGTCGACCACCTCTACTTCGGCGACAGAGCCGTAGCCGTCGGTCGGGTCGTGGTCGTACTCGTCGTGGTGGTCGGATTCATACGCAAGTAGGTCGATCCCCTCGAGGGCGTTGATCAACTGTACGTCATCGTAGTTGGCCTCAATTTCCGCGGCAGCGTCTTCGGCCCACGGCTGAAAGCCATCGGCATCGAGATAGACGAACGCATCCGCTGCGACGATTTCGGGGAGGAGATCCGTCGAGGGCTCCCAGCCGTGTCCGTGTTGTTCGGCCGGTACCGGGTTTGAGACCTGAAGAAGATCACCGGCGACATTCCGCGTAAAATCATAAAGTGTAAAAAAAGATGTGTGTGCGACGAGTCCGTCGGATTCGACTGCGGAACTGCCCAGACACCCGCTGAGGCCTGCGATTGCGAGTGAACTGCCACCGAGTTGCAGCAGCTCTCGGCGTGTTCTCTCATTCATAATATGAGCTTTCCAATGAATAGTATTATGTATTGCTGATCAGGTCATACTGCCGTCAGCCGGCCTCAATTGTGGGGGCGGTGAACGTAAGTAGATTCCTGAGAATAGCCCACTTATGTCAGAGCCTATCGAACGTGTAAGTCTCACGATTCCGGCCGAGTTGGTCGACGAACTCGATTCAGCCGTCGAACAGTGGGAGTATGCCAGCCGGTCGAAAGCGTGTCGAGACGCACTGCGAATGTTTCTCACCGATCTCAGATGGAAGGATAACCACGAAGAGACCTATCGTGGCACTATAACGCTCATCTACAACCACGATGACCACCACATCAACGACGAACTGCTCGAACTACAACACGATGATGCTGATACCATCATTGCGACCCAACACATCCATGTCGACGCACATCTCTGTTTGGAGACGCTGGTCGTTCAGGGCTCAGGCAAAACGATCAATCGGCTTGTTAACAGACTCCGGTCGCTAAACGGAATGGAACAGGTTCGGTTCGCGATCGTGTGAACAGCATCGAGCTGATCAGCTCATAAAGAGCCGTCGATCAGCCCGTTCGTGTGTCATTCCCATCACGTCAGCGAGGGGAGCAAACGAATACATCGCTTGCAGTTCGGTGTCGTGGTACTGCCCACAGACTGCTTCGATCACCGGAAAGAGCCCCGAAAGCTGGGCTTGAATATCTGTATGGCCGAATCGACCGAGCCGCTGGGCAGCACCAAGGAGTCCGGTCACCGTCGAGTACGCACTCACCAATGCCGCCTCATGACAGTCGACGCCTGACTGCTGGCAAACCATCCCGAGAACGACCGGATAGTGACCGGCTGCCGATCCGTCTTCGAGGGCTGCGGTGTAGTCGTCGATGAGGTCGCCTTCGGCCTCAGCAAACGGCCCCTCATCGATTTCGACCAGCAGCGACAGCAGTTTCCCGCCGGCCTTTTCTGAGCTTTCCCGGAACTCAGCAGGCAGTGTCGCCGCGCCGAGCCGTTCGTCGGCTGCCAGAATTCCGTCGAGATCGTCTGCGGCCGCCGAGCGATGGGCAACGCCGAGGGCGACGATCTCGGCGGGACCGATAACACCCCGAAGATAGCCCTCGATAAGTTCGCCCAACTCGTCGGCGGTCTCGATGTAGCCCTCATTCAGATACTGCTCAACACCGTAGGAGGCGGTATACGTGCCGACAGGGAGCATCGAGTCCGACAGCCGAAGTGCGGTCAGAAAACCAGTCGACTCAGTCATGGCTGTGGCCTCCGTTGTGGTCGTGGCTATGGCTGTGATCTGGGCGACCGTCATGGCTGTGATCGTGGTCAGATCCGTGAGCATGGCTGTGATCGGCAGCATCACCATGCGTGTGGTCGTGATCTGCGTGGCTCTCGCCGTCGACGAACCGTTCGGCCGCAACGACCTCATAGCGCGTCTCGGCTCCGGCCGGCAGATACTCGCCGAGTACAGTTTCGATGATTGATTTGTCGGCCTCGACCGGGACATAGACCGTTCCGGCTTCCACAGCCACATCCCAGTGTTGGTTGCCAATGCGGTGGCCGAGTTCGACAACCGCCATGAGTGTCGAGTCGGTGGCCGCTGGCAGTTCGATCACGAACGCTTCGATCTCCTCGAACTCGATGACTGCGGCGTGGTCATCTTCGACGAACAGTATGTCGCCGGCCGACAACTCGGGTTGGTCGACAAGAATACCCAGATCGCTGCCAGCATCAGTCTCGACTCTGAGTCGGGATTTGCGTCGATCGCTCGTATCGAGTACCACGCGCTCGAGCGTCCCGTTTTCCTCGTGAGCCTCGATTTCTGCGGCCAGATCTGGATCGCTATGGATGTTCCCAACGATGCTATCGATGCGTTTCATCGGCTCTCCCCCACCGGCGCGCGAACGCCGAGTAGTGTCTGTCGAGTCTCGTTCCAGACGGCATCCATCGCGGTCGTCACGTCAGCACTCCGGTTGCCCAGTATGCGGACTGTCAGACCGGCGTCGTCTTTCAACAGGGAGGTTCCGCCGTGGACACTCGATTGGTCGGCGAGCAACTCGTGGATGCTGTCAGCTAACACGTCGATTTCCTCGGAGCTGGGTGCCAACACGTACAGTGTGCCGATTACGCCGTATTCGCCGACAGTCGCCAGGTCGCGTGGATCTCGCTCCGCCGGACGGAGGTCGACGGCGTCCGCACAGACCAGCGAGCTGTCGACTGTGGCTTCGAGTCGACTGTGGTAGTGGTCGAAACTAAACGGCTCGTGGTCCGACAGTCCGTTCGGCACGAACAGATCGCCAACGACGACTGTTGCATCGCCGGCCAGCTTGACAGTGGTAGTCTGGAGACACCGGGCCTGCTCGTTGAGGATCGTTGGCCCCGGCAGATACTCGAGATACGACCCCGACTCAGCGACGAGTGTCGCGTCCAGGTGGGCATAGCTTGCCTTCATGCTCTGGACTTTGGTCGCACTTTGTGTCGTTACGTGTGCGCGCGCATCAGGACGAGCCTCGACCGAGAGGGTGTGGCGGTCACCTTGGGTAACGGCACCAGTGGGATCTTGGAGACAAATCGTCGCCATCCCTGGTGCCGGATCGCTGTCGAGAGTGCCGGTAAGATGGTACGGTACTTTCACGTAATCCGAGATCAGCCGGGTCGGATTGTCACCCTCGCGGGCTACCACCAACTCGGCGATTCCGTTTTTACCGTGGCCGAACGCCGGCGACTGCGGCAACTGTTGGGTGCCGTACTTGCGGAAGGCTGGCGGAATCGCTGGTTTGTTCGTGGTGCTCACGCGAATAGAACGCTCCGTTCGATCTGTTCGACCACCCTGTCGATCCCCGCTTCAGTCTTACAGTTCGTAAATATCGTTGGCTCCTCGCCGCGAACCTCGTTGGCGTCCCGCTCCATCAACTCGAGATCAGCATCGACGTAGGGGGCCAGATCCGTTTTGTTGATCACCAACAGATCTGCCTGGGTGACACCTGGGCCGCGCTTGCGTGGGATATCGTCGCCTTCGGCCACCGAAATGATGAACATGAAGTAGTCGGCGAGTTCGGGATTAAACGTCGCCGCGAGGTTGTCGCCGCCGGATTCGATCAGGACGACATCCAACTCGGGATGGGCCTCAGTGAACTCGTCGATTTTGGCGAGATTCATCGAAGGGTCCTCCCGAATACCCGTGTGTGGGCAGGCACCGGTCTCGACACCGGCGACGAGGTCGTCGTCGAGTCGACCCGCAAACGATGCCTGGAGCTGTTCGGCGTCGGCCTGGGTCATGATATCGTTGGCGATCACGCCGACGTTGTAGCCAGCATCGTCGAGCCGTGGGACGAGTCGTTTGACCATCGCCGTCTTTCCGGAACCGACCGGGCCGCCCAGCCCGACTTTTGCGACGTCTCTGTACCCCATCAGTCGAGTTGCTCCTCGCTGTCGGCTCGAATTGGATCGTGAACGGTCACGAGTTTTGTACCGTCCGGAAACGTTGGTTCGACCTGGACCATCCCGACCATCTCGGGGACGCCTTCCATCACGTCCTCTCGAGAGAGTAGGCTTGTCGCTTCCTTGCGGATTTCGGCGACGCTCATGCCCTCGCGGGCGCGTTCGCAGACCCAATCGGAGATGTAGGCGACTGTTTCGGGATGGTTGAGTTTGATGCCGCGTTCCTTCCGTCGTCTGGCCAGCTCTGCGGCCATGAAGATTGTGAGTCGTTCGTTGTCTTTTGGTGAGAGTTTCATAGTGTGTACCTCTGTGCAAGTGGAATCTCCTCGGCCGGTTCACAGGTGACGTGTTCGCCATCAACCTCGACTTCGAACGTCTGGGCGTCAATCTCGATGTCATCCGGACAGTAATCGTTGTGCAACATATCGGATTTCTCGACGTCTCGAGTGCCGACAACCGGTCGAACAGTCGACTCCAGACCGAGTTCCTCGCCGATATCGTTGTCGTAGGCTGCCTGACTGACGAATGTCGTACTCAGAGCGTTTTTGGCTTTGCCCATTGCGCCTGCACGAGAACGCTGCATGACGGGCTCACAGGTCATCAGCGAGCCGTTTGCTTCGCCCATCTCGGAGTGGACTGGGAAACCGCCTTTGATCACGTATTTCGGTTTGATCCCGAAGAACTCGGGTTCCCACAGCACGATGTCAGCCATCTTGCCCGGCTCAAGCGAGCCGATGTACTGGTCGATGCCAGCGACTTTCGCAGGGTTAAGCGTATATTTAGCGACGTACCGCTCGATGCGGGCGTTGTCCGCGTCCGTCCCCTCGTCGGCCGGCAGTGGACCGCGCTGGGCTTTCATTTTGTGGGCCGTCTGCCAGGTCCGACAGATGACTTCGGCCATCCGACCCATCGCCTGGGAATCGGAGGTCATCATACTGATCGCGCCCATATCGTGGAGTACGTCCTCTGCGGCGATCGTTTCTGAGCGGATTCTTGACTCCGCAAATGCGACATCTTCGGGCACATCAGGATTGAGGTGGTGACAAACCATCACCATATCAAGATGCTCATCGAAGGTGTTGACGGTGTAGGGCATCGACGGGTTCGTCGAGGAGGGCAGCATATGCTCGAAACCGATAAGTTCGAGCACGTCAGGTGCGTGGCCGCCACCCGCACCCTCGATGTGGAACGTGTGGATCGTCCGGCCGTCGATAGCGTCGAACGTATCTTCGACGAAGCCGGATTCGTTGAGCGTGTCGGTGTGAATACACACTTGCACGTCTTCTTCATCGGCAACCGTCAGGGCGCTGTCGATCACTGCTGGGGTCGACCCCCAGTCCTCGTGGAGTTTGAGGCCGGTCGCACCGGCTTCGATCTGTTCGTAAAGCGGTTCTGGCTGGCTGCTGTTGCCCTTCGCGTAGAAGCCGACGTTCATCGGCCACTCTTCGGCGGCCTGGAGGAACCGCTTGATATTCTCTGGGCCGGGCGTACAGGTGGTTGCACCGCCACCGTAGCCGCCGCCGAACATCGTCGTAACCCCGCTGGCCAAAGCGTGTTCAAACAATTCCTTGCTGTTGAAGTGAACGTGGATATCGAACGCGCCAGGCGTCGCAATAAGACCGTCAGCAGGGACTGCGTCGGTGCTCGCACCGATAGTCAGGTTCTCGTCGACGCCGTCCATCGTATCCGGGTTGCCAGCTTTTCCGAACCCAGCGACTTCGCCGTTCCGGACGCCGAGGTCGCCTTTTTGGACCCCGAGAACGGGATCGATGAGAACGACGTTGCTGTAGACCCAATCGAGGGCACCCTCAGCTTGAGTGGTCCCTGGCTGCATGCCCATGCCGTCACGCATGGTTTTCCCGCCACCGAAGACCGCTTCGTCACCGTAAGTGGTGTGGTCGGTCTCGATCTCGGCCAACAGGTTGGTATCACCAAGTCGGACACGGTCGCCTTCGGTCGCGCCGAACAGCGAGGTATACGCCTCTCGAGAGAGTTCGCGGCTCATTCCTCAGCCTCCATATAGCCCGCCTCGCGTGCGTTCTCAAAGGCCGCCTCGCGGACATCGTCGTCGTCAAGCGGTCCTTCGACAAGCCCACCCATACCACGCATGATTCGGTTCCCACCGAACGCCACGAGTCCGACGTCCTCCTCACAGCCCGGCTCGAACCGGATGGCGGTGCCGGCAGGAATGTCGAGTCGCATCCCGTAGGCTACCTTTCGGTCGAACGAGAGCGCAGGATTCGCTTCGAAAAAGTGGAAATGTGAACCGACCTGTGAGGGTCGGTCGCCGGTGTTTTCGACTGTGATGCTCGCAGTCTCGCGGTCGGCGTTGATCTCGACCGGTTCGTCTTCGGTCAGTAGTTCTCCGGGTACTAATTCACTCATCGGAAAACACCTCTCG
>LKMJ01002061.1_pt1 | contig 18306 bp, 22 predicted proteins | sample 643391 | NCBI WGS metagenome assembly LKMJ01 (sample SAMN04112250, study PRJNA286221) | soda lake metagenome | biome: soda lake; feature: Kulunda Steppe; material: water; isolation source: sample PL-Br10 brine of Picturesque Lake | place: Russia: Kulunda steppe | collected 2010-07 | reverse complement strand
GCGACGGAAGACTCAAGCATGTCAGGCACATAAGTCTGTGCGTGAGTCCCTATCCCATCACACTGTGCTCCCTGCACGTTTGGCGATTGCATCATCCTGCCTCACCGGCGGCAGTTCAGGCCAGCGCAGGTGCCTCTCTCCCCCACATGAAAAGGCCCACCTGGCGTGCGTGTGTGTGCTTCCAGGCGCGCAAGACCAAACAGCCGCTGAACCCACTCCAGCCGGCACCCAAGGCAAGCCCCCCCTTGAGGCCCCCCCTTCTTCAAGCCTGCCACCCACTTGCCACATCCTTTCCCCACGGGGCCCCAGCAGCCTGTCCCTCCCGAGCGTCTCCCAGCGCCTGCCTGCCAGCGCCGCCTTGCCAGGGCGCGTGCAGCCTGACAGCCCCCTGCTGCATTCCCAAGGCTCAGGCCTGGCAATGGTACAGCAGACGCTGCCCTCTGTTAGCAGCACCTCGCCGTCGCCAACAGAGATCACCCTAGCTTTGGACATGGCAGACCTGCAGGTCGAGCGCTGGAAGGGCAGCTCCGTGTCCTCCGATGCCGCTGGCCTTGAGATATCCGTACGGGGTGGGCTTGCGCACAAGCAAGCCCCAAATGCTTTGGGCTTGAAACAAGAGGTGCGGCTGGTGTGACGCGCAGGGGTCATGTGGGTCCGAGGCCAAGGAGGCAGCAAAGTCTCAGTAAGCCTCGTCCTTGCATATTGGTGATGTCAATGAAAGCTGTCAACCACAGGGTAGGTTGCTTGGAGCTCCAGCGCTGCTGCGCTGCCAGCGCCTTCATGGTTGTGCAAGAGTGTGTTGATAAAGCGGTATGCTGTAGCAAGTTGGCTCAATTTGCCTCATGAAGGGCTGCAGCCTTCCTGACTTGGAGTTCTGTTCTGTGTCAACTTAAGAGGACCACCTTAAGGTATTGTTGTAGCTAGATTGCTTTACTTTCCTTGGATTCACCGGCCAATTTGCCTTCATGAATGTGTGCGTGTGTGAATGTGCGTGCGTGCGTGCGTGCGTGTGTGTGTGTGTGCGCGTGTGTGTGTGCGCGTGTGTGTGTGTGCGCGTGTGTGTGCGTGTGTGTGCACGCGTGTGCATGTGCATATGCATTTGTGTGCGTGCGCACGTGCACATGTACCAAGCCCTATGCTTGAGCTAAGGCTGCGTGACTGTGGAAGTGCGTATTGTGTGGTGCATCAGCTGCCGTATCGTAAGGCAACACCTCTTCTAATGCTACAGAGCCGCTTCCTTTCATTGGCTTCTGAGAAAGTGCCCAACCCAAGGCCGTGTCCGATGTGAGATTATCATCCTAGGAGTGCATGACTATCTTTTCCTCTGCTTGCTCAACAGGTGTCTCAGGCCTCAGAGGGATCATCTGCGGACAATGGACCATCAGCTGGTGGTGCCAAGACAGTCACAGACACATTGCACAAGCAGCACGAGCGGGCTCTTTCCATCTTAAACAAGGTAAGGGGGGCAGAAAAGACGCTGGGGCATGGACGGAGGCGATACCTGGAGTCTTCATAATACTCCATACTAAGCTCAGGAGGGCACCACACCATCAAGTACACACAAGCAAGTCAGCCGCCTGAGTGAATGAATGGCCTTGCGTAGGCTGCAATTAAAGTGTCGGCGAGTGGTAGCAAGGCCACCATTGGTGCTCGGCAAACCATCTTTGACCACTGCTTGCACCTGCAAGTGATGCAACAAGCTCGCCTGCGCGAGTTTGCCTGCTATTCTGGCAAAGCCCAGCTCTGTAGGCGCGCCTGGCTCACTGGGGCTCATTATGCTTCTTGGACTGGGCCCCGCCCTGCCTCCCAGGCGCATGCCCACTTTCTCCATGCTCATGTGGGCAGTCTAGGGACTCTGAGGTTGCAAGCAGGCTGCCTTTAATGCTCATAAGGCTCAGCTTGGACCACTGCTTGCGCCAAGCAGCAAAGGCAGAGCCAAGGCATGCAGGGCAAGACCGCCAGCTGTCCTGGCGGAGCCCAGCTGGGGCTGTGCAGTTGCGTGCAGCTGGTTGGGGGACATTGTGGCCATTATTGCCCTGCCTGCCTCCAGGACACCTGCCCGCTCTCTCTGTGCGTGGGCACGTGCCCAGTGAATGCGGAGGCACGTGCGCTGGGTGCGCTCATACAGCTGGCTGCATGCGTCTTCAGGAGCTGTGTGTGGTGCTCATGCCCCAGCACGACTGCCCCGGCGCCTGCCTGCGCGCAGGTGCCCATCATCGCGACGCTGGCTGACACAGATGGCCGCATCGTTTACCAGAACCAGGCCTCGCTCAAGTACTGGGGCGCCCTGACGGTGCCACAGGGCTCATCGACACCTGCTGCTGACCAGACCTGCTCCGCTGCAGGTGAGGGGTGCGCCCGCACGCGCGCAAGGATGCGCAAGGGCACATGTGGCGCCGCTGTGGCGGGTGGCCCCAGGCAAATACTGGCAGGGAAGGGGAGTAGCATTCGTGTCTTGTGGTGAATGCGTAGAGTCAAAGCTGGCATTGTGGCTTGTATCAGGTTTCCTTCGCAGGAGGCAGCCATGTGCCTGGCGCGCCCTGTGCCATGGGAAGTGTTGGGGGCTGGGGCCGATGGGACTGATCACCAATGCTCGCACGATAGGGCAACGCCTTGGTGTTATGTGATGTGTTGGTACAATGCTACGTTTGGGCTGCTGACGCTAAACGCAGCAAGAGGTGCAGCCAGGGGGCATGGGCTGGACTTGGGACGGATGGCAGCAGGCGGGTGATTGTGGGAGGTGCCAGCATCCTGTGGCAATGGCTGGGCGCCGCTGTGGCGGGTAGCCCCAGGCAGACACCGGCAGAGGGCAGGGGACCAGCACGTGCTGAACATGCGCCGTGCCATGAGATGGGTTGACAGCACGCTTGGGCTGCACGTAAAGAAGCATGGCGCGCGTGCTTGGGCTAAGGGACGTCTTGACAGCACACTTGGGCTGTACATATGGAAGCATGGCGTGCATGCTCGGGTTGAGGGACGTTTTGACAGGAGGGCAGCGGGCCAAGCTGCAATTGAGTCTGAGTTGACAGGCGTCTTGTCGTACGGTCACATTGAGGAAGGATTAAAGGCGCTCCAGGATTCTATTGACAAGGAAAGGATTTTATTGACAAGGATAACAGGAAAAATGGGTACCCAGGTTGCAAAATGGAGTCGCAGGCCAGCCACCAGTGCCTTGGTAATGCACATGCTAAGACGCAGATGGAAGCCACGTGTTAGCGTGCTGGCCATGTGCGTGTTGCCATGCTGTGGATGGCGCCTGTCACTGAGCAGAGTTGCCTTCACCTTGACCCTGTTCCCTTCCGGATTCCATGCATGGGATTCTGCATGGGCACTCCTCGGGCTCCTTAATTTCCTCTCACCTGAAAGGTCTTTTGTAAGCGTTCGGCTCTTTGGACATGAGTGCTAGTGTGCTGGCACTGTGCAAGTAAAATGTGTGAGTATCTGTTAGACCCTTTGAAATCCATCAGTCCCTCTGTTTGATGCTGTGAAGTCGGGCCCGGGCATGTTGGCAGCCTCATGTACCAGGGTCGTATAAGTCATGCACGCAGGTGTTCCTAGGGTACTAAGAGAACTTGCAGCAAGCGTCTGTGCAAGGCAAGTGCTTGCTGACTAAGAATGTAAGCACCCTCCTAAAGGAGGCATCGAACTTCTGAGCTGTGCATGCAGGAGATGCTGGCAATCACCTTTTTCAGGTCCAGATTTCTTCAGGCCGCTCTGCATGAGGGGACGCTTGGCTGCAAAGGGCATGCATCGATGGCTTCACACCTTCAAGCTCACCTCAGGCACAGGATATCCTTGGCTCACACGCGCACTTCACTGTTCCAACCCTCTGCATGCCCACTCCGGCCCACACAGCACCAAGTCCACGGCTCATCCCGTGTTGCGGCCTACACAGCACCAAGTGCACATCCGGCCCACACAGCACCAAGTCCACAGCTCATCCCGAGTTGCGGCCCACACCGCACCAAGTACACATCCGGCCCACACAGCACCAAGTCCACAGCTCATCCCGAGCTGCGTGTGCGCCCCTCACCTGCACATGCACGCATCAGCCCAGTCAACCCACCCACCGCCCACGCAGGCACTCCCAGCCTGCACAGCGTGTTGGACACGCTGCTCCCCGGCGACAGCGCAGCCACGCAGGAGCTGCTGGCAGACGTGGCCGCGGGGCGCACGTGGCAGCGCGTGCTACCAGTGCCCCCTCCGTTCAGCGGATCGCTGGTGAGTATTCTGGGCCTGCGTGCATGTGGACACAAGCACTAAGTTAAAGGCCGGTTGTTTGCTGCCTTGACTGTGGCCTCTGATGTGCCTGAGTTCCTGAGAGTAAACGCTGCGTAAACCAAGCGCTTATACAGCCTGTTGCTCATCCTTTGGATGTTTATCTCTTTGTGCCACAATGCACAGCCACAGCTTACTTCTCGTGACTGTATACGATGCACACACGCGCACACTCACTCACACACACACACACATTCACACGCCCTCGCCCCCTTTTGCATATCATTGGCTCTTTTTTCAAATTGATGCTGTTCAAAGGCTCTGCTCGCCTCAGTCTTGCTTTGAAATGCCGTAACTATGCACACACCTGGATTATAATCGAGCACCCCCAGCGTTTGTTTTCATCAAAGTGATGGTGCCCATGTCCTGTTTTTCGGCAAGAAGTCTTGTGATCCTCAGATGGACCTCCAACCACTGTTTATGTTTGATAGGCACACGCCTCGTCCTTGAGTGCCCAAGGCAGTACAAACAGCAACATCAGGAACACAGTTTCTGAGCAAGGTGGCACGTCATGTAATCACAGGTATAGACTTTGTCGTTGTAACCTTATTATTGTTACCTGTTAGAATCTTCAAAGCATCTTGTCCTCTTTGGGGCTCTGTAGGGCTCCAGAAGTGATATGCTTACTGTTTGCAATAACAATGGGGCCAGGCTCATTGCATCATGCAGCAATGCACACATGATGGGCGCTTATGGCATTATGCAGCAATGCACACATGATGCGTGCTCATAGCATTATGCAGCAATGCACACATGTTACACGCTCATAGCATTATGCAGCAATGCACACATGATGCGCGCTCATAGCATTATGCAGCAATGCACACATGATGGGTGCTCATAGCATTATGCAGCAATGCACACATGATGGGTGCTCATAGCATTATGCAGTAATGCGCACATGATGGGCGCTCAAGGCATCATGCAGCAATGCACACGTGATGGGCGCTCATGGCACTATGTTGCAAGGCACACATGATGCGCGCTCATGGCAGAATGCAACAATGGGGCCAGGCTCATAACCACCTCAGACAGCCTGCTTGTATTAAGTGATGCGTGAGGCCTGATGGTGCTCCTTCACACTTTGCTTGACCTGTGTCCACCTTCTTGGTTAACATGCCTCGTTAGCTGCCTCAGACGGCTACTCAAATTGTTGGCACACACAACGGCCTGCTGCCTGACTCCTGGCCTTGATGCCCACTAGATCTGGGCACTTATGCATGTCCAGCAGTCTGCCTGTGTGCTTGCCATGCTTTGTGTGGGTGTGGGTGTGCATGTGCGGATGTGGGGAGGGGGGGGAGGTATGTGCTTTATGTGAATGTGGATGTGTGTGATGTGTGTGTACTATCTTGCAGACTCTGCACGCCCAGAGGATCGTTGCATGGGTAAATGCACTGAATCTTGATCTCTTGATAACATTTCAGCCTTACCCCGAACCTTATTGAGCTGATGATAGCTGGCTGGCCTCCATCAACCCTGAGGGCCTCATCCCTTCAGCCCTCTTCTCATGAAACAATGTGTGGGTTCACTGCATGTTTGCTTCTCATGAAACAATGTGTGGGTTCACTGCGTGTTTGCTTTCTTTTTTGCTCGCCTGTAGGGAGATGCTGCAGTCAGAAGGTGGTCAGCACCACCCGCATGCACAGCATCTTGGTGCAGTGGGGGCAGCCACGCACACCACGCCCCCCAGGCTCACACGCGGCAGCTCGCTCACGTTCAGCCGTGACCTGTCACAGCCGCTGTTACGCACGGGGCATCCTTTCAGGCACTCAGTGTCGTTTGCAGGGCGCACAGAGGTGGCAGGGCAGGGTGTCATCGTGGCACAAGAGGCTGACCGTGAGAGCAGCGCATCAAGCAGAGCCTCACAGTGCACCCGGTCCAGTGCACAGCGCTTCAGCGAGTGCCTGGTGGCCAGCGTGTACAAGCCAGAGCACGCGCACTCCGCGCCAGCCAGCGATGACCAAGCTGGCCCTGCTGCACCTTTCGGGACGCAGCCTTCGGAGGCAGCTGCCTCACACACGCTGAGCTCGCAGTGTGGCCTGAGCACAGCGTGCTCGGAGGCCCCGCAAGGATCCAGGTGTGGCGGGGCTTGAGGGGCTGGGCCGGCGCCCTCCCTGCCCATGTTGCCTGCTTGCCCCTGCACCTTTAGCTCTGCTGCTCTGGAAGCTCACATGCACCGACGCTGGAGTGGCGCCCCTGTGCAGCCATGACGGGCAGTCAACCCTGACCCTGAACAGTGTTGGTTTGGACACGCCATGGCTATGTGGGGTTCGTGTGTCGATGCGCCAACACCAGCACCCATTGCATATGCTTTATGGTCCCGGAGTGCTCTGATGCCCTTGCAGCCGCCTGGCTCTATAAGGCGCGGCGCAAGCAATTAGCGGTGTTCAGTTAGTGCTTGTTTGTGTGTAGACTGCCTGCATGTCCTCACCCATGGGAGGTCTGGGAGGCTGGCATGGCTTGTCAGCGGCGCACGCTTCAATTCCCATCGCCTGGACGGCACGCGGCCGCCCATGGTGTGGGCCTGCACTCTGTGCACTGCAGGTCCTCAAGTCGCCAGCTGAGCGGCGGCCCTGGTCAGCCTGTGGGCCAGCTCACCCAGGGGAGCAGCCAGACAGGGACGGCCAGTAGGTCTAGCTGGCACCACGGCTTGGGCAAGCTCAGCAGCGAGGCTGAGGGCGCAGACAGCGAGGGTGGGTGGCGTGTGTCCGCCTGCGCCCGTCCCTGCATGTGCTCGCGTCAGGGCCAGCACAGGGGGGCTTGTGTGGGCTGGTTGCAGTATTGTGGGTTGCCAGTGTAGCTGCAAGTGCTTGCACTGCAGCGCTCGGCCCAGCAGAGCCTTTGTGTGGGCGATGAGCGTGCCTGCAGGCCAGCTCGGTTGACGCGGAATGCGTGTGCCAAAAGGTGGTGTGGTTAAAAGGGAAGGCGTGCTTGTGTGAAGCTGGAGTTTGAAAGGGTGACCTTGGCCAGCTTTATGTGCCTCAAAAGTATTCATTGGTGCAAAATGAGCTGCTCTTCTAATGCGATTGTGCTTCAATACCTTCCACACTAGCTTGCCAAGGTGCAAAATGTGGGCTGTAATCTGTCAGGACTGATCCTTTTGAAGCGCTGGCTGCCTGTATGCTCTCCCTTATCACATGCACCACACATCGTTACGCTCATGCTGGCCTGCCTGCGTGCAGCACTGACTTGGCAACGGTCAGAAATATCCAGTGGATGTAAGCCCTCAGGTCTGAGTGTGACATCCAGCCTCTATCATCGCAGCCAGAGCTTGAAAGACTCTGAAGGTGAGGGTCTGCAAAGCCTGCTGCTCTTGCCTTGCCCTGCACGTGTGCGCTTCATTTTCTTCAGCAGTGGTGCAGGAAGTGCCAGCTGACGCGCAAGCTGCACTCAGATCGCTGCACGCGCCTCACTTGGCTGGGCGTGCTTGCCACCGCACCAATGCTGACATAAAGTGCCAGGATTGGCTGCGCTGCCGCCAGTGCAGAAGGAGCCCTTTGGGCGGCACGAACCTCTGTAGCACGCTGCCTGCCGCTGTGTGCTGCAAGCAGATCTGGCCTTCTCTGACTGTATGGTGATTGGAGTGCAGTCCAAGGACAGCAGCAGCGGCTCAATAAGCACCTCTGCCCTGTTGCTCACCAACTGCCCTCTACTGCATTGTCTGCTGCCCATCTCTGCCTGTGCCTCCCCTGTCACGGTCTGCTGCCAATCTCTGCCTGTGCGCCCCCTGGCACGGTCTTCTGCCAGTCTCTGCCCGTGCTCCGCCTGGCATGGTCTGCTGCCCATCTCTGCCTGTGCTTCCCCTGGCACTGCAGGCCAATATACGCTGCAGGCGCCTCAACCCTCGGCACTAAGTTTTTCAAGCGCCACTGCCAAACGGCGGCGATCCAGTGCTTTTCTGCTCACTGATGGTGAGCTTCATGCCTGACATGGCCTATCCATAGTGCAACTTCCTTTGCATTGATGATCCCAGACACTGACATTTTCTCATGGGGGTCGAGTGGGCCGGGCAGGGTGCAATGTGTGCGGCACATCTACTAGCATGCATGTTAAGCTTACAAACTATTTACATACTCCCTTTTTTGCTTTCCTTCCCTCCCTCAAACCAGAAAAAAACAAATTGAAGGCAAGCGCACAAGCACACAATAAGCATGCACGCACGTGTACAATGCCACCAAGGTGCACGTACACGTAATCAATTGCAAAGTATACAAACATTCAAAGATAGACTAGGGGATGTCACCAGTGTTTGGAGATGTGGGTGCGATCTGAGGACACTGGTTTATGATAGACAGGATGTCAGGCACAGCCATGTAAAGAGCTGCTATTGCGTTGCATTTCAAAAGTTGATGTGGGGAAGATGGGGCACACCCATGCGGGGAGCATGCAAAAGGCATACCTGTTCTGAGTCTCAACACTATAAAGGGTTCTAATTAACAAGACTAGTCATTTCCAAAGAAAGGAGGTAGCCCACCTTCCTCTTGTGACTGGGTATGGGGGATGTTATGGCAATTGCACAGGCTGCACTTTGTCTGCACATTGTGTGTGACTGTTGTTGCTGTTCCTAACTTGCGGTGTCAGCCAGCTTGCAACGTGCACTTTCCTGCGCCGCATCTGCAGGCACTCCAAAGCAGCAGACAGCTCAAAGTGCACCTGATGACCCAAGCCTCTTATCACCTGGGCTGCTGAACAGGTGAGCTCACAAAGATTGCACCGGTGCATTGTGGTGAGCAAAGGAGGTGAGCATGTTATGCTGCACACCACAGAGCACTTAAACTAAACAATATGACCTAAAGTCGTAGCCTTATAAAGCACTGGTAAGACTGCCAGTTTCCTAGAGACATTTTCGTTATAAAAAAATTATATTGCTTGATAAAAGAAGGGAGTAGAACCTCAAAGAAGGGAAAGGACAACTGAAGAAGGGAGTCGTCCCTGGGCAAGCTCAATCAGGGATGTGAAAGAACGGTAGACGGTTCGCTGTACGATTAGGACGGGACGGCACTGTCCTTCAATTTTTACCGTATTTTTGAAAATTTGGACCGTCTAGACGGTGAAAAACGGTTCGGTGTACGGTTCGGTCGTGGGATTTGGGGCCTGTACCAAATGCAGCCTAGGCACAGCCTAGGCAGGCCTGTGCACCCCTTTTGTTCCCCCCACTGCTGCACCATGCACAGCACAAGCACCAGTGGCCTCTACTGGTGCCATGCCAAGCTGCAGGAGTCAAGGGATGCCCCTGGATGGCAGGAGTGGCCTCACTTGCATGCGCATAAGCATACGCGCCGAGCTCCCTCTTGATCACCCTTGCTTCACCCCGGTGTTGTCTCCAGATTCTTGCTCGTGCGTATGTGGGTAGGCCTATGCCGAGGCCTGATGTGGGGGAAGTCCTCAGGCTTGGCCAATGGGGAGGGGCCTGTCAGCTGACCTGCAGGCTACCTGGGGAGTGCAGGCTCGACCCCACCAAAGCCTGCCGTGCTTATTTTCCACTATTTTGCAATAATTCCTTTTTGTAATATACGTTTGAAGCAATCGAAGCTGCAAGCCCTTGCAAGCACGCTGGCAGGGCCAACCTGGCAGACGGTGCCTCCGTACTGGTCGATTCGCCACCGTCTCTCCCTCCTGACCGTGTTTTTACAATTTTCACCGAACTGTACCGTCACCGTACCGTTTAGACGGTCAGAAATCTTAAAGACGGCGTGGATTCACAACCCTGAGCTCAATGCTTTGCTGAGGAGGCATTCACAAGTAATGCACAACTGGACCTCTGTGTCCCTCTTCTGGAAGAATGGTTTGTCCAGGGGTGGGAACAACCTCACATTTATAAATATACAGTGCACACAACCCTTTTGTGTTACCCCAAGTGTTTGTTTGATGTATACAAGGCAAGCAATGATTTAAAATTGTCTACATTTGCTTGCAGATGAGCATACAAATTGTTCAGCACTTATATGCAGGCACCAGCCACTTCTTGCTCTGAATCGCACACATTCACCTCCGCCTTTATGAGCATGACCTAGGGCTGTTGAGGCTGGCCTTGCCTACATGTCTGAAAAATGCAGTCCGCTCATCGTATTAGTGGGATGACCCATCAATACAGCTACGCAGACAACTTATCCATTCGTGTATTCTTCGAGTTCATGTACAAGCTGATGCTTGGGATGTGTTTTGCCTGTTTTGCCTGCCAAGTTTTCAGTGGAAGTTTGATCTCTACAGCCTCTGCACTCCCCTCGTTTGTGGCCCCTTTAAACACAGTGTTTTGCCATGTGACGAAGCATGCCACTCCATTGGCGCTTCGTCCCCCGGACTCAAAGGTCCCTGCTGCAGCACTCAATATGAGCCTCAGCCAGTACTGCTTTAGCTGCTGCTACTCCGTGCGCATTCAGGTCTGGTCTAGCTGTGGAGCCCTCTAGCCGTGTCATGTCTCTCATCCAGGGAACAGCCAACGAAGAAGTGAAACTCAAAAATTTGGGTAGGGCTTCTCCTTTCCAATTTGCCTCCCTGCTATGGAGCATACATTTGGCGCATTTCATGGTGCCCGCATACCTGCTGCATTGTGTGTGCCTGCAAAGCAAGCGAGGGCACCTGACTTTTCCTCATTGCAGCACGGTGCTCACAAGTGCTGCCACCAGGCCATGAAGCCAGGCTTTTCTGTAGCTGTCAGGGAGCCAAGAGCAAGGGCATGCTATGTTGTGACACGCCCATTGTAAGCTCAAGCATGTTGTCCTTGATTTAAAAAGTTCATGCAGTGCTATGCGACATTTTTAAGGTTTGCTTCCACTTTTTGGTCTCTGCAGCAATTGCATCGTTTTCCTGTCTTGCTATTGTCGAGGCTTGCCAATACCAAAAAAGGATCATCGGTCAGGCTCTGGCATAGCTGCTGCGCAGTAATACTGCTGTTCAAGCACAGGCAAGGCTGTTCTTTCCTTTACCTTCCATTTCTCAAAGACAAATAAATGCGTTATCCGACCTCATTGTTGAAATTGCAAATGCTAGTTTCTGCACAAAGATGTCCTGGAAAAACGAATGCTCCAACATATGCACCTAGTCACTGCCGACAACAAGCTTGCTCGCTCCATCCCCCAAACGCAAAAACTACACTGTCTGCCCATATTCCCCAGTCTCTCGGAGACGGCGTAAATTGCGTCAAGGCGGGATCCAAGAGGTGAGTAGCTGCTATTCACTTGCAGATATGCATGCTGGCAATGGACAAGTCATGACAGAGCCTTGCAGACAGAAAGCTAGCTTATGGTTGCAAATGTACAGTCAAGCATGCAGAAAAAACAGGAGCAGCTGGCTTGCAGATCCTTAGACTTAATCAGGATCTTTTCCTGCTATCCTACTGGCGTGCTGTGCAATCTCTTGCTGCCTCTTGCTTTATGTTGTGCACCAGGTAGCGCGCTGGCGCGCCCGAAATGCCTCTTTCAGCCACCTCTGCACTAGTGTCACATCAGGGCGCCTGTCTGAAGACAGCGAGGCGCTCCACAGCCTCAAGGTAGGCTTGAAAGCATATACCTTTGTAAGGATGCGTGTGTTTGTGTGCTCAGAGGAGAGAACTTGTGCAGTGAAGCAGCAAGAGTGTGTTTGTGTGTGTGCGTGTGTGTGGGTGTGTGTGTGTGGGTGTGTGTGTGGGTGTGGGTGTGGGTGTGTGTGTGTGTGGGTGTGGGTGTGGGTGATTAGGCAGCGCAATGGCAATAGCCTTCTTGCCCTCCAACACGAAGATTTTGGTAGAGGTTGTGCGCATGTGCTTGTACCTAAGTGCTGAATATGCTCATTTTCAATCGCTATGGGTCCTTCTTTGGTCCTCTGCATGGATGGGTAGAGACGCTTGTCTTACTCCTCGAGGTTCTCTTGTTTTAACTGTCCCCAAAAATGGCCTGCGCCCTGTCGGGGAAAGCTGTTATTTAGGTCTGTGCTCCATTGGTGCACTCATTTTCAAAATGACAATATTCCCATTATTTGTGCAATTGAACGTTGCGCAAAACTTTGAGATCAAATGAGTAGCCCTTATGGCCTCATTGGAAGAGGAACTGTGGCCTGAGTTGATGTAGTTTGCACACACGTTGCATACACACGCATTAGGATCCACTACACCCCATTAACATCTTTCCCCTTGCTACCTTTCTGTACGTGCCATTTGATGCAAATATTCTCATGGATGCTGTACATATTATCGCATGTTTTTAAACTAGCATGGATGCTGCCATATGCGTAAGGAGGAGGACAGCCCTCGTTTGCATTAAAGCTGGCAGGCCCATCCTTCTGCTTTGATCTGTGGTGGCTGGATGCATGGTCGCGGTGCAACGCATCCAGGCCACTAAAGGGTGCCTCATGTGATCATATGCACTTGCCATGTGTGGAGTATCATGCACTTGCCATGTGTGAAGTATCATGCACTTGTCATGTGTGGAGTATTCTGGGCTTGCCATGTGTGGAGTATCATGCACTTGCCATCTGTGGAGTGTTGTGCACTTGCCTCAAGTGAACATATGCACTTTCCATGTGTGGAGTATCATGCACTTGCCATGTGTGGAGTATCATGCACGTGCCATGTGTGGAGTGTTGTGCACTTGCCTCAAGTGATATGCACTCGCCATGTGTGGAGTATCATGCACTTTTCATGCGTGGAGTATTTCGGGCTTGCCATGTGTGGAGTATTGTGCACTTGTCATGTGTGGCGTACTGTGCGCCTGTGAGCAGCACCATGTATCCTGCAGTGAGCACATGCTTGGTGTGAAGTCGCCACGATGCGCATGGTGCACGCCATATAAATCATATGATGTGATGAGTGCAAACTTTTTATGGCATGCTACCACCTGTATGTTGGCACTGTGGCATAGCAGCTTTGGGGGCAGCAGGTATCGTGCATGCCTTTGTCACTTGCAGCACATTTCGTGCCCACTAGCTTCTCATGAGATTTGAGGGAGGTGGCATGACCCGAGTGTATCTTTGTGCCTGCAGGGACGCCTGAGTTTGCACAGTGCTGAGTGGGACACTTCTGGGTGCAAGCAACAACGAAGAGGTAAGGTTTGGGCTGGGGGTAACTCGCTTAGAACAGAGCTGCTAAAAGGGGCGTGATGGGGAAACGATGCCTTTGGCTTTCTGATCTGTTTCTGTATGATTGGGATCCTTTTAGGTGCAGACAGCATCAAAGAGGCGAAGGTTGGGCTTGGGGTAGCGCGCCAACAGAGGTGGAGGGAGCCCCAAACCAAATCTTGAAGGGGGGTTTTAAGAGCATGCCGTTCGCTCTGGCTCACCCTTCCGTATCTTCCGAAATGAGGACTGTAGGGGCTCTCTTGAATGCACACTGCAAGCACCTTAAAAGGCATCCTCTATAGATGGCACCACCAGGCTTAGTAGGCAACCTGTAGGTGCTGCTTCATCAGAGCATGCACTGAAGCGTGCCTGCACATGTGCACGTACAGGAATGCACACACAGACGGAAGGGCGCATCCTTTTTCTCAACTGCATGCCAGAGTGCAACACATGCATGCGTGTGCATAGCTGACTCACACACATACATGAGCATACACACACATGCATTTACACATGCACATACGTGCATAAATGTGCTCTTTCACTTGAACAGACGCGCACATTCAAATCTTACACACACACAAAAACACACACAGACACACTGACACACACAAACAACAACACACGCGCACGCACAAACAAGAACACACGCGCAAGCGCACACGCGAACATCATCGCGTCCACACTACTAGCAGCATGGCTATCACTAAGGAGACTCGCACTTGCTCTTGCCTTTTTCTCTGCACGTGGCCACAGTCACCACCCCAAACCTAGGCTGCAGCAGGCGCAAGAGCAGCAAGCCCGCCTTTGAGTTTGCGAAGCGTGAGGAGGACGAGCAGCTGAAGCTGAAGCATAGTCCATCGCGCCCAGAGGAGCAAGATGGTGACAGCCTTCAGGCCTGCTCGCTCCCCGCCTGCGTGGCCAAGCTCGCGCGTGCAGGGGGCAGTGAATGTGTGGGCGCCCAAGAGGTGGCCTTCTTGTCCCAGGACGGGTTGGCGAGTGACGCACTGCCGCACAGCCGCCCCTGCCCCAGCCCATTCCAGATCGCCAGCCTTGAGTATGGTCTGAGGAGCAGCCAAGTTGGCAATCTTGAGGCAGGGAGAGCCGAGGACGGCAGCTGCTCAGACAGGGGGTGCAGCGGCGATGGTGGCGGCGGCGGTGGGAGTAGCAGCAGAGGTGGCGGTGGTGGCGGCTGTGGCAGCGGCAGTGGCAGCAGCAGGGGCAGCTCCACTGGAAGCAGCAGCGGCTGCCGCAGCAAGGGAGCAGGCGCGGGCCTGGTTACTGTGGAAGGGTCGGGCTACGCCTCGGGCGGCAGCGCTGCCTGTGCGCCAGAATCAACCAGTACCATGCCCCATGGCTGCGCTGCTGTGGAGGGTGCGCAGGAGCCAGTGGGAGACCACCAGGGGACTGGCACAGGCACAGCAGGCGGCGGCTCTGGCGCGCTTGCACAGACAGAGGATGTGCCGGGTTCCGCTAATCAGCTGGGCCAGCCAGGGCTGCAGCAACCAATACAGGAGCCGTCACAGCCGCATGGCGCAGGGCTGCAGCAGCAGCAGCAGCAGCAGCAACAACAGCAGCAGCCCCTACAGCCCACCTGCGCAGCACTCAGTGGCCTGCCCGCTCAAAGCACACAGGAGCAGGGCGGCGGTCCGGCACTGAGCCTCCCGTCCAGTGCATCCAGCATGCGGCAATTGCAGAATTGCATCTTCCAGGGCATCAAGGAGCAGGGGCCGCTGGGATCGCAGCCCTCAGATGCGCTGTCCACGGACATGTGCAGGTGAGGCTGGCGCATAGGCATGTGGGCTTGCATGCACCAGCTGGATGCCTGAGCATGCAGGCCATGCAGCAGCTGGATCTGTTACAAAAAAACATGTTAGTGCTGCCAGCTAGCATGCGCATACCTGCACACAGAATGCAGATACGTGGCTACAAGGCTGACAATTTCAGAGCGCATCATGAATGCCTACATGCCCACGGCCATACGGCTGCTGCCTGAGGCAGTGGTTTTGTGCTGTGCGCACTTTCTCGGTGCAGCTTGGCCACGCGTGCGTCGCGCCCACCTGCTTCTTGCTGCTTCTGGGCTACTTCGCGTGAGCGCGCAGCTGCAGGCACGAGGTGCAGGCCATGTCCATCACTGACCCCGTGAGCGGGCGCGCAGCGCTGCTGCTGCTGCAGACGGACATCACCATCAGGGCGGAGCTGGAGGCACGCATGGCGGCGCTCACGGAGTCGCAGCTGGCCATGCTGGAGCAGATGTTCCCCAGGTGTGGGGGACATCATTGTCTGGATGCCACATGCGCGTGCACACGCAGGCAGTTTAGCACAGACGCTGTGCGCGCACGCAAGCACCTTTGTTTGTGCCTGCGTGTGCACAAGTATTTTTGCACGTATGTTTGCGCTAGCCAGCGTGTGTGGAGTGCAGCCCCCCCAAAAAACAGTGGAAGCCCTGGATCCAGCGCTTCCTGCTGCTGGATCGCCACATGAGGCACTGCTCTGCTTCCTTACCCAGCTGGTGTGGCGGTAGGTCACTGGTATGTGGCCCTTTGCAGATGGGGCCAACAGAGCAGTGAGACTGTGTGGTCTGTACTCAGCAGGTATTGCAGAGGCCGGGAATGGTTTGAGCCACTTTGATGAGGCCTAGACTACGATCACAGTCAATGCGTTGATTCAAGCGTCGTCCCCATTGCCGATGCCTCCCTCTCTGTATGAATGCAACTCTTGAGGCACACCATCAGTGCTGCATTTGTGTGGTGCATGGCCCTGAATGGTCGCCGAGCTCGCCCTTGCAATGCACACAACATCCAACAGGAGCAGGCGTTCCTGCAAGCACATGCTGGAGGGAGGGTGTCTTTGCAGCGGCATGAGCAATCGCCCAATGCAGAGAGCCGCACAGCAACCACACGCATAACGCGCGCCCTGAGCAATGAACCATGCAGCAACTAAGCGCATTGTGCTGCTCCCATGCTGCTGCTGCCAGCCCTGCACGTGCCAGAGGGTGTGGTGCTGCACCGCATGCAGTGTAACACCATACCCTTAAGCCCATGCTGCTGCTGCTGCTGCTGCAGGCACGTGCTGGAGTACATGGTGCTGCAGCACATGCACCACTTCCCTCGAGGCTCCCTGTCCCAAGGAACGCCCCCCGATGTCAGCCAGCTGGCCAGCTCCCATGAGAACGTCACCATCCTCTTCACAGAGTGGGTGTGCGCACGCTGTGCCGCGGCTCCATGCGCGTGCCTTGTGTTGAAGGCTGAGCAGCTCATAATATACAGGCACCTGTGTAAACAAAGGGGGGTGCCTAGGAGCTTGTCTTTTAAGAACCAATTTCTTGCATGCTGATAATTGTTACCTGATTTTTGTATTCCCTTCACCTGGGGGCTTAAAGGCATGGGCAAGGGGCATGGGCACAGCACACACTCAAGAGCAAGAGTGGGGCAGTTCGAGCCTGCGATATAACACCACCTTGCAACACTGCAGCATCGTGGGGTTTACAACGATGTCCAAGGAAATCAAGCCAGGCCAGGTCATGTCCTACTTGAACGAGCTCTTCACAGCATTTGATGCGCTGGTGGACACGTTCCAGATCTACAAGGTGCGGGGATGCTAGTCAGGGCGACGCTTTCAAGAGCTTGCTCGCCTGCCATGTGCCCCTCTTTATGCTCCATATATCTCTGCTGTCTAGCGTTGTCTTATGGCTGGGAAAACCATGGAAGATGGGACACATCACAGCGCTTTACAAGGTGAGCAGGTAGACGGCCGCTTGATGCTCTGAAAGGCTGCAGACTTGTTCCCATGGCCTGTGCCCTGTATGGTGCCCTGTTGGCTTATTGCCACGGCCTGTGCCCTGCATGCATGCATTCTGTACTGATGCCTTGCTTGGGGCTGGATTTCTAGAAGCACTTGCCCTTCCTTGCGAAGGACCGCACAGTACTGGCGTCACAAACAGCCAGGACGGGACAGGTGTATGCTTGCCTGCCTGCTTGCTTAGCATGTGTGCCCCACTGCACCTTTAATGTTCTGGGTCGCCTAACTGCCGTATGTGCGTGCGCGTACAAACAGGTGGAAACGGCGGGGGACTGCTACATTGCTGCCGGAGGGCTGACAATGCTCGATGCGGACGGGTTCTTGTGCATTGACCCGTCGCCTGACCCTGTGGAGGCCGCAAAGAGAGTGCTGTCGTTTGCAAAGGCAAGAGGCTCGGGAAATGCATACGGCACGCTCGGGCAGGTCCTTTGCCACAGCAGAAGTCTCTGTCACGGATGGACCGATCTGTCACCAAGGCTTGTTTGGCAAAAGGCTGCTTCTGGCAAGAAGAGCAAAAGGATGCTTTTTGCAAGGAGAGCAAAATGATGCTGCTCCCTGTCATAGTAAGCTGGTTACCGCTGCTGTTGTGGCTGCGCCTTAGGTCCTCTTCTGTAATGATTGGTCATGGGGCAAGGGCATGCCCACAAATGCTCAGCTTGTGCAGCTCCAAAGTGGCAGGCTTGTGGTGCAGCAGCCTGGCTATTCCAGCTGCATTTCGGGTATGCTTGTGAATGTGCACTTGATAAGCATGATCGTAGCTGAATTTGGTTGCAGACTATGGCCTTTGGAATGAGCAAGGCCATTCTCCCCCCCTAAGACAAGAGCATTGCCATGAGAATGACCAGGCAGGGGCATGCATGCTGATAAACAGAAGTTGCACACGTGACCTCAGGCGCTGCTGTGCTGCGCCAAGACGGTGCGCATGCCCCACAACGGGCAGCCCACGGAGATCCGCGTGGGCGTCCACACTGGGCCGGCAGTCACAGGCCTCATCGGCACCAAGCTGCCCAAGTATTCTGTTTTTGGGGACACCATGTAAGTCTGCCGATTTTATCGACGGGATAAGCAGCACTGTAGGATTTGGCTAAGGGGAGTTTTTTGTCCTCGGAGCTGGACATTTTATTGTTCAACTCTTCACAGCCCTTCAACATCATAGGCAGGGCCAATAGTGGATGGGGTGCAGGGTGGTAATTGGGG
>LKMJ01002060.1_pt1 | contig 18307 bp, 17 predicted proteins | sample 643391 | NCBI WGS metagenome assembly LKMJ01 (sample SAMN04112250, study PRJNA286221) | soda lake metagenome | biome: soda lake; feature: Kulunda Steppe; material: water; isolation source: sample PL-Br10 brine of Picturesque Lake | place: Russia: Kulunda steppe | collected 2010-07 | reverse complement strand
TCACTCCTCGGGGTGGTGGACGGGTTTCACTCCTCGGGGTGGTGGACGGGTTTCACTCCTCGGGGAACTGGACGGTCACGGTTCCGCTCTCGTCGAGGTCGATCACGCCGTCGAACCGGTCGCGAAACGCCGCGACGACCGCCTCGTCGTGGACCTCCTCGGCGAGGTGAAAGAGGCCGACGGCGTCGTGTTCTTCGAGCAGCGCGAGGATCCGGTCGGCGGCCGACAGCGCCGCCTCCTCGCCGGCGTAGTAGGCGAGTTCGGTGAGCGAGTCGAAGCTGAGCCGGCGTTTCCCGTCGTGGCTCTCGAGGAACCGCCGGACCTGCTCTACGATCCCGTCGACGTCGTCGGGCGCGGCGACGTAGTGGACGTTCTCGCTCGACCGTCGGGAGTAGCCCCGTTCGATGCTCAACGTATCGAGGATGACCGCCCGTGACTCCTCGACCTCGTAGTGTTCGAGCTTCTGTCTCACCTCGCGGGCGGTGGTCCGGGTCGAGACGACCAGAAAGCGGTCGGTGTCGGTCTTCAGAAACTCGGTGTCGATCCGGTCGGTCTCCCCCGTGCTCGGGTGGATCAGGAGGATCCCCGTTCCCCCCGGTACGGTCGCCGGCGTCCCCTCGATCCGCAACGAGTACTCCATACCGGAGAGTGTGGTCACGGAGTCGACTTAAGCGTGCGGATGGCTCGCCGGTCACGGGGCGGCCGACCGGCGGCCGTCGACCGGCGGGAACCAGGCGACCCGGTGGTCGGCGGCGAACGCGACGCTCACCAGCTCGTCGAGTGCGAGCCCCTCGGTGTGGTTGTGTTCGGCCTCGACCACCTCTCCCGTCTCGAGTTTCACCCGGTAGAGCACCGTCGGCCCGAGATACCGCCGGTAGATCACCCGGCCGTCGGCGACGCCGCGCTCCGCGGGGGAAGCGACCAGGTCGTCCGGCCGGAGCAAGAGGTCGATTTTCGTCCGGTCGTACTCGTGACCGAGGCCGAACACCTTCTCGCGGGGGAAGAGTCCGAGGGCCGTCCGCACGACCTCGCCGTCGACCCGGCCCCGGAGGAAGCTCGCGTGGCCGAGAAAGGAGGCGACAAAGCGGGAGGTCGGCCGCTGGAAGACGGACTCGGGCGTGCCGACCTGTTCGAACCGGCCGTCGTTCATGACGGCGATCCGGTCGGAGATCGACAGCGCCTCCTCCTGGTCGTGGGTCACCGAGACGGCGGTGACGCCGGTCTCGGTGAGGATCCGTCGGACCTCCTCGCGCATCTCGACTCTGAGGTCGGCGTCGAGGCTCGCGAAGGGTTCGTCGAGCAACAACACCGCCGGTTCGGGCGCGAGCGAGCGTGCGAGGGCGATCCGCTGGCGCTGTCCCCCCGACAGCTCCCCGGGGGTCGACTCCCGGTGGTCGGCGAGGCCGACGAGCTCGAGGAGCTCCTCGATCCGCCGGTCGCGCTCCGTCGCCGACAGCCCGGAGATCCCGTAGGCGACGTTCTCGCCGGCGGTGAGGTGTGGAAAGAGGGCGAACTCCTGGAAGACGAGCCCGACGTCCCGCTCGGTCGAGGGGACGAACCGGCCCTCGCCGGCGACGGGCTGGCCGTCCAGACGGACGATCCCCTCGTCGGGGCGTTCGAGTCCGGCGAGGATCCGCAACAGCGTCGTCTTCCCGCAGCCGCTCGGGCCGAGGATCGTCAACAGCTCTCCCTCGCGGACGGTCAGCGAACAGCCCGAGACGGCGACCTCCTCGCCGAAGCGTTTGGTGACTCCCTCTAGCTCCAAGACGACGTCGTCCTCATTGTGGGGTCCGGGGGCCGATGTGGACGCGTCCGGACGACTCCAGCCGGCGTCGCCCTCAGCCTTCCGTGGATCGTCGGACGCCATCGTAGATCAGGCGCCCACGGGCGCGTCCGCGGCCGGTTTTCGGTCGGTTTCGTTCGGAGGGACCACGCTGTCGTCTACGTGCTCCCGGAGCGATTTACCTCTTCCGTCTCCGTCACGCCGTCCGTACTCCCCCCGCCACGCCGTCCGTATCGCCTCCGCCACGTCGTCCGTACTCCCCCCGCCACGCCGTCCGTACTCCCCCCGCCACGCCGTCCGTATCGCCTCCGCCACGTCGTCCGTATCCCCTCTACCGTACACGTCGTCACCCGTGCCGGACGTGTGTGTGAGCTTATGGTTCCGAAACGCTTACCGTTCGACCGCTCCCAGCCCCGCTGTGTTCACGGCCGTCGGCTGGGAGTGGCAGTTCACGCCGTTCACCCCGATACTGCTCCTCGCGGGGGGTGTCATGGCCTCGATCGGGGCCTACGCCTGGCGACACCGCGAGGTGACGGGCGCGACCAGCTTCGCGGTCCTGATGGCCACGGCGACGCTGTGGGCGGTCGCGTACGCCCTGCAACTGGCCGGGGCGAACGCGGCGACGATCGGCTTCTGGGCGGATCTCAACCACGTCGGCGTCGCGGGCGTGCCGGTCGCCTGGCTCTGTTTCACCCTCCAGTTTACCGGCCGGGACGCTTGGCTGACCCGGCGAACGCTGCTCGCGCTCTCGGTCGTCCCGGCGATATACCTGCTCTTGCTCGCGACCAACGACGCCCACCACCTCGTCAGGGGGCCGATCGAACTCGAGACCGTCGGAACGATGGTCGTCTCCGAGCACGCCTTCGGCCCGGCGTTCTGGCTGCACGCGGCCTACGGCTACGCGCTCATGGCCGCCGGCACCGTGTTGCTCGCCCACCTGCTTTTCTGGTCGCCCGCCGTCTACCGCCGGCAGGTCGGGCTGTTGATCGTCGGCGTGGCCGTCGCCGCCGGGGCGAACGCGAGCTACCACCTCGGGGTGAGCCCCGTCGGCCACCTCGATCCGACGCCGTTCAGCTTCGCCGTCTCCGGGGCCCTCTTTTTCCTCGCGATCTACCACTACCGGCTGTTCGACCTCCGGCCCGTCGCCCGCGCGCTCGTCGTCGACACGCTCCGGGAGGGCGTCGTCGTCCTCGACACGGCAGACCGGGTGGTCGACGCGAACGACGCGGCTCGGCGGCTGCTCGGGGTCGACGAGGCCATCGGCCGCCCGGTCGACTCGCTGTTCCCGTCCGACGTCGACGGCTCGTCCGTGCCGACCGACGGCCGATCGACGGACGGGGGGCGAGACGCGTTCGCTACCGACGGCTCGACCGGCGGCGGGGCGACGAGCCGCGCCGACGGAATCGCGGAGACCGTCGCACCGATCGACGGGGACGGTTCGGCAGTCGATTCGATCGACGGGGGCGGTTCGGCAGTCCTTCCGGTCGACGGGGGCGGTTCGGCAGTCCTTCCGGTCGACGGGGGCGGTTCGGCAGTCCTTCCGGTCGACGGGGCGGACGATCCAGTCGACCGGGAAGACGGGCCGACCGACGGGACGGACGGGTCGGTCGGCGACGGGGAGATCGTCCTCGAGACCGACGCCGGTCGTCGAATCCTCCACCTCTCGGTGACTCCGGTCGTCGACGTCAGAGGCGACCGGCTCGGCCGATCGATCGTCGTCCGGGACGTCACCGAGACCCGTCGGCTGCGCGCGGAGCTAGAGGACACCTTAGAGCGACTCCGGCGGTCGAACGAGGAGCTCGAGTCGTTCGCCGCAGTCGTCTCCCACGACCTCCGCGAGCCCCTCAGAACGACCGAACGGCAGCTGGCGCTGTTCGAGGCGGACGGCGACGAGGCGCTCGTGGCCGCCGCCCGGGAGAACGCCGAGCGTGCCCAGGAGATGATCGCCGACCTGCTCGCGTACTCGCGGATCGGTCGCGACGGCGAGGAGTTTGGCCCCGTCGACTGCGACCGGCTGCTGACCGACGTCCTCGCGGCGCTTCGCTTCGAGATCGAGGATCGGGACGCGACCGTCGAGGTAGGCGAGCTGCCGACGGTCGCGGGCGTCGACCACCAGCTCAGGCGGCTGTTCCAGAACCTCCTCTCGAACGCCCTCGAGTACGCCGGCGAGGAGCCACCCGAGATCGAGGTGACGGCGACGGCGGCCGAGGACGGCTGGGCGTTTTCCGTCCGTGACGCCGGCGTCGGGATCGAGCCGGCGTACGTCGACCGCGCGTTCGAGCTCTTCGATCGCGCCGGCCGGACCGATCCCGACGGCGGCACCGGAATGGGGCTGTCGATCTGTCGGCGGATCGTCTCCGCCCACGGCGGGGAGATCGACATCGACTCGACGCCCGGCGAGGGGACGACGATACGGTTCACGCTGCCGGACGTCGACGACGGGCCACCCCGCGAGAGGAGCCGGCCGGCGGCCGACCGATGATCGCGATCGGCACTCACCGACGCTCACCGGCGAAGCCGGGCGACGACCTCGCCGTCGTCCTCGACCGCCACGAGCCCGTCCTCGGCGAGGTCGGCGAGCAGCTCCCGGAGCCACTCCCGTCCGAACTCCCCGTCGGGGACGTAGTCGACCCGGATCCGGTGGCCGAGCGCGTCGAGTTCGAGCTCCCCGTGTCGCCGCAGACAGTCGATCACGCGGCCGCGAAACTGCCGGCGGCTGCCGGCGAAGCTGGGCTGGGTCGGCACGTCCGGCGCGGTGAAGTCGCCGCTCGCGTAGGCCTCACACCACCGCCGCCAGGGGCAGCCCGCCTCGTCACACCGGGGGGTACTCCGGCAGGCGACCCCGCCCAGTTCCATGATCGCGTTGTTCCAGAGCCGGGAACGGCCGGCAGGCAGCAACTCCTCGGCCGCCGTCTCGAACGCCGACTCCTCGTCTTCGATCCCGAACGCGCGGTAGAGCACCCGCTTGACGTTGGTGTCGACGACCGCGCCGCCGGCGTCGAACGCGAAGCTGGCGACGGCGTTTGCGGTGTACGGCCCGACGCCCATCAGCTCCTGGAGCTTCTCGGGCGTCCGTGGAAACCGCCCGCCGTACTCCCGTTCGACCTGCGTGGCGGCCTCGTGGAGGTACTTCGCGCGGTTGTTGTAGCCGAGCCGCTGGCCGCTCCAGAAGGCGACGACGTCGGCGCGGTCGGCCGCCGCCAGCGCCCCGGTCGTCGGCCAGCGCTCGAGAAACGCCTCCCAGGCTTCCTCGACCCGATCGAGCTGGGTCTGCTGGCTCATCACCTCACAGACGAGGATCGCGTACGGGTCGGTCGTCTCCCGCCAGGGAAACTCGCGGTGGTCGGTCTCGTACCACTCGATCAGCGCCTCCCGGACCGCCTCGGGGTCGTCGGGGAGGTCCCCGGCTCCTTCGTGGTCGTCGGGGAGGGGTCCCGGCCCCTCGTAGTCTTCGGAGCGGTTCCCGGCTCCCTCGCGGTCGTCGGAGTGGCTCCCGCCCGTCTCGTCGTCTCTCATCGTCGGCGGTTGGGTCCGGGAGCCGTTAGGGCTTCGGTCGACCGTCGTCGTGCAACGAGAGCGTGACGGTGCTGCCACGCGGTCGGGCGTCGTCGACCGCGATCGAGCCGCCCGACCGGTGGACGACCCAGTAGACCATCCACAGGCCGAGGCCGCTCCCGTGGTAGAGGTCGCCGACCTCCCGTCCGCTCTCGAGGACGTCACGGTCCATCTCCGGAATGCCGGGGCCGTCGTCGACGACCGCGAGTTCGACCCCGTCCTCGTCGGCGCTCACCGCGAGCTCGACGGTCGGCGACTCGCGGTCGCTGTGGACGATGGCGTTCTCGACGAGTTCGGCGACGGCCCGGTCTATGAATCGCGTCGCGGACGCGACCGCCCCCTCGGGTCCGGTCACCTCGATCCGTGCCTGCGGGTGTTCGGTCGCGGCCGAGTCGGCCACGCGGCGGACAAGTGCGGCGACGTCGACCGGCCGGGTTTCCGGGCGCTCGCTCAACACCCGGGTGATGTCCCGTGACTTCTCGCTCGTGGTCAACAGCCCGTCGACGCCGTCGACGATCTCGGCGGCGGCCTCGGTGACTCCCCTCTCTTCCGTTTCGCGGAGTCGATCGGCGATCCCCCGGATCACGGTCAGCTCGTTTCGCAGGTTGTGTCGCAACACGCGGTCGACGACCCGGAGCTGGCGGGTGGTCTCCTCGCGGCTCGTCACGTCCCGGAAGACGGCGACGGCGCCAGTGACCGTCCCGCCGTCCTCGAGGGGGTAGTAGTGACCGTCGAGGATGCGCTCGCCCCGATTTGGGTGCTCGCGGGTCGTCCGAAACGTCACCGTCTCGCCGGCCAGCACGCGCTGTAGACGTCCCTCGAGTTCGGCGTACCGCTCCCCGGAGAAAACGTCCGCGAGGTGTCGACCGGCCACCTCCCCGCCGAGGCCGTGGTAGCTGCGGTACTGGGGGTTCGAAAAGAGGTATCGGCCCTCCCGATCGGTCGCGGCGATCAGGTCGTTCGCGCCCGTGATAGCCCGCTCGTACCGCCTGAGTTCCTCCTCGCGTCGTTTGAGCTCCGTGACGTCCCGACAGATGGCGACCGTTCCGGCGAGCTCCCCGTCGTCGTAGTACGGGTACCGCCGGGTGCTGAACGTCGGTCGCTCGTCCGTCCGCTCGAACGCCGGCGACACCTCGTACTCGACGGGCGTCTCGGTCTCTACGACCGTCCGTTTGTGCTCTTCGATCGCCGCAGCCGTCGTCTCGTCCATGAAGACGGACTCGTCGGCTCCGAGGAGCTGGTCTTCGGCACAGCCGGCGAATTCGACGACGGCCTCGTTGAGCAGTCGGAACCGCCCCTCGCGATCCTGGAGCATGATCGGGTCCTCGAGACGCTCGACGATCGCCTCGTAGCGTTCGCGGTCGCGTTCGACCTCGATACGGTCGCTGATGTCGGTCTGGATCGCGACGAACCGCACGACGTCCCCGTTCTCGAAGACGGGTGCGATCGTCTGGTGGGCGTGGTAGATCTCGCCGGATTTCCGCCGGTTTATCACCGTCTCGTCCCACACCTCCCCCGACAGCAGCGTCTCCCAGAGCGCCCCGAAGTGCTCTTCTGGCATCTCCCCGGAGTTGAGAACGCGTGGATTCCGGCCGACCACCTCCTCGAGTTCGTACCCCGTGATCTCGGTGAACGCGGGGTTGACGTACTCGATCGTGCCGTCGACGTCGGTGACGTAGATCGCGTGACCCGCGTGTTCGACGGCGTCCCGGAACGTCCGGGCCGTCAGCCCGTCGTCGTCCTCCCGCAGGACGCCGACCGCCCCCTCGTCGGTCGCGTCGAACCGCGCCGACAGCCACGCCACGGAGCCGTCGGCACGTTCGGCCGGAAACTCGATCCGTCCCGCGTCCGCGAGATCGGAACCCGAGGCGAGACGGCCCTCGAGCCGTCGCCGGCGCTCCCCCGAAAGCCCATCGGGGAGCAGCGCCGCCAGTGTCCGGCCGGTGAGCGCCGCGGGAGCGTAGCCGAGCACGTCCTCGATTGCGGGACTCGCGTACTCGATCGCCCCGGTCCCGTCGACGGCGACGATCGGATCCGGACACCCTTCCACGAGCGTCCGGAAGCGGTCACCGGCCGCGTCCTCCGGCGACCGGAAGTCGTCCATGACGTCGGCTATCCCCGTCGCGGGGATAAGGCTGGCGGCCGACTCCGTGGGCCGTCCGGACGGCTTCGACCGGCCGAGTCGTAATCGCGAACCCGGCCACCCGAGTCGCAGAAGCTAAACGTCTCCCGGCGGTTCGAGGCGGTATGAGCCTCGAGGACCTCACCGACGGCGTCCACGACAGCTACGCCGAGCTGGGCGGGGAGCTGACCGTCTCGCTGGATCGGGAGACCCGCAACGAACTCGCCTTGCTGGAGACGGCCCTCGGACCCGAGGAGACCGACGAACTCGTCCGGCGGGCGATCCACCTGCTCTACCAGTCGACCGTCGACACCGGGAGCATGGACTTTCACCTCCGGTCGGGCTTCGACGTCACGTACGACGAGTTCCTCTCCGGGATGACCTACGACGAGATGACCGGTGCGGACAGGTATCCCTCGATGGACGACGAGCGACGGTACCAGTTCTGAGTCGGTCGGGGCGACGACCCGTCGCGTGCGAGTGACCGTCCGACGACGAAACCGTTTCGTAGCCGGTGTGTGATGTGTCGGACGATGTCACTGGGGGAGCGACTCGTCGCGGCCGGGGCCCGGCTCCGGATGGCGACGAGCCGACTGCGGCGGGCGGCCAGGGCCCGGCTCGGGACGGCGACGAGTCGACTGCGGCGGGCGGCCGGACGACTCCCGTCGCCGCTAGGTCGGCCGCTCGTCGGCCCGCCCGTCCCCGGCGCCTGGGTGATCGTGCTGGTCGGGCTCGCCTTTGGCTACGAGTTCTACGAGCCCCACGTCGTCGGCGCGCTCTCGGCGTGGCCGCCGGCGTTCGAGCCCACCTCGAGTCACAACCTCAACTTCGAGGTCTACCACGTCGCCGCGGAGGTCGCCCTCGCGGGCGGGGAGTTCTACGACGCGCCGCCGGAGGGACGGAGCGACCAGTACGTCTACCTCTATCCACCGATCACGGTCGTCGCGTTCGTCCCGTTCACCCTCGTCGACGCCTGGACGGCCTACGGGCTCGCCACCGGGCTCTCCGTCCTCGCCGCCGCCGCGAGCACCTGGACCGTCGTCGCCTACGTCGAGGGCGAGCGCGCGGGAGAACGGTCGACGGCGATCGACGGCCACGGGACGGCCGACTCGGCGGCGGTCAGTGACTCGACGACGACGGCCGATCCGGCGGGAATCGACCGCCCGGCGCCGACGGACGTCCGTCCGCGCCGGCTCGGCTGGCTCGACGCGGCGCTGATCTTCGCGTTCTTCGTGGGCTCGATCTACGCCGCCGGCACGGTCGTCTTCGGCAACGTCAACCTCTGGCTCGCGGCGTTCGTCTCCGTCGGCCTGCTCGCGCTGTCCCGCGGGCGCGAGGTGGCCGCCGGGATCCTCCTCGCGCTCGCGGCGCTTTTCAAGCTCTTCCCCGCCCTCGTCGGGCTCTGGCTGCTCCGGGCGCGGGCCTGGCGGGCGACCGCCGCGGCGATCGCGACCGGCGTCTCCGGGATCGTCGCCGGCCTCCTCGCGTTCGGTCGCGGGCCAACCGAGTACTACGTCCGGGAGGTCGTCGTCGGCCGGTCGGAGACGGCGGCGTTCGTCGGCGGCTACCCGCCGGGGGCGTTGAACTACGTCACCGCCCAGCGCCCGCTCTCCTGGCTGGTGTGGCGTCTCCACCCCGAGGCGTCGGCGGCGTGGCTCTACGTCGCGACGGCGCTCGCGCTCGGGGCGGTCCTCCTGTTTTTCTACGCCGACCTCTCCCGGCCGATGGACCGCCACGCCGCCGTCTTCGTCTCCGTGGCGGCGGCGGTCGTCGCCTTCCCCGCGTTGCGGTGGTACCTGGTGCTCGTCTATCTCCCGCTTTTGGTCCTCGCGTACGACTGGGAGGGGCCGGGCTACGGGCTGTTCGTCGCCGGCGGCGTCATCTTCTCGATCAGCGTCCACCCCCGTGACGTCTACGCCTTTCTCGCCTCGCCGACGTCGGCTGGCTGGCTCGAGCCCGCGAACGCGGCGGTTCCGCTCGTCGACGTGGTCGCCCTCGTCGGCACGTTCGAACCTCTGCTGGTCGCCGCGACGCCGCTCGCGGCGCTCGCCTCCCCACAGCTGTGGGGGCTCGTCCTCGTCTGTGTGGCCTGTGGACGCGCGAAGGTCGCGGCGGGAACCGACCCCGCGAACGCCGTCCGACGGTGGCGAGTCGGGGAGCGGCCCGCCCCGTGGATCGACGCCGCCGCGACGCCGCCGTTCGCCGCCGCCTCGTCCGGACGAACCGCCTCGCCGGGACGGGAAGGGACCGAATCGTCGGGACGGGAAGGGGCCGACTCGCCGGGACGAAGCGAGGCCGAGCGAACCGACGAGGTGTGACTTCTGTGGCCCCGAGAGGACGGCTCCGGAACCGGCACGTCCGTGTCGAGACGCGATCCGTGGCCGGACTCACTCGATCAGTTCCCGACAGCTCCCACAGAGGTTCTCCTCTTTGATGTCGACCTCGCGGACGGTCGGGGAGAAGTTCATCACACACCGCTGGTTGTCACAGTGTTCGAGCCCGTAGGTGTGACCGACCTCGTGGACGATCTCCTTTCGCACCCGGTCTTCGAAGATGTCGGCTGCGCTCTTGTTCGAGAAGCCGCCGTCCGAGGAGGTCCCGAGCCGGTAGGTGGAGACGACGCTGCCGGAGCCATCGAGGTAGGCGAGTCCGAAGACGTAGTTGCGCCGCCTGTAGAACAGATCGTGGGGCGTGATGGCGATGTTCTTCTCGCCACGCCCGACGCGCTCGGCGAGCTGGATGAAGCTCTCGGCGCAGTACTGGTTCCGGCCGGAGTCGTACGCGCCCCCGGGGACCGACTGGACGTCGTTGATCGACACTTCACAGTCGTAGACAGACCGCAGGGCGGCCGACGCTGCCCGTTTCGCCTCCGGGGAGACGGAGCCGACCGGCACGATGTCGACGAGCATGGCAACGGCTATGGCTGCCCCGAGTATAAACATCCCGCCGTGGACGACACAGATCCGATCGAGACGCTCGCCGACTGCCTCGAGGGGTACGACAGGCTCGTGGAGGTCGGTGTCGGCCGGCGGCCGGGGCTCGCCGGGGAACTCGCCGACCGCGGAGTGGCGGTCACCGCGATCGACGTCCACCAGCGAGCGGTCCCCGACGGCGTCCGGTTCGCTCGCGACGACGTCGTCGACCCGGAGCTCTCGGTCTATCGGGGGGCGGGGGCGATCTACGCCCGCAACCTCCCGCCGGAGCTCCACCGGCCCGCGCTGGCCGTCGCCCGTGCGGTCGAGGCGGATCTCCTGTTCACCACGCTCGGGGGCGACGAGCCCGCGATACCCGTCGAACGGCGGACGATCCCCGGGGACACCCTCTACCGCTCGACGGCGGAAGACGCTCACCCGCGTCGGTGACGGCGTCGCGTCGTCTCCCGGCCGACCGTCCGGGACGAAGGCCTTTGACCGTGGCCCCCCTGGAGTTCGACGTGGACCCGTTCCCGTTCGACGACGACGCCCCCGAGGAGGAGTACGACCTGGAGGGGTCGCTCTCCACGCTCTCCCGGGAAACCGTCCTCGCCGTGCTCGGGGTCGGGATCTGCCTCCAGCTGGGGCTCTTTTTCGGGAGCGTCGGGATCATGCTGATCGGTTTCCGGGGTCAGTGGAGCGTCGGCGGGCCGCTCGCCGCCGGCGGCGCGCTCGCGCTCGTTCTCGCCGTCGTGATCTACCGGCGCCACCGGGCCCGGCAGCGGTAGCGTCACGGATCCACGCTGGCTCACTGACGAGCTACGGACCGAGGTCATCGACGAGCCACGGACCGAGGTCATCGACGAGCCACGTCATCGACGGGGCACGGGCGGCAGGCGGCCGGTCGCTCCGAGACGACACGTCCATACGATCGGCGCCCCTCCGGCGGGGTATGAACGTCGACAGCGTCGTGCTGGACGTCGACGGGGTTCTCGTCGACGTCGCCGACTCCTACCGACGGGCGATCGTCGAATCGATCGAGGCGACCTACGGCCGGTCGATCCGGCGGGCGGACGTCCAGCCGTTCAAAGACGCCGGGGGCTTCAACAACGACTGGGAGCTCACCGACGCCGCCGCGCTGTACGTGCTCGCGACCGCCGAAGGGTACGACGCGTCGATAGAGGGCTACACGGACGCGATCGCCGCGGAGGGTGGCGGCCTCGAGGCCGCCGAGTCGGTCGTCCGCGGGGCGCTCCCGGCGACGGCCGCCAGGCGGGTCCTCGATCGCTGGGATCCAGAGGCGCTCCGGCGGACATTCCAGGAGCTGTACCTCGGTGCCGACCTCTACCGTGCCCTCGAGGGCGGGGAGCCCGAACGGGAGACGCGCGGGTTCGTCCACGACGAGCCGACCATCCTCGAGGCGGGCTGTCGCGACCACCTCATCGAGAACTACGCCGTCGGCGTGCTGACCGGCCGGCCCGCTGCCGAGGCCGAGATCGCCCTCGAACGGGTCGGGCTGGCCGCCGAGATCCCTCCCGAGGCCCGGTTCACGATGGACGACTGGGCGGAGGGCAAGCCACACCCGAAGGCACTCACGACGCTCGCCGAACGGTTCGACGCCGCGGCGGTCGCGTTCGTGGGGGACACCGTAGACGACGTCAGGACGGCGGTGAACGCCGACGAGGCCGACCCCGACCGGCGGTACCACGGTATCGGCGTGCTCACCGCCGGCCTCTCCGGGGAGGCCGGCCGCCGGACGTTCGAGGACGCCGGCGCGAGCGCCGTCCGTGGCTCCGTCAACGAGCTCCCGGGGCTGCTCGAGCCGATAGGGTGACGGGCTCGACGGGTTCGCCGTCGTCGACCACAGCCGTCGTCGGCGCGCACGACTGCCGCCGATCCGCCGACGACAGGCTCAGGTGTGTCGACGCCGAACCCGCCACGATGTCCCGGACGCTGCTCCTCGACGTCATGTGCGGCGGGCTCGTCGCTCACCTCCGGATGTGTGGTCACGACGCGGCCTACGCGGGTGACCGCGGGCTCGAGGACGACGACGAGCTGCTCGCGGTCGCCCGGAGGGAGGGTCGAACGATCCTCACCCGGGACGTGGCGCTCGCCGGGCGGGCCGGGGACGCGATCCTCCTCGAGGCCAGAGAGCCCGAGGAACAGCTCCGGGAGCTCCACCACGCCGGGATCGAGCTCACCCTCGACGACGAGCCGAGCCGGTGTGGGGCGTGTAACGGCCCGCTCGAGCGCGTCGACGACGACGGTCGGACGCCGACGTACGCGCCCGACCCCGCCGTCGAGCCCGTCTGGCAGTGTCGTGACTGCGGGCAGGCGTTCTGGACGGGGAGCCACTGGGATCGCGTCGCCGAGACCCTCGAGGGGATCCGGCGGGACGGCGGGCCGTAGCACAACTCTCTTATCCGACCGTCAACGGGTCTCCTCTCGACCGTTCACGGACCGACCCTTCCACCATTCACGTGGTGCCTCGACCGTCCACGGACCGATCCTTCGATTGTCAACGGGCCGTTTCCCGAGTGTCCGCGTCGACGACACTCCCGGCATCCGACGGATGGGGAGCCTTTCCCCGGCGAGGACCGTACACCTTCGTGATGGCAACCGAATCCGTCCCCGAGCAGGTTCGGGCGTACCGGCGGCGGTTCGACGAGGTCGACGCGGCGATCGCGGCCTGGATGGACCGCTGGAGTATCCCGGTGTTGCGCGTCGCCGTCGCCGTCGTCTTCGTCTGGTTCGGCGCGCTGAAGCTGTTCGGCGCCAGCCCGGCGGCCGAGCTCGTCGCCGCGACGGTGTACGTCGTTCCGCCGGCGGTGTTCGTCCCCGTCCTCGGCGTCTGGGAGATCCTCATCGGGCTCTGTCTCCTCTACCGGCCGCTGATCCGGCTGGGGATCCTCCTGCTCTTTCTCCAGCTTCCGGGGACGTTCCTGCCGCTCGTGGTCCTGCCCGGAGTCGTCTACACCGCCTTCCCGTACGGGCTCACGGTCGAGGGTCAGTACATCGTCAAGAACCTCGTCATCATCGGCGCCGCGCTCGTGATCGGCAGCACCGTCAGGAGCGAGGCCGCGAAAACGGGGTAGCTCAGTACACCGAGACGTCGTCGAACCGGCCGTCGTAGGCGATGTGGTCGGGGTGGGTCGGCTCGAGCCCCCGCAGGAAGATCCGGTCGGCTTTCTGCCAGCTGTTCTCCCAGCCGAGGTGGGCGAGCTCGGCGGCTGTCGTCCGCCATCGCCGGAGCCCGGTGGCACGGACGAGCCGGCGCGGGGCGTCCTCCCGGAGTGCGGCGACGAGTTCCGTCTCGTCCTCGATCGGACGACGGAAGGCGGTGTAGGCCGCGCCGACGCTCCCGGGGAGGTGGGCGTACGAGGAGGCAAACGGCGCCAGCTCGAGGGCCTCCGCGAGCCGTCGGGCCCGACGGTCGTGGACGGGCAGCTGTTTCGGGTTGTAGAGCTCGACGGCGTCGATCAGCTCCCGGTACTGGCGGACGTCCGGCTCCTCGAGGCTGACCGTCGCGAACGTCGGGTGTGGCGCGAGGACGGCCGCCCGCTGGCGTTCGAGCTCGTCCATCGTCGCCTCGAGGGTGAGAAAGTCCGGGACGGGATCGGAGAGGCCGATCGCGAGGACGTGTTTGCGGTTTCGCCACGACCCCGTGAACAGCTCCCGACCCGGGATCACGCGCAGCTCCGGGCTCGAGTAGGCCGCCGCACGCTCGCGGATCTCCGGCAGCCGCGTGAAGTGAGGGGCGTAGACGATCGCGTCGAGTCCGGCCGCACGGGCCCGCCGAAGGACCGTCTCGTCTAGGACCTTCACGTGGAGGTCGACCCGGAACTCTCCTGTCACGACCGTTCGTTTCGAGGGCCGGGAAATAGGGGTTCTGGTTCGCCCGTTCGGCGAAAAGAGCTTTGAGCCGGCCGGCCGATGGGTCGGACGAATGCCCTGGGAATGCGGGATCGACGGCTGTGGCGTCACCTTCGAGGACGTCGAATCGCTGATCCTCCACCAGGTCACCGACCACGAACGTCACGAGTGTAAGGTGTGTGGCACCATCGTCCCCGACGGCTATCCCGCGATCCGCCACGCGCTGACCGACCACAGCCGCGCGGAGTACGTCAGGGCCTACGGCGCGGATTCCGAGGACATCCGCCAGCGCGAGCGGCTGCTCGAGGAGATCGAAGAGCGGGCTGACCTCTCCCGGCTCGCGAGCGAACTGAAGGGGTGACGGCCCCGCGGGAAGTCACGGCGTCCATCCCGACGAGCCACGGCGTCCATCCCGACGAGCCACGGCGTCCATCCCGACGAGCCAGCCGAAGGGGTTGCTCCGCGGGGACTAACGGGATCAGCCCGCGGGGACTAACGGGATCAGCCCGCGGGGAGCAACGAGACGATCCGGACCACGACGACGATCATCGCGATCGCACCGAGCAGGACGAACAACGCACCCTCCAGAGTCGGCCTTCCCGGCTCGACCGGGGCCGAGTTCGGCTCCGGGCTGTGACCCTCGACCCGTTCGGGATCGCCGGGCTCGCTGTCGGCCGTCCCCGGCCGATCGTCGAGCGCGATCGGAATCCGGTCGGTCCCTCCGTCGTCGGGCGGATCGGATCGGTCGAACTCGATCCGCCGATCCGACGGCGGCTCCGTATCCGACGGCGGCTCCGTATCCGACGGCGGCTCCGCTGGCCGATCTCCTTCCGACGCCACCTCGTCCGTGTCCGGGGCCGACGCCGTATCGTCCACGTTCGGATCCGACGTCGCACCGTCCGCATCCGTAGTCGACGTCGCACCGTCTGCGTCCGGGTTCGACGCCGCATCGTTCGGACGGTCCTCTGACATGGCACCTCGTACGGGACGGAGGCGAAAAAAGCCCGCGGCTCACCCACGGGCGTCGTCGGCGATCGCGCCGCCGTAGATCACGCCCCGTTCGGCGTCGAGGGTGACGACGGTTCCGGCTTCGACAGCCGAGAGGTCCGCGTTGCTCACCATCGGGATCCCGACCTCGCGGGCGACCAGTGCGGGGTATCCGGTCATCCCGGGGCGGGCGTCGACGATCCCCGCGAGCGTCGTCGGGTCCCCCTCGAACTGTGCGTCGAACCCCGGACCGATGGCCAGGATCGCGCCCTCGGGAACCGCGGAGAGATCGCCGTCCGGCGCGTGTGCGATCGGCCCCGACGTCCGCCCCTCGACGACCGCCCGCCCGGTCTCGATCGCCTCCGCGGCGACGTGGACTTTCAACATGTTCGTCGTGTTCGTCCCCTCGAGGTGAGTCATCATCCCACAGAGGACGACGACGGTGTCCCCGCCCTCGGCGACGCCGGCGTCGAGGGCCGACCGCACCGCCCGTTCGATGACCGCGTCGGCGGTCTGTCCCGAGACGGCGGCGTAAAGCGGCGTGATCCCCCACGAGAGGGCGAGCTTTCGCCGGATCGGCTGGGAGGGCGTCGAGGCTACCACCGGCACCGGGGGGCGATACTTGGCGGTCTTCAGCGCCGTGTACCCCGACTCGGTCGCCGCGACGATCGCGTCCGCGCCGACGTCGCGGGCGAGATAGCGGGCCGCCCGGGCCAGCGCGTCCGTCCGGGCCTCGCCGGGGTCGGGAACCCGCGCCTCGAGCAACTCGGCGTACTCCGCCGACCGTTCGACCTGGCGGACGATCCGGTCCATCGTCTCGACGACGGCGACCGGATCCGTACCGACGGCGGTCTCCGCGGACAGCATGACGGCGTCGGTGCCGTCGAGGACGGCGTTGGCGACGTCCGAGGCCTCCGCACGCGTCGGCCGTTTCGCCTCGACCATCGAGTCGAGCATCTCCGTCGCGGTGATCACCGGCCGCCCGGCGTCCCGACACCGCCTGATGATCCGTTTCTGGATCATCGGGACGTCCTCCATCGCACACTCGACCCCGAGATCGCCGCGGGCGACCATGACGCCGTAGGCCGCCTCGACGATCCCTTCGAGGTTCTCGACGGCGTCGGCCCGCTCGATCTTCGCGACGACGGGGATCTCCGCGCCGAGATCCTCCAGGGCCTCGCTTACCTCGTAGACGTCCTCGGCGTCCCGGACGAAACTCGCGGCCACGAAGTCGACTCCGCAGTCGACGGCCATCTCGAGGTCCCGCCGGTCGCTCTCGGTGACCGCATCGAGCCCGAGGTCGACCCCCGGCACGTTCACCCCCTGACGGCTCCCGAGCTCGCCCCCGGCGTCGACGCGGGCGAGCACCGCGTCGCCGTCCCGGCCGGTGACCGTCGTCTCGATCGTCCCGTCCGAGAGCAGGACGCGGTCGCCGGCTTCGACCGCGTCGATCGACAGCGAGAGGCCGACCGTCCCGTCGCCGATCGTCTCGCCCTCGACGAACCGCACCGTCGAACCACCTCCGAGGTGGATCGTCTCGCCTTCCGGCAGCGGCGCGGTCCGGATCTCCGGACCCTGGGTGTCGAGCATCACCGCGACGGGGTCGGGGCGGCGCTCGTCGACCGCCCGGACGCGCTCGGCGAGTTCGGCCCGCCCCTCGAGGCTCCCGTGACTGGCGTTCAGCCGAGCGACCGACATCCCGGCGTCGGCGAGGGCGACGATCGTCTCCCGGTCGTCCGAGGCGGGCCCGAGCGTACAGACGATCTTGGCGTTTCGCATGGAGGGGAGTCACGCCGCCGGCGCAAAAAGCTATCTCGGGTGGCCTCTCCGGGGGCGGTGGCCGTCGACGGTTCGTCCGTCCTCTCGTCACTGGTGGCTCGTCCGTTCCGGCCCCGGCGACGACTCGTCCGTTCGGATTCGGCGCCGCGGTCCTCGGCCGCTACGCCGAACAGTTGTTCGGCCCCAGCTCGAGTTCGACCCGGTCGTCGGCTTCGCGGACGCCGCGGTTGATCTCGATGATCCAGCCGTAGTTGGCCGGTTTGGCGCCAGCGTCGGCGAGCCGGTCGACGAACGCGTCCTCGTCGAGTTCGAGCGCCGGGAGCTCCCGGGCCACGCCGATCGTCGTCGCGATCGGCTCGCCGGGCGCGCCGGTGTCGAAGCGCCCGTCGGTCGAGACGCCGACGTGACCCGGCAGGACGACGAGCTCCGCGGGCAACGAGAGGAGCCGCTCGTGCAGCGAGGCGTAGAGCAGCCTCGCCCCGCGATCGCCCTCGGCGAACTCGAGTTCGGTTCGACCCGGCGCCGCCGCGTGGAGGGTGTCGGCCGTCAGGACCGCCCGGTCGTCGAAGACGAACGCGAGCATGTCGCTCGTGTGTCCGGGGGTGTGGATCGCCCGGAGCTCCCGGTCGCCGACCGGGAGGACGTCGCCGTCGGCGAGGGGCTCGTAGGGGACCGTGACGTCCCGGTCGGCCGCCCCCTCGCCGAGGTAGTAGGGGACCCCGAGGCGGTCGGCGAGCTCCCGCCCGCCGGAGACGTGGTCGGCGTGGACGTGGGTGTCGAGGACGCCCTCGATCCGCAGGCCCCGCTCGCCGGCGGCCAGCAGGAACTGCTCGACGTCGGCCGTGGCGTCGACGACGACGGCCGCGCCGGCGTCGGGATCGCCGAGCAGGTAGCCCAGACAGCCCTTCGCCCGGCGCTGGACCTGGACGACGATCGGCCCGTCGTCCCCACCGACGTCGACCGGCACCCGGTGGTACACCCGGCTCCAGGCGCGCATCCCGCCCTCGACGGCCGCGACGTCGAACTCGTCGGTCACACGGACCAGCTCCGCACCGAGGGTGCCCGAGCTGATCCCCTTCCCGCAGATGGTGATCAGCCTGTGGACGTCCCCGACCAGCCCGCGTAGCTCCGTCAGCCGGCCGTCGAGTGTCTCGGTCGGCCCGAACGGGAAGTGGATCGCCCCGGGGGCGTGCCAGGCGTCGTAGCTGCCAGCCGGCCGGGTGTCGACCAGGGCGAACTCCGCGTCCGCGTCGTACAGCGCCGCGAGCTCCCGTGCGGTGAGCGTCTCGAGCATAC
>LKMJ01002059.1_pt1 | contig 18308 bp, 22 predicted proteins | sample 643391 | NCBI WGS metagenome assembly LKMJ01 (sample SAMN04112250, study PRJNA286221) | soda lake metagenome | biome: soda lake; feature: Kulunda Steppe; material: water; isolation source: sample PL-Br10 brine of Picturesque Lake | place: Russia: Kulunda steppe | collected 2010-07 | reverse complement strand
GAGCACAGATTTTCACTCGTCTTACAACTGCAGCATATGCTGTGATTGTGATGGACCACCATCGGCCAAGAGACATGAAAGTGCAAGAAACCCAAGGACATGGATTCTCAAAGAGTCCCACACACAAAGCACAGAGAGCAGGCTTTACCCAGTCTGACATAACCTGGCTGCTTGTCAGCTGCCACACACCTCCCCAATGAGCCGTGCTCCTTGCTCGCTGCATGTTCTGGCTTGTGCTGCACCCAGGAAGCACAAAGACCTACATCATGAAGTACTCCTTCTTGTCCTTCTTATCGCTCATTCTCGGCAGGAGGGCGGAGGCGCTTTGCAAGGGCTTTGTGCAGCCAGAAGTTAAGGGCAAGGGGCATGAGGGGGCGGGGGCGACCTCGTGCTGCACCAGCTTCAGAAGGGCGCATGTTTGCTTGAAGACATGGGAGGCAAGTGACTCAGGTGGGCTGCCGTTGGGATTGAGCGTGAGCCGCCGAGACAGCCGAGTGGCTGGGGGTACCCACAGGAATGTTTGCATGAATCCCTGCATGCAAGGAAGTCCAATTGGAAAGGTTGCACAAAAAGAACTCCCTTCAAGCGTCTCCAGGTTTGTCTCTTGATTATTCACCAAAAACCTCTAGCTTTCAGAGACTTCCTTTCTCCTGACATGAGCGCCTTACCATTTCTGGTACAGGTTGCAGGCCTTTCAGGTCTCAGCCAAGCTGCCCTCGTTTGGCAGGTACAGCTATGTAACCCAACCCAACCGTGTGAGTTGTGCACATACGGCGTTGATCAGAAATGGCACCGTAAATTACGGTCAGGGTTGTGAAAGTACGGTAGACGGTTTGCTGTACGATTAGGACGGCACTGTCCTTCAATTTTCCTGTCTTTTTGAACTCTTGGACCATCTAGACGGTGCAAAACGGTTTGGTGTACGGATTGGTCCTGGGATTTGAGGCCTGTACCAAAAGCAGCCTGTGCACCCGGGTGTGCAATCGGGTTGGGGCCCCTTTTTGCACCCCCCCTGCTGCACTATGCACAGCACAAGCACCAGTGGCCTCTACGTGAAGCCATGCCAAGCTATAGGAGCCAAGGGATGCCCCTGGATGGCAGGAGTGGCCTCACTTGCATGCGCATAAGCATACACGCCGTGCTCCAGGGAGCCCTCACCCTTGCTTCACCCCGATGTTGTCTCCAGGTTCTTGCTTGTGCGTGTGTGGGTAGGCCTATGCCGAGGCCTGATGTGGGGGAAGCCCTCAGGTTTAGCCAATGGTGGAGGGCCTGTCAGATGACCTACAGGCTACTTGGGGAGGGCAAGCTCGACCCCGCCAAGGCCTGCCGTGCTCATTTTCCACTATTTTGCATCAGGACTTCCTTTTTATAATACATACTTGAAGTCATTGAAATTGAACCTGCAAGCACTTGCAAGCACGCTGGCAGGGCCAAGCTGGCAGACGGTGCCTCCATACTGATCGATTTGCCACTGTCTCTCCCTCCTGACCGTGTTTTTACGATTTTTATCAAACCATACTGTTTAGACGGTCAGAATTTTAAAAGGTGGCGTGGATTTACTACCCTAATTACTAACGCTTATGTCACATTATCGTTTATCACAGTAAAATTCATACAGATGGTGGGAGATCGTGAGTAAAGGTGCTGTGTCAGGAACTCAGTGGCTAGCTCAAGCTCACCACAAAGAACAATTTTCATGCGACATGTTTTCCGGCAATCAGGCCAAGAGGGCTGGTGTGGCCCTTGGTCAGTCAAGCCTGGGCTGGCCTGGCCAGCTGCTCGCAGGAGCTCCACCCACAGGCCTGTTACTTGGTGGGTAGAGGAGGAGGGGTTGCAGGAGGGTCAAAACAGCTAAATAAAGGCAGAGTTTGAAAGGAAGGAGACGCAGCAGGATGGCAAGACAGCTGTGGAGTACAGCTGCCTGCACTGCCAGAGGACGCTCACTGGGCTTAATGCAACGCAGCTCAAGAACCACCTGCTCAACCCTGGCGCGTGCAAGCTCTTGAACAGCACCTCTGCGCAAGGGGTGGCAAAGCAGGTGGCTGAGTTGATGGCAGCGCCAGGAGTTTGCAGCATGGCTGGAGAGTCTGGGATGCTGCAGAGCCAGATGCAGAGGGGGTCACAGCAGTGCACAAAGGTAAAGAGTAGATGGAAGTGGATGAGGAGGGGGATGAGCAGCAGGGGGATGAGCAGCGGGGGGGAGACAAGGAGGGGGAAGGGGATGAGGAGAGAGAGGGGTGAGGAGTGGGAATGGAAAAATATAATTTATGAGGAGACCTTTGGAAACAGTTGGATGGAGTAAGAAGACAAAAAATTTTGCCTCAGAATGTTGCTGAACTGTGCTCTTGAAGTGCCTGTCTGTTACATTTGACGGTTTCACACCGTAAATATTTAAAAAGCCGACCGTCAGACGTCAGAAATTATAATCACCGTAAATTACGCCTGCGACTCAATTTCTGACAGTCAAAACTGTTAGGCTTAGGCGTCTGCGCCAGAGAAATTGAGGAAACACCATGGCTGGCATTATACCCTACCACGCCTTCAATCTTACAATCAAGGAATGTTTGGTATTATGCACCTTTGTTGTTAGCTATCTGAGAGAACAATTTCTTTCTCCTTGGCTAATGTCACGGAGGGTCATATCCTCCCTGGATATCACCTCTATCAGGGAAGGCATGCTTTGCAACCTGGCAACCAGGCAACTAAGGAAGGCAAGACAATGCACGCCAGTTGCTGCCATGGCTTCATGGCTTACCTTGCCCTTCACCTCTATTCCCCCAGTGGGCTCCCAGTGCTCATGCAACAGCAGTGCCTGCGTGGTCTTGGACACATGGATGCGGCCAGGCTGACCTACATGAGGAGGCACGTGCACATATTTGTAGGGCAAGAACCATGGGTGTGGCCAGGCACACCTGTACAAGGAGGCGAGTGCCCATGTTTGTAGGGCAGGAGCCATTGCTGTGCCCTGACGACAAGCAGCGTGGCGGCAGTGCCTGGATGGCCCTGGTCTAGTGCACATGGAATGAAGTTTGCTTCAAGCAACATGCCCGGTTGGGAGCTTGTCACAACAAATACAAGGACAGTATTTGTTGGGGGCAGAACAAGCTGTTCCAGAAAAAAGACAAGTCCCCGGTTCTGTGCCTGATGGAATTCATCTGATCATGGTTGGGCCTCAGCTATGGCTTCCTGCCATATTTACATTTAATTCTCTTAAACCTCCTAAACCTTGCGTGTACGATCTTGCTGGAAACAACTGCAAGCTTACAATACCTCTCATGGCAAGCTTGCTGAATTTTCCTTGCAACCGCCTTTTTTACCTGTAAAAGCACCTAGCGTCAGTTTGGTCCTGCTTATCATGGTGTAATGGTTTGGATGTGTTGAACACGGGTTTTTTGGGGAGCATGTAATCCCTGAGCTACGTCCTGCGCTGCTGCCTCTCCCATTGAGTAGATCAACCCACCAGTGCTTTCCATCCTGCTGGCTGTGTTCATGGTATCGCCAAAGAGGCTGTACTTGGGAAGCTTGGAACCGATGAGGCCAGAGACCACATCTCCTGCAGGTGCCACAAGAAAGTAGCGCGTACAAGACAGCATTTATCAGGGTTGTGCGTAGAAGGGCTGACCAGTGGAATTTGCTTTAACAGAGCCAGCAGAGAGGAGCTTGTAAGAGATTGGGAACCTCCATGGAGACCATAAACCACCATGTCTGTTTAAATATATTTTACATGAAGACCATGAACCACCATGAAGACCATGATCCACCATGAAGACCATGGACCACCATGAAGACCATGACCACAATGTCTGCTTGAACAAATATCACAGAAGCAGGAAGAGAAGGGGTGAGGGGCTGCGTTTCAATCACAATGCATGCGTTTGCAACAAAGTGCATCATGCCCAACACACCTGTGTGCAGCCCGATTCGGACACGCACGGGCTCTTTTGTGTCGGGTCGAGTAACCTGTGTTGTGAGGATAGCAACAGCCAAGGGTGAAACTGCATCAGCAGATAAGTTTGCCATAGCCACAGGTGCCATCATGAAGCGGGCGATCCCTCAGGGTTGGCACGTACCGTACATCCTGTTAGAGGCATGCTATCACCTGCCCCACACCCTAAACACACAAACGTAGCGAGCGCAAAGAGGACCGCAGGTTGCGAAACCTTGACCTGACGGCAATGAGGCTTTGCTGGATGCCTGAGCTGGATTGCCTCACAAACCTTGCACAACCGCTCACTCTGGACGACACACCTGTCCGGCGTTGTCCAGCAGCGCCTTGGCAAACTCCATAACACGCTCTGCCGACTCCGCTGGGTCCTGGTCCTCTTCAACCACAAGCCCAAGCCCATTGGCGTTGTGCTTGGGTGACATGATGCCTCCAGACACGATGTAACAGTCCCCAGCTGTTTCCACCTGATTAGGATTACAAGTAAAAGGCCTTCAGTCAAGAAGTGCAAATGCTAGCCTAAACGGCATGATGTCTCTGGATACAATGTTACAGTCCCCAGCTGTTCCCAACATTGGAGCATTGTCCGAAAAATGCCATGCTAACATGCGCGTCTGCCGTGCTTGCTTGTGACCAGTCTTGGAAGGCCATATCTTCTTAGAGGCAAAGAAGTAAATTGGGGCAGTCCCAAGCTCTGCAGGCAGACGTTTGTCATGCTAGAGAGAACTGACCAAAATAACTTGACTTGCTTTAGGTTTTTGGCCATGTGTAGCTATCTGAGGGTTGTCCCTACCACTGGACCCCCCCTTGCTGAGGTAAATCAGGGTCACTTGTGTTTCCAGCCATCTAAGATGCCTCATTGCCCCAACCACACATGGAATGTCTTGATGTCATAAGTCGGTAGAATTTGTAAACTAACGAGAATAAGGGGCGCTGTGTGCGTGTGTGTGTGTGTGTGTGTGTGTGTGTGTGTGCGCGTGTGTGTGTGTGTCATTGCCGTTTTGCACCGTTTTCCACTGCCATTTTCACCATTTTGGCAGGAAATGGTACTTTCCCAAACTTGCTTAATTCCATCTGCTCTCCTGAACTCAAGCTGTTCTTCTATGATGGATTAACACTGCAAAATCAGGATTGGGGGAGGAGGTCAAAGAGGAACGCTCCGTGGGTGATCTGTGTTGCGATGGGGAGTGGGTGCCGACACAGGAGATGCAATCCCTTTGCAGCCACTGGAAGGATTCACGTTGGACCACTTGTAACAGGAAATGAGGCAAAGCAGTGGTCTGAGCGTCAAGAAAATGCCAAAATGAAAATCTGACGCAGGGATTTTTGAAGCTCCCACAGAAAAGGCTGGACTTCTTGAGCTCCTATATGTTTTGTGGGGAACAATTGGATTTTGGGGTGTAGCAAGGTCCGCTTTGGCTCAGTGTGCAGAAGACGGTGTCCGTTTCAGAAATCTGACGACCGGTTTTCTGGCTCCTGCCGTCACTTTCTACAATTCTTATGCCCTAAATAATCATCCATCCAATGGTGTGCTCAGGTTGGCAAATAGTGCAGGGGCTGCAAAGTTATGCCCAACCCCGCTCAGTGACCCAGTTAGGGGGGGTCAAGTGGTGGGGACGACCTGAGGCAAAAACAAACTTTAAAAAGCCATGGGTGCATGTATGCTGTGGGCATGCTTATGCATGTGTGCAAGGGATGCCTCCTAGTGCAAATAGGTGCAGGCATGTATCTACAGGAATGCCCGCATATACTCGCTTCTAGGGCAACATTCCTAGCTTCTGATCGGGGCTTGCAGACGCAGGCGACCTAAGGCGTCAGATCAGGCTTGCTGAAAGGGTACGTAGGGTGCATGCACTTCCACGTAAGGGACAACGGATAAATGAACAGACAGGAAATTTACATCAGGGCTTGCCAACACATAGGCGAAGAGGTTGAGGTTGAACAAGCATATACTACAGGGTTAATGAAAGCATTATATGCAGCATCTAGCCAGTAAAAAAAAAGAATACCATGACGGGTACATGTGCTGCTCAAGGCATACACAGCAGAAGAGCAAAGGAGATACTGTATGCGCACCATTTGTAAGGATGGGTAAATAGGGTTTGGCAGACCCCTCTACAGAGCCTCAGGAATTTTGCTCAGACCCTATACATTCATCTTTAATTATTTGCCATTAAGACTCTTTTGGACACTGATGGCTTGCTTATTGCAAATAAGTCAACCGATGCAAAAGGCTGTTTTGAGGTACATTTAAGAGCACATTCTGTATACCACCAAGTTGCTAGGGGTCGGCTTAAAGCGCTTCATGGAAAAATATATAGCGCTATATTGCGCTATATTTCAGGCGCTATATACGCCGGATCTCCCCCCGCCAGCCCGAATTCCGTCAACAAATTTGAATGTCGGATGGAACATGATGCATGCACCCCTCTTGCAAAGTAAAATACAAAAATAACCATATGGTCGCCTTTTATGGCGTTGTAGGCTCCAATATAGCGCTATATTTGGTGCACCTGTGCTACCAGTAAGGGCCAGGTGCCTCAAGTACACCATCCTCTATGTACCCCTGCACCCCCATTTTGGCAGCTATCTACTCGGATGGGTTACCCACACTCATTACTGGCATAATAACATGTGCCACAGCTTGTTTGGGTCCTGTGCTTGTGCCCATAGCACAGCCGCACCGGCGTGTGAAGGCATGCGGAAGTATTACATGTGCGCATGCGTGCATGTATCCTCGTGTGCAGGCATGCCAGTGTAGTTTGTGTGTTGTGTTTGCTATTTTGCATTGATGATAAGTAAGTGTTGCAATCATACCATCGCAGCAAAGGGGCGCGTGCAGGTGAGTTTGTGCAGCGTGAAAGTCAAGGCCGGTATCGATGCGAGCTTGCAAGACAGAGGCTTTTGTGACACTTTGCACCCTCCCAACAACACCAGCCCTGCTTGATGCTGTATCAGTGCTTGGGACCCTTGATATGCAATGACATTGCATACTGCTTGCTCCTTTTGAGTTGCCAGCGCTGCAGCAACGCTGCGTGGCTGGCACGTGATGGGTGTGCGCATCCATGCAAGTGCTCACAGTGCATGCGCGAGTCACAGCATGCGCTCACCCCCCAGCCTGCACTCCTCCCATCTTCTCCCCCCTGGCCAAGGGAGGGCGGGGCAGAGGGAGGAAGGGCAAGGTCGGGATGCGCCAGCGAGGATGCGCCACTCATAATGCCATGCCCAAGCTGCACTTTGCTGCTCCTGGCGTTGTTTGCACCCATTTCTTAGCCTTGAGCTCCAGTTACTGTATCTTGTCAAGGCTTTGTGCGCTGCTTGCCCAGCTTGTTCACTACAGCAGCAGACATGTTTAAGTTGGCACACATAGGAACCGTCTGGGGCAACCAACCAGACGAAGGTTTTCCCCCGTATACGACATTATTTTAATCTGATTCAAAGAATCGATCCAGGCCAACCAGTTACTTGAGGGGCGCCTGAAACGAGCGAATTAGCAGGGCACCATTTTGGCATGTTACATTTTCAAAAATCTATAGCGCTATATAGCGCGATAGGCCAACGCCGACCCCTACAAGTTGCTCAAGTAGTGTGATAGTGTAATAGTGGTTTAGATGTTAGTTTTACTTTTCGCACGTGCGAAACCAATGAATGATCAGAGCCTGCAGCAGGTCAGATGTGGTCTCTCTTAGGAGCATACACTGGTGCTTAAAGTGTAGAGGTAGGCTGACAACTGAGGCAGGCCTGGGATTGATGTGCAACACTTGATACCTAGTGTGCACAGGGTGATAGGCATGAGGTTGATACCTAGTGTGCACAGGGTGATAGGCAGGGTGTTTGATACCTGGTGTGCACAGGGTGATAGGCAGGGTGTTTGAAACCTAAGTGTGCACAGGGTGATAGGCAGGGTGTTTGATACCTGGTGTGCACAGGGTGATAGGCAGGGTGTTTGATACCTAGTGTGCACAGGGTGATAGGCATGAGGTCAAAGGCCACGAGTTTTTTTTGTCAAGAGTAGCTTCACTCGCGCAAGGGTGGGTAGGAGAGCCTGACCCACATGATGCATATTCCACGCACAGCCTGTCTGCTTAGTCCAGGACTCAAGACCCCCAGGGTGCGTCGTTCTAAAATGTGCACTTATTGTTTGCATCCCAATTGTGACCCCCTTTCCCACACTAAAAACTAGCACACTCATCCCCAAGAAAGTCACAAGCCTGTACACCCACATGCATATTATGATTTTTATCAATATTAAGCATGTGGACACTAGTGTACATTGAGCCTCCCCCTGAACAAAGCCCCCCACACGCCCACACACCTTGTGCACCCTGTGCTCATCCACAAGCCTGTCGAACAGGGAGAACAGGGTATTCAGGAGCTCCATCACCTGCTCAGGCGCTACGTTCTGCGCAGGTACAACAGGCTCTACGTTCTGCGCAGGTACAACAGGCTCTACGTTCTGCGCAGGTACAACAGGCTCTACGTTCTGCGCAGGTGCAACAGGCTCTACGTTCTGTTAAGGTACAACAGGCTCTACGTTCTGCGCAGGTGCAACTGGCTCTACATTCTGCGCAGGTGCAACAGGCTCTACGTTCTGCGCAGGTGCAACAGGCTCTACGTTCTGCGCAGGTGCAACAGGCTCCACGTTCTGCGCAGGTGCAACAGGCTCTATGTTCTGCTCAGGCTCTACATTCTGCGCAAGTACAACAGAACAACAAAGCATGAAGAGCAGGGAGTAGCTGCATCACAAGCTCAGGTTCCAGATTATGCATTCGAAAGGTTGCAAGCTACAGCAAACAAAGCGGATGCAACTGTCAATTTGCTGTGACAAAGATGGGTTATATCATCGGCTTAAGCGTCCTCACCAAGGCAACCCCCTTACTGGTTAAATGCCTTTCTTAGGTTCAATGAAACAAGCATAAGCCAACGAAACATCTTCTGAAATTGAACAATGAAACCTTCTTGATCAAAAGTGCTGGGTTAATTGCTCCATTCACCCCATTTGCTCGTCTTCTGTTTTGGAATCAGTAGCTGCTTGCCCTCATGTACCTTAGAGAACTCGGTGAATCCAACTATGTCCATAAATAGCAGGGTCACTCCTTTGTGCTTTCGGGCAAGCTTGCCAATGTTGCGTGGCACTGCCTCAGGGCTCTCCAAGGCCAGAAACTGCGTCCAGAGAACAAGCACACAAGAGGCAACAGCCTTTTGTAGTAACAGTGACAGTCTTGTAGTGAAAGATGACCTGCTTGTATGATATCCCTACTTAGTCTTGTTCAGCTTTGAGCAGTGGGCAGCATAGAACCAAGCTTGCTTGAGCACAGCACTCTCAAATATTGATAGCTCTGCTCAGGTCTGGCATACAATATATCCATACAGCTTAATACAACTAACAGCTCAAGCAGCTCATCGCTCGTACAGCTTTATAGCTCTGCTCAGGCCTGGCATGCTAATAAGCCTTCCAGTCTAAGCGCAGTGATGTACTGTATGCAGCAATGGTCTGACTACAAGTGCAAAACACTGAGGGCATAGATTGCAACCATCCATCAAACTCTCCCGGTGTACCTGGACGACATGAGAAGGCAGTGTGCTTGAAATCAATTCCAGCTGCGACTCGGCCAGCGTGGACAGGGCAGATGTAACTTGTCTGCAAAGAGCAAGGTGCGCATAGTGTCTCTTGCGCACTTCGTTTCTTTTATGCAAGCTGTGGACTCAGCCGGTGAGGACAGGATGGGCTTGCCATTGGGCATTATGGAAACGCAACCAGCCTCTGAGCATGATGGAAGCACAATCAACACAGATTTCACTAGTGTTTTTGTGGCACCCTTAGCAGCATCACAACCATGTTCCACATTTTGTTTGTTCACTTGACAAGTCTTCGTCAGCGCATCGTCAGAGTTGGTGATGCAGTGCTGAAGAGCATGTGTGCTCTAAGTGCACATACACCAAATGAATGCCATACATAAAGAGGGCCAAGCCATTCACCCACAGGTGGTCGGTGGTGCTGAAGACCACTACGAGCAACGGGCTCCTGCACACATAAAAGTCCATATCACAAAAGCACACAGCAGCTCTGGGCTTACAAGTTCACGATTACAAAGCACTATGCCTGTTGAGGTGCCATGTGATGCTAGAGAATGTTTTGTGAAGCTGCACTGCCTGAGCCTGGCTCATGCTCATGAAGCTGTACTGCCGGGCTCCTGCACAGGACATGGCTACAAAATGCTAGACCCAAGAGGCAAACAAATCCCCGACAGAAGGTGGCTCAATTGAGGGAGTGGCACATCTTAATGTACTAAATGTAGACTTGCCTGTTGCCTTCAGCAGGCTGCAGCATTGACACGGCCACATCAAAGCTGTGCTTGACAGCCTCCTTGATTGGCAATGGGACCTGGGAGAGAGACCTGGGGATGATGAATTGCTGCGATCCGGCGACCAAATCTGACGGTGGACGCCAGCCGTGATTGGCGACGGGCAGAGGTCCATTTATATAGCCTGAACAGCATTCCCACATCCAAGCACAGACACCATTTGAGCTTGTTTAGCAGCCCATAACTGTGCAGCAACACCATCAAGGCTTATGTTGAAGGAGGGGGGGTATCTATTGAGACAAGCAGCTTTGCACAAGGCCACCAGCCTCCCCCAAAGTTACGCATGAAGTGGACAAGACAAGTCCATGAATCAGCCAATTTCATGGGTCAGCACTCTCGGTTGTACAGCCCTCTGTTGCCCTACTATCAGGATGGCCAAGCTGGCTAACTATTTGTCAATTTAGCATTTGGCTCCAGAAGTTAGCAGTGCAAGCTGGCAAAAGGAAAACCACTGCGCACCATGACATGAACCTGGGACTGATTGAGAAGAGTCTGGAACCGAAAGAGAAGACTGAGGCCCTCCCAGCTCAGCGTCGTTTAACTGCAATTGACTGCCAGTCTAAGCCCAGTGATAGCGCTGACTCACAAATTCATTCCCTGACTATAAAGCGGACAGACATGCATAATTTTCATGCACTTGGCCTCAATCAAGGCACCAAGATAACTGCAGAAAATGCCAAAGTGGGCTGTGATTGTCCAATCAAAAGGGTATATTGTGCACCTCCGCTCAGCTCTTCTCATAAGCTCAAGCCTGTATGCACATGGTGATTGATATGCTGCGACGCAACAAATTAGAGTGATTGACTTTCATGTTGCAACAGTGAGAAGTGCAGTTACATTGTGTACAAGACCCTTGAAACTTTCCAATGACAGATACAACTGTGCCAACAGAATCATTGTTCAGGCTGGAAGGTCCGAGGGACGCTTGAGATGTGCGAGGTTGAGATTAGCACTTGCGCACCTGTGAGATTGTCTTTAGCAGTGATATGATGCGGCGCTCCTCACCACTACTGCCCCTCATGAGCCGATTTAAAGCTTTCTCTGACCTGCATAATTAAATAGAAAGGATGCAGATGATAATTGTGATCGGCCTCCACTGCTAACGCTCGTTGACTATCAATTTTGCTGTCTGACCCACAAAGGCGCCCCAACCACATTTTTGCTCTTCCACCGCAGTGCATCACATGGAACAAGTAGGCTAGTTGACCAAGCAGTGTCCTTTGTTAAAAAAGTTTTACTTTACTGCATCGCAAGCCTTGGATACTGTTTGCATTACTTGGAATAATACTGGTCCAAACAGGTCATGAGAGTGGGGAAGGACTGCCTCCCCGTCCTATGCATGCACCCCAGCCTGTAAAAAGCATGGTGAAGATTCATTTTCCTAATTTGATTGATAGACCACAGACACTGTGACTGAAAGCAGTCGCCCCTGCAAAAGCCGTAAGCAGGCCCATAACCTCAAGGCAGCAGGAGGTGAATGTGAAATGCTGCACATTTACTCTTCCAAAGGGGAAGAGTGAAATATTTTGAGAAAGGCATGAGCGTTTTCTACCTGTCTTTACTCATAAGCACACTCATTGGCGTGCTATCACCTTCCCCTCCCCCCCTTATTCTCACCCCTTGCACAGCCGCCCTTAAAGCTGTGCAGGTGCTGATTTTTGTTCAAGGAGCTGAAGCTTGTCCTGGTAATACTGCAGCCAATGTGCAGTGCTATTCCCAAACACTTCATTGATTTTATGTTTCAGGAGGGCTCTGCATCTTGTCAGTACATGGTATTAAATTGCAAAAAAGTGGCCCTGATTTGTACGCTTGAATGCTTGTAGGCTTGGAGAAGTCCAGACTTGTATGCTTGTGTGCTTGGGAGAAGACCCAACTTGCATGCTTGGAGGCAGCGGCTACTAAGATAAATCATTGGGCTTGCGTAAGACTTGCCCTTGGCTCAAAATTCTATGCAAACTTAGGACAGATAGGACAATCCCATAACAATGGGCATGCACCAGGGGCAGCAGTATGAGCAAATTTGTCAGAAAGAAAGCCCATACATTCAGATTTGGCCAAACTCTGAACATGAAGAGCACGTCCCGAGATAAAGGACATGCCAAAGCTGCAAAACAGTTCTCCAAATACGTACATGAGTAAAGATTTCCGGCCTTTCTGGAGGTGGCCAACCGTCTTGCATCTCCTGGGCGCCTGCCTGGTACGGGGACGTTGACTTGTGACACCAGGCACCTGTCCCCCTTGCCCGTCAACCCATTCCTTCTTGGCAAGCTCATCTCGGCTTTGGTGCATGGTGTGCACAAGCCTGGGAGTGGCCAAGGCACACGGAATCTCACCTAAGAAACCATCAGCGCTTGTGTGTGCGAGCTTGGAGCGATCAAAGCACATGGGATCTCATCTACAAAGCAATCAGCACAGTTGTGGGTGCGAGCCTGGGAGTGATCATAACACGTTGAGTTTAGTCTAAGATGCAATGAGCGCAAACTTGTGCAAGCCTGAAAGAGACTGAGGCACATCATGCCTATTCAAGATGCAACAAGCACAAATGTGTGTGCAGAGATGGGCCAAGCAGGTGAGAAACAAGCTGTCCCGTGCCCTTTTGATTCCATTTATCATGTACATAAGCTTCCTGTACTCGCATCTACCCACAAGTGACGTGCACATGCAAGGAGAGCCATTACTCACATCTAATCAGGGCATGCAGGGCAGGTCCATGTATGCAATTGCAAAGTCACGCCCCTGGATGCTCTTCTGCCACAGTGCTGGCAACAAAAAGCACCAGTGCATGCAGAACCATGGGGAACCTGAACCTGCATCCCACCATGCACGCTAAACCAGCCATACCTAATCATGAATCCACACGATTACTTTCAGCATGCAATTGCACCCTGTTCCATGAGACAAGCAAGTAACACTGAGGTAAATTGTGGATTATGTCCAAGAAAAGCACAGCTCACCTGCTCGTTCTTGTATCCCAAGACATTCTGCTCTGGTGAGAGGGTTCTGGGCTTAGCCTACTCTGCCCTTGTCTGCTTGGAGAAGCTGATCTTTTTCCTGCATGACAGGGTAAAGCAGTTTGGGAAATAGAATGACTGATTCACTTTGACCTTATGTTTCTTGGTCAATTCAAGACAGGAAAGTTTCAAGCCAGCCAGACCGTGGGGATGATGCACTAACGGCATGTTTACCTTAAGCACGGCACTTCTACTGCCTGCAGAGTTGCTGAGGTATGTCAACTTGGCATACTCAGAATTTGTCAGATAGATGAACAGCTCTTCCAATTTCAAGCGATTTGACCTGCCATTCCTTTTTTCCAACACAATTTTTATTTGTGTCATGCTCATTCCGCTGAGCAACTCAAGATGCCCCTCATGATCGGCGCAAGGCCTTTTACATGGCAGCTTGCTGGGAAGGAACGGCTGTGCTAAACGTATGTGTACCTCTGGAACGTTATGATCACTTTCCACAAGTCAGGCGGCCCACATCTTTTTTCCTGCTTGTTGGACTGGCGCCTGTAAGACAATGCTGCAACGCCTTTGCCATGGCGTCTCCTCTTCTTGGCTGGCATGCACTATCCATACCTACCTCGTCAAGTTTCTTGTTTTTTTGCCCACTAAAGATGACATCATTGCATGCCACCGATCCCTGAGCGCCTTCGGGATTGGCACTTGATCGGAGCAGACCAAGCGAAAGGCTGCTCAGAAAATCCCTATCCTTCCTGTAAACGTGCAGGCACAGGCCTTGCTTCCAGGCAGAGGTACTCCCGTGCCTTACCTTTTCCATTGCCTTCCAAGGTACCAGGCTTAGCGGGGGGAGAGGAGTCCGTCACACGGCCTGAGCACGCCCTATCCCCTGAGTCACCAACCACATTTGTCTGTGTGACCAATGCATTGCCTGAGGGTGGGCCATCTGCTGCACTCTGCTTGACCATGCTTGCCAATGCATTGCCTGAGGGTGGGCCACTTCTTGCTGCACCTTTGCCTGAGGGTGGGCCACTTCCTGCTGCACCCTGCTTGGCCATGCCCTCAGCTGAGCTGGAGAGGTCTGCGCGGCCATAATAAGCAACAGGAACAGATGCATGTTGACACTTGTTCGGCCACCAAAAGCGATTGCCTGCTTTGGAAAAATACGCAAGCAAGCCGAGCTCAAATGATGAATCATCATTGATGGTAAGTTGGGATGCCAACATTGCCTCAACTAGCCCAGGGGGAAATGTTGGTACAATACCTGAATAGCAGGTCTGGCGGTGTGCACGTGCAGCGAACCCAATGGCAAAACTGCCTGTGCCAGGGCATCAGCCCGAGTTGACAAGGCGCACTCACCAGGAGTAAGACTGGGAAACTCATCATCAGCTGGCAGCTCCATGTATATTGTCCCTTTCCAGTACCTGCACAAAACACAAAGTATACCTTGCGCATGAATCGTTGCGTGACCCCAGGAATGTGTTTAACACTCCAATTGACTCAGTCTCCTTGTTTCTAGGGTTTGAAAGCATACATGCGCGTTTGCAGCGAGTAGGAATACTCTTACCAACAACAGAGCATTGATTAGCCCTTGCTTTTCAGGCATTCCATGTTGTTCAGGACACAGAAATTGTCGGCTGGCCTTTCAATGTACTACCTCCATGGCAAAAAACCATCGGCCTTCCTGCCTTTGGTCCAGCGCTGAGCTCGGCAGGTTTGAGCAGCAGCAATTGGCCAACAGAGTTGCTAGCTTTTGCCGCCACGCACTCGCCAGTGCAACATGCTCCTAGCGCATCAGTCCTGGGCAGCAGCTGTTGGCTAGCAACAACAGCGCTACTTACTATCACAGTTGCGCAGTCGCCAACGCGACATGATCCAAGTCTTCAAATTTGCCATTTCATTTAAGACTTAAGAAATTACTTTTCGTCTAGCGATGACAAGCCAAAAACTTATCAGCCTAACGATACCAAGCTGGTGGTAAACCCCTCCCTCAATTGACTTGCACACTTACTTTTGCCGCCGAGCGGTCGTCAGCGCCACATGCTCCAAGTTTGCGCCAAGCAGAGCTGTCAAGATAGAGGCCTGTGTGCCGGGCCTGGGCAAGCCGCCAGGAGGTGGAGCCAAGGTTGGCCCACTGCTGATCGCTTTAACTGCCTCCTGTAGAACAAATGCTGCTGTGGGCTCCACACCGCCCTGAAAAAATAGCACGCCCCTGGCATCACTGCGATGCGCGGAGCGATACAGGAACACCTTCTGCTTGTGTGTGTTTTTGTGTGCCTTGAGCCAATGGCGTGGCCTCAAAAGCTCAAGGCAGGCAGCAGGTGAAAGAGCCAGATGGCTTTCCAAATGTCCCATCGAATGCAGAGCAAATGCAACAGAGCGTACCACTTGTGTCAGGAAGCGCAAAAAAGAAGCCACCAGGACAGGCTTTAGGGCAGTCAGAAATTATGCAGGCCAGCACTTGTTGAGCGCATACTATTGGCAAAAAATCTGGATCAATGTAAGGATGGATATATCCCTCTCAATTGGTAAGTGCGGTAATCCTAGACAGAGCTCCGTCTTTTTATAATATGACGTCAGATGGGGCGCTCAAGCATCCTGAGCGCGAGACCAGACCAGACCAGTCGCGCTCAAGGCTTGGGTTCAATCCTCACCGACCGACCAGCTTTGCCAATCTCAACCAGACCTAGAAGCATCCCTTGGGCAAGGATGCAAGACCAAGACAATAGACCGACGCGTCCCTTGTTGGTCCCTTGGAACTACAGCAACTCCAGCGCTTCCATCACCTACAGGAATTTCAGGGGAACCCTCGGAACTACAGTGCCTACAGCGCCTACAGCGCCTACAGCATTTGCAATCAAATGCAGCGCCTACAGGAATTGTAACACTGCAGGGCGTGTGTCAGGAATCCAAGCCGGTCACGGCCTAGCTCCAAGATACCAAAGTAACGCTACAGGGTACGCTGGAGATGTCACGAGGAAGAATTGCTCCTTCTATAATTGTTACAGGATATTCTAGGGGACCCTCAAAACAAAAGCAACCACAGCGCCTACAGCGCCTACAGCACATTCTGAGGCCCTCCCAAAACTATGGCGCCTACAGTGCCTACAGCGCCTTCTGCGCCTACAGATTTGGGCGCCCGCCCTTAGCCCCGTGCCCTTAACCCAACCCCAACCCCCTACCCCTCTCCCCTAAACCCCTAAACCCCTAAAACCCTAAACCCCAATGAAAAAAACAAGGAACATTTTGATAACATTTCGCAAGGGGGGCTGCGCCCCCTCTGCACCACCCTGCTTTGCGATGGGTGTTGGGCAATTGTGCATGAAAAATGTGATTAGTTTTATGTATCTTATTTTGAGTCGATACAAATCAAACTGTACGCGTTCTGAATGGCTGGAGGGCGGGAGGCCTGTAGGCGTTTTAGGCGTGGGGGCTGAGAGACGACCAGTAGGCGCCACAGGCGCTGTAATAATTCATGGCTAGCGACTGCAATTTCTGTAGGTGATGTAGGCGCTTTAATTCTTGGCTTTTGATTGCTAATCCTGTAGGCGTTGTAGGCGCTGTAGTTTTTGACGCGCGACTGCAATTCTTGTTGGCGCTCTAGGCGCTGTAGTTGTAACGTGCGACTGGAAATCCTGCAGGCACTGTGTTGCGTTCCCAAAAGGGATAGCCGATTGATGCCACAACATCAATTCTTGTTGTACATAACACCACGTAACAATGATGTTACAAGCCAATAATGAGCTTCTTTTATGACTGATGAGTGTGGTCATTAGTGAGTGAGGTCGCACTTCAGTGAGTGCTTATGCAGTGACTGGGTCCTAGGCCAGCTTCAATTCCTGGAAGCGTATCCCTCTAACGCTTTACCCGCATGTTGTATTCATTGAGGCAGCACCATGAAAAAGCACCAACTATGGCCCACTGCCGATAAAGCACGCTGTAGGCGCTGTAGTCTTTGGCTTTCAATTGCAGATCCTACAGGCACTGAAGAATTTGACGTGCGACTGCAAATTCTGTAGGCACTTTAGACGCAACATTCTAAAATTCATATCTAAAAATATGGGCAACGATTCAAAAGACTGACTCCCTTCTACGGCCAGGACGTCCGTATCCAGACAGGGGGGATTGTAACGATACAAATATCCCTATTGATTGGCAAGTGCAGTATCCTATACGGAGCTCCGCCTTTTTACAACCAACCACAGTGGATGCCATTTGTCTGGCCTTATCATATGAGGTTGGTAAATACAGTAGGATATTTTGCACGTGGAGGCCCACAGAGTCACTTAAAAGCCTTGTTGACTCAATAAAGAGCCTCTTCTGCCAGGTATTCAACCCACTTGACCAGAATATACTAATCACAAAGCAGCGGCTCTCTACTCCACTTTGCCTTGCCACAGCCAGCTTGCAAACACTGAAGTTCAATGAATATTTAAACCTAATTTCTGAGGAAGGGTCGCCCATGAAGATGCCTGAAGCGACAAGTAGCAGACCCTGCTTGACATACATACGTGAAGTTGGGCAGGGGTCTTGCCGAGTCTCTTTGCGGTATTAGGGGGACCCTCGTCGCTGAAGAGTGTCACCTGTTTGACTGGTAAACGCTGAAATTGTGCAAAAATTTGCTAGAATAAACCCATTTGCTGGAATAAACCTCAGATTCTTTCAAGCCATTTATAGTATTTTAAGATAAATTAAGGGTGAGAGACGAGGTGGTGTGGGACGATGAGGAGCATGATGATGTGATGAGCTTGGACATGACTGACAGGGTAATTGGCTACGAATCCATCCAGGGAGCTAGCACCCCTATGAATGTGTCTTCAAATGTGTGAAAGAAGCGGAAAGGGAAGGAAAGCACTTGGCAGCAGGCACTTCAGACCCCACCATTTAGTGCGTCAACTTCTTGCGCCTGTGAGCTTCCAAACATGGCTTCCCCACCCTTGCCACAGTTCAGCTGCTATGCATGCTCCCACAGCTTGTGTCTGCGAGTGTAACTGGTCAGTTTGGGGCCAGATGTGCACCAAGCACTGCTAAAAGCTTGCT
>LKMJ01002057.1_pt1 | contig 18317 bp, 14 predicted proteins | sample 643391 | NCBI WGS metagenome assembly LKMJ01 (sample SAMN04112250, study PRJNA286221) | soda lake metagenome | biome: soda lake; feature: Kulunda Steppe; material: water; isolation source: sample PL-Br10 brine of Picturesque Lake | place: Russia: Kulunda steppe | collected 2010-07 | reverse complement strand
ACGGCCCAAAACTCCAAGTCCTCGAATCCGGGTCCGACCAGCATGGCGATTCGTTTGTCTTCCAGTTTCATGTAGGATCACCGTTGGATTACGAACAGACGTTCTGGACGTGCATCGTCCACGTCGATCCCGTCCGGTCGATGCCCAACCGTACATTGAAATAAACCCTATGACGGCATAGTCTTGTATTACAGCCTGACAAGAAAGTGGCCCACAAACTAGTTCACCACGGTCAGATTCATTTGATGACGAGGTCGGTACCGAGTTCGCCTCAAAATATGACAAACCCCGACACAGGTCATCCTTCGGTGAGCATTGGACTGCCTTCTGATCGTACAACTCATCCCACTTCGGCAACCAGTCGGTTCGTTCCCTACTCTCGGTGTGGAGGGACAATAGCAGATCAGGGACGACCGATTATATCAGAGCCCGCGATAAACCACTCCCTATGCAACTATGACTCGCCCGGTGATTATCGATACCGATCCTGGTTGTGACGACGCTCTTGCGATCACCCTCGCCTTAGAGTCCGACGCCTTAGAGGTCGCCGGCCTCACGACGATCTTCGGTAACGGAACGACGGCAGCGACGACACGAAACGCAAGAGCGATTTTGGAACTGTTCGACAGAACGGACGTGCCGATTGCAATGGGCTGTCAGCAGCCCCTGCTGTGTGAGCTCGAAACCGCAGAACACATCCATGGAAACAACGGGATCAAAGGCGAGTTGCCGACACCGACACCGGCGACGGAACCAGTTGACACCCACGCTGCCCAGTTTATTATTGAGCAAGCACGGGAGCATGAGGGTGACCTCACACTCATCGCTATCGGTCGACTGACAAACGTCGCCCTTGCGCTTGCCCTTGAGCCAACCCTTCCGGACCTACTCGACGAGGTGGTCCTCATGGGTGGCTCAGCCTTCGTTTCAGGGAACGTGACACCCCTTGCGAGCGCCAATTTCTACGGTGACCCCCACGCCGCTCGCCGCGTCGTTCGAGACTGCAGTCCACACATTGTCCCCATCGACGTAACTCAGTATGCGACGCTACCACTCGACTGGATTGACGCGCTGCCTCAGGACCACCCGATCGGCGGGCCGGTCTACGAGTGGGCCACGTATTACTCACCGTCAGTGCTTGAGCGCTACGGCATCGAGACAGCGGCCATCCACGACGCACTTGCCATTGCGAGCCTTATTGATGATCGAATCCTTCAGTGGAAGCCCTATTATGTCGAGGTCGGTAGTGACTCCGGGCTCGCCCAAGGGGCACTTGTCGTCGATGGACACGGAACCACCGGGAAAGAGCCAAACGCAAACGTCGCCCTTGAGGCGGAGTACGACCGGTATCGGGAGATCGTAACGGAAACCGTAGACCGCTTGCTCGAACGCTGACAGGGATAGTTCGTTATTGGCCGGTCCGAGATTACTAGCAGACACCAGGATTATTTTCTAAGTGTCGACAATGTATTACCGGTCGTGTTTTTTGCGGTTGGACCCCGGGCACTGCGTGATTCGCAAGGTACTATTTAGTGCACTTTCCCTGAACCCCAAAGAACCAGATATCACCGTTTCTCGACCATCTAAGTCCATCAGAACTCGAACAGGAGACTTCGCTCACACGAAGTTCACCACCGCTCCATGAGTTACATTATAATCTCTCGTTGCCACCCGACAGCTACAGCAGTCCGTTCAATATAATCTTACTCACTGGGTCACAGCCATTATTTGACGACTGGGCCCTAGTCATCGATACGAATCATGAAAAAATAGATAAGGGTTTTCGATCATAAAGCAATTATCTGGATCGTTGAGAGGATCATATTGCGATTGATCTCGGGATGGTTAATCGAGTTATAGCATAATCCGATTATGAATAGATGTGTTTTAATTGACTGAGTAGATCGATTACCGACTCTATTCCTTTTCGATCCGGAGGAAGTTCAGCATACATTCTTGCGGAAGAATTCTACCATGGTAATATCTGGCGTCGGTAAGCCCGCTTTTGTTGTTGTACTGTCGAGGTTTGGCGAGCAATCGTACTGACGTTTTCAGATATTCTGTCCTGGGTGTCTGCCCAGTGACTCGGCCGTCTGTTCCCCTTCTCCGACTACCCTGATCTCCCACGGTTTGAGGTCGATTTTTCCCTCCTTCAGTCCAGTAGTCGATATCGCCCCCGAGGACGACCTCTGTTCCGTCCTCAAGGTCGGCGTCCATGTTTCGGTAGCGGTTCGCCCAAATCATACAGGGAAGTTCGGCGTTGCCGTCGGTGAGGGTGAAGTAGAGCGCAGTGCTGTTCTGGTGGAGGTCAGTGACTTCTCCGATGCAGCGGACACCGTGGAGAGCTGGCGTCTCCTCGACGACAGACGCAATCCGGTCGTTCAGCTGTGAAACGCTGAGGACCCCTCTCGTATCGGGTTCAGCTTTCTGCTGTTCGGTATCCGGTGCATCGGTCATACACGTCTTCTAATCTCCGACAAGAATCCTCAAAAAGGGACCTTCGAGAATACGAAACCACACCGCTCTTGTAGCTATGAACTACTCAGATATCTCATCGTCTTCAAGTTCCTCATTCGCGACCTCGATCAGTTTCTGTAGTCTGTCGTTGAACTGGTCCTCGAATTCGGTGTGGAGCGCATCATCGTACATTCGGAGAGTTCGGCCAAGCCCAATGGCAGCAAGCCAGTCCCGGAACTGATTGCTGTTCATGTCCTCGACGGACATACTCAGCGCATCCGTGTTCGAACCAGCAGCCCATAGGTGGAGAAGATCGAGATCGGTCACCATTACCAATCGAGCGAAATCAGCAAATGCAGCCCCCACATCCTGGGACAACTGCGTGTAGGAGACTGAGTTATGGTCGATTTCTCGCTCTCCACCCACCAGCTCATTGACGTAGGAAAGCGAACGCATCGACAGAAATCCCTACCTATCTACCGCCATCGGTGGATCGGATTCCGACTCTGCAAGATCGGATAACGCCTGTCCACAGGATCCGCAGTAGTGGTGAACTGCTTTGACCCGGCTTCCGCAATTCGGGCAATGGGGCATATTGTAAGCTATGGGTCACAGATACTGAGGCTTTGCTGGGACTCACGCTCGTATTGAGCCCAGAAGTTTGACCCGTATGAGATTGAAGCTCGACAGAGAGGAGAGGAAGGTTATTTCTAAATCACGAATGAAGTGATGAGATAGGAATCGATGCCCTTCATCGCCCAACCCTCTGTTGAAGAAGAAGACACTAGAGTTCTTCCAGAAGAGGTAGATGACGGGACGGACGTCGTCTGTCCAGGGTGTGGCGGGACAATGCGACCGCGGGGCCCATTTGACGATGGCCGAGCCCGCCATTTCTACCACGTTACTGCAACCTCTGGAACCTCGACTGCCAATTGCTCCGGAGGAGAATCGGACCCTCACCGGAAGATGAAATCACTTGCAGTCTCGGCGTTGAGACAACGCTTTGACCAATATGTTCGTTGTGAACCCGAAGGTACTGTTGCAGTTTCCAACACGCCGACGCTTGCTGATTCTCGCCATGCTGATGCAATCGTTGAGTTTCCCTCTGATGACGCAAACGACTATCTAGGGCGTGGGTTGATCGTTGAGGTGCAATACGCAAACGAAGAGAAAGACCTCGACGCGGTCACACACGACTATCTCTCAGCCGGATATAGCGTCTACTGGGCCAGCCCTGACGATTTTAGCAACGACCGATTCCGTATTGAGGAGATGGTCGTCGCATTCGACCAACAGGCAGAGACCGCCTTCGCAGCTTCGTGGGCAGATCCTCCGGAAATCGATCCGCCTGAGGAGTATTTGGAGCGGTTCGTGAACTCTGAACCCCTTACCTTCACTGACCCGAATCCGGATTGTAACCATACCTGGAAATACGGAGGGAGTGACCTCCACGATCGGGATTTCTGCAAACACTGTCGGCTTGAGCGCTGGAAAGACACTGCTGTAGAGGCGTACATCTACGATGAGTCAACCATCAAGACGAGTTCTGACCTTGCTGACAGAACTGCTCAAGCGGCGTTTGAACAGCGAGAAAAGGAGAAAAAGAAAGAAGATCATCAACACGTCTGGGAGCCCCGTGGCGAGAATCGCTACAGATGTCGATGTGGCGCCCGCCTCAAAGAGCACAAGGGAGAAGAGATCATCTCAAATGACCCGTTCGAGGATTTCTCTGAGATGACGACCACAGACCCCCAGTACTGCGACCACATCTGGGAACGTGAAGACGGCTGTATGCGCTGTATCTCCTGCGGCCTCGAGGACCCGCTTTAACCAGTTCTGCCTAGTTCGGACCTTCTGACTGGGAGAAATTATTTGCTCACCTAGATGCTTGTTGCCGATATGCCTTTCCGCGGTCGCCGTGACGGTCGCCCGGTCGTCCCTGCTATTGTCGACGATGGGGAAGCCGTCACCTGTCCAGTGTGCAGTGGGACGATGTACCCACGATCCGCGCCGGGAAAGTCTAGACACTTCTACCACGTATCAGACGACGCTGGGGAGCACTGCTCGAACAGCGGCGAGTCGGAGACCCACGAACGCGCAGTTGCCCGTGCCGAAGTCGCCCTTCACCAGCAGTTCGGGAAAAGTGCCGACGTCGAGACAGAGGTGGACGTCGACGTATCTGAAGTGCCGACACCTGTGACTGAACGCCGTGCTGACATCCTCGTGACGTTCGACGATTGGAATCCTTACTTCGGGGAGGGACTCGCCGTTGAGGTGCAGCATAGCCACGAAAACAAGAACGTCCAGCAGGTTACGCACGACTACTTGGCAGCTGGTTTCTCCGTTGTCTGGATTCGCGCAGGCACAATCCTTCTCGATACGTTCGGCTACGACACGATTAGTGCCGAGTTCGAGCGTGATGACGGAGCTGGATATTCCCAGCGGACGAGCAAGGCCCACCGATATACGAACTGCCAATCACTCCTCTACGACGGCGAGCACGCGTGGGAACGAGTGCCTCCCTATGCCCACCCCCGCGGCCAGGATGATCTAGTCACGTACGATATCTGTGCTGGCCAGGATTGCGAGCTACGCAGGGTCCACGAACCCGATGATAGTTACACCTACACCGCGAGCGACGAGTACGGCCCCGACTTTCCCCTAAAAGCACTCAAAAACGCGATTGTCCGTGAGTACGATCGAGACCCGTTTTCGAAGTGGGCAGGAAGTCAGTACCATTCCGCGCAGGTGGAGAAACTGCTTGCGACACGACCAGAGATAGAGCGATGCTGGGGTCCGAAGGGGATTCACGAATGGGGACGCCGAGAGACGCTCTGGATAAACCATTCCGACCAGCCGCTAATTGAACTCCGTGAGTGTATGTACTGTCCCGTTCGGTTAATGACCAATCATCGAGGGCGTTCAGGACACAGTACTTTCTGTCTCTACGGTCGAGAACCAGACATCGACTGGGACGACGTATATTTCCAAGCCAGCCCTCCCGAGTGCGATCACTATCTCTACGATGAGGACGCGATCGAAGATTACTGCCCTAAGTGCGGTGCGACCATGGAAGCACCTGATAAAACTCTCCGCGACCACACGAGCTGGATTCCACCGTAAACGGGGAACCAGTAACTCATCCCAGATTGTAGCGGAGGTTTCGACGAGGGCGGAGCAGAGAACGGCGATTTGGAAATTAAATTTATCCAATAGCATCTAAGATCCATGTGTACCGACGATGAGAGTGAAGTAGAGGGCTGCATTGTTCCTGCCGAGATTCGTGATTCACCATAACGCGGACATCCTGAAGTGCTTCGGACATGTCTACGACGTCCGAGATACGCTGATTGAGCTGCTGAACGGAGAGAACCTCGTCAGTCTGTGATAACGTCTCAGACCGATCATCTGGCGATTCCTCCATCTAACTGAGAAATAGTCCTCATTCTGCGAATAAAATTGCTTCCGCGCGAGCTATCCGTACTCTAATTCGAATGCCCTCTCCAGTAGATCAACCAGGTGTCGAAGTTTGTTAACGGCGGTTCGGTCTATCTGGACGGTTACAGTCTCCGTGTTTACTGGATGTTTCTTCCCCAAAGTGAGTACGACGTTTCCATCTGAAGAGAGAGATGCAGACAGCCACGCAGTGACGTTCGGAGACCCTGCCAACCATGCAGTGGTTAAGTCATGCCATGGCTGGTCTCGTTCCTTCTCAGGCGGGCGTTCTGAGCCAAATCCTTGGTCATGGAGTTCATCTACGAACTCTCTTAGCTCTGCACAATCGCTTCTCTCGACTTGCACTGTGACTCGATACGATTCGGCGTTCCAGCCAAACTCTTTCTTTCCCAATTGAAACGTGAGGTGTCCAGTGGGCGATCGAGAAACAGTCACCCATGCCCGACCTCGTCGACGAAGGCGACACTGCGCCACTGTAATCCACTCACCGCTTTTATCGAATGAGGCCAGTCTGCAGGTATCGGGATCTCCATCACAACACGAGGCGATTTGTCCTGCCACAACCACCGGATGACATCTGAATAACCCTCCGTACCAGCCCTGTCAGGGAGAGCATATGGCCAGACGGTTAGAATGCCCGAGAGATCAACATCGTGGCTGGTGAAATGATCTTCCTCGAGCCAGACAACACTAAACCCACGTTCGAGATAGTGCTCGGTGACTGTCTCGATATCTTTCCCGTGGTTTCGGTACTGCGCCTCGACTGCGATTCCCCTCCCATACGGTGATTGGGGCTCGTCAAACGTCACGAGTACGTCTGCAATCCGATTTTCTACTCCGGACTCTAGTTCAACAGAAGCGTCAGGGAAATCATGTTCCAGTCGAGCATACGCAATCGACTTCATTTTCTGATGCTCATCAGATTCTCCAGGACAAACACCAGGTCTGTTCAGATCTGCAAGTGTTGTCTGTCCTGATATCCGTTGGGAGGTGTTCTGATTTCTGTCGTGGTGTCGGAAATGTCGAGAAATGAAAGCAGTACCTCGCTCATGAGATTGAACAACCGACATGGGCCCGATGCAAGCTGGACAGGTGACAGTAGCTCCATCGTCTACCTGTGGAGGGATTACTTTCCGGTCGTCAATGAGGCCGAGGTAAGGCATCTCTAGAGTCCACCCAAATTCGAATCAAGAAGATGTTCACTCCCTGTTCAAATATACGTTACTTGGCAGGTGACCCAGTCGATTCCTACCTTTTCAGATCTCGGTCGGGAAGGGTGACTGCTACCGGCAGGTTTGGCATTTTTGTCCGTCACTCGTCACACAGACTGGATTCGATTCTGAAAGTGTCTCAGAGCAGTTTTGACACCGAACATCTTCAGTTACGCCAGCACCAATGGCGTACGGTGCTCGCAGAGCTACGGTCCCTTTCCCATTACCAATAGTAAACTCAGCCTCTCCACGTTCGTAGTTCACGAACGTAATTGCAATGGGAGAGGTTGTTACTTCGGTAGCGTGTCGGTCGTAGATGTCCTCTTTTTTTTGTGAATACCCGCTTTCCTTCTCCTGTAAAATCTCACTAAGTTCGGCTTCGGCTTGTTGTTTCTCTGCTTTGAGTTCGCTTCGCATCTCTAGCGCCTCAACTCGCTGTTGCTCAGAGTCCGCAGTATCTACTTTATCCGCCAATTTCTGGATACGATCGGCTATCGAGTTAATTTCGTTCTGGAGTTCGGGAATTCGTTGTTCTTGGAGTTGACGGTATTCTTCAAACTCCGAGCCAGCGGATTCAGATGCTGACCGTCTGAGCTCATCAATATCGCCCTCCAAGTGTTCTACCGCATACTCCTGCCCACTTGTGATTACCATTGCGAGCTTCTCAGACGAAACTGATGGATCTGCATCGACTGACGAGTCTACTCGAGGAACGTTTCGTGGTGCGAAGAACTTGGACAGCAGAATCGAAGGAATCCGTGGAAGAATCGATTCTGACTCCAAATCTACAGCAACGGCTTCAAGAAATTGCGTCTGATACTTACTGACGGTTTCAACGCCTACCTTCACGAATAAGCAAATGGCAGTCTTGTCGTAGTACGGAGTGAACGTGGCATCGATCACTTCAGAATCGCCTGCGGTAATCCACGATGGGGGAGTGTAGTTACGGTCGATGATATCGGCAGTCAGTGCAACCTCTCCAATAGTAGCCATCTGTGCCGCTTCAGTGAGGAGTTGCTGAGTAAATTCGCTCTCGGGGGTGAGAAGACGTGACGCTTCCTCCGTTTCCGATTCTTCACTATCAAGTACTATCTCAAACTCGCTCCTATCGCTGAACTCGACATCAACATGAGCCGGTAAGGAAACGTTCCATTGTCGACCATCCTCTCGAATCGTACCCCCCAAACCTTTCAGATACTCTCGGGCAATAGCTTCTATAGCGGATTGGGTCACAGCGTGGGTTGCATCAGTCATCGTCGGCCCCCAGGTCGAATCCCTCGAAAACACCACTGTTGAACTGCTCCACCTTTTGTGAGAGATCCTGCTGTTTCTCTAAATCAATGGCCATTGAGTCGAAATCGTTCTCAAGATCGACTTCCGACCCGGCGTTAACTAACCGATCGAATATCTCATCTTCAAATGTCTTTCCAGAGTCCTCCATACGTGTGAGAATCGTACTCAGTTCACCAACCGTTTGCTGGAAGAGATCTATCTTGTGATAGAGTCGTTCGAGGACGTACTCCTCAATTGTCCCCTTCAGTCCCATATTAAAGATATACACCTTCCGTTTCTGGCCAATACGGTGGATGCGTCCAATACGCTGCTCCACCTTCATCGGATTCCATGGGAGGTCGTAGTTCACCATGATATTACAGAACTGAAGATTTCGGCCCTCATTCATTGCGTCTGTCGAGACGAGGACGCCACCATCTTCACGGAATTGGTCGACGATATTTTCCTTCTCGTGGCTTGAGTGCCCACCATGGAAGGCGTGCGTTGTGTAGCCCTGTTCGTCCAAAGCTTCAAGCAGCTGACGCTGTGTTGCACGGAACTGTGTAAATATAATCACTCGGCCCATCTCTACTCGTTCTCGAACTTCTTCCACGATATCGAACAGCCGTTCTTGTTTTGTAACGCTCTCTACAGCATCAATTTTGTCGAGAATCGTTTCGAGTTCATTGTCGTGTGTGATCACTTGCTGGTCATCTAGTTTCTTCCGGACGGTTTGTTCTAGTGCAGCAGGACTACTGACGACCTCTTTCTGGAGAAGCATTAGGACCAACTTTTGGCCTTGGTCCTCAGTATATGCTGCCCGCACATAGTCAGTAACTGCTTCGTACAACTCCTGTTCGGCCTCATTGGGTTCGAATGTCCGTGTATCGATTATCCGTTCAGTGAAGTCGATATTTGTGTCCGCGCGTTTGTTGCGGATCATCACCTGCCCCAGACGACGTTGGAGTTCACTACGGTTCACGAGGGTCTGCTGACTACTGTTCACGAAATACTGATGGAAGGTGTCGCGACTACCGAACAAACCAGGACGGAGGAGAGAGACAATGTTATAGAGATCTGTAAGTTCGTTCTGAATGGGTGTCGCTGTGAGGAAGAACGCATAGTCGCACCTGATTTTTTTGATGAGGTCGTATCGGTCTGTCTCCTCGTTCTTCACATAGTGAGCTTCGTCTAGTACAAGGACGTCCCAGTCTCGGGCGAGCACCGAAGCCATGTGACGCTCACTCTTTGCGGTGTCAATGCTTGCGATGATTCGGTCGTGAGCACCGAATGCTTGAAACTCGTCATCATAGTTGCAGACGAACTCCATTCCAAATTTTTCTCGAAGTTCACCCTGCCACTGCTTGGCCAACTGTGCAGGGGTGAGAATCAACACTGAACCGTCGGTCTGACGGTAGTGCATCTCCTTCAAAATCATACCAACCTCGATTGTCTTTCCAAGACCAACTTCATCCGCGAGAAGCGCTTTACCGTCCATATCAAAGAGCGCTCGGTGGGCAGCATTGACCTGGTGTTCAAGGAGTTTGACCTGGTCTTCGTCAACGCCGAGGAGAGACCGCAGTTCAGTATCGGGCTGTCCTGCAAGCAAACGGTTCGCGATGACTGTTTGTCGGTGGAAAGAGAAGTCCGCAATGCCAGACGAATATGAGTCCATAACGCCGTCTGAGTCACCGTGTTTGACCTCGATATCAACGAGGTCCTGTTCGTCCATGTGTCAATCGAAACAGTATGTCGTCAAATAGGTTGTGTAGGATAGAGAGCTGTGCGTGGAAAACGACTGTTAGTGTACGGGATTTATTATATACCTATGGATTGGATGGCGTATTAACAATGTCTCAGGAAACAGGTCGCTCTGCGGAGCGAGGAGAACGTCAGGAACTCCCAATCGAACGTGGATTTTGGCTCTTGGTTGAGACGGCGGTGTGTGGGTCAAATCGTCCGAAAGCTACCTTACCCGATAAGTGAGAACCCAGTAGAATCGGGAAGTCACGCTCAGTAGGGATTTCGTGGTGGTCTCCGACTTGACCCACTTCTGACACTGATACGTTGCCGTGAAATGCTAAAAGATACACGGACTCCGGGAGTCGTTGTTAGGAAAGTCGAAGATACGTCCAGAGCGGGATCTGAAGAATTGGCTTCGGGCCATCTTCAATGACGGAAACCCCTTGCTCTAACGCCTCTCGAGCATTCGTCAGCACAACCCCAAAAAGTGGCTCACCGTCAAAGACTGCGACTTCTTCGTCGCCTAGCTGTCCAGCATACGTGCCTTTTCCAACGTAGGTGCGACGCTGCTCAGCGAACACTTCTGGAACAGAAGCGTACTGCAGTTCGTCAACCCGATCTCTCTCGGTTGCATATGCATCCCCACGAAGGAACTCCTGTAGTGCGTCGAACTCTGGTGTATTCGCACTTCGATAGAGTTCGTCCAGACCTCTATTATACGACCAGAGGATCGGGACGGGTGTCCCATTGATCTTGAGAACGAAGTCGACCGTCCCTTTCGACCCCACCCAGAACTTGATGACGCCTCGTTTCGGGTCGTGGATATGATTCAATTCGCTCGACAATCGAACAGTGTGATCGAATGTGACTGCCTTCGCGAGAGCTTCGTCCAATCCAGGCTGACGACGAAGGACATCGTTGAGGTCGTTCTGACAGAACGCATTGGTAACCCCGGGATCTCTGAAGTAGAATCGAATCTTCCGAGGGCGTTGGTTGTCGTATTCCTGCGCTGGCGAGAGGAGGTGGAGCCGTGAGAGGTTGCTAAGATACTTGTCACGGAGTGTTCTGCGGTCGATGTTAAGTACCGCAGTCAAGTCATCGAACAAGACGTCATCGATCGGATGTTCATGTGCGGCGAGAGCACAGAATCGCTCTAAGCCGGATGCGTCCTTCACTCCTCCCAGATTCGTAGCAGCGCGGATTAGGTCGTCTCTGAAGTCGTCGAGTGTTCTCCGTTGGATGCCCTCGAAATCGACATCCCCACGGCCCCGAATTACGTCGGTGAACCGTTCGTCGTTTAGAGAGATTCCTTGCTGGGCAATCCGGAGTGCTATAATCCCCCCTGTGGTACAGTAATTTGCGATCTCTCGCCGAACAGTAAAGGAGTCGATGACTGATCCAGATTCTTGCGAAATAAGCTCTGAGACTATTGTATCCGGGGTTCTGTGAGTAATACCGTCCTGAATCGTCGCCATGGCTGACTTCTCATCAAAGCGTTCAGAAGCTGGTGCGAGTTCGATGTCACGGTATCGCATTCGAAGAAAATCACCGAACCCGAGGGGATACACATCAAAATGATTACCCGTTATTATGTATTTCGAGCCACCTGCAGTGGCAGACGCTAATCGTTTCCTCACTTCCTCCATTGAGAGGCCTGAAAAGACAATTCGGCGGTCCTCGTGTTCCTCTAGTAACTCAATTAGGAGCTGTTCCCAGCGACCCGCTTCTTGATTGCCACGCTTATTGGGCCTTTCAACGATGTGGAGGTCATCAAAGAACAGATAGTGAGTGGAAGACTGATGTTGTCGAAAAACGTGCGTCTCGAAATGGTCAACGGCTGCTCGGAGTTGTTCTTCCGGGTGTAGCTGAAATACTGGGTCGTCTCGAAGTGGGATGTAGAGAATGTTTGAAGGAGGAATTAGGTTCGATTGAGCCAGTTCGCGGCTCATCGAGTCGCGAAAAAACTTCTCGACGAAGTTTGGATCGATATGCGCCGCAATCAGCTGGTTAAGGAGACGACTCTTCGCAACGCCATCTGGTCCAGTTGCGGACAGTAACCGAGCTTCCCCTTCGTGGAGTGCGTTATACAATCGATAGAACGTGCCCCGTAGCGACGAGAATTCACCGGATGTTGATGCCTCTCTCCCGAATTCCCACCATGGGTTATATTGATCAAGTCTTTGAATCAGGGAGTGACCAGAGGTGATTGAGTCCGGATCAAACGTCATCGATGATTATCTCTAACGGTGTAAGCCACATAGTAATGCACCTTTCTGGAGGACCAGTCCGTCGTCGAAAAATTCTCAGACGTGACCTCCATATCACATGTTGTTTTATTGTGCCCCCCGTCATCCACCAGATAATGAGTAGTGGAAAGCCGAGTTGGAAGAACTTTGATCGCGAGGAAGCAGAGCAGTATAGCGGTTTTATTCTTGGCTCAGCCTCAACTGCGGAGTATTTTATCGAAGAGACATCTGACCCAGATGCGTTACGGTACTTAGTCGAGTCACTCACCGTTGACCGAGATGTCTCTGGTGATAGCGACGTCGTTACGCAGGCTCTGCTGACCTCTCGGATAACTCCATTCGATGTAAAGCAAACCGTCGCTCAACGAAACTACAATCTCAACGAGCCGCTTGTTCCTGATACAGTCAGGAAGAACGCTCTAACTGCAATCCAGGTTGGGAAACCAATCGTCTTATACGGTCCAACTGGAACTGGGAAGACCTACTTCGCAAAGCAGCTTGCATTAGAAACTTGTCTCGACTACTCTATCCATACCGCAACTCCGACCTGGACACCTGCAGACATTACTGGGAGCATCCAACCAGAGACGGAGGGGGGAGAGATACAGTACCACCGTCAAGCGGGCTGCGTCTCACAGGGGATTCAGAAAGCCAACGAGTATCATGACAACTGGGGAGTGATAATCGACGAGATCACACGAGCAGACATCTCTCAGGTATTCGGCCCTCTGTACACTGCTATCGAGGACGAAGAACAGGTTATCTTCAAGGACGAAGAAGGAACCCCGCTTACGCTCAACGACGACGTCAAGATCATCTGTACGATGAATATGTCGGATCGCACGGTGAACGAGCTGGATAACGCAATCACTCGTCGATTCGCTATGATTGAACTCAGCCGGTACGGCGACAAAGAGCGGTCCGAACTCTTCAGAGAATGGATTGGCAGGCTGGATTCAGAGATAGATATTGACACCGACGAGCTTCGTGAACTCTTCGAGCGCCATCACCAGGGGGTAAACGAGGGGATCACAACTACGGGCGAGAATGGCATCATGGAGTTCGGACCAATGCATTACAGAGACGTCACCGAGTTCCTCACACACGCCTGTGGCAGCGGTGGTCCGTATGTCGGCGAAGAGGCGGTCGCTGTCGGTCAAGCGTTCGCGACGTACATCACACCTCGGCTACTGAATACTGCAGCTCTTCCCCAGATTAATCGCTTAGCTAGTCACTACGAAACTCTCGACGATCAGTTCGAGGCGTTCGATCTTAGTCCAGCGGTTGACATCGCAGAGCGTCAAGCAGAAGCTGAGGAACGCGAGATGGGCGTCAGCGCCTATGAATGATGCCGTACGGCACGACTACGGAACTCCTCTGTGCTCGGTTCAGGAGAGTAAGAAGCTCATTGTCGAAGAGTGTGATCCAAACACGATTAAAGAAGAGCTTCGCGCTGCCAACTTCGTCAGGAAAGGGAGCAAGTTTGTAAAGAAGCGTCCGCGACTTCGATCTCGACAGAGTGGGAGAAGACCGAACACGAGATCGCTTCAGGTACTTTCAGTGCGGGTCGTCGACGACAAGCTCCACGTCAAACCCTCGGACATGGTGGGAATCGTCAGACTGGTCCCCGGTATGAGCGTCCAGATTGAGCCGAAAGTTGACTGGGAGTACGTGCTCGAGATGCTCCTCACTGTCTACGATATCGACCGAACGCAGTCATACTTCGGAGTCCCTCTCGACAAAATACTCTCCAGCGGCATTGAGTCGACTCGTATTATTGCGATACTGGCAATCAACTACGTCCACGGTGTCCGGACAATTTATCGCAACGGGTTTATTCGGAATCTCAATATCCGTCGGCGAAACGGGTTCCACGGACTCGGCTCTGTAGACGTCGAACAGACTCTCATGAACCACGCGACAGGGAACCCTGCCCCCTCATGGGTTAAGACAGAGATCGAGTATTCCAATCTTGTGAACTCGTCTATCCATATGGCAGGGAAACTCCTCCTTCGACTTCTCCAGCAAGACCGGGTAGGAAATCGTCACCCGCGGCAGGACATCCTTCTTTCGATGGTGCATCAAGAGGTGGAACGGATGGAAGAGATGGGGATTCGAAGCAGCCAGAAGCATATTGGAAAATATCGACGTCTGTCTCTTCACGACCTTCCACGACAACGGAACTACTACCGAAGGGCATTCCATACGACTCAGTCCATACTTTCGTCAACGCTGCTTGGTCAAGCAGGTGGCGGTCCACAAGAATTGCTTGTTGATTATGCAATGAGCATGAACACGCTATTTCAGGATTACTCACACCGAATCCTCAACAGGGAGATAGAGTCAATCCGGAAGATCGACTTCCTCAACCAATTGACTGGGGTCAAATGTAAACCTGAATATTCGATCTATCCCTTCGAAGGGAACTCCGATGCTCGCCACGAACCCGATCACCTTCTGGTAAACTCAGAAGAGACCCTCGCAGTATTGGATTCAAAATATTACCAGGAAGGGAAGAATCCAATAAACGACTCAGACTCGCGGTCGCGGATGTTTGCATATGCATATCTCACGGAAAGCGACCGAATGGCTTTCTTGTGTCCACAGTTCCGCCCCATTCGGCTTCCGGTCCAGTATACTGACGCTGAAATCCAAGTCATCTCACCTGAAAGCGAATTTAGCTGTGACGAGTACAGGAGATTAATCAAAGAGTACATTCTGGACACGCTGGCCCTCAGATACCCTGAAATTCAAGCCTTCGATGCAGCTTCCAGTGGCCACCTATGCCTCAGCGGGACTTCAGAAGGGGATCTATCGCGGGTGCACGAAACGAGTGGGCCGTTCAGCATCAGTAACGCTGCCACGTTCGCAGATCGAGTCATCTCTGCAATCGTTTTCTCGTCATATGGTCCAAACAAACCCGAGTTAGATGATCTAGGGCGCTGGACGAAGTCCCGAATCAAGGATGCATGCCAGAAGACGGACGAAGAAGACCACCCGCGGTACCCACAACACGAGACAACGTGCGTACCCGTTTATTCTTCAGAAGGAAATGCCGAACACGGGACGGTCACACTGTACTTCATTCGTTCGATAGCGGACGATGTTACTGTGGAGATAGAAGGGCCGTGGGCCCTGATGTGAGATGCGACGAGCCTACACTCGGAGCGGAGCGACAAGCCAGCCCGAGTCTCGCTTTTTGATCTGGCGACCGAATACAGGTTGGAGCGAATAGAACTCCCCATCGATGTCCATTTCATACGAATCACCAGCTCCTTGCAAATCACCGTCGACGACAAATTGGATCGCTGGAAGAGGACGTTGACTGTTGAGATAATCCATTTCCTGCCGCATCATCGAGACTAGGCGGTTACGGAGCTCTTCATTGTCGGTGAGCACATCCTCGAGTCCGGCTACGCAAATCTCGTTGGGGAGATCCCTGTTCTCCAACTTCATAACAAATTCTTCGACGGGGACACGGTACTCTGCAGACTCTCGCTCGCTACTGACGATGATATTGTACATACCCGCAACCGCGTCGATATCACTCATGCCATTCTGAACGACCCACTGGAGTGTAAAATATGTTAGTCCCGCAAGAGCCGACGATATTCCTCATCACCAGTGAGATTCGCGAGGTCTGTTGCTACGTCGAGCATCACTCCAGTGACTTCCATCCCGCGAAGTTTCTCTATCGTCGATGTCTCTTGAGCCGCTTCGTACCGAAGGATCTGTACCCCCTCCAAGGCAGAGAGCGAGTCTACAGTCTTCTCCTTGAGATAGGCAAGGCGTTTCTCATCGTCCCACCGAGCTAATTTGAATTCGGGCTCTGTATGGAAAAGTGCCCGGCCACGTAGGTCAGCGGGCTTGACTTTCGTCCCCCGACAGAGGCGGGTTACGTCCTCGATCGTGGGTGTATCCATTGCTAGAAGATCGAGATAAATCTGATCGGGAGTGACGTCTCCAGCGATGATATCGTATATTTCTTCAACGACTTCGGTGGCGTTCATAACGGCACCCTCTCGATGAACTTTTTTGTGGTGCTTGGAGTATTCACGGAAACATCGGCCGAGTTCAACAACACTGATATCTCCTTCAGAGAGGGTTTGGCCTTCTTGTATGTTCTCTCGTGCCTGACGTGCTTCTCTGTGCATTCGTCGCCGTAGAGAGGACCAGCTGACTGGCTCGCGCTTTCCTGCAGGACGAGCAACGACAATGATGCTGAAACTGAGTCCCTCGCCCATTACGAACTCGCTAAGGTTTGCTGAAATCGGGTACGTTGCTGTGACGTCAAACCCTTCATCGCACAGCGACTGCAACAGCGATCCCCAAGACTTCTTCCCTCCGTGACGGTAGGTGAACACAAGAACGCCATCGTCCTTCAATACCGTTCGCAATCGCGAGAACGATTGTTTGATTTCTGCCTCGAAGGTGGTGTCGTCTTTATTCACAGCAGGATTTGCGACGATGCTCTTCTGTCGAGGGGTGTTTTCAGCGTCAAAGCTAGGGTACTCATCAGCTAAGAGGAGCCGTTGCCACGCATAGAAGAAGTCTGAAACCTCAGAGTAAATCACATTGTCATAATACGGTGGGTCCGTGATGATGGCATCATATTCCGTCTCGAGATCGACTTCTCGAACATCTCCTTGCAGTAGCGTGTAGTCTCCACCGACTGAGGTCTCGAACGGGTCTGTTTGCTTGAGCTCCCCGTCCTCCAGATACCGCTCCGTTGGGTAGTGAGCGAACTTGATGGCGTCGACAATCTTCTCCCACGTGTTCTTGAATGTCCCACGTCCAGCCCTCGTACCCCAGACGTTGTTTTCAGCGTATTCGACGGGTGGCGTGTACGAATTCTGTCTGAAGAGGCTCTCAATCTTTGTTCCAGATATACTATAGAGAGCGAAGTTATTCTGGAACATGAGCGAGTCACTGAACGCAAGGAGGAGGTACTCTTTGATCTGCTGATCTTCGATTGTATCTATTGCTGAGAGAAGCGTGGAGAGGCAGTAGAGTTGGCGTGAGTTGAACATATCCTGCCACGTTTTGTAGCCGTGACTGAACACGTCGTTTCCGTTGATCTGAGAGGCAGCGGTGATCGCCCCCTCAGGGATATCACCATCGGGTGCGTACTCTCGTAGCGTCTCGGAAGCTTCCCACTCGTCCTTAGCGTGGTTGAACTGGGCTAGATCCTCATCAGTGGCCGCTTTGTAACCCTTGACGGTCGACCGTTCCTTCCCATCGTCGTCGCACGACGTACAGTAGTATTCGATAGCGTAGAGGTCTTCGGAGTAGGACTGACCGTCAGCGATAGCATCAACGATAGAGTATTTGAGTCCACAGGAGGGACAGCCGTAGTTACCCCCACGTGACACCGGCCCGTTTGCTGGGATATACTCGTGCCCACACTTCGTACAGGTCGACTCAGACCGGTAGTCATCGGTCAAAAAGACAGATTCGCATTCGGGGCAGTAGACGTTGTACTTGTCGTCGTTTTCGTATCGTCCGTTCGCGACACGATAGTCTTTGAACAGAGGGATCGTCTCACCACAAGACGTGCAGTCTAACTTCCGTACCCAGAGCGCGTACATGATATCTGCGACATGGTCGTCGTCGTGAGGGCACGCTGTTTGATAGTACGATTTGAGGTCCTCTGCTACAGCATTTCGAACGTCTTCGAAGGCCTGTTGAAGCTCATCAGGGTCTATCTCGTGGGCCTCCATTTCCTTCTTCGTTATGAACCACGCGACAGGGTTTAGATCAACGCCAGTGACGTCTGCACCGAACCGAATCGCCTCCATGAGGCTTGTGCCGCCACCCATGAACGGGTCGAGGACGGCCTTATCGCTCACTCTGACGTCTTTCGGGTACAGATCCCAGAGAGCGTCTGGATTTTGTAGACTGACGGCATCGATGAGCTGGGAGAGATCAGCTT
>LKMJ01002056.1_pt1 | contig 18317 bp, 13 predicted proteins | sample 643391 | NCBI WGS metagenome assembly LKMJ01 (sample SAMN04112250, study PRJNA286221) | soda lake metagenome | biome: soda lake; feature: Kulunda Steppe; material: water; isolation source: sample PL-Br10 brine of Picturesque Lake | place: Russia: Kulunda steppe | collected 2010-07 | reverse complement strand
GGCGTAGCTGATCCAGCCGAGCCAGGCCGGCGACTGTTTGACGTTGCCTTCGTCGGCGAAGCGGGTGCCGGTATAGAGAGCGAAGCCGAGGATCAGCGCACCGGCGATGTGCACGATGCGAAACGACCATGTCTCCATCGGATAGACGTTGAGCGAGATCAGGTGGAAGCTGGAATAGGCGATGGCCAGGGTGGCGAACAGCAGCCACTGCCAGCCGACGTATAGGCGCCGATTGGACTCGACGATCTCTTCGTCGACGCCTGCGGCGATGGTCTCGGGTGCCTGGTCGATGGCCTCCTCGGACGCCCCGGGACGGGTATCGGGAGTGTTGCTCATGGGGGGTTCACCCTCGGGTGTGAGTCGGGACAGCAAGCATGCCGCCCCGCGCCGGATAGCGACGCGGGGCGGGTTTCACGGTGTCGGTTGGCTTACAGCTTCAGATCGTCGGCGATCTCGTAGCCGTTTTCCTCGTACCAGCGAACGGCGCCCGGATGGAAGGGCAGCACGGTGTTGTGCACGATGTTTTCCGGGATGGAGGTCTCGGCAGAGCGATGAACGTTCCGCATCTTGTCGTTGTTCTCCATGGTGAGCTTGGTCACCTCGTAGACGAAGCTCTCCGACACGTCGCAGCCGGCGATGGCGAAGTTCCACATGGAGACGGCGCGGGCGTCTTCTTCCAGAGTGTTATAGGTGCTGGCGGGGATCTGGAAGGCCGCGACCGGGAAGGTCTCGAGCACCTGGGCCTGCTCCTCCTCGGTGAACTCGATGATGTTCACGTCGGTCTGCACCTCGAGCTGGCTGACCGCCGGGATCGGGATGCCCGCGGCGAAGGCGACGACGTCGAGCAGACCGTCCTGCAGCTGGCCGCCCAGGTCGGTCCAGCCGCCGTTGCGACGCTGGAAGTCGACGCCCAGCTCTTCCAGGATCGCGGGGAAGTAGGTGTCGGAGGTGGAGGCCGACGGGCCGAAGCCGATGCGGGCGCCGTCCGGAATCTCGGAAATGCTGGTGATGCCGGAACTGGAGAGCGCGGTGATGGAGAACGGAGTCTCGTACATCGGGAAGAGGGCGCAGACGTTGTCCATGGCGATACCGGGCGCCAGCGGGCTCTGGCCGGCCGCGGCCTCGGCGGCCGGGCCCATGGTGGTCAGACCCAGGGCGATATCACCGGTGTGCACCAGCGCCAGGTTCTGGGTCGGGCCGCCGGTCACCTCGCCGCCGCCGGAGACATCCAGCTCATCGGCGATCAGGTTGGCCCAGCCGGAGCCGTAGACGAAGTAGGTGCCGCCCTGGCTGGCGGTGCCCACGGTAAAGTTGGAGGGCCAGTCGCTGCGGTCGGCCTGGGCCGCGGCCGCGGCGACCAGCAGGGAGCCGGCGACGGTGCCGGCGAGAAGCTTGGTGGAGAGATGGCGCATGGCGTGATTCCTGTTGCGAGTTGTCGTTGGTGATGCCTGGGCTGGAGCCCGGCAGGTGCCGTATCAGTCTGGCAGCTCTGCCTCAGCCCGCTGTTACCGGGCGTTGGCTCTATTCAACGATATACAGCGCAAGCGCCGGGCCATGCAGATGGAATAACTTTAAATTCAGTAGCCTGCGATCATCCTGCGCGACGAAGGTCGAAGCGGCAGATGCGACCTCCGGCTGGAAGTCCGCACGCCGGGCGGGGTCGTCATGTGCGGATATCCGCACGGGGGGCGCAGGGCGTGCTACCCAATGCCGCGTCAGGAGGGGGTCAGGGCGCCCATCAGGCGAGAGGCCTGGTGCAGGTCGTTCATCAGCGAGGAGGCCAGCCAGGGGTCGAGGCGACGCTGTCGCAGGCGTTCGGCCAGGGCCTGCTGCCAGTGCTGGCGAACCTCGTCGATGGGCGAGGTGGTATCCGCCGAGTCGGGCGCGGCAGCCAGGCGATTGAGACCCTGGGCCAGGGCCATGCGGATATCGTCATGGGCGTCGCGCAGCGGGCTGGCCTGGGCGGCATGACGCATCAGGCTGCGCTGCAGCACCTCGCCGAAGCGCACCGCCTCCACCATGCGCAGGGTACGGGCATGAAGAGTCTCGAGCCTGGCTTCCTGCTCCGGGGTGAGTGGCATGTCGAGCCGCGCGTAGAACGCCAGGATCTCCGCCATCAGCGGCTTGATCTGCTCGTGGTAGCGGGCGTTGACCATGGGCCAGGCGGTCGGGTCGATGTGCGCCTTGACCGCCTCCCGGGAGGGCGGATGACCGATCACCTCGGCGCTGGGCATCAGGATCGCCGAACAGAGCAGATGATAGGCGCGACGGTTGAGCCGCTGGCACTCCTGCTCCATGGCGGCCAGGGCGGTATCGGCGTGCTGCAGGGCGGTGGTGTTGAGGTACCTGGCCTGGGCGGGGGGAATCCGTGAGGGTTCGGGAAAGAGCCGCTCCAGCCGCGCGGCGAGGCGCGGGATCAGCGGCAGCATCAGGGCGACGCCGAGCAGGTTGAAGAGGGTGTGGAAGAGCGCGAGCTTGAGGGGCCAGGCGTCCGCCGCCAGGCCGATCAGCTCGCCGAGTTCGTCCACCAGCCAGGCCAGCGGCACCAGCAGCGCCAGCGCCACCGTGGCGGTGGTCAGGTTGAACACCACGTGGGCCCCGGCCAACCGACGCGCCGCGGCACCGGCGCCCAGTGCGCCGAGTACCGCGGTGACGGTGGTGCCGACGTTGGCGCCGATGGCAATGGCCAGGGCCGGCAGGTAGGGGAGCTGCCCCCCGGCCAGGGCGGCCAGGGTGATCAGCAGTGTGGCGTGGCTCGACTGCATCACCACCGTGGCGACCACCCCGAACAGCACGAACAGCGGCCAGTGCCAGGCGCTGTCGCCGGCCAGTCCGTCCAGGGTGAGGCCGTCCTGCCAGGCCTCGAAGCCCAGCTTCATGAAGTCGATGCCCAGGAACAGCAGGCCGATGCCCAGCAGCACCCCGGCGGCCGCGGCGCGGCCATCCTTGAGCATCCGGGAGCCCAGCAGCCCAAGGGCCAGGAAGGGCATGGCGAACTGGGCGAGATCGAAGCGCAGGCCGAAGGCGGCGATCAGCCAGGCCCCGGTAGTGGTGCCGAGGTTGGCGCCGAACAGCAGGGCAATGGCGCCGGGCAGGGCCACCAGCCCGGCGCCGACGAAGGAGAGTGCGAGCAGGGTGACCAGGGAGCTGGACTGCACCAGCGCCGTGGCGGCGGCGCCCACCCCGATGGCGCGGAGCGGGTGGCGGGTAGCGGTATGCAGCCAGCGGTCCAGGGTGCCGCCGGAGAGGCGTTTGATGGCATCCTGGAGGTGGGTCATGCCCCACAGGAAGAGCCCCAGTCCGGCGGCCAGGGTGGCGAGGTCGAGGCGTGCCAGCAGCAGCGCCGCCGCAGCCGCCAGACCCAGCCCTTCGAGTTGGTGGCGCCGGGACAGCAGCGCCTGCGCCACTCCCTGGCGGGTCATGTCAACGCGCCTTGGGGTCGAGGATCTTGACGGTCTGGATATCCTGGCGGGTCTGCTCCTCGCGGGGCTGGTTGACACGGGTGCTCAGCTCCGGCGCGGACTCGTCCTCGATGGGCAGCTGCTCGAAGAAGTCACAGCTGACGCACTCCCGGTAGCGGATGCCGTTCTGCTCCCAGCTGCGTATGCGGTCCATCTCGGCGCAGCGTGGACAGATGGCGCCGGCGATAAAGCGTTTCTGGACGGCCATGGTGGCTCCTGTCGGGGGCCCCGGCGGCAGGCCGGGGCTTGGTGGCGGGCAGTGTGGGTGGGTCAGGCGACACGGATGCCGCTGTGGCGCAGCAGCGGCTCGACGCTCGGCTCGCGGCCGCGGAAGGCGCGGAACAGATCGGCGGCATCCCTGGCGCCGCCCTGCTCGAGGATCTCGGTGCGGAAGCGGCGTCCGGTCTCGGGGTCGAAGATACCCGCTTCCTCGAAGGCGCTCCAGGCGTCGGCGGAGAGCACTTCGGCCCACTTGTAGCTGTAGTAGCCCGCCGCATAACCGCCGGCAAAGATGTGGCCGAAGCCGTTCTGGAAGCGGTTGAAGTCGGCACGGGGCACCACCGACATGGCATCGCGCACGCCATCGAGCAGTGCCTGGATCTCCGCTGCCGTGGGGGCAGCCAGTTCGTGGTGCAGACGCAGATCGAAGATCGAGAACTCCAGCTGGCGCACCATGCCCATGGCGGATTCGAAGTTCTTGGCCGCCTGCAGCTTCTCGAGCAGCTCACCGGGCAGCGGTTCGCCGCTGTCGACGTGGCCTGCGATCAGGTCGAGCCCTTCCCGCTCCCAGCAGTAGTTTTCCATGAACTGGCTGGGCAGCTCCACGGCATCCCAGGCCACACCGTTGATGCCGGAGATATCCGCGACGGTCTGCCGGGTCAGCATGTGGTGCAGGCCGTGTCCGAACTCGTGGAACAGGGTGGTGACCTCGTCGTGGGTCAGCAGCGCCGGGCGCTCGCCCACCGGGCGGGTGAAGTTGCAGGTGAGGTAGGCCACCGGCATCTGGAGCTCATCGCCTTCCAGTCTGCGCACCCGGCATTCGTCCATCCAGGCGCCGCCGCGTTTGCCCTCGCGAGCGTAGAGGTCCAGGTAGAAGCCGGCGATCGGCGCGCCCTGCTCGAGAATGCGGAAGAAACGCACGTCCTTGTGGTAGCGCGGGGCCTGGTCGTCCTCCTCGAAGGTGACGTTGAACAGGCGCTCCACTACCTGAAAGAGGCCGTCCACCACCCGGGGGGCGGGGAAGTAGGGGCGCAGCTGCTCCTGGGAGATGGCGTGAAGCGCCTCGCGGAGATTCTCGCTGGCGAAGCCCACGTCCCAGGGCGCGAGATCGGCCATGCCCAGCTGGTCCCGGGCGTAGGTCTCGAGCTCGGCGTACTCCTCCCGGGCCTGGGGCAGGGCGCGTGCGGCGAGGTCCTCGAGGAACTCGAGCGCCTGGGCGGGGGAGTCGGCCATCTTGGTGGTCAGTGAGTAGTCGGCGTAGGTGGCGAAGCCCAGCAGCTCGGCCAGCTCCCGGCGCAGGGCCAGTGTCTCCTCCATGATCGGGGCGTTGTCGTACTGCCCGGCATGGGGACCCTGGTCGGAGGCGCGGGTGACGAAGGCGGTGTAGACCTCGCGGCGCAGCTCGCGGTCCTCGGCGTAGGTCATCACCGGGAAGAAGCTCGGGAAGTCCAGGGTGATGCGGTATCCCGACTGGCCCTTGGCCTCGGCGTTGGCGCGCAGGGCGGCGAGTGCGCTCTCCGGCAGGCCGGCCAGGCGGCTCTCGTCGGCCAGGTCAAGATGCCAGGCCTGGGTGGCGTCGAGCAGCTGGTTGGAGAAGGTATTGCCAAGCTCCGAGAGGCGCGACTTGATCTCGCCATAGCGCTGCTTCTTCTCGGCGGGCAGGTCGACCCCGGCCAGGCGGAAGTCGCGCAGGGTGTTGTCCACCGTGCGTCGCTGGCCCTCGTCGAGGCTGGCCCAGGCGGGCCCCTCCTTGAGGGCCTGCCAGGCGCGAAACAGCCCCTCGTGCTGTCCCAGCCAGGTGCTGTACTCGGAGAGCTTGCCCAGGCAGGCCTGATAGGCCTCGCGCAGCTCGGGGCTATTCATGGTGCCGTTGAGATGGGAGACCGGCGACCAGGCCCGGGCCAGGCGGTCGTTGAGGGACTCCAGGGGCGAGGCCAGGCTCTCCCAGCTGGGCGCCTCGTCCTCCGCACGCGCTACCAGCGCCTCGATGGCGGTTCGGTTCTCGGCCAGCAGCTCCTCGATGGCCGGCACCACGTGCTCGGGGCGAATCGCGTCGAAGGGGGGCAGCAGATGGGGTTCGAGCAGCGGGTTGCGGGACATGGGCACCTCAAGGGTCAGGGAGTCGGGGGCAAGGGTGTGGAGCTAGTGCTGATTAGATGCGGGCAGCGGACCCCGGTTTCAATGCGCAGTGTTTGGCCGGCGGGAAAGGTCCTGCTAGTCTTGCCGCCTCTTGCGATGGCCCGGCAGGAGGCTGACGATGAACGAGACCCTGGAGCGGTGGAGCACGCGGCGCGCCTTTATCCTGGCGGTGACCGGCGCTGCCGTGGGGCTGGGCAACATCTGGCGCTTTCCCTACATCACCGGCGAGAACGGCGGCGCCGCTTTCCTGCTGCTCTACATCGGCTTCGTCCTGCTGCTCGGCCTGCCGGTGATGATGGCGGAGATCATGGTGGGCCGCGCCGGCCGGCGGAGCCCGGTGCAGTCGCTGGGACACCTGGCCGCCCAGGCGGGCGCCAGCCGACACTGGCGGTGGTTGGGGCTGTTCGGTGCCTTCACCGTGTTCTGCATCCTCTCCTTTTACTCGGTGGTCTCCGGCTGGTCCATCGAGTTTCTGGTCGCCTCCATCAACGGAGACTTCGTGGGTGCCGCCCCCACCGAGGTCGTTGCCGGCTTCGACGCCTTCCTGGCCGACCCGGGACGGATGACCTTCAACCACACCCTGTTTTTGATCATGACCATGCTGGTGGTATCCGCCGGGGTCTCCAAGGGACTGGAGCGCCTCAACAACCTGCTGATGCCGCTACTCTACCTGCTTCTTCTGCTGCTGGCCGGCTATGCCACCACCACCGAGGGCTTCGGGCCGGCGCTGGCCTGGCTGTTCATGCCCGATGTCTCCGCGGTGACGCCGCTGGTGGTGATGCACGCCATGGGGCACGCCTTCTTTACCCTGGCGGTGGGCGCCTGTGCGCTGATGGCCTACGGCGCCTACATGCCGGACCATCAGAGCCTGCCCAAGGCCGCCGCTGCCGTGGCGGTGCTGGACGTCGCGGTAGCGCTGCTGGCCGGCATCGCCATCTTCTCGGTGGTGTTCGCCCAGGGCATGGACCCCGGGGAGGGGCCGGGGCTGATGTTCGTCACCCTGCCCATCGCCTTTGCCCAGCTGCCCTGGGGCGCGCTGTGGCTCAGCGTCTTCTTCCTGCTGCTGCTGCTGGCCACCTGGACCTCGTCGATCAACCTGGCCGAGCCCATGGTGGCCACCCTGGAGGGAATGGGGCTCAAGCGCGGCCATGCCGCCTCGGTCGTGGGGCTTGCCGTATGGCTGATGGGTCTGCTCACGGTGCTCTCCTTCTCGACCCTGGCCGAGTGGCGTCCGCTGTTCGGCATGAATGCCTTCGAACTGGTCAGTACCATCCCGCCGGAGATATTCCTGCCCCTGGGGGGGCTGCTGATTGCCATTTTCGCCGCCTGGGTGATGCCCGAGGCGGCGGCGCGCGGCGCCCTGGGCGTAGGCCCCGGCGGCTTCGCCCTCTGGCGCGGCCTGGTTCGCTGGGTCGCCATACCGATGACGCTGGTAGTATTGGTGGCCGGCCTGGTCTGAACCGACACGAGGAAATCAACATGAGTGAGACGACGGCGATCCGCCCCTGGAAGGGCACGACGCCCGCCCTGGGCAAGCGGGTCTACATCGACCCGGCGAGCCTGGTGATGGGCGATGTGGTGCTGGGCGACGACAGCTCGGTGTGGCCCATGGCGGTGGTGCGCGGCGACATGCACCGCATCCGCATCGGCGCGCGCACCAGTGTCCAGGACGGCTGCGTGCTGCACATCACCCACGCCAGCGACTTCAGCCCCGGCGGCTTCCCGCTGACCATCGGCGATGACGTCACCATCGGCCACCGGGCGATCCTCCACGGCGCTACCCTGGGCAGCCGCATCCTGGTGGGCATGGGCGCCATCGTGATGGACGGCGCCGTGGTGGAAGACGAGGTGATCATCGCTGCCGGCGCCGTGGTGACCCCGGGCAGACGCCTCGAGAGCGGCCATGTCTACGCGGGCAACCCGGCCAAGGCGCTGCGCCCGCTCAAGGATAAGGAGCGGGCCTTCTTTCCCTATACCGCCGGCAACTACGTCAAGCTCAAGGACGAGTACCTGGCGGCGATACCGGAATAGTTCTCTAACGCATTGTTTTACTTGCTATGGCGGGCGATAATCTGGAAGTTTATCCAGTATATCGAGGGCTCGCCCCGGCATGGCCGACTTTCGCACCCATCTTTGCGTGGCCGCCGCCGGCGGCGCCTTGGTCGCCCATGGCGGCTGGCAGGCGGAGCTGTGGACGGCCTGGGAGGCCCTGCCGGTGCTGGCGCTGGTGACCTTCGGCGGCATCCTGCCTGACATCGATGCCGACCGCTCGAAGGCCATCCGTCTGATCTTCAACCTGCTGGCGGTGCCCGGAGTGGTGGCCGGCGTCCTGGTGCTGCAGGGGTGGCTCGATACCGGCGGCCTGCTGCTGGCGTGCGGGGCGATCTATCTCGCAGTGCGCCATCTGGCGGGGGCGCTCTTCTCCCGCTTCACCGTTCATCGTGGTCTCTGGCATTCGCTGCTGGCGGCCTTGCTGTGCGGCCTGGTCACCGTAGCGCTCAGCCAGCGGCTGTTCACTCAGCCCGATACCCTGGCCTGGGCCCACGGGGTGGCGGTGGCGCTGGGATTCATCATCCACCTGACGCTGGACGAGCTCTACAGCGTCGATCTCACCGGCGCACGCATCAAGCGCTCCTTCGGCACGGCCCTCAAGCCCTTCGACTGGCGCTCCCCGGGCAACTCCCTGGTGATGCTGCTGGCGGCGGTCAACCTGGTGCCCTGGCTGCCCCCGCTGGCGCCGCTGTGGACACTGCTGTCTCAGGGGTCGGCTCTCTGGCGGTAGTCCTCGGCCCGCAGAGCGTACTTCCTGAGCTTGTCATAGAGGGTCTTGCGCGGCAGGCCGAGCTGCTCGGCCACCTCGGTGACCCGACCGCGCTGCCTCGCCAGGGCCTGATCGATCAGGCTCTTCTCGAACAGTTCCACCTGCTGGGGCAGGGCCAGCTCACCTGCCTCGCTCTCGGCTCCCTCGAGCAGGGCCTCCAGGCGGTAGTCGAAGGCGGCGCCGAGCAGGACATAGCGCTCCGCCAGGTTGCGTAGCTCGCGGACGTTGCCCGGCCAGTCGTGGGCCAGCAGGGCGCTGATGCCGGCGGCGTCCAGGGGTGGGGCCTCCAGGCCGCTGCGGTTGGCGGCGACCACCGCGAAATGCTGAAAGAGCAGCGGGATGTCCTCGCGGCGTTCGCGGAGTGGAGGGACGGGAAGAGTCACCACGTTGAGGCGATAGTAGAGGTCCTCGCGAAACACGCCGGTCTCGGCGGCAGCCTTGAGGTCCACCTTGGTGGCGGCGATCACCCGGATATCCAGCGGTACGGGCACATTGGAACCGAGCCGCTCCACGCTGCGCTCCTGCAGGACCCGCAGCAGCTTGACCTGCAGCGCGAGGGGCATGGACTCGATCTCGTCGAGGAAGACCGTGCCATGGTCGGCGTACTCGAACTTGCCGATGCGTCGTTCCACGGCGCCGGTGAAGGCGCCCTTCTCGTGGCCGAACAGCTCCGATTCGATGGTGCTTTCCGGCACGGCGCCGCAGTTGATGGCCACGAAGGGACGGTTGGCGCGGCGGCTGCGCTCGTGGATGGCGCGGGCCACCAGGTCCTTGCCGGCGCCGGTCTCGCCGAACACCAGCACGTCGGCGTCCACCTGGCTGATGCGCTGCACCATGGAGGCCAGGCGCTGAATGGCCGGCGTGCGCCCCACCAGTCGTGGACCGAGCGCCGACTGCTGGGCCTCCAGCTCGGCCTTGAGCTCGCGGTTCTCCAGGCTCAGGCGGCGTTTCTCCACGCCGCGGCGGACCACCTCCACCAGCCGTTCGGCGGCAAAGGGCTTTTCGAGGAAGTCCCAGGCGCCCTCGCGCATCGCCTCTACCGCCGTGGAGATGTCGCCGTGGCCGGTGATCAGGATCACCGGCAGGTCTGGATCGCGCAGCCGCACCTCGCGCAGCAGCGCCATGCCGTCCATGCCTGGCATGCGGATGTCGCTGACCACCACGCCGGGGAAGTCCGGAGCCAGGGCCGCCAGCGCCTCCTCGGCGCTGGCGTGGGGCTCGGGAATATAGCCGGCCAGTTCCAGGGTCTGGCCGGCGGTGATCCGCAGGTGAGGCTCGTCATCGATGATCATCACCGGGATGGCCGCCGGCTCATGCATGGGGAAGGGTCTCCTGATGTGGTTGGGTGCCGGCGCTGCGCTGGACGGTGTCCCGTGGCAGACGGATGGTGAACAGGGCACCGCCCTCGGGGCGGTTGGCGGCGGTCAGGCTGCCGCCCAGGTCGTCGATGATGCGCGACGAGATCGAGAGACCCAGTCCCAGCCCATTGCCGGGGGATTTGGTGGTGTAGAAGGGCTCGAAGATACGCCTGAGGTGCGCATCGGGAATGCCCGGACCGCTGTCGGCCACCCCCAGCACCACGGCGTCGCCGTCAACGGCGATGGTGACCTCCAGGCGCGCCTCGGGGGCGTCGGCCATGGCCTGAAGGGCGTTGCCGATCAGGTTGACCAGCACCTGCTCCAGGCGGACCAGGTCGGCGCGTACCCAGGGCTCCGCGTCGGGCCAGTGGCGGATCACCTCCACGCCGCTTTCCCGCAGTCGAGTCTGGAAGAGGCGCAGAGCGTAATCGAAGCAGGCGATGGGGGAGACGGCGGCAAGGGTCTCGCCGCTCTTGCGGGAAAACTGACGCAGCTGGGCGCTGATCTCCGACATGCGCGCGGTCAGCTCGACTATTTGCTCGAGGTTGAGGTCGACGCTCTCCAGGCGCTGGCGCTCCAGGAAGGTACGGGCGTTCTCGGCGTAGGCGCGGATCGCCGCCAGTGGCTGGTTGAGCTCATGGTTGATGCCGGCGGCCAACTGGCCGAGCACGGCGAGCTTGGCGGCCTGGATCAGCTCATCGCGGGTCTGACGCAGGCTCTCCTCGGCGCGCCGGCGCTCGTCGATCTCGCCGGAGAGGCGGCGATTGGTCTCCACCAGATCCCGGGTGCGACGCTCCACGTTGCGCTCCAGTTCGTCCCGGGCGCGGGCCAGAGTGTGGCGCTCGCGCTCGGCGAACTGCTCCCGCTCACGGCGCAGGCGCAGGCGCTGCCAGCCGATGCCGCCGCCCAGCAGCACGATGCCGTAGAGGCCGCCGGCCAGCAGCGCCGAGACCCACTGGGCCTGAATCACCGGGGTCACCGGCTTGAGGATATGCATCTCCCAGCCGAGCGTCGGCATGGAACGGGAGACAGCCAGATAGCGCGGGCCGGCCAGGGGGCCGTCGCGGAAGTTGACCAGGCGGCTGCGCTCGCCGCGATGTTCGAGCAGCTCGATGCCGGAGTGGATCAAGGGCTCGTCGGCATAGCGGCGAGTCGCCAGCAATGCCTGGCGCTCCGACTCCGAGAGAGGGTGCAGTGAGGTCATGCGCAGCTCGGCCCGGCTGGCCATGAAGATGATGTTGTCTTCGTCGGTGACCAGCAGCTCGGCGTCCTGGCCGGCCCAGCTCTCCTCCACCGTGTCGAGGAGCACCTTGACCACCATGACCCCGTCGGGGGTCGAGTCGGGCTGGGTGTCATCCAGCCATACCGGTGAGGAAAAGTAATAGCCGCGCTCCAGTGACTGCACGCCCAGGCCGTAGAAGCGCCCCTGACCGCCGGCGATGGCGTCGCTGTAATAGCTGCGAAAGGCGTAGTTCTGGCCGATGAAGGTGTTGGGGCGGTGCCAGTTGCTGGCGGCCAGGGTGTCGGCATGACGGTCGAGCAGATAGACGTCCGAGACGTCGGCGGTGGCCCGGAAGCGGTCCAGCAGCAGGTTCAGCGGCATGGCGTCCTGGGAGTGGGGCGACGACAGGAAACGCTGCACTCCCTCCCGGGTCGCCAGCAGCCGCGGCAGGTAGTCGTGGCGAGAGAGGTGGCCAATCAGGCCTGCCGCCGAGAGCCGCAGCTCATTCTCGGCGTCCTGCTGGAGCGTCTGCATTGCCTGGTCGCGGGCCATCAGGGTGGCCTGCCACATCACCAGCGCCAGCCCCAGGGGGGCGGCCAGCAGCAGCAGAGTTCGCCAGTTTCGCCAGCGTCTCACGAGGCGGTTTCCCGCCGCGGAGCGGGTACTGCCTGGGCCCGGCGCAGGGCGCGCTGGGCGCGAGTCTCGGCCCGCGCCAGCTCCAGCAGGCCCTCTTCCACGAAGACCAGGTGCTCATGGGCGCGGTCTCGGGCGTCCTCGGCGCGTCCCTCGAGAATGGCGTCCAGCAGCGCGCGATGCTGGGCCATCAGCACGCTACGAGAATTCTTCTTCTCGAACAGGTGTGCCAGGTTGTCGACGATGCTGCGCTCCAGCAGGTGAAAGATGCCGCGGATGGTGTGCAGCAGCAGGACGTTGTGGGCGGCCTCGGCGATCGCCAGATGAAAGGCGGCATCGGCCTTGGCCTCGCGTGTCGGGTCCTTGCCCTGGAAGCAGGCGTCCAGCTCCTCGAAGCGGCTGATCAGCAGCGCCCTGTCGGTGGGTGTGGAGCGCAGCGCCGCGTAGTAGGCGGAGATACCCTCCATGGCGTCGCGGAACTCCAGCAGGTCCAGGTGGAACTCGCCGTGGCGAGAGAGCATCTCAAGAATCGGATCGCTGTAGCCGCTGGTGATCGCCTCGGAGATGAAGGTGCCGCCACCCTGGCGGCTGGTGAGCAACCCTCGGGCGGAGAGTTTCTGGATCGCTTCGCGAAGTGACGGGCGCGAAACGCCGAACCGCTCGGCCAATTCCCGTTCCGGTGGCAGGCGCTGCCCAGGCTTGAGGCTGCCTTCGAGAATCATCGCCTCGAGGCGTTCGGTGATCACGTCGGCGAGGCGGGGCTGACGTAGGGGTTGATAGGCCATGGAAGTCACTCCCGATAAAAATGTACTGCGGTTATGGTACGCCAACAAATTGGTAATACCAATATTTCTGGTTCTTTCCCGATCGGGCAGTAATTGTTTTTTCTCGGTCTTTCAGTCACTTGAAAATGGACAGATTGCCCCACTACCAAAGTATAGCGCGGGAATGCGGGTAAAAGCCCTGCTCAGGTTTGACACTGTCAGGGCACCCCGCCTAACGTTCGCCAATTCTGCGTTGTAAATTGGTTTGACCAATTCTTTCGACGCCGCCTTCAGCCTGTCGAGGATCTTGCCGATGACGCCAGTCAAGTGCTACCCGCCCAGGCCGGAGAAGGTCTACTTCTTCGGTACCTGCCTGATTGACCTCTTCTATCCCGAAGCTGGACTCGATGGCATTCGCCTGCTGGAGCGGGAGGGCATTGACGTGCTCTTCCCCCAGGACCAGACCTGCTGCGGTCAGCCGGCTCACACCTCCGGCTATCATGAAGAGGCGCGGGCAGTGGCGGCGGCACAACTCGACCTTTTTCCCGAGCCCTGGCCGATCATCGTACCCTCCGGCTCCTGCGGCGGCATGATGCGCACGCACTATCCGAAACTCTTCGCCGGCACCGCTCTCGAAAAGAAGGCCAACGAGATCTCAGGCCGCATCTATGAGTTGACCGAGTTCCTGGTGCACGTCTGCCACCTCAGGCTCGAGGACCGCGGTCAGCCCGAAAAGGTAGCCATGCACACCTCCTGCAGTGCGCGTCGCGAGATGGGTCTGGCAGAGACCGGGCCGGCGCTGCTGGCCCAGCTGGGCCAGGTGGAGCTCGTCGAGCAGGCTCGCGCCGCGGAGTGCTGCGGCTTCGGGGGCACCTTCGCCGTGCGTCACCCGGAGATCTCCGCCGCCATGGTGGAGGACAAGACGCTTGCCATCGAGGCGGCCGGCGCCGAGCGCTTCGTGACTTCCGACTGCGGCTGCATGATGAATATCGGCGGGCGCTTTGCCCACCAGAAGAAGACGGTGAAGGGCGAACACATCGCCAGCTACCTGTGGCGGAGAACCTCATGAACGCAGAGAATCAGGCATTCCAGCCCCAGCCGGTGCAATCCTACAGTCCTCGCGAGTTTCATCGCCAGGCCCATGACGCACTGGGCAACCCGCAGATTCGCGGCAACTTTCGCAAGGCGATGGACGGTCTGATGACCAAGCGTCGCGACAGCTTCGAGGGCTGGGATCTCGAGACCCTGCGCGAGCTGGGTGCCAACATTCGCATGCGAGCGCTGGCGAAGCTGCCCGATCTGCTCGAGCAGCTGGAAACCAACTGTCAGGCCAACGGCATCCGCGTGCACTGGGCCGAGGACGGCGAGGAGGCGTGCCGGATCATTCGCGAGATCTGCGAGGCCCACGATGCCAAGTCGGTGATCAAGGGCAAGTCCATGGTCTCCGAGGAGATGCACCTCAATGCGCACCTCGAGGCGGCCGGCATCGAGGCGCTGGAGTCGGACCTCGGCGAATACCTGGTACAGCTCAACGAGCAGACGCCCTCCCATATCATCATGCCGGCGATTCATCTCAATACCGATGAGATCTCCGAGATCCTGCATGAGAAGACCGGCACCGAGCGCACCCGCGACGTGGACTACATGACCGCGGCGGCCAGGCAGCAGCTGCGCGAACGCTTCATGGCCGCCGATGTCGGCGTCTCCGGAGTCAACTTCGCGGTGGCCGAGACCGGCACCCTCTGCCTGGTGGAGAACGAGGGCAACGGTCGCATGACCACCACGGTGCCGCCGGTGCATATCGCGGTGACCGGCATCGAGAAGGTGGTGGAGCACCTGCGCGACGTGCCCCCCCTCTACTCGCTGCTGACGCGATCGGCCACCGGCCAGCATGTAACGACCTACTTCAATATGATCAACTCGCCCCGCAAGGAGGGGGAGTACGACGGTCCGAAGGAGGTTCACCTGGTGCTGGTCGACAGCGGCCGCTCCAGCATCTATCAGGACAACGAACTGCTCGACACCCTGCGCTGCATACGCTGTGGTGCCTGCATGAATCACTGCCCGGTCTATACCCGGGTGGGGGGGCACGCCTATGGCACCACCTATCCCGGCCCGATCGGCAGCATTCTCTCACCCCACATGATGGGCCTGGAGGAGACCCGGGACCTGCCCACGGCTTCCAGCCTCTGCGGCGCCTGCGGTGAGGTGTGCCCGGTGAAGATCCCGATACCCGACCTGCTGGTTCGGCTACGCCGGGAGGCGGTGGGCGAGGGGCGCGGTAACGTGCCCGGTGCCGGGGTCAAGCGGACCCGCAAGGAGGCAGCTGCCTGGAGGGGTTTCCAGTGGATGGCGACCCACCCCGGCGTCTGGCGAAGCGGTACGGCCGTGGTGGGCAAGCTCAAGGCGATGATGCCGGCGAAGCTTGGCGCCTGGACCGAATACCGCACGGCCCCGAAGCCGGCCGGCAGAACGCTGCATGCGCTGGTCAAGCAGCACCAGGCCGACAAGCCGAGCGTCGACACGCCCGACAAGGAGCAGCGCTGATGAGTGCCCGCAATGCCATCCTCAAGCGTCTGCGCGAGCGCGCCGACGGCCCTCTGGTCGCTCCCGAGTGCGATTTTGCCGTGGTCACGGGGCGCGGCTGGAGCCCCGATGAGCGTCTGGCCCGTTTCGAGCGCTGGATCACGTCGGTCCATGGCGAGGTGGTTCATACCACGCGCGACGATTGGGGCGATGCCCTGGCCAGGGTGCTCGCCGACAAGGGCGTTCGTCGGCTGGCGCTGGGCCGCGAGCACCCGGTGGCCGTCGAGGCCCGCCTGGCGCTGGCCAATGCCGAGGTCGAGCTGGTCGATGTGGATCGCGATATCGAGGACTGGCAGCAGGAGCAGTTCGAGCGCGTCGACGCCGGGCTGACTTCGGTGGGCGGCGCCATCGCCGAGACCGGTAGCCTCTGGCTCTGGCCCACCCCCGACGAGCCGCGACTGATCAGCCTGGTGCCATCGATCCATGTCGCGGTGCTGGATGCCGAGACGATCGAGGACACCTTCTTCGACGTGATGGAACGTCACGACTGGGCGAGGGGAATGCCCACCAACGCGCTGTTGATCTCCGGTCCCAGCAAGACCGCCGATATCGAGCAGACACTTGCCTATGGCGTACACGGTCCCCGCGAACTGGTTGTGCTGGTGCGCCATGTCGATGCCGACACCGAGGAAAGCCTATGACACCCGTGACCCCGTCTGCCTGGAACGAGTTGAAGACGACGCTAGCCGAGACGATTCCCGCCGAGCGGATGTTCGATGATCCTCTGCGGACCCTGGCCTATGGGACCGATGCCAGCTTCTACCGCTTGATTCCCAGGCTGGTGGTGCGTCCGGAAAACGAGGAGGAGCTTCAGTTGACGCTGGCCGAGTGCCGCGTGCGGGGACTGCCGGTGACCTTCCGGGCCGCCGGTACCTCGCTCTCCGGCCAGGCGGTGACAGATTCGGTACTGATCCAGCTCCGGCAAGGTTGGCGTGGCCACGAGATTCTCGACGACGGCCAGGCGATCCGCCTGCAACCGGGAGTGATTGGTGCCAGGGCCAACCAGCTGCTGGCACCCTTCGGTCGCAAGATCGGCCCCGACCCGGCCTCCATCAACAGCTGCATGATCGGCGGCATCGCCGCCAACAACGCCTCGGGCATGTGCTGCGGCACGGCCCAGAACAGCTACCGTACGGTGCGTGACCTCCGCGTGATCCTGGCCGACGGCACCCTGCTGGATACCGCCGACCCGGTCAGCCGTGAAGCCTTCCTCCGCTCCCATGCCGGCTTGATCGAGGGGCTTGAGCGCCTGTCGGCCGAGACTCGTGCCAATGAGGCGCTGGCCGAGAAGATCCGTCACAAGTACCGGCTCAAGAACACCACCGGCTATGCCCTCAACAGCCTGGTCGATTTCGAGGATGGCATCGAGATCCTCAAGCACCTGATGATCGGCTCCGAGGGGACGCTCGGCTTTCTCAGCACCATCACCTACGACAGCGTGGTGGACGAGCCCTGCAAGGCGGCGGCGTTGGCGTTCTTCCCTGACATGGCCACCACCTGTCGGGCGACGATCGCGCTCAAGCCGTCACCGGTGTCGGCCGTGGAGCTGATGGATCGCGCCGCGCTGCGCTCGGTCGAGGACAAACCGGGCATGCCCGAGACCCTGCGCACCCTGCCCGACGGGGCGGCGGCGCTGCTGATCGACGTGCGCGGCAATGATGAGGCGGAGCTAGTGGCGCGCATGGGTGAGGTGCAGGCGAGCCTGGAGGGAGTCCGGACCCTGGAGCCGGTCGCCTTTACCCGCGAGACGGCGACCTACGAGCTCTACTGGAAGATCCGCAAGGGGCTCTTCCCCGCGGTGGGTGCGGTGCGCGAGACAGGCACCACGGTGATCATCGAGGATGTGGCCTTCCCCATCGAGCGGCTCGATGAAGGCGTGCAGGCGCTCACCGATACCTTCCACCGCCACGGCTATACCGAAACGATCCTGTTTGGTCACGCTCTGGAGGGCAACCTGCATTTCGTCTTCCCCCAGGGGTTCGAGAAGCCCGGCGAGGTGGAGCGCTACCAGGGGTTGATGGATGAGGTCGCCCAGCTGGTTGGCGTCGAGTACGGCGGCTCGCTCAAGGCGGAACACGGTACCGGGCGCAACATGGCACCCTACGTGGAACTGGAGTGGGGTCCCGACGCCTACGCCCTGATGTGGGAGATCAAGGCGTTGTTCGACCCCGAGAACCTGCTCAACCCCGAGGTGATCCTCAGTCGCAACCCTACGCTGCATCTGGAGAACCTCAAGCCGCTGCCGCCAGCCAACGAGATCATCGACAAGTGCATCGAGTGCGGTTTCTGCGAGGATATCTGCCCTTCCAAGGACCTCACCCTGACGCCGCGTCAGCGCATCGTGGTCACGCGAGAGCTCGCCCGACTCGAGGCCCTGGGTAGTCAGCGTAGCGCCGAGGATGACGTAAGACTGGAAAGCCTGCAGAAAGGGTATCGCTATGCCGGTGATGAAACCTGCGCGGGAGATGGCCTCTGCGCTACTCAGTGTCCGGTGGGTATCAATACGGGAGATCTCACGCGCGATATTCGCCATTCCAGGGCAGCTGAAAAGTCAGGCGTCGTTCGATACATCGGTCGACACTTCTCCGGCGCCACGCGGATGGCTCGCGGGAGCCTGATGGCGGCTGGTGCCGCGAACAGGGTGCTCGGCGATAGCGTGATGGGCAAGGTCAGTCACGGTGCGCGGCGTCTCAGCGGTGAACGTCTGCCCCAGTGGACGCCGGCCCTGCCCAAGGCAACACCGATTCGACTGCTCAAGAGCGCGTCCCATCGTGACGATCAGCGTGACAAGGTGGTCTACCTTCCCAGCTGTGCAACACGGATATTTGGTGCGTCCCGAGACGATGCGGAGAAGCGCTCGGTAATGGAAATTACCCTGGCGGTGCTCGACAAGGCTGGCTTCGAGGTGATCATCCCCGAGATGGTCGGCCACCTGTGCTGCGGAATGGCCTTCAACTCCAAGGGTCAATTCGAGGAAGCTTCCCACAAGGCACGCGAGGTCAATCGTGAGTTGCTGGTGGCGAGCCAGAACGGGCGCTACCCGATCCTGATGGATACCAGTCCCTGCTTGCACCATCTGACGTCGAGGCTCGACAAGCGGCTCGCGGTCAGCGC
>LKMJ01002055.1_pt1 | contig 18318 bp, 22 predicted proteins | sample 643391 | NCBI WGS metagenome assembly LKMJ01 (sample SAMN04112250, study PRJNA286221) | soda lake metagenome | biome: soda lake; feature: Kulunda Steppe; material: water; isolation source: sample PL-Br10 brine of Picturesque Lake | place: Russia: Kulunda steppe | collected 2010-07 | reverse complement strand
GGCGGCGGCCACGTGCCCCGCTGTGCGTGGCGGCAGGGGGAGGGTCCGAGGGCGAGGACGGGGGCGGGGACGGGGGCGAGGGAGGTGGGGCAGGGGCGGGAGGGGCGCGTCTCAGGCCCTGCAAAATGCCTCAGGGTGCGCGGTGGCACCGGCAGGGGCAGCGGCAGCGGTGCCAGTAGATCAGCAGGAGGCCGGGCTCACTGTTGGCCTGGATGAATCAGGGGGGCTGATTGACGCAGATGAATCGGCGCAGGCAGGGTGGGCAGGTGAGTGTGACCGGCTGGGTCAGTCCTTTAGGCGCGGCCTGCCTCTTCCTATGTCCAGCCTATCCTTTTGAATTGGATGTGGACCTGCTTTGGACAAAGCGTTTGGCTGGATTGGATGTGGATCTGCATTGGAACAGAGCGTTTGGCTGAAGTGGATGTGGGCCTGCATAGGACAGTGTTTGGCTGGCTCCACCAGGGGCATTGTGAGCCAGGGTGTTGGCTGGGCAGCAGGCGTGGCCCATTCAATGATCAATTGAGTGCTTGGCACTCAGCGCCGTCGTGGGGGGTGCTTGGCGTTGTGCAGCATGGACACGGCAATCAATGGCTGGCACACAATGCCATCATAGATTTTGCCCGAGGGATGAACGGGGCGGAGGGGCAGGCGGGATTGATGCACACCCACATGGTACTCTGCATGTGCACTGCCTGGACGGGCCTTGCAAGGGTGGCTAGGAGTCTGGCAAAAGTCTAGTTTGGTTTTGCCAAGAAGGGCGCTCCTCGTCGTTTTGCCTGGAAAGGCGATCAACTATGGAAGCCCATCCGCATTTTGCTGGGCTCCATGTGTAGCAAGGACAGTTTTTGTAGCAACTGAGTGGTAGCGAGGACCATGGCAACCATCATCAGCCTTCTTTCATAAGAGGACACACGCGCACCTTGTGCCCTGCACAAGCCCCTGTGTGAATCACATAACTCTGTGTCAATTAACTCGTTAGGTCTTAATTCTCTCAAGTGAAAAAGTAGGGGACTCTTTGCCGGGGAGGTCTCGAGTCCTTGAGGCCCTGAAGAAGCTTTCTGTGCTTGCATTGGCTAGCTTGCAAGGCTTGCACATGCCATCCTCCTGCTGCCCACAACTGCCACGCATCACAGGCGACCTGCCTCCACAAACGTGCCACCAGATGCCAGACATGGAGGCTAGCGAGGAGCAAGAATGCCAAGGCTTTGTGCCGACAGTCTTCAAGTACCGCCAGCTTGTTGTTCTGAACCGGTCTGCACTGCAGCTTTTGGAAGCTGCAAATCCCAACACGGTGGGAGCAGAGAGAGTCTGGTTGAGGCAGGCCTGTGCACATGAGGCAATGAATAGCTATTTACTATGCTCCTGCCTTGCCATCTTGCATCTAGCTGCAATTGCAAGTTTGTATGCGAGTGTGAGCAAATGGCTGTGTTGAAACTTGGAGCTTGCTATCACTGTGCTTTGTCTATCAGTGCGCTTTGACTGGTACGACGTTGCCTGTACTTTTACTATATGAGGCGCTTTTCGGGCCTGCATGGACATTGTTTCCTCTTCTGTAGTTCCATTGAAACATGTATGACAGCACTTGTTTTCTGAAGTCCTTCAGAGTTCTCATGCAACTGTGCATGAGCTTTCAATTCCCAAATGCACCAGATGTGACTCGTGCACCAAAACAATGAGATGGCAGCCTCAAATTAGCCTCAGCATATCTTGAAACATGCTGCATTCCTGCTGCTGCCTATCTCTATGCAGATCTGTCTCCAATCAACAAACGAGGTGATATCCAGGGTGTGACTGCTAACTATTCCTGGCAAACCAACATGACTGTTTGCGTGTGTAAGTATGCTCTCAGGGCTTTCTAGTTCAAAATCTTCCTGCTGCTCTTCCCACTTCGCTTTTGAGCCTGTGTATGTCTGTCCCATAGCAACTCAAACACATTCACCTTAGGTACACTTGAATGTAGGTGCTGCGGCATCCCACCATGTATGTATTAAGTATGATAGGCTATATTGTGAACTGGGTAGCACCTATGCAGTTGTAAGCTTGGATGTCTGCTATCTTAAATGTCTGCTTGGAGCCTGGTTATTTGCATGGCACAAGATACAATGCATACGCCGTATTTCTCAAACCATATCAGTCATATACATTGGGAGGCCTTGCATGCACCCCCAAAACAGCTGTGAGGGTTAAGAATATTTGGTGAAGGATTTGAGTATTTGCCGTTGGTATGCTCAGAGCCCATATGAGATCGTCAGTTGCTGTTCATGCGTACTTGTATGGTCTCTGCGATTGTGTCTGAATGGAAGATTTGTTGCTCACCTCTTAACACTTCATCTACTGCAGAGCGGGTGAGTGATTGTTACAAGCGCTTGTGCATTCATCAGTTTACACAGGAATGTTATTAAGGAGTATTCTGTTTTAATGAGATCGTTTTTCGTGCGAAGGAGTGTGATGCGCTGTTACTAGTTTCTTGTTATTCTGAGGCCTGGCAATTGTGGATTGCAAAATGAGACCTCACATCCTTGAGCATCAATTTAGATTCTCTTTTTGTTTTCAATTTGAGCATTGATTTTAACTAGCCTAGAAAACAAAACTTGACGCACAATTGTAAACCCATAGACTGTTGACCCATTGAGTGCTTCTCACTGCCCAAGTTTAAATTTATTGCCTAATGCACAGCCTGAGTTTGTCAGCACTCCAAAAGTTGGGCCGTGCAAGTGCACAGCCCGTGTCAGATATGATGTGCACATGCATTCCAATACTTTCAGATTCCAAACTATTTCAAGCAACGGCGTATGATGCTTGAGTGGGTCATGCCTGTTCGGTAAAAAAGCACAACAAGAAAACCTTTCCTTCATTCCATTGTATGATATCATGACATCGATATGAGACGTGTGTATTCCCTTTAAAAAGTTGTCAATCTCCCGGAGCAGAGGAGGTGAGGAGTGCCTCGATTTTAGGCGCGCATGCGTTCACGAATGGTCTACAACTTACAAGCTCACGTAATTTGCTGCACATGGTATGATCTAACTACTGATAGATCCTGGACTCGTCGCCCCGATCGCTCGATCGGTCCGCGACGACGCCTAGGGATCTCCTCGACCATGCACACCTCGTGGCTCGCGTGCAATGCAGGTTGAGCTGCAGGATTTTCCAGGTGACTGCCTCTTCTGGCTGCCAGAGGAGGCGAGTGGGCAGGATGGACGGCGGAATGTTTGCCTCTGCCCTGGAGCTTTCCCCCCATTTGATGCATCTGCTATACCAGTCGCGGAGCCAAGTGCGCCTGCTGCACAGGTTGCAAGTGCAGCTCCATGTTGGCAGCTGGTGTCAAGCGCCTGCACCAAATCTGATGCAAGGAGCGCTCGTTCTGGTCCAAGGCGGCGTGCACCACCCTCTGCTGCGCAGCGTGGATGAGTGCTTCAGCAAAGGCCAGGTAGGGTTAAAGAATAAGCCATCTTTCAAAACAGTGTGACTGCAAGGCTGCTTGTGGAATAAATGTAAAACAATGTAGTCTTTTGTAGCACCATTTACATGTGCCTACAAAAAAAGCCTTAAATAAAGGGGAAAAAAGTTGTTATTAAGTTTGTTATGTCTGAAACCGCAGCAAAGTCAGGGACGAGTACACATTTTCAACTCAGTACTGCATCAAATCCAAGGCCAGGTATACGTGCCAGCTGCACCAGCGCTTTGCCTGCGCCATAGACGTGTGCCCTTCTAGCCGTCAATAACAATCTGGTATGCTCAGTTTCTTTCAGGAATGCGGCGACCAAGTGCTGCCCACCTTCGGTGCGGGTGCGCATCAAATGCTTGGATGCATCTTCTTGCGCAAGCATCGAGTGTGTGGACGCATCTTCTGGCGCAAGCATCTACTGATTCTGTGCTCTGCTGTTTGGTGCATGCACCCGGTCTCTATTTGCTGCAGACCTGCTGGTTGCGATTGCGAGGGGCACGGGGCAGTCAGCTGGAGGTGAACCTTGAGCAGCTTGCGGATGGGGCCGACGAGTTTGATGACGCCACACTGGAAGCCATTCTGTGTGAATGCGCATTTTGGTGGCACTCGAATGGCCTGCCGCTCATTTCCCAGCAACAAGCAAGCGCCGTCGTGCACCGAACGTGAGTGTGAAGCCATGCGCACGAGAGGGGGGGCGGGATGCATGTCACAAGAGACTCTTTTCACGCACCAGGCACGATGCATGTCATGTGCGTCCTATGGTGCGGCCAATCCAAGCGTCTGCTTGCGGGTGCATGTGTGCGTGTATGTGTGCGTGTGCATGTGTGTCTCTTCCACCCCAGAGAGCCTCATTTAAGGAGCAAGACCCGTCCTGCGTGAGCGTGTTCTGCACAGCGACCCTGCACTTGTCTGCACCCTCCATGGCCCTTTGTCTGCCCTCTCACCCATACGACAAAGCACGTGCTCTGCTCCGTCGCAACCTGGCATGCGCGTCAGTCAGCAAAGCCAGGTCCCAGTCAAAGATGAGACCTCCTGAGTCGGCAAGCTCCATGTTAGCGTTATCCTTGGCTGCCCTGCCTGCACACGCACATACAGGTGGACCGCGCTCATGCTCTCCTACACCAGCATTGCGCGAGGCTTGCCCGTCCTCTCTGGTGCCCATTTGGCCGAAGCCTTCAGGGCCCAGCTGAGCAAGCCGCTCCCAGCAGATCTTGTTGCCCAACTGCAGCAGCTGCCGCCCTTTGACAGGCGCAGATTGCAAGTTGCCCTCGCCAGGGGCGCTCGGGCAGCAGAGGCCGCGGCCACCCCTGCGCCCCCAAGCTCCCATGTCATCGCTGACGCCTCCGCCTCTGCCACTGCAGCTGCCATGCCATCCCTTGCTGGGGCGGCACCTCTGGCTGCCGGCACTAAGAAGCACCCTTGCACCATCCAGGCAAACCCTGCTTGTATCAAGCCACGCATGGGGGGCGGCTGGTCAAGCAAAGCTCAACAGGCTCGCCCAGCGCCGCAGTTGGCACGGCAGCCGCAGCAACAGCACCAACAGCCGCAGAAGCAGCTGCCCCCACATCCGCATCCGCATCCGCTGTTACAGCAGCAATTGCAGCTGCAGCAACCGCCAACTCTGCCGCCGCCGCCGCAGCAGCAGCAGTTGCGGCAGCAGCCACTGCCACCGCCGCCGCCGCCGTCACCGCAGCCACAGCAGCAGCAAGGGCAACAGAAGCAGAAGCAGCCACATGTGCCTGAAAGTACACAGCAAGGGCCGCAGAAAGAGCTTCCATGTCATAAGCAGGAGCCCTTACTCAGCAGCTGCAACAGCGGCAAGCAAGGCCCCGTTATCCTGCCAGCTGTGGTGAGCAACCTCACAATATTTGGCTGAAGAAGGCTGCTTCCTTGCCTGTCTCATGACATGCACTGGCCGGACAGCATGTCTGAAGATCTACCAGCTTGCACCTGGACAGCGCAATTGATGGATAGACTAAGGAAGCTTTGGGGGGTAACACATGAAGTCTTTCAAAAGATCCCACACCCTTCATGCTGCTCTGCTGTTCTGCTTGCTGTTCAATGGCAGCTGGCACAAAACAAACCTGCCAACTTTACTGCGCTGTCTTGCCTAGTTTGCACACTCGCTGCTGCCGAGCACCACACTGGCCAGCTTAATATTTCTGGACCTGCAGGGCACAGGAAATTCCATGTCCCCCTTGGAGCGAGGTCAGGGAGCACATATGCAAGCCCAGAACGATGGGCCCTGCAAAGTGGAACGGAAGGGCAACGGTGGCAGCTGCAGCAGTGGTAGCAACAGCGGCAGCAGCGGCAGAAGCAGGAGCAGGAACAAGAGCAGCAGCAGCAGCAGCAGCAGCAGGAGCAGGAGCAGCAGCAGCAGCAGCAGCAGCAGCAGCAGCAGCAGCAGCAGCAGCAGGAGCAGCAGCAGTGCTGGACAAAGGAGGCGCTGCGGCAGGAGTGGTAGGGGGGCTAGGAGAAGCAGCAATGCCTGCAGCTCTCGGGATCGCTCCCACAAGGGCAGGCCTGTGCTGCGCAGCAGGAGCAGGGAGCGCAATAGGGGCAGGCCTGCGCTGCGCAGCAGGAGTAGGGAGCGCAGCAGAAGTCGGCCCGCGATTCGCAGCAGGAGCAGGGTGCGGCCTAGGTGCAGCGGTAGCGGAGCTGGCAGCTTTGAGGCAGGCAGTAGGGGAGAGCGCAGAGGAGGAGGCCCGAGTTTTGAGGAGAGGCAGCGGCTCAGGAGGATGGCGCAGGCTGTGCATAAGGGTGTGCCAGGGAGGGACGCGCAGGGGCGCGGTGCGCGGGAAGGGGGGTGGGCGGTGGGGGTGGCCCGCGGGTTGGAGAGGTCCAGAACACCAATGGGGTACATTAGGGCAGTGAGGGCAGAGATGGCAGAGAGGCACAGGAATTCATCACCGCTGTGGCAGAGTGGGTGGCGCACCTGGCCGCTGGATGGGGCGGGGCTGATGGATGGGGCAGGACTGATGGAGGGAGCAGGCTTGATGAGCATGCCCCCACCCCGCACGCACGCATATGGCTACGTGTATGCCCAGGCCATAGAACCTTGCGCTCCTCCACAGCAAGGCGCGCTGCCAATGCCAGATATGCAGGTACAGGAGCACCAGCAGCACCAGCACCAGCACCAGCACCAGGAGCAGGAGCAAAAGCAGCAGCAGCTGCTGCAGCGGGAGTTCCCACCAATTCAAAAGCCGCATGAACAGTTTCAGAAGCAGCAGCAGCAGCAGCACCAGGAGCAGTGGGAGCAGCAGCAGGGACAGCAGGGACAGCTGGAGCAGGAGCAGCAACTGGAGCGGCGGGAGCAACAACAGGGGCAGCAGGAGCAGGAACAGGAACAGGAGCAAGGCAAGGGATGGCAAATGGGGCCTAAGGATGCGGGCAGGTAAGGTGCTTGCTTGCCCTCCTGCTTGCTGCAGTGCACACCAGTGCTCCCTATGGGATGCATGGCAGCTTAACGTTGCATGACGCTAGGCTGCAGATGCCAGGGTGCCAAAAGGGGATGCATGGCAGCTTAACGTTGCATGACGCTAGACTGCAGATGCCAGGGTGCCTTGCCTTGGATTTGCAGGTCTTCCCTGCCTACAAGACCTTCTTGCATGCCCTACCGGTACAAACCACTCCCAAGGGTGGTTGTGATCCCTCCTGCGTGTGGGAGTGGGGCTCCTCCAAGGCATCTCTCTGGTTTGAAGTGGCCCTGTGGGGGTTGGACGTCTGTGACTGCTGGCACACCTGATCATTCCAATAAAGACTGGCATTGATTGCAACGAGCACCAGTAGCTGGAAAGCTGCTGATGCGCCTGCTCTGCTGCCTTCCGATGTCCCCCCAATCATTTCCATGGACCCGTGCAATACCCATGGGTGCTCGTACCCTCTGCTTCCAGGAATGGGCAGCGGCAGCCACCCCGCAGCCTGCCCCCTCTGTCACTGAGTCTCCAAGGTAGTGCTCGCCAGGACCCTGCACACCACCAGGACAAAGCACGAGGCAGTGCCTGGCCTGGGCGCAGCAGCTCCCCAGCTCCCCCTTCACCGGCCCAGCAGCCGATGCCCACATTGCCAGCCACACACGGCGCTGGCCCGGGACCTATCCAGGGGCCGGCTGGGCTGGCCATCAAGCAGGAGAAGGCAGAGCGCATGCAAGAGGAGGCAGGGCACATGCAGGAGGAGGCAGAGCACGTGATGCCTTCAGCAGGGGCCTCCCTAGCAATGGGCGTGCCTGACAGGGCCCGGGTCCTGAAGCTCGAGCAGGCGCACCTGCAGCTGCAGCCGCTGGGGCTGGGGCAGGGGCAGGGGCAGGATCTGGGGCTGGGGCTGGAGCTGAGGCAGAAGCTGGGGCTAGGGCCGGGGCGGGAGCAGGAGCTGGGGCTGGGCCAGGATCTGGGGCAGGAGCAGGATCTGGGGCCGGGACTACATTATGACCAGGCACAGGTGCAGGGCCATCAACACCAGCACATTGCGCTGGGGCAGGAGCTGCGGCTGACGCTGCAGCTACGGCCAGAGGGGAAGCCACCGCTGCTTATCCCTGCCCCAGATCCTCCGCAAGCGCAGCTGCAGCCAGAGGCACCACAGCTGCAGCGATCTCCCCTTCCTGCTTCTATGCAAGCACAGCCGCAGCCAGGGAGGCCACTGCTGCAGCAGCCACCCCTCCTCACTCCTCCACTGTCTCAGCTGCAGCATGAAGAGCGCCCTGACGAACAGCCCCTCCTCTCTCCTCCACTGTCACAGCTGCAGCATGAAGAGCGCCCTGACGAACAGCACCTCCTGACTGACGAGGATGTGCCCTTGATCTCGAGGTTGAGCGCGCTGAAGGCTGCACGTCTGCACCCCAAGGTGTGGACTGATGCGAGGAGCAGCAGGCTTGCCATGCCTGATCATATGCTCTGAGGAGGCAGGCTCTCTCGGAGGACACTGCAGCTATGACTGCTTGTGGTACATATGACTGATTGCGGTACAACTCATGGTCCAAGATCTTCAAGATTGGATGAAGGCTCCTGAATTTGCCTGTAGTCTCCTGGATCCGCCTAAGGTCTCCTGAATCCGCCTGAAGTCTCCTGAATCCGCCTGAAGTCTCCTGAATCCGCCTGGCCTGAATTCGCAAATCACCTTGCGCCACGCTGCCAGAGCTGCTGCTGCTTTTGCCTCAAATGCTTGTTTGCCTGCCTTTTAATCTTGGATGTCTGAAACGTAGATGGCACTGCATTGTGAAAAAGCATGTTTACCCTCCTCACTTTTGCACAAGGACCTCTCTGCTTTTGGTGTCTTCATGATGCACCCCTGCTCAGCCCCCCTCAGCCCTACTTTGCCCCCCTTCATGATGCACGCCCAACTTAGCCCCCTCTAACTGCCGCCACCTTCCATGCCCAGGCACAGACAGGCTGCTCTCGCTGCCGCTTCGCTCGCTTTGGCTGCCTCAGCTGCAGGTGCGGCAGGCAAAGGTGGCCTTGGTGCCCTTCAGGACAGTGGTTGCAGTGGATTGGGTGCATGCAACTTGTGTGAATCTGAAAGGGTGCCGAGGCTCTGATGCAGTACCCTCTGTTCTGCGTCTTGGCCCATATGACGCACCTCACCCGGCTGATGAATTTGGCTTCAAACCACAAGATGCCCCCATTATGTCGAGCCGCTGCCCCTTATCATGCACACCATCTGGCCTCAGAAGGTTGCAGCTGTCCAACCTGTGTGTGCATCCTTGGGACTCTGTCTGTCTTGCACTGTGCACCACGCCGAGCCTGACCTCCCTCCCTCAGGTCCCTTCCCTCTCTCAAAGGGAAGCACCCAGTTATCCTTGCCGTGATCCAAGGCTGACTTTCTTGGTGCTGAGCAAAGCCTCCCAAGCACATTCGCTGCAGCTTTTTACCAAGCAAGTACGTGCATCAGTGCCCCACTTTGGTGACTTCCCCTTATGGTGGATTCCTGACCGAAACAGGCCCATACCAAAGGCTGCCCCCGTGCCAGGCTCACCAGCAAAAGGGCTGCGCTCTGGGGCTACTGCCATTGAAGATGCACAGATGGAACCTCTTCCAAGTGCGGAGGCTCATCAGCACAGGATGTCTGGTTCTTATATGCATCGTGTGCAGCTTTGAGTGCAAACAACCAGTGCTCCATAGGAATTGCTTGTACTTGCGCCTCTTGCATGCAAGCGCGTGTGCTCCTACGTTATCTCACACAGGCACCCTTTTCCAGCACCAAAATGATTACACCTTGAATGCATCTGCTCCCGTCTATGCTCTAACTAATGCTCTAGCCTCGAGATTATCAAGGCCGAGATCATGCAGCCAGTCATTTCCTTTATCAATCCAGGCGCTCTCAGTCCGTCCTACCCCTCCTACGCCTTTTTCTTTGCCCTAAGCGCTTTACTGACTTCTGGTCTGGAAAGGGCTCTACACAAAAGGGTTCTCACATCAACCTCTCCCCAAATCAACATGCAGGTGCTGCGCAACACCTGACCGCCCCTGCACTGGTCTTCCCCCCAGATGGATTTGTGCCAGTGAAGCACAGCTTCTTGAATTTAACAGTGAGCCGCGCCTTCTCAAGGGAAAACGGACTCAAGCAGAGACAGGTGGGTCATTTCCTTCTACACAAAGTTCTGCGAGCCTCATCATGGCTGCCGTTGTATTTTGCTGTGTCTTGCATGCATGCAAAGGCAAGTTGGTACACAAGGGGGATGCCCGGCTTGGTCAAAACGCAATCACTCGCGTCAACACTTGAGACCCAGGCACTTGGAGCACCATGTCAAAGTTCCAGGTGGCTCAAGAGAAGCATAACTTTACAAAGCCCCTAGTCATGGCATTACGGGGCACAATCTCAGTTGCTTATGCTTCACATGCTGGCAAGCACCGGTGATGGCTCAAAGTATTTGCAGATGCTGAGCACACAGGTCCAGGACAATCACACCTGTGCTGCACCAATTTGAAAATGTTCTCTGCACAGCCTTTGCCCTTTGCCCTTTGCCAAAACTATATGTATCCAAGGCAATCAAAATCCATGCTACTTCTTGTTCTTGGGAACTGCCTGCGGCTCCTTTTGTTAGCAACTTTGTTTGCAAAGCCTCCCTCTTGTTTGAGCGCTACCAGCTCTGCAACCCCTGCACCTTCCCGCAGATCCAGGCGATGCAAGCTCACTTTGATGCAGCTGCTACAGAGCTGCAAGTTGCAATGGCCAAGCAGAAAGCATTGGATGCAGACATTGTGAGATCCACAGCCGAGTATGAGGCTGCAAAAGCAGCTGTGAAGGCGATAGTCGATGCCTCAAATCTGTAGCAAGATCATCAGTCTTCAGATAACACTGAGAAGTGCATCCTAGAATGCTCATTATGGGCTAGACTTTAAAATTCATGCTTGCCTTGTTAGCATGACATTATGGAACAGCTTGCCTTCCAAAGACATTGTGTGCTCCTGCAAATCTTCCCAGCCATGTGCTGTTTAGACTGGACAGATAACTAAAACACAAGCATTCACTTTTGTATATGTTCGGAGTTCCTGCCTTTCAATCAGCAAATAGCATCAAACTTGTGGCTTTGACATTAGCTGGATTTGGCAAGAGTGGATGCAGTACAGCAGCAAACGCAAACAAGGTTTACCATGTAAATATGCATGCACAAAGCCTTCTTTTGAAGCATTTTCTGCTGCCGAATTTCTAGAGACTTGAGCTACCAGCCTTTTGTCTGACACATGTCCTGACTAAGGCATGCTGATAAACAGCCCAGCAACACACCTGCCAGGAGCAAGGACAGGAATAAGCCAGAGGCACAAGGACAGCAGAATCATCAAGAAATTGAATCAAGAAACATAGGGGCTCCCTGGAAGAATGGGTTTCAATGCATTCCTAGCCTCCTTCATGTGTTGGGGGGCCCCCTTAGCTCTGTGATGCGTGCTGCTTGGCTGGCTTGCCCTCATGCTCTCATGCTTGTGCACGGCTGCCTTGGGGACTGCCTGGTGTTCCTGCTTTAACTGGCCCCTGGGGGCGGCAGTGCATGCTACCCCATTCTCCCCTGCCAATGGCGTTCGTTCAGCGGACATTCTAGTGTTAAGTGCATAGGGACTTGCAGCCTCTGAATGGTCTCTTGAAGGTTTGAGGCTTAACAAATGTGAGCGCTGTAATTGTTGAGTTGGTCATATATCCCCAGAGGGAGGACAGCCTCTAGGGGCTCTTGTTTTATGGTTCAAACTAAGGCAAGCATCTTCTGCTATTCAGGATAAGGTTTAGCCAGAAGGGCTGCTTCCCATTTTCATTGAGCCTTTCACAATGAATGTACCGCAATAGTCTATGACTCTGTTGACTCCCCAGCACAAAAGTCCCGTTCTATTCAGTATAAGGCACAGCTTCAGGACTCTATGCTGGACAGAATGCAGGCAAATATTGGGTGCTAGGATTGCATGTTAAGGGATGTGTCAGCTTTCAAAGTCTTCTTCCATGCTTGCACGAACTTGAGCTGCAAGGATGGAATTTGCGTGCAAGAGGTCAGCCTCAGCAGCATGAGCACTCAATTTACTTTCCTCCAGCTGGGCAGCAATCTTCTTCTTCTCTTTGTTCAGCACTTCCAGTGTGCTCAAGACATCAATCTGCAGAGGCAGAAAGAAATGACAGGCCTCTGATTATCGACAAAAACACATGCGCAAGGCACCAAGCTCGCACCTTCAAGTCACTGTATGCCTACTGTGCAATTGTGCCTCTGAACATCCTGTAAAAACAATCTGGAATGTGTGAACAGCACCTAGCACAAAGCACACCCACAATCTGCTTGCATCGTTGCTGCAGCACAGTTTCTCCATGGATTGAAGCCCTGGGTTGTTTGCTCCTGTTATGGGATACCGTTGAAGCCAGAGTGACCAGGTGTACAGTTTAAATGCATTCGGCAGCATGGACAGGTGTGGCTCATATCAGATCAGACACTTGACCACAGAGAATGCCCTGCACAACGCCATCTAGCTGCTTCAAGTTTGCATGTATGACAACTTGCCCCACCAATATCTAGGTCCTCCCATACCTGCCAATGCACACCAAGCCCAAGACTTCAGCCACAGCTTTGATGCTGCGGAAGTTGCCGTGGACTGGGTGATGATAACTTGGGTACCTTACCCAAAGCCATAGCTGGACCAGGAGGCGTTGTTGCCCCAAGCTGAGTAGCCTGATGCTGCCTGGGGAGGCACAGTATGAAATATGGAAAATTTCTTGATAGGTATGGGAGTGATTACTCAATCAAGACAAAAATCAAGCTCGCCTGCGTGCTCTCCTGGTGTTTAGACGTATTTTCTCACAAGTTGAAGTGCTTTCCTGCGCACTTCCAACCAAGTTCAAACAAAAGCATGCCAGGGGGCATTTGTTCCACATCCAAATTGTGAAAGTGCATGTGCTTGCTGCGCTAGGCTGAGATCTTCATGCTGTGCACCCTTAAGGCGCCGCGGCTTAAAGCTTAGGTTAGGTATGCACAACAGAGCTGCTTGGACAATGGACAAGCCCAGTGCTGAGCAGAAACGCCAGGATGAAAGAGCTCACCATTGGGTGAGGGTAATAGGGTGACTCCATAGCGCAGCACGGCAGCTAGAGCTTGGTAGACTTCGTGCTGTGCTGCGCTCTGCCTTGCTCCGCTTCCTGCAGAGGGTGAGGCACACACGAGTGGAAATTTCGGCTTCACATGTCCTGTAACAAAGTTGCTGCTCATGCATGAAAGATCCATGTTGTCCTGTTGAGGCTGCTGCCCACGCGCACGCACACCTTAGGTGATCAACAAGATTGAAAATCTTATATTAGAATTCTATAAATGTCAGGTATAAAACACCTGGATTAGATTTGAAGAGCAAAGCACATGGTTTTGTTCAAAAAGCGATTGTCAAAACAATTACCAAACATGTCGACCCCCGTGACTAAGGAAGAGGTGATCCGGTTCGAGAGGGCCGTGTTGAAGCGGCTGTTCAATGCCCGGTTAGTCGACAACGCCATCGCAGACGTGTCGGAGCAGATGGGTTGGCCGCAGCTTGAGGAGTTGGCTAACGGCATTCAGGGCGAGACCGGAGAGAAGCAGACGGGCAAGAAGCGCAAGAAGGATGGGAGCGAGAAGGAGGGGGGCAAGACGAGCAGGGGGCATGCGCTGTCCCCCTACACCCTCTTCATGTCGCTGGTTATGGACATGATTAAGGAACACCCCCAGAACCCTGCCTATAAGGTGAGCCAAAATTGGGCGCAACAGGGTTAGATGATGTGGGAGAGGGTCTTGTGATGGGCGGGCGACAGCTGATGGTGGGCAGCGTGTGGGCAGCGATGTGATAACAACAGGCTCATACGCATAAATGTACGTGGAAAGCTTAAACTGCTGCTGGCTTGGGGACTGCCTCGTGGGGGTTTAGCTCCCCAATGCAACGGAACAGGCAGATTGTGCAAAACCCTCCTTCCTTCTCCCCTTTCCTCGCGTTTCTTACGCGTAGATGCCCGAAAAACTTGATGAAGCGGGACAGCCCATGGCCAACAAACGCGGTGGAGGCATGGCAGTAGCCTCCGCGCTGTGGTCCTCCATGAACGAGCAACAGAAAGCCGGGTTCCATGCAATCTTCAAGCCGCTCGCGGACACCTTCAACGAGGAGACTGCACGCACGGGTGTGAAGGTCAACAACGTGGCTGCAAGGATCAAGGTGGGCCGGGTCCCATCCTTCTGCAAGGTCCCATCATGCTCAAGTCAAGACAGGCATTCTACCGGCCCGGTGCTGACACTGCTCATTTACTCATGGTTACAAGCGTGCTTTGGTTGTGCATGTGCACACCAACTCATGCATGCTAGCCCTGGTCAGACACAGGACAGCGAAGCAGCAAGCTGGAACGCGGTCTGGCGGCGACGAACTCCCTGCTCTTGATCCCAACCTGCCCCAAAACATCATTCATTCTAGCATAGAAGAGGATGCTGCACCCTATTGGGATCCCCCTGCACTTAAATCTACAGCCCTGTGCGTTTTGGCATGCCTGCTGGACGCCCAGGAATGGGCATCTCGTTCTTGTCACGTGGGGAGCACATGGGCGCACAACCAGGAACGCATGGATGAGACATCTGGTTGAAAACACAGCGATATGGTTTATATATGCCTAATTCAGGCATATTGTGGAGTGGGCCCATCAGCCTCATTTTTGCATGCTTGCATGCATAGACTACATACTGCAAGTGACCTGGCACGATTGGCTGGCAGCGTGTAGGCCTGGGGTCTGCCTGTGAGCACACACCAGGGCATGAAGTAATGCAAGCTATGTTTGTGCACAACTGCCGAGCATCAGCCTCTCTTCCTTCCATCATCTCCCTCCACACATAAGGACGTCCCTTGACTCAGGCCATGCTCCCAGTTCCAAGCTCCAATCAGCATTTGTTCAGACTGCTTTTCTCGTGGAAAATATGTGTGTCACAGGAATTCAGGCAGTCGCTGCCTAAGGAAAACAAGCAGGAACTTGACCGCATTCTTGAGCAAGCAGCAGCACAGCGTGCCAGCGGCCTTGCTGGCTCCCCTACCTCATCCAAGCAGCAGCAGGAGCAGGCGCAGCCGCCAGCAGGAACGAATGATGCAAGTGACTCCGATAGCTCTGAGGATTCTGAGGACGAGCAGCAGCAGCAGCAGCAGCAGCAGCAGCAGCAGCTTAAGAAGGAGCAGGAAGCCAAGCGCTTGCAACAAGAGACCAAGGCAGGTGGCGGGATTTGCATTTGATGTGTGATTAAAGCGCTCATGGCTAGCATGGCCGGCTCAGCTTGCCACGCCTGATTTTTGCCGATAATGGATATGTGAATGTTCATTGATGTGCACTTCCTGGATAGCTTGCATGTGCTTGTGAATACCATTGATCAGCAAACATTCCAGGTATCCGATCGTACATAGGTACAAGCATTTTAGCTTACTGTAAGAAATTCTGTCTACCATGGCAAGCTAACGCACTTGTTCTTGTGCATGCTCACTGATCCCCTAGCGGGCAAAAACTGGACCTCTCAGCTACGCCGCTCCCTCGCTGCCAAACACACACCTTGCTGATGTCTGGATGACGAAGTACACCCAAGTGCTGCTGCTACTGTTGTTTGCATTGCAATTGTCTTCATGACCAGGTGCACACAAGCTGTGCGCTGCTCCTGCTTATCGGTGGAGCTGCTGCCCATACCTGCATGGAAATCTTATAATTTGGAGTGTCCAACATGTTTCCTTAATTGACATGGGAGCCTGCATGGTGGGAGAGCACCACTCACGTCACTTGCTGATCCTTGACTTTGCCTGTGTCACATGCTCTCTCAGCAAATAGTCTGCTCCTTTATAATGCAGGAGAAGAAGAAGCACGACAAGGAAGGAAAAGACGGGAAGAAGAAGAAAGAGGAGAAGGTTAAAGATGGGAAGAAAGGTGAGTAATCCATGGAGCATTACGTTGCTCAGGCTGATGAACCCACTAATGCATCAAGTGCACTGAACTGTGGGTTTTCTTGAAATCAAGCAAGCCAATCGGCTCATAAACTTAAGTGGGGCGTGATAGATGTGATTAGCCAAACGCGCCTCATGCTTTACTCTAGGCTGCCCGAGGTCTTTCCCAAAACCATGGCCTCATTTCCTGCAATTGTGCAAATGATGCTTCGTTTGTGGATGTGGTCCTTAACTGACCTGGTTCTTGTTTGCAAAACCGGCTGTTAAGCTGATCTGTCCAGGGCACCCTTAACAGATATTCGCGAAGGCATGGACACTCAAATCCATGATCTAACGTGGAGCTGGGTGATGCATCATATTTTGCATACCTGTCTACAAACGGTCTATCAACCATCAGCACCTGCTTTCATAGTCATCAAATTCAGCCCTTGCGGTCTTCTCCTGAGCAATTGCTTCTGTACTCTGGTGTGCAGGTGATGAAGGCAGCTCAAAGAAGAAAAAGAAGATGGTGACCTCTGACTCGGATTGAACGAAAATCAGGGATGACACTGCTTAGGAGTAACTTGTGGACAATGGTTCCGTTTGTTGTTATCAGCTTTACTTTCAACCAGCAGTTGAGCCTCTAAGCACTCTTATTGTTGTTTGCTTGGTGCCTTTGGATGATTTCGACCTCCATGACATTATGATGACATGATGATCCTGTTTCATGACTTTTTTGAACAAAACAAGTGCTTGGGTTTTACCTATGCTTTTTAAGGATCGGCACTGTAGGGTGTGTACCTTCAGGTACTCATTTCATGCTGGATTGTCTGGTCGTTGAGCATGTCTGAGTTGCCTGGGTCACAATTTGTTTAACGCCAGCCCTTTGTCACTCCAGGTTATTGCAGTGTCAGATTAATGCTGCATCGTCATGATCCGGGTCACGGTGACCCAGAGGTTGGTGGAGTCGGCTGGCGGAGTACTTGATCCTGTTGGCAAGCTAAAATTGGATTTGAACAAATGTGGTTGGTGGATTGGCTGTGGACAGTGACAGTGTGCACCGAGCAGACGACAAGTTGAGCACTGGGCATGTTGAGACTGCGGAGTCTCTGACACCCTTGTCCTTCTCTGATACCCTTATCCTTCTTTACACATCTTCTCTCTGGCTACCCTGCGGGCAGGCCAGGTCAGCGCTGTACGCAGCTGCTGTTGGAGTACAAGTTAGCCTTGCTTGTGAGGGATCTGAGGGTAAGTAACCACCAGCCTGGTTGTTAGGCTGATTGGTTTTGTGGCTGGTCGTAGCCAGTCAAAAAGTAGTCCATGATGTCTGAAATAAAATGGCAATGCCACAAAGAAAAAAGTAAGATCAATCTGACTGGGCAAGTCAAGTTACAATGGATTTAGACCTTCAGCCAGATGGGTTGACTTCTGGGGTTGCTGGGCGCTGCCGGCCAGACAAATAATTCTCAGAAAGAGAAGAAACTTTTTTAAATGTAAGGGTTACAAGGGTCACAAGAAAAAGGCATTTAGTCAAGAAGTGCGACTGCTAGCCTGCTCACAAGTTAAGTTGCAATGGTTTTAGACCTTCAGCCAGATGGGTTGACTGCTGGGCTTGCTGGACATTGCCAGCTCGACAAAAAAACATCCATAGTCTCAGAGAGAAAAAGGAATGATTTGTATGTCTGCTTCAAGAGAAACAATTTCACATCATCAGCTCCAATGTTGTCAAAATATGAGCACCTGTGTCTCCAATGTAAGTCCTACCAGCAAAATCAGCAAATTGTTCTTCGAATCTCCTTCTTAAATAGCACATTTCTAAGCAAGGGCACAAAAAAAGGACATGCTTTTCGTCCTGGACATCATATAAGTCACATTTGGCACAGATCCTATTATGGCTTTGCCAACAACCGGTTTCAACTCTTAGTGTATGAGCTCTCAAACGAAAACAAGCAATTTTCCGGAGCACATGCCTACTTAGTTCCAGCTCCAGGTACCTAGGCAACACATGGGGAGGGCCCTGTACATTGCTTGGTTTGACAGGCAAGGCCATCCATGCATGGTAAGTAGCCAGTTTTTGAGCATGTGTCCTAGGATCTGCACCATCCAGCTCCCTCCATACCGCACGCAGGCGCTCATGCAAGTCCACCACAAAGTTTTGTAGGGGGAGGGCAGTTGCAGCCTTAATGCAATTGGCTTATGTATCTGCTGCATGTAGACCCACACACGCCTCTATGAACTCCGCAGTCCAACACATTCTGTAGGTAGCACCTAGAGCAATCGTCGGAAATGTTTGGCCCATTGAAATGCAGTTGAATCAATCATTTTCTGGTTGAAAAAGCCAGTTGAATCAACATGGACTGACATATGCTTTTCGGTTGATTCAACTACGGTTGATTCAACTGAAAATCAACTGGAAATCAACTGAAAACGCTGGTTGATTCAACTGCGGTTGATTGAGAGATTGATTCAACTGCGAAACAACTGCGGTTGAATCAACTGGGTTATCAACTGGTC
>LKMJ01002054.1_pt1 | contig 18322 bp, 22 predicted proteins | sample 643391 | NCBI WGS metagenome assembly LKMJ01 (sample SAMN04112250, study PRJNA286221) | soda lake metagenome | biome: soda lake; feature: Kulunda Steppe; material: water; isolation source: sample PL-Br10 brine of Picturesque Lake | place: Russia: Kulunda steppe | collected 2010-07 | reverse complement strand
TTCTCGAATAATTAATTAATAAAAAATATTTTTATTCGTCGGAAATAAAGTCGCCAATAGCCATTCCTGCCATTCCTGCCACAGCACCCATTAGGCCAAACATCAAGAATGTAAATATTGCGCCTGATAACAAAGCCATTACACTAACAAGACCAGCACCAGCTAATCCAGATGCAATATAATCTTTTTGTCCAATTACACCACTAAACATTGTTACAAGAAATGTTGCCATTATCCACCCACCGGGAATTGAAAATCCAATAATAGGGAGTAAAGTTGTACCAAATCCAAGCGTGAGAATACCGGCTACATATCCGATTGTTTTAGAACCTAATGAATCTAATTTTGTTTCTCTGGTAAATTTATTTAAAAGTTGAGACCAACTTGGTGGTCCTGAACTTCTACGCGAACTACTAGATAAATCTGATTCCCCAATATCTTTTGTTGTTGTATTATCAACCGTTTCTGTTTTTTGATTACTCATATTTGTACTATATACGTCCAGACACATAAATTTTAAGTTTATTTTACGATAATTTCTTTACCTCTTACATGTCCGGGGAAATCAAATTTATCACATTCTGCAAGTAAATCATCTCTAATATCTGATTCTAATCGGAATTCATATTCATCACCGTAATCTCCAGCTTTAAATAGCGTTATGTGTGGTGGGACGATTTTTTCTTTTATACTACTTTTTCCGATTTGCGTAATAATTTCATCTCTCCATAATTGAAGTACCATATCTTCTGAAAAGTCTAGCATTACAATCATGGGGTCTTCAATATCGGGAAAAAATCTAAAACCTGTAACTTTAAAACGTTGTTCTGGTTGTAATTCAGGAATATCTATTTCTTTATCTGATTGAAATTCTGGCACGATAGGAATATGAAAATTTTTCTCTATTTTATATCCTTTTTGTTTAAGTTTCGAATTAATTAAATGTTTTGCAATAGGTAAAACATCTTCTTCTTTAATATCTAAGTAAATTTTAGTCATATACTATTATATTATATTACTATTTTATAAATTATCCGCATTTACATCATATTTATTTTATTTCTGAGTCTTTAAATACAATATAATTTTCAGGTCTAGATGAAAGTACAACAGGTTTACCCATTTCTTCATCTTTTCTACTTTCACTAGATATTTCACAAATATAACCATTTGACTCAATCCAATAATGAACAAGACCCATTTCTTTTGCTTCTTTAAATGATTCAGGCTTTTCATCCGGCGCAAAATCACCAATTAAAGCTCCATTATATATTGAATATTCTATATTAAATTCTGATAATACTGTTGATAAAATTTTTGTATTATAATAACAATCACCAAGAAGTTGTGTACTATCATTAAAATTCGTTTCTTCTAATCTACGTTTTAAAGCTATGTTGACACATTTTATTAATTCATTTTCCATGTAATATACTTGTGTATATAGGTATAAAGTTTTAACGTTCAAATTATGTAAAACCAATAAATATATAATAAGCTATGAAAAATATAAGATATGGACTTACCTGTTATAGACCCTGTATTAAATTCTGAAAATTTAGATTATTTAAAAAATGTATTAGATATTCGAGATGGAAAAGCTGAAACTTACTTGTTGACGCGAAAAGGATATAGTAGTAGTGGTATTGCACATAGAATTGGAACGTCAGAATCCACTGTTAAAAAATATTTAAATCAATTTGAAAAAGATTATGGCGTTGAATCAATATATGTAAAATCTGATGAAGATGAATCAATTTTGGCTCCATTACCAAATGTAGATGAAGAACAATCCTCATTCTAATATTTCTAATTTTTTTACAGGAACATATTCTGTCCAACCTCTAGGCATATCTATAACTTCTTTTTCTAAGTATATTTTATCATACTTATTAACTAAACAAGGATTATAATATTCGACCATATCAAAAGCTATGTATTTATTACCGTCTTCATCTATTTCTACAAGTTCTGCGTTGTATTCACTTACATGATTAATATCCCAACCAATTTTTAATTTGTCACCTTCTTTAATTTTATTAAATGTTTTTAAATGAGACATATTTACAATTAATTACTAATAAGATAAATATTTTTGTATTAAAAATTGATATTATAATAGTCTCAAGCGGATTCGAACCGCTGTCATAGGTTCTAAAAGATTGACGGCTAGTTTATATAAGTTATATATAAAATGTATATTAAAATCTTTGATATAAGTAATTTAGGGGTAATACTTTTACATAATGAAAATAAATATATAAATGATGGAAAAACCATCCTATAGAAAATGTAAAAATTGTAATTTGTACGTCACAAAAAAAGATGTAATAGAATTTACGCAAACATCTGTAAAATATCAACAATTTGATTATGAAAATGATAACTTATGTTGTCCCAAATGTGGTAGTGGTGCAAATGGTATTAAATCACCATTGAAACTCCCTGATAACAAACCTGATAACAAACCTGATAAAAAATTTAAATTTGACTTAACAAATAATGTAATTTCGGAAGAAACGTTGGAAATAATGTTTGAATCAAGAAGACAACGCACAATATAACCTACATATATTGTTATATTTGCATTTCAATTATAGGATGGTCTCTCGATTTTTAATACATATTATGGTTCTTTACTGGGTGGAACCATAACATTCCAAACTCGTGAATTAATAATACAAAATTCAGATTTATTATTTTCAGAGGGATGTTTTAACGTACCTTCAACAATAGCAATAGGGACATCATCTGTTATTCTTTCAACAATATCTCGAATAGAACATTGCCAACAAGTTATATTATTAATAATCCACTCTTCATTTTGTTTTATAATAACAGCATATATTTTATTACCTTCCCGAAGTTTGGTGTCTGTATCATGTTCTTGGCAACTACATTCTAACAAACCTTCCATATTTTCATCTGAATTCGATTCATTTAATGATATACGTGTTCGTTTTTTATCTAACTCTTTTAATACTTCATTTTTATAAGAACTTTTTGTCATAGATATTTAGTATTGTACTATATGTAGTACTTATAAATAAAGTTGGCGTCTTTCAAAAAATATATATTAATTGTGAAATAATATCAAATTCTTTTGGATTATACGCTATTTTTAAAGAATTTTGTATCTATAATTATTTTAAAGATTCAATTCATATCATAAGTATTATTATGGCTTAGATACTATATTATAGTATGGACGATATGGCCACTAATAATTTATCGAATCCTGAAGTTGTAGAAAGATTGGGTAATATGTATCTTGTTAAAATCAATGGACAATTAAAACAAGTTCCTGCAACATATAAGAATAAATTATTGTATGATGAACAATTGTATGAATTACTCCATCCAGATGCAGATAACGAACGTGTTATCTTGACCGATGAGCAACAGGATGATGATTTTATTGCTATTGCGCCTACAAATAATGATAGCGTATATCAAATTTGGATTGATGATTACCCATATCCCGTAATGAACACGCCAAGTAATTCAGAAGATGTTTTGCGTGGCGTTAGTGAGGCTTTAGGTTCACCTGCGGATTATTCTCGACTTCGACAGATATATAAAGAAATTAGGGAAAATGAAGTTCGTCGCCCTGTAATTAGCAAAGCAGAATCTATCTTCCCCCGAAACGAGATTATTCCAAAAGATGAAGGTTGGTCTATTATGGGTCTATTTATTTTGACATGGGACGCTCGCGTATTCTTAGATACTGGGAAAATCGAAAAACAAACAACGTATCGTGTTAGAGGTTCTGGTGTTTCAGAAACAGATAAAGCGAGAGAATTTCTACAATTAACTGTTGATGAAGAAACTATTGAATATTATAAAGATACACCACTACAAGTTTATCATCCACTCGATGAATCCGTAGATGTGACAGATTCGGATACAAAAGAATGTAAGTGTCCAACGTGTGAATCTAAAGAAACCGTGTATGAATACGATGATTCTAATTCAGAAGAACCGCGTCCAGTTATTGTTTGTTCAAAGTGTGATACAAAATGGCAAGAATTTAAACTCACCGAAAGAGAAATTGAATTTATTTCTAAAGCACAATGGTTACTCAATCACAGAGAATACCTTGAAGATGATGCTTTCTGGTCTGTTATCGAATCATTTGTATGGCATAATTCAACTTAAAAATATATTTATTCTAGATAAAATCAAAACACCTAAGTTATAGGAGCTATAATAATTAAATGCCTAAAAGGTGAATAAATTATGAGCGTACAACAAGAAAAGTCTGATTTAGATACAGACCTTGAAACAGATGTTCAGCCCACGGTTGAATCAGAACCAGAGGCTGTTGTATTGAACAGTGGAGAAATGACGGATATGGCAAATGATATTGCTGATACGGCTAGTATTCGTGATTTCACAGCCCCCCGGTCGAATATTAATCACGGCCATGGCCCAGATAAGCACGACGTTCGTAAGTCGTTTAATGTTCGTGATGAATTTGTTGAAGCAAACTTCACGGATTACGGTATTGCACCAAACGACCATGCTGCTCTTTGGCTTATGTCCTATAAGAAAGATGAGTTTATTGCGGCTGATGAACCTATCTTTTCGGATGCTTCAGACAATGATGCTTCCAAGTGGTCAAGTATTGAAAATACTAAGCAAAGCGCACCAATTGCTCCTGAGACACAGCGCGAGCTTAAGCAGTAATTTCAATACCAGTTCTGATTATTTTTTACGATAATAACTTTGAATAGTTAAATCTTTTGATATTCGTTAATAATTTATAGTTTGACAATAATATATAAGTATATAAACATGAATATTAAAAAAATAAGTATTGTTGTTATAATAATTCTTTCTGTAATTTTAAGTGGAGTAATTGTTTATTCTATAACAGATAGTAATATAGACTCTACAAATGGAGATAATGAACCGCAATCGTTTAATGATGATGATGATGATAAAATATTATCAAATCCACCTCAAGGAATTACAGAAGATAATAATAATTTAGAACTTAATGAAACAAAAATTGTAAGTAATCATAAAGAAATATTAGAATTGAATTCTGCTTCTATAAATATAGAAGAAGAAGATGTGTCATATAATATACAAAAAGATTCTGAAAATACTTATGTTGAAGTTACAACTTCTAATATAGAAAGATATTCGAATTCAGAATATACTATTGTGAATAATGATAATACATATTCAGCCATAAATGAACCTATCGAATCTGATATATATACAAAAGAATATACTTTTAGAACACTCATGGAAGAATTAGAAGTAGATTCATTTTCTGAGAAAGATTCTGGAGATATAGAATTGAGATTAACAAATAATGATGAAGATAAAACAAGATTATCCTATTTATATGGATTTGATGGTATAAATTATGCTTCTGTTACATTAACAATAACAACAGATGGATTAATTAAAACGGCAGACATTGAATTAATTGGGAATGTAGATGGTGTCAAAGATTCTATAAATGAAACATATACAGTTTCTAATGTTAATGAATCAACATTTTCTCAACCAAATTGGTTATCTGATGCCGAAAATACTGTTGCTGTTGTAGATGGATTATATCAGAGATTTGATGGACAAATACTTATTCAACATCACGGACTTTCAACAATTCCAGAAGGCAATTCAATAAAAATCATAAATCCAAATACACAAGAAACACACACAGTTAATTTACCAGATGATTTTAGTGAAGGAGATAGTCTTGGATTAAGTTTATTAGATAATAATGAGTGGGATGTTACAATAAATGATGTTCCCCGACAAGAACAAAGTATAAATTCGAATAGATTAAAAATTGTTGCAGATAATAATAACCAAGAATACTTTAATATAACACTTCGTTCTTAAACGAAACGTTTTTTAAACTTGTATACTATTAATTATACATGAAACATATTAAAGACCCAATTCACGGGTATATTGATATTCCTGAAGAAGAATTGAGTATAATCAATACACCTGAATTTCAAAGACTTAGACGGATTAAACAATTGGGTTTATCATCGACGGTATATCCTTCTGCAACACATACGCGTTTTTCACACTCCTTAGGTGTAATGTATTTAGCAGGAGAGTTAGCAAAATCATTAAATGTATCTCAAGAAATTATACGAACAAATCAAATTGCTGGATTATTACATGATATTGGTCATTTACCATTTTCTCATACCATTGAACATTTACTTGAAGAAAGGGAAGGTTTAACTCATGAAGATATATCTTGTAATTATATTGATAAATTAGATGATAAAAAAAATGTTGAATTCCCTGTAGACATAGATAATGTTAAATCATTAATTAAGGGTGAAGATAATATTGTAAATACAGTATCGAATGATATTGATGCAGATAGACTTGATTATTTATTACGAGATTCATATAATACGGGTATTAATTTTGGAAAAATTGAATCGGATACATTAATGAAATTTGCACGATTAATAAATGGCTCACCCGGATTTGACCATAAATCACTTAAATCTGTTGAAAGATTATTAGATGCTAGAATGCAAATGAATTATTCTGTATATTCGCATGATACCGTATCTATTACAGAAACAATGTTAACAAGAGCGGTAGAACAATATATTGATAATACAAATAATTCTATCTTAGACTTAATTGGAAAAGATGATTCAGAATTAGAATATGAATTATCACATACAAAAGTTAAACCAGCTAAAGAATTATTCTTAAATATACAAAATAGAAATTTATACAAAACTAGTTATCTTGCTCCACTTCAAGATAGTAGTCCTGAGGAAATAAAACAAATCTCTGAATTTTTCTCACCAGTTCATATACATGAAAAAATAATTGCAGAAATAGCTAATGTTAATAGAACATATGTACTTATTGATGTACCAAATTATACAAATGATGAATTATTTAATATACCTATTAAAACTCCATTAGGGAATGTAAAATCTTTAGAAGATGTATCTCCAAAACCGAATGCTCTTAGAGATAGTTCTAGAATTCATGAGAATTTACATATATTCGCTCCTAAAGAACATAAAGAATCGGTACATGATGCGGCAAAAGAATATATTAATAACATTGATGAATTTAAAAATTTAAAAATTGTCTGAAATTAAACAATAGTATTATATTATAAAAATACGTAATATTAATAATGACTAAAAGTGTATTATCTAATAATTTTTCATACGGTGATTTAGATTGTATTATTATTTGTGATGGTAGTATGAAAAATAATATTGCACGGTTAGGATGGGTAATTATAGATGCAAAAACAAAAATTCCATTAGCTGAAGGAAGAGCTATTACAAAATCTTATATCTCAACTGTAGATGCAGAATTGTTATCAATCGTAACGGCATTACAAGAAGTTCAAAAAATGAATCGTTCACATATATTAATTAAAACAGATTATAATGGATTTATTAAGCATTTAAATCCAAATAATAATACCAATATATCTTCATTTAATCAACTAGATAAATTATTATATACATTTGATACATGGGGATTAAAAAAAGTAAAACGAAATGATATAAATAGAGCACATAATTTATGTTCTTCAATCGATATAAATATTGATTACGCACCAATTATAAATATCGACTAACCAAAAATTTTTAATTAAGTAAAATAATTATATAGTTGTGAATGAAAATACAGCCGTATTTGAAATGAATAATATATCATATCCTATTACCCAACAAGTTTATCGTTGTATTCAGGATTATTTATATGATAAAGAAAATGTTGTTTGGGTTGATTATAACCCACCATTCATTGAATATCAAATGCGTATTGATGATAATAAAAAAAATATTAAAAGACAAGCTAAAATTATTCTCAATAATAGTGAAATTGGAGAATATGTTTTAAAAAATACATCAATAAAACCATTAAAAGATTAACTTACAATAATTTGGTCTTTAACAGCCGTTACATCACTAACAGATATCATATATCTCCCATGGTCATCTACAGAATATTTTGAACGTTGACGTTGTTGTTGCGTTGTATCTCCTTCAGGATTTACTAGTAAATTTCGTAATTCACCAGATTGAAAATTTATTGTAACATTATACAATTCACCAATAACAGAACCATTACTATCCACAACCGGTTTATTAGATAAATTTTTAGCGTATATTTCCATACATATATATAATATATTATATATTACATAAAACTTAGGGTCATTTCTTCGTAAGTATGATTGAATTGTCAATATGAAATAAGTGTATTTCTTTATGTACCATTTTCAACGAACGTATTACTGGTTTGGGAATATAAACACGGTTATATTTTTGTTTTATATCAGATTCTGCTGGTTTAATTTGCAATGATAACTGATTATTTATTAAAAAGTGAAAAATTAAGTTCTGTATTATTATCCCATCCAATAATATTTTTATTTATCAGTAAAATAAATATCAAGATGCTCTTTCTTCTTTGTTTCTCCATTGTGAATTATCGATGTTAAGTTTTCTGTTTTTTCGATAAAATTTGCATTGAAGAGGTCTTATATAATACTACAGATATATCGACCTTGACAGTAAAATTTTGTTTTAGATATCTGTAAACCCGTGTTCTGAACCGATACCCATATCTTTCATTCCAACTAATTCTAATGAATCCTCTTTAACTTCATATATAACTTTATATGGTCCAGATAATTGTAATTTTTTAGAAGCTTCAACATTAAATTTTTTTAATTTTTCAATTACGTCTTGCCTTTCAGATGGGTCTTCCATTCGAACGATGAATGAGATATGTTCAGCATCATCATTATTAGATTCTTTTGATTCATCATAATTGTTATTAGAATTGCTTGTATTAGAACTTGAGGGTGTTGTTAATAAATTATTATTTTTATTATTATTTTTATTATTTTTTGTGTTTGATTTTAAATCATCATCTATAATTTTTAAATTATGTTCTCTAATAGCATTAGCAACATTTGAAGGTACAGAAGTATATTCACAATCATCTGTTAGTTTTATTGTTTCGTCATCGACCCACTCAAAATTATATGGTCCATCTGGTGCTAAAGCTGTAACCCGAATATCATTAACTAACACATCTTTTTTATTCATAATATATATTATTCTTATAATATTATTAATTTATCGTTAATCTATTAATTATAATTTTTTGTAAACAAACAATAAAAGAACGCAAACAAAGATAGTAAATAGTGTTGCTATTAGACCTAATAATACATATATAGTATATAATAAAATGATAACAAATATAGAGAATACAAAATATTGGATTATCTTACTATTTATTATTTCATATATAAGCAAAAAAGTTGTACTCGTTTTTTCTCTTTCTGTATTATTACTATTTGTTGATGTTTTATTATTATCAATATTATCAGGCTTCATTTTTATTTGTTTATTTGTAGATAAGTTTGATGAATGAACATTATTAAAATCATTCTTAATTAATTTATTTACTTCTGTTGAATTAATTTCTGTATTCATTATAGAACGTTTTTCTTCAAATTTGAATCCATTAATTTTGTTTTCACCGTACTTTTTAACAAATTTATTATGTCCTAATTTATCATATTCTTTTCTTTTATCTTCATCTAAAAGAATGGATTTTGCAAATTTTAATGTTTTAAATTGTTTTGGTGTAGCTGCAATTTCATCATCAGATAAATCAGGATGAAATTTTTTAATCATAGAGTTTGTACGAGACTTAATTTTATCTTTATCTGCATCTGTCGGTAAACCAAACAAATCATAAAAATCTGTATATATTTTATCTGATTTCATATTTATATAATAAATTTAATATTACTAATATTTTATCAGAATCCTATAACATAATTATAATATATATTATACTTATATTGATTATTATTTAACATAATTGATAAAAACACCAATTCATTTTTATAAATGTAAAAGTATATGTTATATACACACATGAGTCGCATAAATCGAGATGTTCGCCGTTTCCGTCAAATCGGTGAAGAACATCGTATGGATTTAAAAGAATTTATTAAACATGGTAAACTTGGAAATGATATTAATATTCCAATTAAAATAATTGAATTGCCAGAATTTGTTTATGATAAAAATCAACAAGGAGGTATAGGTCAAGGTGATGCTGAAGTAGGTGACCCTGTTGATGATGGACAAGAAGGAGATGAGCCGGGTGACCCCGGTGAAGAATCTGAAGAACACGAATATTATGATATGGACCCTGAGGAATTTTCAGAAGAACTTGATAATGAATTAGGTTTAGATTTTGAAGAAAAAGGTCAAAAAGTTGTAGAAGTTACGGAAGGCGATTATAATGATACAAGAAAAGCAGGTCCGAATAGTACATTAGATGTAGAACATCTATTTAAACAAGCAATAAAGCGTCATGCTTCAATGTATGTTGATACAGATTATATTAAAGAAATGCTTCAGGTACGTGGTTATGGTGTTGAAAAAGTGTGGGAATGGACAAGAGATAATAATATTACAATATCAAAATCAAATATAAAAGAATTGTCAAAAAATATTGAAAACCCAACAAAATACGATTCTCCTGAAGATATAGAACGAACATTACAACGTATTCCACCAAAATCTTCATATAAAAATATGCAATTTAGAAATGAAGATGAAAGATACAGGTCGCCAGAAGTTGTCAAAGAACCAAAAAATAATGCTGTTGTAATTAATATTAGAGATGTTAGTGGAAGTATGAGAGAAAATAAGAGAGAACTTGTTGAACGTATTTTAACTCCAATGGATTGGTATTTACAAGGGAAATATGATAATGTAGACTTTGTATATATAGCACATGATGCAAGTGCATGGATTGTTAATAGAGATGAATTCTTTGGAGTTAAATCTGGAGGAGGTACACGGATATCTAGTGCATATGAATTAATGAAAGAAGAAATTCTACCGCAATATCCATGGGAATCATGGAACAGATTTATTTTTGCTGCAGGAGACGGTGAAAATATGCAATCTGACACAGATGATAAATTAATACCATTAATGAAAGAAATACAAGCAACAAGACAAGCATATATAGAAGTTCAACCACAAGATAATTCAAGATTTAGAAATGCTATTGTTGGTGATACTTTAGAAGATGAATTTAAAAATGATGATAAATATAGAATAGCTCGTATAAGTGATAAAGATGATGTATTAAGTGCAATCAGTACAATACTAGATACTGTTAATAAAGGTGAGTAATTAATTATGACTAATAAAAAAGATATTGATTCAGAAACGATAAAGCAATTAAAAAAAGCTGCTGATGAGCTTCATAATTTAGCTCTTGAATTAGGTTTAAGTCCACCAAAAGTTAATTATTGGCTTGTAGACCATGATGAAATAAATCAATTAGCTGCATACCAAGGATTCCCTGTACGTTATCCACATTGGAGATGGGGAATGGCTTATTCGAAGCGTAATAAAAAAGATACGCACTTTGGTGGAAAAATATTTGAACTTGTTAATCACGATACGCCTGCAAATGCATTCAATCAAGTTTCGAATAGTTTAGATGACCATAAGGGCGTTATAGCTCATGTTGAAGGTCATGCAGATTTCTTTGAAAATAATTATTTCTTTGAAAATAAGCCAAAAGCAACAGAAATGATGAAAAATCATGCTGATAAAATTAAATCATATCATGATGACCCAAATATAGATATAGATGAAATAGAAGAATGGATAGATGCTATTTGGTGTATAAAATCAACAATAGACCCATTAAATGGGCTTAAAGATATATCTAATGATGGAGAAGTTGAAGAACAAACGATATCTGACGTTGTAGATTCATTAGATGTTTCAGATGATATTAAAAGACATATAACATCAGGTATGTCTGAAGAAAATACAAAATCTCAAGAACAAAATATTGAAACAGATGTACTTAAATATTTGTTGTTACATGGTAAGCAATTTAATGAAAGAACAGAGAAAGCAGAAGATTATGAACAATGGCAAAGAGAAATTATTGAAATAATTCGGAAAGAAGCATATTATTTCTCTGCTCAACAAATGACGAAAATAATGAATGAAGGTTGGTCAGCCTATTGGGAATCGGTAATGATGAGTAATGAAGCATATGCAGAATCAGATGAAATTATAAATTATGCTGATAAACAATCTAAAGTTCTGAATTCTCCCGGTTTAAATCCATATAAAATTGGAAAAGAAATGTGGACCTATATCGAAAATCGTATGAATAGGAAAGAAGTTATTAATAAACTATTGCGTATAAAAGGTATCACATGGCGTAATTTCCATAATAAAATTAATTTCAAAGAAGTAAATGAAATATTACAATCCAATATAAATAAATCTATTATATATGAGAGAAATTATTCACTTCTTAGGAGTCAAAATAAAGGATTTATTAAAAATATTACAAAAGAAGAATTACAAACCGAATCTAGATATATGTTTGATACAGATAAATATAAATCAGTATCAGAAGCTCTTGAAGATGTTGACTATGAAAAAGGTTGGAAGAAAATGAGAGAAATACGTGAAACACATAATGATATTACATTTATAGATTCATTCTTAACAAGTGAATTTATTAAAGATAATAAATACTTTGCTTATGAATATAATAATAAACAAAATCAGATGCAAGTATCTGGAACAGATTTAGATTCTGTTAAGAAAAAATTATTATTGCAGATAACGAATGGTGGTCGCCCAACAATTGTTGCTGCAGATAATAATTATCATAATGCTGGTGAACTTTTACTAAAACATCAATATAATGGTATTCAATTAAATATATCTAAAGCTAAAAAAGTACTAGAAAAAGTTTTCAAATTATGGGGTAGACCTGTTCATCTTAAAACTATACGAAAAGATGAATCTGGTGAAGAAACAGGATTAATAATATCATATGATGGTACAAGAATAAAAGAACAAAAAGTTAAAATTATTGAAGATATCAAAGCTGATAAAATAGATTATGATACAAAACCAGATGATTGGTTGTAAATTAATTTAAATTTATCATTAGAGTTATTATATATAAAAGAATCCTATAAAGAAACCAAATGAAAATCCACCTATTGTTCCTCCAGCCATTATAAACTCTATAGATTCAACATCATCAGGAAATCTTAATGTCACTAACATTTCATGCATAGTTGATATAAATCTGTTAATTAAATCCCAATTAATAGTTATTATATTTATATATTCCATATATGCAAAAAATGCTATTTGAATACCGACGACAAATGCAAAGACATTAATTAATTTTTTAGCAATAAATCCTGATAATAAACCAATAAGTAATGCCCCTCCTGTTGTACCCATAATAGAATATATGTCAGACATAAATAATATTTATGTTTATTAGTTTATATTTCTTTCTAAAATTAAACTATGGTAATGAATATCTTGGAAAAACTTAACTATAAGGAAATACATTAATTATATATAGAAATGAGTAATGAAGATAAATTAAACCAATTAAGCAAGGAATATAAAGAACAAATGCCTGAAGACCTTCGAGATTCAAAAGATTTCAGATGGTATTTAGATGAAGTTGTTTCAAACCCCAAAATAGCTCGTTCTGCACACCAAAGATTTGCAGATATGTTTGATTATTATGGTTCAGAATATAATGATGAATGGGATGTAATGGAATATAAAATGGTTTCTGAAGACCCACTTCATAATGGGGAAAATACATTCTATGGAAAAGAAGTTCATGAATCTATTCATAATTTCGTAAATAAAATAAAATCAGGGGCGCGAGGTTTAGGTCCCGAGAAACGTATTAAATTATTACTTGGTCCTGTTGGTAGTGGTAAATCTGCATTTGATAAAATCGTTCGAAAATATTTTGAAGATTATACATTGAAAGAAGAAGGTAAAATGTATACTTTCCGATGGACTAATTTATGTGATATTATCCCTGACCAAGACCCATCAGATAATGTTGTTCAGAGTCCCATGAATCAAGACCCTCTTTTATTATTATCTCAAAATCAAAGAGACAAAATTCTTGATGAAATAAATGAAAACCTTACAGAATCATACACAATTCGAAATGAGCAAGAATTAGACCCAGAAAGTGAATTTTATTTCGAGAAACTTATGGCTAATTATGATGATAATCTATATAAAGTATTAGATAATCATATTGAAGTTATTCGACTTGTAGCAGATGAGAATAAAAGGCAATGTATTGAAACATTTGAACCGAAAGATAAAAAGAATCAAGATGAAACAGAACTTACAGGGGATGTAAATTATTCCAAACTTGCACTATATGGAGAATCTGACCCGCGAGCATTTGATTATGGGGGTGCGTTTTGTAATGCTAACAGAGGATTATTCTCCGGTGAAGAGCTTCTAAAATTACAAAGAGAGTTCCTATATGATTTCCTCCATGCATCTCAAGAAAAAACTATTAAACCGAAAAATAATCCGCGTATAGATATTGACCAAGTTATTGTTGGGCGTACAAACCTTCCAGAATATCAGGATAAAAGAGGAGATGATAAAATGGAAGCATTTATGGACCGTACAGAACGGATTGATTTCCCATATATTTTATCATATGAAAATGAATCGAAAATCCATGAAAAACATATACATAATGCAGATATACCTGAAGTTCATATTGAACCACATGTATTAGATATGACATCACTATTTGCTGTATTATCTAGAATGTATGAACCATCTGAGCGGGGGATAACTATATTGCAAAAAGCATTAGCATACAATGGAACAGGGGATGATGATATAGATGTTGATAAACTTCGTGAAGAAGCTAAATCTCAAGGACAATTAAAAGAAGGTATGTTTGGAATATCATCAAGAGTTACTAGTGACGAAGTATCAGCCGCTATTATCGATGAAACACTTGGTTCTGTAGACGATTATGGGGCAGCTAATCTTTTCCCATTAACCGTTCTTAATTATCTTGAAGATAATTTAGAAAATAGAGGTAGTGTAGATGAAGAAAAAATGGATAAATATATGGAATATATAGATATTGTCCGAGAAGAATACGAGAATCGCGCTGTTGAAGATGTTCGTGAAGCATTAGCATATGACCCTGAAGAAATACAAAAACAGGGTGAAAAATACTTAGACCATGTTATGGCATATATAGATGATGATACTATTGAAGATGACGTAACAGGTCATGATACAGACCCAGATGAAAAATTCTTACGCTCTGTAGAAGAAAAATTAGATATCCCTGATGATAGGAAAGATGATTTCCGACAAGAAGTATCTAATTGGGTATCAAGAAGAGCACGTAGAGGTGAATCATTTGAGCCAACAGATAATGATAGATTACAACGTGCATTAGAGAAGAAGATTTGGCAAGAAAAGAAACATAATATCAACTTTGGCGCATTGATAAGTAGTGGAGATATCGATGAAGAAGAAGATGCTAATACGTGGATTGAAGGTCTTATGGATAAAGGTTATTCGCAGCAAGGTGCAAAAGAACTGCTAGAATTTGCTGGTGCAATTGTAGCAAAACAAGAATTAGAAAAATAGGTGATAAATTATGACTAAGAAAAAAGATGAATTGATTAAGCAAGCAAATAATACGTTGAAAAATACAACAGATAGCCCAATGACCATTACGGAATTCATTGGTGAAATAATTGAAAATCCAAATATAGCTAGAAATGCTCATCAATATTTATTAGATGCTATTGAATATTATGGCACAAGAGAAATATTTGAAGGTGGAGAACAAAAAGAACGATATAGGTTTTTTGATGACCCGGCAAATAATGGTGAACATGCTGTTTTAGGAAATACAGATGTTTTAAATGAATTTGTAACTGATTTACGTGTAATAGTAAATAGTGAAGAAAGAATGCAAAAAATTATACTATTTAATGGACCTACAGCAACAGGTAAATCAGAATTGAAACGATGCCTTGTAAATGGAATTCGTGAATATTCTAAAACAGAAGAAGGAAAAAGATATACCTTTGATTGGAATATATCATCAATGAATTCATCGGATACCGGATTAACATATGGTGAAAAAAATATAAATAAAATTGACGAATCAGAATGGTTTAAAAGTCCAATTCAAAGTAATCCATTATCTGTATTACCGTACGATGTTAGAAAAGAAATAAAAGAATCATCTAATATTGATATACCAATAGATATTGATTTAGACCCATTTAGCCAAGAAGCATATGATATTCTTAAAACACATTATGAGCAAAATGGAACAGAAGAATTATTTACAAATATAACGAATAAAAATCATTTTCGAATAAGACGATACACTGTTGACGAAACGCAAAGTATCGGGATATTAAATGCCGAAGATGATGGTTCAATAAAAGAAAGATTAATCGGAGCATGGATGCCCTCTATGTTCCAAGTTTTAGATTCAAGAGGTCGTAAAAATCCGCAAGCATTTAGTTATGATGGTGTTCTATCACAAGGGAACAATGGATTAACAATAATTGAAGATGCTACAAGACATGCAGATATCCTTATGCATCTATTAAATATACCTGACGAGGGACATGCAAAAATTGATAAAAAAATAGGATTCGATGTAGATACGGTGCCAATATTTATATCTAATCCAGATTTAATGAAACAACAAATTGACAAAGATATACCAGCACAACAAAGAGGGGAGTTAGGATTACATGAGATACATGGTTTAGACCCTATGAAAGCAATAAAAAGACGGTTATTCAAATATGATATAAAATATCTCACAAACTTAACAGATGAATCTAAATTAATTCGTAAAGAAATGATTGGTCATAATGCTATATATAATTCAGAAAAACCAATACAAATTAGAGATTCATTAATTAATAATGGTATTGAATTTGCACCGCATGTAATTGAAGCTGTTGCACTATATAACATTATTACACGATATGTAGAACCAGAAAATATCGAAAATGTTAATTTAGTAGATAAAGCATTATTATTGGATAGAGGATATATAGAAACTAATCAAGGAAGAATAAATATTGATGAATATGAAGAAGATATTAAATTAACGGATAAAGATGGAACATTTGGAATACCTGTAACATATACGAGAGATATCCTTCAGTCTTTATTGTACGATACTAAATCAGATGTATATCTTCCTGAAGATGTTCTTAATATAATAACAGAAAGATTTACACATGCACCTATATTTAATGAGCAAGAGATTTCAAGTTTTAATGAAAAAATTGAGCCTGTTAAAAAATATATACAAAAACAACAAGAAAAAGATATAATTAATGCTATATTGTATAATAGAAAAGCATCTGAAGAATCTATTAATAAATATATTGAAAATATTTATGATTGGCATGAAGATACAAATAAAGAATATGATGAATTATTCCTTAAAGAATTTGAAAAGAAACATTTTGGAACAAAAGAAACAGAATATGGTGGAAATGTACCGGGGGATGAAGTATTAGAACTGAGAGAAAATAAAATAATTAAACCATTAAATAAATATTTATGGAAACAAAGAAATGCAGGTTATGAAATCGATGAAATATCACTCAGTGATTCGCCTGTAATATCATCACTTATTGGTTCCTATGATTGGGAAGATGTATTCATTGAATATAATAATTTAGACCCGTATAATTGGGATAATCCTTCTGATAATACAAGTACAAAAGAAATAAAACAAAATTGTGTAGATATTCTTGTAGATGAATTTGGATATACAAGAAAGTCAGCGACAAAAACGAGCAATGTTATATTTAAAGAGAATATAGATGAAATCCAAAATATTAAATCTAAAATAGTATAATAATTATCTCTAATATTTTAAATAATCAATAAATAAACAATATCCGATAACACATACAGATAACAAAGATGATATGGTTATTGAATAATTAATATTAATAGATGTTAAAAATGTAAACATAATACCCATAATAAAAAATATGGGAATCAATAATAAAATAATATCATATAATTTTAAACCAAATGTTATATCATTATTTTCAAATCTATTCCTATCTGGATTATTTGGTACTTGTTTAACCATATATTATATATATGATATAGAAAACTTATAAATATTACTATTATTATTAATTATGATATAATAGTTAAATAGAAATATTTAAGTTAATTTAGAAAAAATATTTCTATAATGAGTAATCCTGTACCTGTATATATCGTAGACCTTCATTCAGATAATAAATCACATATCGTTGTTGGTGTTAATATTAATACATTATGTGGTGAGGAAGACGTTAAATCTGCAATTCAAATCCCTGATGATATTGAACCGGGGGAGTATATTTTACAAAAAGGAATTCCTAGGGAATTATGTGATG
>LKMJ01002053.1_pt1 | contig 18323 bp, 29 predicted proteins | sample 643391 | NCBI WGS metagenome assembly LKMJ01 (sample SAMN04112250, study PRJNA286221) | soda lake metagenome | biome: soda lake; feature: Kulunda Steppe; material: water; isolation source: sample PL-Br10 brine of Picturesque Lake | place: Russia: Kulunda steppe | collected 2010-07 | reverse complement strand
GGGGGGGGGGGGGGGTTGAGTGTGTGTGCGCATGTTTATGTTCACATGGGTATTGATGAGCAAGCATACACAGGTACGCGCATGCGTGTGTGCGTGTTTGGATGGTAGCTATGCACACTCGCCAGAGACTGCACACTTTTTACATACATGCGCATGCGTGTGAGCATGTATCTAAATTTGTGTGTGAATACAAGGGAACCAATCCAGCATTCTCGCAAGACCGGACACATGTGTATGCATGCGAAACAAAACCCAAACCTGGATCTGTCTGAATTGGTTTTAGTAAGGGTGCAAGTGGGTGCAAGCCCAGCGTGACAGAGCTGTGCAGGATGTACACATGCGTGCATTAGTGCTCTATGCTTACTGTGAGCTGCTCAGGCAGGCTAGTTCGGGTTAAAAGGCAGCACCTCTGCTTGATTTTGGCCTTTGGTGTGGAGGAGCAGTGTCCCTATTTGCTTTCAAATGTTGGGGTGGAGGAACGACGGCTCTGTCTGCCTCCCTGGCTTTGAGCTGGCTGACACATTGCTCATACCTTCTTTTCTTTGCAGGCGTGCGCACATTGGGCATGTGCAGTAGGAAGCACGCAAAAGGTACAGAGCTCACTCCCACCCCTGCCCATGCACGTGCTGAGAGAACACCCCCTATGTCGGGCACGCACGGATGCGCTCGCACGGTTGCGAACGCACGCAGGCACGTGGGCGCGCGCTGCTGAACTTGCGCGTTGTCGACGTGGAGGGCGGGCTGCTGGGCCGCACGCTGCTCACGCTGGTGTCCAACAGGGGCTACCTGGCGGGCAGCAAGGCTGCCGCGCAGCCGGAGCTGCCACCTCACAAGTTTTCGCCCCACGACATCGTCGCGGTCAAGCCAAACAAAGGTCCTGGGGAGGTGCCGCCGCTGTGCACGGGTGAGCACAGGGATTTCTCTGAACGCGTGGGGCGTGGAGTGTGGCCTGTCTGAGGGGGGAGGAGCCGCTGCAGCGCACAATTGAGCAGGAGCTGTGCGATTTTGCACGTATGGGACAAGCTAACTCAGCGTTCCTGTGGGCGGAAGGGGCCAATGCAAAGCAGTGGTGAATGGGAGCTGCACTTTTTTGTGTGTGCGCTGGGGAAAGAAGTGGCGGGGGCGTGAAGCATGGCGTGGTCATTGACAGGAAGGTTGGAAGGGGTTGCTGTTTGGGGCAGAACGAAGGGGAATCGGTGAGGGGGCTGTGTGCAGTCAGGGATGGTCGCTTGGCTGCCCCTGAGGCTGGAAGGCGTGGGTAGCTGCAGCTGAATCACATCGATGCAGGTACTTACATGGCTGAGGTGCATGCCGATGAATGTGCGCATGTGTACCTTGTCCAGGCGTGGTGTACCGCGTTAAGGACACATCCCTGGTCATTGCCGTGGACGACGTCCCTGAGGAGGGCATGGACCAGCCGCTGCGCTTGGAGAAGTTGGCCAACGAGGTGAGCCATGGGAGAGCTCTTGTGAAGGCCCCTGACTTGAATGATGGCACCTTGGGATGATCGCCAAAATGGATGGTTCATGGACTTTGCGAGGCTGGATGATAAGGTCTCGATGCACCAGCGCCAACAGGTAGCACAAAGCAAGTGGCCATGAACGCGGCTGAGGCACGTTGCAAAGCATGCAGCAGACTCCAGATCTATCCTGCGCGCGCAGGTGACGTACCAGCGCCTGAAGACCACGCTGAACAAGCTGTCCCGGGCATCTGGGGGTGGCAGCAGAGGGGGCGGGGGTGAGCCTTGCCCCGGCGCCACCCTCGTGGATGTGTGCTTTGGGCGCGCGGCACCGCGCTTTGCAATGGCCCCCCCCGCATGGGTGCCCCTGAACACCGGCCTGGACGTATCTCAGCAGGCGGCCATTGGGCTGGCACTGGGGGCAAAGGACGTGGCCCTCATCCATGGCCCCCCGGGTGCGTGGCTGTTGAACCCCTTCCAGGGTCAGCTGGGGCGCACCTTTCAGCATTCAGGAGCGTGGAGCATCTTTATGTCCATGCTCATATGCATAGGCACCTGTGTGCGTTTGCGCATGCACAGATCCACACACGTGTGCGCTGGTGCCCTGACATGATCTGGCATGCCATGCCAAGTATTCCTGTAGACATCATGTTCTTGAAGGGATCATGTTCCTGTGGACATTGCGTTCCTTAATCGCTGAACATTAAGACGGTTGTTTGGCATGATCTGGAACCTGCTGAGTGTAGTAAGGGTCTGCCCAAATGCTTTGAGTGCATTTCTCAAACAGGTGTGTCTTTCAAAGATTGAGTGCACATTTTATAGGGCAAGCTGAAGTGCTTTGAGTGTGAGTGCTCAAACATAGTCATCAACGGTGGATGTTTGTATGTGTGTCTGTGTGTGTATCTGTGTGTGTATGTGTATCTGTGTGTGTATGTGTACGTGCGTGTGCACTTGATGTCCATAGGGCACACAGCTGCGCAGCTTCTACAGGTATCTGCGGTCTGAAATGACTTGGCCGGTCATCTTCTGCATGTGTGCATGCGTGTAACCATTAGGCATTGGCAAAAAATTGGCAGTGGTGGAGCTCATCTTCCAGGGTGTGCATGTGGTCGTCAGGTACTGGCAAGACGACGGCGGTGGTGGAGCTCATCCTGCAGGAGGTGGCGCGGGGCTCACGCGTGCTCGCCACCTCCGCCTCAAACATCGCCGTGGACAATCTGGTGGAGCGGCTTGTGCGCGCCGACCCCAAGATGCGCATCGTGCGCATGGGCCACCCCGCACGCTTGCTGCCCCAGGTGGGGTAACCAAAAATGCGCTTGCGCCACCCCGCACGCTTGCTGCCCCAGGTAGGGTAACCAAATGCGATTGCGCCACCCCGCGCGCTTGCTGCCCTGGGCGGGGCAACCAAATGCGCATGCGCCACCCCACACGCTTGCTGCCCTGGGCAGAGCATCCAGATGCGCATGCGCCACCCCACGTGCTTGCTGCCCCAGGTAGGGTAACCAAATGCGCATGCGTCACCCCGCACGCTTGCTGCCCTGGGCGGGGCAACCAAATGCGCATGCGTCACCCCGCACGCTTGCTGCCCTGGGCGGGGCAACCAAATGCGCATGCGCCACCCTACACGCTTGCTGCCCTGGGCAGGGTATCCAAATGCGCATGCGCCACCCCCGCACGCTTGCTGCCCTAAGTGGGGTAACCAAACACGCGAGCCGCCCCGCAAGCTTCTGCCCTGGGCGGGGTAATCAAACGTGCAAGCCACCTGGCGCGCTTGCTGCCCTGGGTGTGGTTGCTATCACCACAGGCAAAAGCAATTGGCTGGAAAACCAGAGCGGCCTGCTGGTCCTGGGTTGCACGGCTCTCTTTCAATGCCGACCATGTTTGATTGAGCTGGTGCTGCAAAGCTCCTCAGAGACTCACTGCTGTCTCTGGTACTCTTTATGGGCCTCTGCTGCCCCTAACTGCGCAGGTACTTGACAGCTCCCTGGAGGCGCACGTGCTGAGGTCTGACAGCAGCTCCTTGGCCAAGGACTGCCGTAAAGAGATCAAGGCGCTCAACGCGCAGCTGCTCAAACTCGGCTCAAGGTGTGTGCATGACAGCTAAGCTTTGCAAGTGCCTCATGGTCGCAGCAGGGGCAATGGGTGGGCTTGGGTCCCTGCACACGCTTGCCTGTTGCACTGCAGGAGCCAGGGACATTCTTTGTCCGCCCCTTGCTAGACACAGGGTTTTAGATTGTTTTTTGTTGGAGGGGGGGGTTGTGCAGGTTGCGGGAGGCCCTCACCAACACACGCTGGTGCAGGGACCTCCTGCTTTCCGCAGTGGTTGTGTGAATGTGTGCCTGCCAAGGATTGTTTGCCCTACTGCCATGACGGGGCATCCCTCTTGTCCAGGGATTGTGCAGAGCGCCATTCCCTCGTTTCAGCACCATTGGTCAAGAAAATTGAGTGACTGATTGGTTTAATCATACATGGGCCATGGGCCAGGGATCGTGCGGAGCGCCGCCAGATACGTGGAGATCTGCGCCGCCTTGCCAAGGAGGAGCGCAGCCGGCAGGAGGCTGCGGTGGTGGAGGTGGTCAAGGGCGCACAGGTCATCGCCTCAACCCTCACAGGCCTGCTGCACCACAACCTGGAGGTGCGCATGCGCCTGCTGCATCTCATCCTGGAGGCGCTACATCACGACCTACTGCACTACAACCTGGAGGCGCGCATGCGCCTGCTGCATCTCATCCTGGAGGCGCTGCAACACGACCTACTGCACCACATCCTGGAGGTGCTGCACCGCAACCTGGAGGTGCTGCACAAAACCTGGAGGCGCCGCACTACAACCTGCTGCGCCATATCCTGGAGGTGCATATGCGCACAAGCCAGTGGGCAGATGGGGCTGTGCCATCCCATGAGGTTAGGGTCACATGTATGTGTACGCACCTTTCACAAGTATTCGCATCATGGATGATAACACGTATGTTTTCGTGTGAGCATGCATGCGTTGCTTGTGGATATGTGTATGTTCGCATGCCTCGTCGAGGCTGTGGACTATACACACAAGTGCATGTGTGTATGTGCCCGCATAAGCATTAGGACACACCTACACCAGAGAATCCAGGCACGTACTTATCGTTATGTGATGCAACTTGTGAGCATGCAACTTGTGGGCATGCAACGTGTGAGCATGCAACTTGTGAGCATGCAACTTGTGAGCAGAGCTGTGTGTGTACGGGATCGGGTCAGTGAAGCTGGGGCTGGGGCGGGGCGTCAGGTACCATGGGCACGCTAAACAATTACAGACCCCCAACCATCGTCATGACCTTCTTTCATAGTGACTCGTACTGTCACCCCTGTAGTCACCCTATGTCACCTCTCTCCCTGTATCACCTTAGCTAGTCACCCTGTGTCACCTTAGCTAGTCAACCTGTGTCACCTCTCTCCCTGTATCACCTTAGCTCGTCACCCTGTGTCACCTCAGCTGCAGCCACATCCTCCCAGACAGGAAGATTTTTGTGTCACCTCAGCTGCAGCCACATCTCCCCAGACTGGAAGAGCGCTTGCCAGGCTCAAAGAGCGTCTGCTGCCTTTGGCTGCTGGAGGGCACTTGCTGCTGCGGCTGCTGATTTCTGGCTCAGCATGAGCTGTGTGCGTCACACACTGACACCACAGTTCGGATGGCCTGCACTTCTTATGACAAGCATGGAGCATCACACCCACGCTATGTTTGGAAGTCATCCTGTTCCCGAAGGGCGTGTCAGTACCAGCCTACTTTGCACTGCTCTTATTGCAAATCTTAATCCTTGTCTGGGGCCAGAACATCCTAACACAAGGTGCTCACCAGCCAAGGATCCTATCCTTTTATATGTGAGGCATGCGTGCTCAGTATTCTGTAGCCTGGAATGACACTGACACTTATCATGTGCAGGTGTTTACAAGTGCTTGCATTGCAAGCAAGTACATGTGCAATCCGCACATTGTGTGCGCATGAATTACAACAAGCCACACATTTTTGTGCACATGAACCACGACAGGGCTTGAAGGCCCTTTGGTGTGTGCAAGTGCGCGCGCAATCCACACATTTTGTGCGCACATGAGCCATAAGATTGAGGGCACCTTGTTGTGTGGGTCCACGCATGTTGCCTTCCTCCAGGGTGTGCGGCCATGCGTGCTTCCTCGGTTTGTGCAAGTTAGCAAACCACTCCCATCAAGGGAGAGTGCAAGCATGCGTGTGCATTTTTGTTGTGTGCAGGTACGTCACTCTCCTCCAGGGTGTATGCAACTATGAATTCTTCCTCTGTGTGTGCAAGTTTGCACCCTACCTGTGTGAATTTATGTGCACGCAGTCCCAAGTGTTTGATGTCGTGGTGGTGGATGAGGCGGCACAGGCCTTGGAAGCTGCCACCTGGGCTGGCTTACTCAAGGCATCAAGGGCAGTACTCGCAGGTGTGTGAGCGTGTGCTAATGTATGCATGTGTGTCCTAGGTTGCTTGATGGCCACGGGTATGAGTGCAGCAGAGCTTGCGTCATACTCATCTTAACAATCATGAGCCTGGCAGCATCTGCTGGGAATGCTTTGCATGAGTGCAGACCTCACGCAGTCGTCCTTACAGGCACATGTGTGTGCGTGTGTGCATGTGTGTGCACGCGTGTCTGTGTATGGGTGTCTGTGTATGCGCATTTGTGCATGTTTGTGCAGGTGTGTGTGTGGCTTAGCATGCTGTCATCAAGGAACTGTGATGCATGTTTTGAAATCCTTATTGAACAAGCATCCATGCCTGTGCGACCCATCCAACTGCACAGGTGACCACTTGCAGCTCCCGCCAACTGTGGTCAGTGAAGAGGCAGCACGTAAAGGTCTTGGGAACACCCTCTTTGAGCGGCTACAGGTGCGTAGACAGGCGCTCTACCCGCAGGGGCGCGCCGGATAGTGCTTGAATGAGAAAGGGCTTTGCTTTGTGTTGTGTGTGTGTCCGCAAGGTGCAGGTTGCATGCAGGCCGCAGTTTGAATGCAGCTTGCAGGTTGCATTGCTTCGTATTGTGTGTGCGTTAGCGAGGGCAGATTGCAACCAATAAAAGCGAGCTGGAGGAAGACAAGCCGTGTCGTCTATGCTCACAGATGAATTATGGTGACAGCTGCCTCGTCCTTGTGCCTCATTTGTGCACCATGCTGTGTCATCGTTGCCCACAGATGATGTATGGCGACAGCTGCAGCCACATGCTGACTGTGCAGTACCGGATGAATACAAGCATCATGCAGTGGTCCTCCGACGCGTTGTACGAGGTGGGCTCTCACGAGCATCATGCAGTGGTCCACCTCATGCAGTGGGCTCTCACAAGCATCACGCAGTGTGTTCTCACGAGCATCATGCAGTGGGCTCTCTGGTGAGTTGCATGGAGTGGGTGGATGAAAGGATGTAAGGACACAAGGATGGCCGCTTGTGTCCACCACTCACCCAGACCCTGGCTTGCATGGATGGTGGCTTGCGTCCACTGTTCATAGATTCACACAGTTCATAGATTGCATGGATGGCTGCTTGTGTCCACAGCTAACGCAGGCCCTGGCTTGCAAGGATAGCGGTTTGCGTCCACCATTCACTCTCTTGATTGCAAAGTTTACAGACTGGTGTCCAACGCCTATAGACCCTAGCATGTGCACACCGCGCGCACCCCACCCACAAGCGTTGCCTGCCTTGCTCGGACGCCCCCTACACTACCACAAAGGGCAGGTTGCGTGTCAAGCAGGCACAGATTTGATCGCAAGCCTGGCTTGGACGCCCCCTCCTCCTGCTGCCACACAGAACAGGTTGTGTGGTAGAATGTTACATCATCACGCACTCAGGAGCGCATGTGCCTGAAATCATCAAGTGCATGCATGCCCAGTCACATCCCCACCCGGTAAACGCTCAGGCACACGCGTGCACACTCGCAAGCAAACACACACACCTCTCTCACACACACACACACACACACACACTCCACGGCTGTGTGCAGGGCAAGCTGTGTGCGCACCCCTCGGTCGCCGACCACACATTGGCAGATATGCCCGAAGCACCTGCAGCCAGGGCAGCAGCAGCAGCAGCATCTGGTAAGAGGGGGGCGGCTTCCAAAGCAGGGGCCAAGGCTAGTGCTGCAGCAAAGGCCAAAGCCAAGGCCGCGGGAGCCCACACGGAGGGCGGACTGCCGCAGCCGGCACAACCAGTGCTGCTGATGGTGGACACGGCAGGGTACGTGCATCAGAGGGACGGCACGCGCAAACAATGTGGGCTTTCCTATATTGCTGGGTGGTTGAGGCACCTGCAGTGCAGGCATGTGTGCAAGCTGCTTGTGCTGCTTATGTTTTTTTGAGTTGGATGAAAAAGAGGCCGCATGGCTTCCATGCAGACCATTGCCTGCGCAGTGAAATGTGACCAGTGCATGCAAGAGTGTGCCCCCTCCCCCACCGTTACTGCACCGACATGAGGGGCAGGGGGAATAGTTGACTAACAGGCATTGCTCATATGAAGCACTTATCCAGCCTTGACCAGCAATGCTTACCAAAAGTACCCTGCAGATTTGCCTGTCTTGGGGCCTCCACGTCGGGAAACCCTGCTACCAGTCAACCCAACTGCCGATTGACCCAACCTTGTAATCATGGGGGGGATATGTGCCTCCACACCCCTTCATCTCCCCCAGCTCAGCTTGTGCGGCATGTATCGTGTGTCCTCTGCTTCCTGCAAGAAGTCCGCCCCCCCACAGGTGCAGTTTCACTTTCTATGAAGTATTGGACTTTATTCTCCACGCACTGGCATCCCAGGTGCGGCTTTGAAGAGCAGCAAGAAGAGGAGGGGGACAGCAGGGCCAACCCTGGCGAGGCAAAGGTGATCATTAGGATGGGGTTCAGTTAAAAAAGTTGCAAATCTGCAGGCGAGGCCAAAATTGAGAAATGGGTAAAGGGGATTATTGAGGAAGTGAGGTGACCAAATGGTCGGATTTTGAAGGAACGAAAGGGCATGAGCCGAACCTACCGCATGTTGCCCATATGGCTGCCTTGTTGGACAATGGAAAGTTGTGGGATACTCATGTTTGCAAGTGCTGATGCACACCACGCGTGCCACAATTTTAGCGCACTCCACCCACTTTGCCCAAAATGTTTTGCAACACATGGCTTAAAAATGAAAGGGTGCATGTTGGGCGGGCTTGGCAAGAGTCAGTTTAACATCCTTGCCCTGAGCTCCTGGTGCTTTAAGAAAATACGGCACCGCTTTTTTCCTGTTTGATTGACGCTGGGTTCTGAAACATTGCCTGCACATCGACCTGCAGTTGGGCCACAGCTTGCATGACTTTGTGTTTGTACACAGAAGATAGGCCTGTGCGGCTGCAGCAGGCACAGGTCACACCAGAATGAAGGCTTTTGATAAATTGCCATTCTTCATCTCAACAAGTTGAGAGGTATCACCGAGCGGCCATGATAGCTTAGGTCACACGGGAAGAGCGGCGCAGAGCACCCCCTCGCTGAGCTTGCGTGGAAAAGGCACACTGCAAGATAAGATCAGGGATGAACAGGCATCCCTGCCACAGCAAGGCTTAGCCTCTGTGCCTTCTGCGTGTGTGACTCGCAGGCTATCAAGGCACATGGGCCTTCTGTGACTTGCAGGCAGTCATGGGTTTATCAGCCGCCCCTGCACAGCAAGGCTCAGCCTCTGTGCCTACTGCGTGTGTGACTTGCAGGCTGTCATGGCCCATGTCGAGCGACTTGTACAAAGTGGGGTGCGGCCGCCAGACATTGGCGTCATCACGCCCTACAACGCTCAGGCACGTGCCCCTTGGGCTCCCTGCTTTTTGGTCCAGTGACGGCATGTAGCAGGTGCTCTGGGTGCTGGCAGGGCATGGGAGGGACTCTGGGGGGCCAGGGGGGCCTGTGCTGACAGCATGATGAGTTTCAGACCATACCCTGTAGCTTTGACGCACAGGTGGGCGTATCCCCCCGAAGTGAGAGCCTTGCCAGAGATCATCAATTCATAACAAAGAGCACAAGCAATGCTGTTTCATGCGCCGCCTCCTGCTGCTTCGCGACATGAGCATCTTGGCTGATCTACAAGCGACCAAACCCCACTATATTTCCTGCCTTATATTGCTGGCGGGGCTGCTCTATTAAGCCAGAATAGCTCTCTGCGATGGCGTGCGCAAACACACCCTCTGCTGCGTCCAGGGACTGCTCTATTGGGCCAGAATAGCTCTCTGCGATGGCGTGCGCAAACGCATTCTCTACTGCGTCTACAGGTGGCCCTCCTCAGAGAGCTGCGGACGGACAAGCTGCAGGGCGTGGAGATCTCAAGCGTGGATGGCTTCCAGGTGAGCATGGAGGTCTCATATGTGCAAATGGCTTCCAGGTGAGCATGGAAATCTCATGTGCGGATGGCTTCCAGGTGAGCATATGCCCCTTACAGACCTGCCTAGCTGAAATCCAGCCTAAGAGCTGTGGATCATAGACAGAATTGCACAGATTTTAGCATGCACGCAAGGTCAAGGCCTGCCAGCGGCAGCCACGCCGGCAGTGCTCAGCTCAAAAGTGAGCCGACTCAGCCTGCAGTCAGGGCTCCTCCTCGGTGTCTGCCAGCGCAAGCATCTTGCACGATTTATGGCAGTTTCGCGAACAGGCATAGGCCAGATTGTGCAACTTGGGACGTGGATGGTCTCCAAGCAAGCACATGGACCCAGGACTCGTCTGATTCCCCCTCACCTCCTTTTTGCGACCCTCCCTGTGATGCGGCTGTGCAGTCTCAATGGGTGACATGTGAACTGATGGATGGGGGTGGGCCTCCAGCACTGTCTCGTAACGCTGCTGAGACTGAAGTGCTGCTCAAACTGAAGCGGTGCTGGGGCAGATGGGCTGCTGAGTCTAGTGAGCTGCAGAGGATGGCTCACCGCTGAGGCCAGCTCGCTGCTGAGCCTCGATGCTGAGGCAAGCTGTCAGACACGCTCTGCGCGGGCCATCCTGCAGGGGCGTGAGAAGGAAGCCATCATCATCTCCATGGTTCGATCCAATGACAGCAAGCAAGTGGGCTTCCTGGCTGACAAGAGGCGAATGAATGTTGCGGTGCGTGGCTCTGACTTTGTGGGTGATTTGCGCTGGCCCTGTGAAGCCGGTTGTGTGCAGCGTGCATTTGCAGCATAAGCCTCATCCCTCTGGCAGCTACAGTGGGCAGCGGAGCACGCGGGCAAGTCGCATGGCCCGCTGCTTGTTGCCCTGTTAGCATGCACTCATCAAATCCATGGACTGACATGCTTGCAGGTCACCCGTGCACGGCGCCACTGCACAATCATTTGTGACTCAGAGACAGTGAGTGCTGATCCCTTCTTGAAGAGTCTTATAGACTACTTTGAAGCGCATGGTGACTACGTCTCAGCCGCTGAGCTTGTTCCGAGCTGAAAGTCATCTTTTCATTTCATATGCTATGCATCCCCCATTTCCCCACTTTCATTTTCATCGAACCTGTCTTGAAAGCAACTCAGCCTTTCCACAAGAAAAGCGCAGCTGCAGCAAAGGTGCATTTTGAGAGGTTAAATAAAAGGGGAGAGAGAGAAGACATTATTAAGTTACAATGGGTTTAAACCTTCAGCCAGATGGGTTTAGCCTACAGCCAGATGGGTTGACGGCTGGACTTGCTGGGCACTGTCGGCCAGACCAGAGATAGTCTCTAGAAGAAAAAGAAGTGATTAGTATGTCTGCTACAAGAGAAACAATTTCACATCCTGGTGCTGAACTAATGTAAGTTGTTCTGCGAATTTCCCTTCCTACGAGTGGTAGAAGAGGTTGGATTACAGAAGGATTGAGGATGATAGAAAGGCAGCAGTTAAGAGGGTTTGTGATCCAGGAGGCAACAGCACAGCTCGATCTCATTCCAACTTTGATAGTAATTCATTAAAGTTAGTAGTTATTGTCCATCTACGACGCTCGCCCACAAGCCATGCACAAGGCGAGGCGCCTGGCGCAGCAAAACATTTTTATTATGAGTGTGGGCCATTTAATTTTCCAGATAGATGAAATGGACTCATGAAATGCCCATCCGCAGCGAGCAGCAGCTGCTCATCCCATCACCATTAGGAGACAGCCAAGGAGCTTTGACACAGAAGCAAGGTACGTCTCCTTGCGGAGCAGGAGATGGCCTTTGCGGAGGGGGTCCACCTGCGACACCGTCCCTTGCCCGCCCGTCTCCCGGTCCAACTCCGGTCCTCATTATGTTACCTTTAGACACCGTGAGTAAATCTGGTTTGAGGAGGGACCAGCTGCGAGGTGGCGATGCTAGTCGGACCTCTCTGAGGCCTCTCCAAAGTCTTGAGTTCCGGAGTGGGCTCGCCAAGGCCTCCGGGCACTGCCTGCATCCCCGTGCACTTAGAAATACAGTGTGCTGCCGCTGTTCATGAGCAGGTGACATCCAGCGGCTTCACGTACGCGAATCAGCCGTGGTTTGCACAGGCTCTGCAGCTGTTGGCCCACTCCGGGGCCTATGGGGTTGCCGTGGATGTCTGGGTGGGTGCACCTGGGCCTGCATACCTCCTCATCAATGTGCAGCATAGGATCCTGATGGAGCCTTCCAAACATAATGCATTCCCCTGATGAGCCTCTTGTAAAAGAAACCTCCCGCGAGAAGCCTGATCCCCTACCTGGTTTTTGTCCCCATCATTATTTCAGACATTGCACTCGCAATTGAAGTAGCTTCTGAAGCATACCAGACAAAGCATGAGCCCTATTGCTGCTTCTAACGCTGCTGCGTGTTGCGAATTCCGCGCTCGTAAGGCAGCACGTTTCATTGATCAGAACTGAGGACTCCCTGGAGCGCACAATTGAGACACCCTGGAAGCACCAGTTTGTGCTACTTACTGCACCCGAGCACGAGCGGTAGGAGTGCCAGCAGGAGTATGTGAATGCACGTGCATCACATGTGCGCGCATGCCAGGACATGCATGGTGCGTGTACCTGCGCAGTGGGGGGCAGTGGAGCGGGAGCCTCGGGGTTACAACTGGAGCGGTTACAAGCAGCTATTTGAAGTCATCAAGCAGACGGGCTTGAAAGCGCAGGTGCGTGTGAGCGTGGATCTAAAGGTTAGGTTACAGGTGGATCTGTAGACATACTCTGGGGCTATGGCAGGCTGTTGTGCCCAGAGTGATTGCACGGCAGATCCGGACATGATAGCGTGGCTCCTTGGGGGTGCTGAGTGCGCGTAACCTGTATGGACTATTTGTCTACAATTGAGACTTTATAAACTGGTCCTCCACAACTAGACAGAAATACAGGCAGCGGCACGCTCAAGGTAAGATAGGGATTACATAGCTGTATCTGCCAAGCGACATACTCAATAGCCACATGGCCTTGAGCCCATGAATCTGCGGCGTCCAGTATAGTGCAATTTTAAGATCTTTGCTTACCACTAATGACACTGGTGAAGCTGGGATGGAATGGCTGCTGTGCCGTGAGCTTTTTTTGGTGTGCACATGAAAAAGGTGATGTGCTGAAACGGTAGTGTGCACATGTCGTCAGACTGTTGCATGTGTGGGTCACCAGCGCACAACTTTTTTGTTGTGGGTGTCGAAATCAGATTGGCTTGGATGAGCATATGCAACCTCAAAAGCTTCTTTAACAAGCAAAGCGCAGACGCCTGCAAGGATGGGCACCTGTTTTACCTATCCAATCAAGCACACATGTGGGGCATGAAGGTGTTACTCTATTCTTATTTTAAGCCTGACTGAAGGTGGTCATGCTGTTGGGTGCCCCAGGTCGTGCTCGGCTTCCATGCATGCGGCTCCAATGTCGGGGACAACACCCAGATTCCTCTGCCCCAATGGGTGCTCCAGGTGGGTGCCTGCGCCTGTGCATGCATGTATGTGTGCGTGAGTGTGTGTGTATGCGTGCGTTTTTATGTAAGTTGAAAAGCATGCAGGCACAAAAGTCAGCTTTGAGCACTAGCCCTGCTTTGGTGTGCGGTGCGCATGCCAGTACAGAATAATGGCCAGCCGTTCAGGCCAGCACTGCACCAGCTAACCCCTGAGAACGATGAGTACAAGCTGCTGTGCGCCTTGCAGTGTGGTGAGCACGACCCGGACCTGTTCTTCACAGACAGGCCGCGCGGAGGTGGCCTGGGGCAGAGGAACCGCGAGTACCTGGTAGGGCTTGCGAGGGGGACGCGGGCTGTGCGTGCTGCTGCGCGCACGGCGCCCCTCTGTGCATGCTTCTTCATCCCTGCCTCCCTGTGTATGAATGTGTTCGCTGACTGCTGGCGCCGCCTCCTGCACAGGTGCATGTTTTGTACCGTGGCCTGTATTAGCCACTTATCAGAACCAAATGCTTGTGCGCAGCGTGCTTGGATCGCACACCAACATGCGGAAGTGTCAGGCATGCCTGATGCACAAGGACACGCAGCCATGGACGCAATTCGTGCATGAGGACCCACTGTGGCTGTGGGCTCACTTTGCCATGGCGCGGCCGCGGGTGCTGCACCCCTGGCCCCTCTGCCGAGTTCTGCTGGCCTGGCCACCTGCATGTGTCTCAGGGGATGTTCTGCCGCTGCCAAGGCACTAACCTGCGGGTGATCATCCGTCACTGGGGTGCCCTGGCCTGTGCGCCTGGAATTTCAGGGGGTGCCCTGGCCTCTTGCCTGGAATTTCAGGGGGGGCCCTGACCTCTTGCCTGATATCCCCGTCGGAACCCGGGCCTGCAGGCCTGATGTAGCCTGCGTCTGCTACCCCCCCGCCTCTCCGTTCCAGCCTGGCCTAGCAGCCCCTGCACCTGTTGGCCCTCGTGTTCTACTCCATGTGCCCATGCAGTCGATCTGGGCTGACGACGCGCCAGGCGTGCTGCTGGGCCGGTCCCCTATGCAGTGCTACGAGGACTTCATGGTTCACTTCAGGGACGCTTTCCACCAGGTACGTGCACGCAGGCTGCGCTGATAGGGACGCGTCCCACCAGGTACGTGCACGCAGGCTGCGCTGATAGGGACGCGTCCCACCAGGTACGTGCACGCAGGCTGCGCTGATAGGGACGCGTCCCACCAGGTATGTGAACGCAGGCTGCGCTGATAGGGACGCGTCCCACCAGGTACGTGCACGCAGGCAGTGCTGGAAAGGATACACGCTCCACCAGGTTTGTTCTGGCAGGCAGTACTGAAAGCGAAGTGTCCCACCAGGTGGGTGCACCCAGGCAGTGCTGGAAGTGATGCTAGGTCGACACGAGGGCTGCACACCAGCAGGTTCTCGTGCGCATGCATTCATGCATGAGCTAGCAGCCCCACTTGCCCCCCAAATCTCCCGCACTCACTTTGTGCCTCGACACACTGTGAGCTGTGTGCATGCATTGGCGATGTAGACCTGCATGGCATGCACGTCGTCCCTCTTCATGATTTAGTGGTTCACGCCTTGGCCCCCCTCTCCTTCAGAGGGCACTGAATGTCCACACAGGCTTTGCACATGCACTTACCATATACCAGAGCAAATTAAGGGCCCTCACACACACGCGCGCGTGCGTTCTTGCTCTCGCTCATGCATGTGCACTCACAAGTCACATGCATGCATGCACACACATCCCTTGAGGTCAACTCGCCCATGCACGGGCACTCATCCACGCGCAGGAGTTGGGGACGCTGATCGAAGAGGTGCTGATTGGCTCTGGGCCTTGTGGAGAGCTCCGCTACCCGGTAAGCTGCAGCCACGCTGCTGCCTGTGCTCGCAAATGGGCTTGTGACTTGCAGGCATGCTGCTGCTGCCTGTGCCTGGCTTTACATTGGCCTGGCAAATAATGATGTTCCGGCAAGTTTGTGCGTGCGTGGGGTCGGGGAGGGGGAGGGCTGGTGGGGAGTTGTGTGTGCACTCGCGCTGCCGCAATCGCATGTAGGCCAGCACGGGTGATGCTTGAGCTCATACACCGCTCACAAGCTTGTGCGTGCTATGACCATGCACGCACGTCGCTCCAGCGAACGTGCCGCCCACCAAATGTGTGCTCCAACGCATATGCGCTTGTGCCACCGCAGTCGTACGTGGAGGCCCATGGGTGGCGCTTCCCTGGCGTGGGGGAGTTCCAGTGCTATGACCGCAGGGCCCTTGCTTCATTGGCTCAGGTGGGGCACAAAAAGCATGCGCAGCCTAAGGGATGTGTCACAAAGCGCGCAGGCTGCCGCACATCCACTACCCCTGCTGCAATCGCCCGGCAGCGCCACGTTATGCCCCACCCACCAACCCACACTAACAGACCGACCCGGCCACTTGTGCGAGCCGTGCGTCAGATGCACTTGTGTGCACCGCACCTGCGTGTGAAGCGCTCGTGTGAACCGCGCGTGTGGACCGCACGTAGGTGGGGTTGTGCAATGCAAAGCACGCAGGCTGAGATTTAGGGCGCTCGGCGTGCAGGCTGTGTGGTGTCGGACGCAAGGCACGCAGGCTGAGGTTCAGGGTACAAAACATGCAGGTTGGGGTGCGGGGTGCTTAGCAACCCTCAGCACGCAGCTGACGAGCACACTGATCTAAGCAGTTGGGTGTGTGCGGATCTCCACATTGCACTGATGCCTTTGATTGGGTACTGTTGCCTTGTTTGTGAACCGAGGCATCAGTTCTTGAGTTGGTTGAGCCGCAGCCCTGCAGCCTGCAGCCCTGCAGATCGGAGGATCTCCTTGCTCTAGCCACAGTTGGGGCAGGGCTCAAGCCTGTGGTTGCAGCACTGTAGGCGTGGCAGGGCAGCTGTTCACTGCACGCTACTCGCTGCCCATTGCCCACCTCAGCCTGCAAAAGTGTGCTGCAGAGCATGGTGCTCATGGCCCCCATTCTCCCGCCTTCCTCCTCTGATGAGCCTGCACCTCTCCCCCTTCTTGATACGCGCGAGCACGCGCTTGCGCAATGCCGTCCTAGCACTGCCAGTGCTTGTGCGTGCCCCCGCTTGCGCATGTGTGCAGGCCGCGCGCGAGGCAGGCAACCCAGATTGGGGCTATGGCGGCCCCCACGACGCTGGCGACTACTGCAGCAGCCCCGAGGACACTGAGTTCTTTTCTCAGCAAGGCTCCTGGGACACGCAGTACGGGCGGTGAGCGCTGCACGTCATGCACTGGGACGCGCACGTCATGCACTGGGACACGCACGTCATGCACTGGGACACGCAGCGCTGCACGTCATGCGCTGCATGTCATGCACTGGGACACGCAGTACGGGCGGTGAGCGCTGCACGTCATGCACCGTTCCATCGGTGGATGTGCTTGCATCCAAACACAAGCGCACCCAGCCATGCACCTGCTGTGGCTTGCATGCATGGTTATTGCACATGCGTCATCACCTGTGTACTTGTGGGCACCCACACATGAGGGCACACACACACCACAAACAAGCAAACACACGTGGGCATGCCCTCACATGCACGCCCTGCACGCGGCGCGCTGCATGCAGCTTCTTCCTACACTGGTACAGCAGCTCGCTGCTGCGGCACGGGGAGCGGCTGATGGCCATCGCCAGCCGCGTGTTCGCGCAACACCAGCCCCGCCACAAGCACCACCACCGCCGCCGTCACCACCACCACCTCCACAGCCACCACTCCCATCACATGCAGCCACTGCAGCAGCAGCCAACGCAGGAGCAGCAGCCGTTGGCTGCGTGCAGCACCACGCCCAACCGCCCGCCACCTGAGCCCAGTGGCGACTCCACAGTCGGCAGCAGTCCCTCAGGGCGGCGGCTGCCTTTCATCAGCCCATGGCAGCCGCTGGCGGCCGGCGCAGTAGGATTGCAGCAAAGCGGGGGAGGGGCACTCTCAGATTCGGCTGCCGCCGGCTCCACTTTCTCCTCTGGGGAACGCATTACTGGCGGTGCCAGCGGCGGCTGCCTGCCGCCTGCCACAGTGCCGGCGGGGGCAGAGCAGGGCGGGTTCGCACGGTCGTGTAGCAGCCTGAGCGGCAAACTGGGCATGGCCCAGCTCACACCCCAGCCGCCAAACTCGCAGCAGCAGCAGCAGCGTACGGGGCAAGTGAGCCGAGAGACGGGCAGCATGCGCGGCTGGGGCCGGCAACTGAGCAGCGGGCACATGAGCGACATAGCCTCCGCTGTGCCGCACAGCCCGCACGGCCACATGGGAGCGGGCGGCAGCAGCCCGCACCTGCTACTGGGCAGGCCGGTGTCGATGACGCTGGTGGCCAGCAGCAGGGCGGCGACGGACGCGCCCCAACCCCCCCACAGCAGCAGCAGCAGCAGCAGCATCGCCGGCCAGCTCCACGCGGGCGGCTGCCCCCCTTTCCAGCACCACCACACCAGCCTGCCCTCACTACTGCCTGGCAGCTGCTCCGTGGAGGCGCCGGTGGCGGCACTGCCGCCGCCGCAATTGCCGGCGGGTGCGCCCCATAGCGGCCCCTTGGACGGCGGCGGCAGCCACGCCGTCCCGCACACATGCTTTGGCAGGTACAGCATGGGGGGCCCAGGAGGAGGGCACGGGACGGGTGCGCGCGAGGGCGGCGGCGGCGGCAGCAGCGCCATGTACATGGGCGGGGCGGGGCAGATGTGGCGGCCTGCGTGGGCTAACAGCGACAGCGTGCTGGGCATGGGCAGCAAGGCGCGTGCGGCAGTGCGCAGCAGCGGCAACCTGGTCTCCACGGCGGCGTGCGGCGGCGGCGGCTTGCTAGACCGGAGCAGCATGCAGAGCGGGGGGCTAATGCAGGCAGAGCCTGGCGCGAATGGGGTGGGCGAGCCAGGTGCTGGGGGCGGAGGGCCGGGCCCGCCCCCCAGCCTGGGCGCCTGCAGCAGCAGCCACAACCTGCTGTACAGCAGCCTGGGCAGGTGCAGCAGCCAGGGCAACATCAGCAACAGCAGCGCAGGCGGCAGCACGCTGGTGAGGGTGCGCCGGCGGGTGGGGGGAGGGGGGCGGGGGAGGGTGTGATGG
>LKMJ01002052.1_pt1 | contig 18326 bp, 19 predicted proteins | sample 643391 | NCBI WGS metagenome assembly LKMJ01 (sample SAMN04112250, study PRJNA286221) | soda lake metagenome | biome: soda lake; feature: Kulunda Steppe; material: water; isolation source: sample PL-Br10 brine of Picturesque Lake | place: Russia: Kulunda steppe | collected 2010-07 | reverse complement strand
CGGGCGAGTTCGCTCACGTTGACGCCACCGATGTGGATCTCATCGAGGAGCTCCGCGGCCTCTTTTTCGGCTCCGGCACGGAACTGAATCGTCTTGTCATAGCTTGATCCGCTCATACATTGACGTTCGACGTGGAGAGGCATATATGTTATGACGCGTATTTACTTGTCATTACAAGTGGCTAAGAACGTAGCACTACCAGACAGGTCACCCTCTCTCAAGGGGTGCGATATGATTTAGGAATCGCGCAGATGGGTTTAATCTCATAAATGTTTCTCAACTGGTGGTTTGTAGAATTCCAAACTGCCAAGTTGGGGACTACAGGTTCCGGACTTTGTATATCAATATATGATTTATCTAGAAGTGAACTAGATCTACCGGCATATTACTTATTTTTCTTGTCTCTTACGGACAAACGAGTAAGCAAAAGTATTATCCAAAGAGTAGATATACGGTGACACACGAAAATGGCGGTCTTAGAATCACTCCCGTACGAGGGACGTGGGGTTCCCCCCGGTGGCGTGCGTGTCTGACCCGATCAACTGGAGCCGGATGTCACTCGAGGAGCTCGTGGAGTTCTACCGGACGGAGATCGGCGATGAAATGATCCTGGCCGGGATGAATCCCGAAACTGAGCGGCCCACCTACGAGTGGCTCGCCGATCACGGGTACAGCGGTATCGCCTATGCCCTTCGTGAACATCACGATCTGACCGTCAAGGAATTCATCACCGAGGAGGTCGGCGTCGGGAACCCCGATCGGGACGATGATGCCCGGGGATACGAGTGGAAAATTGGCGACGAACGGACGATCGAGCGATTCGAGGCCTTCCTGCGGAGTCGTCGACGTCGCCAGAACCGGTCCGAGGCGACCATCGCGTCGAAGCGGTCGCGACTTGCGCGTTACGCACGCGAGTACGAGACGCTGCATGGAACGGCGAACCTGGTCGAACGTGCCGGCGAACTGGATCTTCAGCCCGCAGAGATCGAGCGCGTGCTTGCGGTGTTCGACGTCCTCGATGCTTCCTTGACGAGTGACGACTCGAAGCTCAAGCATCTGAGCGACGTGAACGGTTGGTACGTGTGGCTCCAGCATAGAGCGGTCGCCGCCTACAACCCCGTCGCGACAGTCGGGGAGGAGTACGGTTGGAAACCGGGAGACGAGACCAAGCCGGCACTCAGACCCGACCAGATCCGCGCGATCTTCGATGCGGCGGATGGCGACGCCGAACGCCTCCTCGTGCTCGCGCTTGGAGCATGGGGGCTCCGCCGAGGCGAGGTCGCTTCGCTGCACGTCTCTCAGTTCGTCCCGAACGCCGAGCCGCCGCGTATCGAGTTCGAGGATCGAAAAAACGGGCCGTCGTCCGTACAGCTCCTCTTTGGTCTCGATGCGTATCTCGCGCGCGTGGACGCGCTTACTGCGACCGACTGGAACGGCTACCTGTTTCCGTCGACGAGTTCGTCGACCGGCCATATCGCACCGGGAACGGTCAACAACCGGTTCGGACGGTTGGCCGAGCGCGCAAACGTAACGCTTGAAGGGGACGTCCCAACACCACACGCCTGTCGGCGTTTCTGGTATAACGCCTACCAGGAGGCGATACAGGGGCTTCGCGAGCAGATTCAGGCTGCCGCCGTCGATCAGGGGAGCGCTTCGACGTCCGTCGTCGTGAACGAGTATCTCGGTGAAAAACAGGCGCGGCAGGCTCGCCGGGGTCAGATGGCGGATCGCCTTGCCGACGTGTTCACCGTCGCGGACGGGCCTGGTTAAGTGCGGGAATTAACTCCGGCATCTCGATCGGAGTCTCAAACGTCCGCCGTACATCGCCGTCGCTGATGCGTTTCTTCGATACACCATTTGCCACCCGATTTACCAACCCTCTCTCACACAACGATCTTGGATCAATAGTATGTGCAGCTATGGTATGTTAATATCTCAGTTATATATCTTAGAGAAATTTCTAAGATGTCTACGTTAGGTAATTCTCTCACGTAGGTATGTATGGCGACTTTCTTAGATATACTTCTTGGGTAGGTTTCTTAGATAACTATCTTAGATAACTGTCTTAGATAACTGTCTGACATAGCTTAATTAGGTATCGCTGCGATCTCTCTTCCATGCTTTCGTACACCGTATACAGCGAAGCAGGCGGGGTCGGCAAGACTTCGCTCACGGCGAACATCGCGAAGGGTCACGAGAGGGCCGGCTTGGACGTCCTCGTCGTTCCGTTGGACCCACAAGACGGCAATTTCAGCCGCCTGTTCGACGTCGACGGCGATCGGACCGACTCCTCGGTTGACAGCCTCGTTCGTCATCTCGTCGACAACCCGGCCGGCGATTTTGACGATCTCGTTCGCACGGCCGAGGGCATCGACATCATCCCCGAACACAACACGCTCTCCGACCTCTCGGACCACCTTGCACGAGAGAAAAGCCGTGCGGAGGACTTCGGTGACGCCTACAACATTTACGCACAACTCCGGCGCGTACTCAGTGAAAACGACGTCCCGGAGCGGTACGACGTGCTCATCTGTGATCCCCCGGCGACGGAGTCCGACCATCTCTATAATGCGATTTACGCCACGCGGAACCTGCTCATCCCCTTCGAATCCTCCGCCAAGGGAGAAGCCTCCGTCGAGGGGCTCGAACAGCTCGCAACGAACTTCGCGGACCAGCTGAACATCGACGTTGGCGTACTGGGTGCGGTCCCGATCGGCTACAAGGGCACGAAAGACCAGCGGGAGATCCTCGACGGCGTTTCCTTCGAGGTGCCGGAGGTGATCGGTGACCGGACGTCGATGATGGAGGGATGCTGGCGACACCAGTGCAGCGCGTTCGAATTCGTCCGCACGCAGCGGAGTACGCGCCGTGACTACGAGGTTGAGACGCTCGCAAAGTTCGACCGCATTGCCCGCTTCATCGAGACGCAGGGTGGTATCGAGGCACCGAACCCGCCGGAGCCCGGCTCCCTCGAGGAGCGTACGGAGGTGACCGTCTAATGGGGGGATTCAAGGAGGGATCCGTCAGCGGTTGGGATACCGAAGGGACCGACGGCGAGGGGGAAACGGAGGATAAACCACATGATGATACATCATCTTCAAGCACGGCGGATCCGGAGCGTTCGCTCGATTCGGCTGAATCCGCGTCGACGAACGACACAGCACCGTCAACTACGGAAGACGGTCCGTCGGATGCCGCTGCTGACGGGAACGACATCGAACCGGCGGACATTCCCTGGATACTCCGCCGGAGTAACATCACGGACGGCCGCGAACAGACCGTCCAGCTCCATCTCCGGAAGAGCACGCTGGAGCTCCAACGCGAACGAAAGACGGAGATCGAATCCGAGCTCGGGGAGAGCGTCCGCAAAGCCGACCTCCGAGAAGCGGCACTTCTCGTCGGGCTTCAGGAGATGGACGAAGTCACCGCCGTCCTTCGTGAATGGGGCTACGAACTGGGGTAACGGCGTCATAACAAACACCGAACGCCGAGTGGAGCGAGCTACGAATGAAAAAGATGGACTCCGACGCCGCGGGTGAGACGCCGGTGGTAGCGACCATCGAGCGATACGCTGGTTCCCCTGACATCTGTACGATCCACCCGGATCAACCGGACCAGGACTCGAGCGACGAGACGGCGACGACCGCCTGGCTCTCCGCTGAAGAAGGGTCGTACTGTTCGCTGAGCTCCAAGCGGTGATCCGACGTCGGCGATCCCCGCCAGCGACCCTCGTCAGTCCCGGTCGCGTCGGTCCACGAACGAGTAAAGCTCTCATATCGAGATCCTAGGCGACGGGGAGAACGTCCCCGACGTTAGCCATGGGTGGAACTCACATGCCCAGCAACGTCGTGATTCCTGAATATAATACGTGGGACATAACGATACACGCGACCTGCCGGTTGCTACTATGGACCCGGACGCCGCCCAGACGTGGTGTAACGATATCATCGATCAGCTCGCACGGATCGTCGTGACCGATCGATCGGTACTCGAGACCATTCTGGTCGGCGTCCTCTCGGACGGACACGTCCTCCTCGATGACGTCCCGGGAACGGGAAAGACGCTGACCGCGAGGTCGTTTGCGGAGGTCGTCGGGCTGTCGTTTTCACGCGTCCAGTTCACCCCCGATCTGCTTCCCTCGGACGTAACCGGCTCGAACGTCTTCGACGAGGCGACGGGTGCGTTCGAATTTCAACCGGGCCCGATCTTCGCGAACGTGGTGCTCGCGGACGAGATCAACCGAGCCCCGCCGAAAACACAGTCGGCGCTACTGGAGGCGATGGAGGAGGGACAGGTCACCGTCGACGGCAAATCGTACGCGCTCCCCCAACCGTTCGTCGTCATCGCGACACAGAATCCCGTCGAGATGGACGGGACCTTCGAGCTTCCGGCCGCTCAAAAGGACCGGTTCATGGTCAAAACCAGTCTCGGATATCCCGAGCGTGCCGGTGAACTCGAACTGATCGACCGTCGGGCCGCACGAGCCTCGAAGACGCCTTCGGCCGAACGGATCTGCACCGCCTCCGTCGTCGATCGCCTCCGCGAGATGCCGGAACGGGTTCGCGTCGAACCCCCGGTTCGTGAGTATCTCGTCGACGTCGCACGGGCGACCCGCACCGACGACCGGGTCGACACGGGCGTCTCCCCGCGAGGCGTCCAGCGGTTCTTCGAGGCCGTTCGGACCCGAGCCATTCTGACGGGCAGATCCTACGCGACGCCGGACGACGTCAAGGCGATGGCGCCCACGGTCCTATCCCATCGCCTCGTGTTGACTCCCGATGCCCGTATCGACGCGGTACCGGCCACGCGGATCGTCTCGGAGATCCTCTCTGCGGTGCACGTTCCACAGTTCACTAACTGAACTCAGGGGTCGAAGGCGCGGACGGCTTCGCGGAGTCGGACGAACCGGAACCGTGCATCATCGGTGATACGCGAGCGTCAAGGCGACGCCGGCGACGAGAAGCGCAACGAGCGCCGCGAACGGCAGGCCGTCGATCCCGATGGACGCCACGCCGAGAACGATCGCGACGACGATCGCGGCGACCGTGCCGCTGAATCCCATGTGGACGAGTTCCGCCTCGCTCGACCTCGTGTCAGCGCCGGCGCCGACCTGCCCCCCGAGGGATATCGCGTTCTCGGCGGCGTCCCACGCGAGGATCGTCGCCGCCGCCGCGATCGCGAGCGTCGTCGTGGACGCTCCTCGAACGACTCCGCTCGTGAGCACCGCGAGAAACAACAGGCCCGTTCCCGAATCGACCAGGAGCCGGCTCCATCGAAACCACGCCGGTACCAGCGCCGCGGTAAGCACTCCGATCCCGAGAATTCCCGGAAGCAACTCGATCCGGTGGATGAATTGCGGCGGCTGGATGGCCGTCAAAGCCACGACGACGAGCAGTATCATCCCCCCACAGCACATGCCGATCACACCGATGGCGTCACGGCGTCGCTGCCACAGCCGACCACCCACGCCGAACGAGACGACCCCGACGACCGCCGCGGCCAGGAGCTCCCGCTGAAGCGCCGTGTCGGCGATCAGACCGACGGCGACGATCCCGGCGAGGACGGCGAGGAGGCTGCTGATGACGGTCGGTCGGGCGACGAACGGATCGGTAGATGGTGTCTCAGTCATCCATCCCACCCACCAACGGTGGAAAGTGCCGCCCCGAGCGAGTCGTCCGGGTCCCAATCGACGACGGGGATTCCCGCGTTCCGTAACGTGCGTATGCGGTAGCCACGCTCCAGTCGAGCCAGTCGTCCGCCGTCCGTTCGGTCAGTCGTGACGTCGGGACTGACGGCGATCACGTTTGAGCCCTCGCTCTCGAAGCGCTGTGCGATACGGGGAGCCTCCTCATCACACAGCGGCGTGAGGAGGATCACCTGCGTGTTCGACCCGATCCGTGCCCGTATCGTGGCCAGCTGTCGATCGAGCGGCTCGGCCGGGTCGACGTCCGTCAACGCGGCGCTGCTGGGAAGTGATCGGTTGGCTCGAACCGACTCCGGCGGGAGGAGCGTGAGCGCCGGCTCCGTCACCAACCGACGACGGAATCGGTCGGCGTGTTCACGGCCGCTTTCGGGCGACAGCAGGCAGCTGTCGCGCCCGAACGCCGCGAGCCCCACGCGGTGACCCGCGTCGAAAAGCCCCTCGGCGATCCGATCCGCGGCGTCGACCGCGTGGGCGACCGCATGCGGTTCGTTCGGGGAACTCGCACGATAGGCGTCGGCCCTGGCGTCCACGCAGATCACGACGTCCGCGAGACGCTCGGCGTGGAACCGCACCGACGTGAGCTCGCCCGTCCGTGCGTAGCGTCGCCAATCGATGCGGCTCGCCGGGTCGCCTCGGGTGTACTCGTCCGTGGAGTGAAATTCGAGGCCGTGTCCCCCCGCTTCGGTGACGAGCGGCCCGGTCCGATGGCGGCTGCTGGCGCGGAGCGGGACCGTTGGAACCCGGGCTGCACAGTCGATCTCGTCGGCGGCGGTGGCGGTGGTCTCGACCTCGACGGATCCGCTCACGTCACGACAGAGCAGCGTCGTGGGCCCGAATCGGTGACGCCCCCGTCGCACACAGAGTTCGTATTCGAGGGTGACCTCCGCCCCCGGCTTCAGTGCCGCCGCACACCGTGGGGACCCGCTGCTGACCGGGAGGGTCGCCGGCACTCCGTCGATGACGCGGAGATCGAACAGGGCGTCCTTTCCCTCGTTACGGACCGTCGTCCGGACGACAACTGTATCGCCGTCGTCCACCGTCGTCGACTCGAGTTTCCGGCCGATGGATAGTTCGGGATCGGGGGCCGATGTGAGACGCGGGTACGCGGCAAAGGCGACGCCGACGGCCGCGACCAATAGCAGCGACGGCCGCTTCGCGAGGATGCCCACGGCTGCCGCAAGCAGCACGACGGCAACGATGCCACGCCATCGGTTCGTCGCTCGAACCGTCGTCGGGTCGGTCGATCGTCCGTCCCGGTCGCTCCGCCCGCCCTGCCCGCTCCGTTCGTTTGGGTCCATTCGATCGTCCGTCATCGTGCCGCGGCTGCCCGGTTGATCGTCCCCACGCCGCCGAGCCTCCGTCGTTCCATCGTCCTCGGTCCGGCGGTCCGTACGTCCGGTGACGTTCCCGGAGGCTCCTCCGATGCCGTTTCGTGAGAGACGTTCGAGCCGGTCGAGCGGCCCGCGTAGCGCATCGAACCGCATTAGTCTCCGCGCTCTATCGGTCCCGGACCTCGTTCATCGCCGACCGATTCGTCCTCGCCGTCCGAGATCCGTTCTATCGCGTCGACGGTTCGCCGAATCGCCCGTGAATCCCTACGGATCCGGCCTCCACGGAGCAGACCCCGGTCATCGGCCGAAAGTGAACCGGAGAGATACCGGCCCGCAACCGGATCGTTCGTCCAATCGCCGGCCGCAACGCGGTCTTCGGCGGCGTCCCGGGGACACCCGTCCGCACGCATCGTGGCTCTCGTTGCCAACTCCCTGAGCCGCCGGCGAGGGCGTCGGGTCGACGAATCCCTCTTCCACGAATGGCCGTTGGCACTCCGTTCGAAGCCCTCCCCGGGATACGACGCCGATTGGACGCCCTCGACGACGGGCGGGTTCGCCTCCTCGGTCCCTCGGAGATGTCTGGCAGCCACGACGAACGTCGAGAGTCCGACGGTGGACATCCCGACGACCGCGACGACCAGGTAATCGCTGCCGAGAGCCACGATCGCCTCCTCGACGGGAATCAACCGCTCCGTCCCGGGAACGAGGACGATCAGGAAGCCCACTCCAAGCACGACCGTTCCCGTCAGCAGGAGCAGCCCCCGTAGCACCCGCCAGGCAAGCGTTTCCTGCTCCGAATCGACGGAATTCGGCCACGTGTCGTCCGATTCGGCGCCGTTCGACCGCGCCAGTCTTCGCGTCGACGGCTCGGTCATTCGTCCTCCTCGAGTCGACGGAGTCCCTCCCTCGCACGGGGACGTTCCTCCTCAAGCGGCACGCCGCCGTACTGAACCCGCTCGAACGCCGTGGCGATCGCTTCGAACGCCTCCACGTCCGATCCCTGTTCGCGCGCGAGCGCCGTACACTCCGCCGGAGTCGCCGTCTCGGGACGTGTTGGCTTCGTCCGCCGTACCATCCGCAGCCACGCCCGGTCGACGACGTTCGTCGGATCAGCCGCGGGCCACTGATCGCGTTCGACCCTTCGCTCGGCCGTCGGCTCCTCGTCGGGTTCGGTGCCGAACACCGAAAGCAGCCGTTCACGGTATCGATACACGAACGCCCCGAGCGCGAGCAGCACGACGAGCGGTAAAAGGACCTTGAGGATCGTCATCAACCGATCGAACAACGAGACGTCAGCGCTACCGGGCCCCGTTCCCGTGCCGAGTCCGGCGGCTTCCTCCGTTTCGTCGCCCGGATCGTTCTCCATGAGTTCTTCGCCGATGTCGCCGTCGGATTCCTCGTCGTCGGCGTCGTCGTCGGCATCGTCGCCGATCTGGTCTTGAATCTCGGCGGCTTGGCTCTGTCCGATCGGGAGCCGGTCCCAGTTCGGGTTGATCTCGTCGTCAGGATCGGTCGTCAACGTCGTATCGAGAGTCGTTGCGGCGACGCCGAGCGCCGCGATCGCGAACAGCGCGATCAGGAAGGGTACGAACCGCGTTCGTCTCATCGCGTCCGCCGAGACGAGTCGGTCGTTGACTGCAACTCGCTGGGCTCCATATATAAACGGGAGACGAAAAGGGACGGAATAGTTATGCACGTCATAGGTGGGGTAACCGCGAGCGATCACGCGGTTCCCGTACTCTACCAGCGCGATCGAATATCTCAACCAGTATGATCCAAACGCCACCGCGGGTGCCGTCGCGGGGAGTTCAGGCCGCGGGATCGCGAACGGGGAGCAGCCCCTGTGCCATGAGACGGCGGGCGATCACGACGAGTCCGTTGCCGAACCCCTCGCCGAAGATCGCCTGCTCCTCCTTGGAATCCGGCACGATAGAGCTCACCAGTATCGTGGAGCGGTCGATCAGGAGGAGTCGACCGATCGCCGTTTCCTTCGTCCCTGCATCCCCCCCGCGTAGCCACTCAAGTCCCGATATGAACGTTTTGGCCCGCGGGACCTCCGCTTGGATCTCCTCGACGAGCGACTCGGACAACGCTCCCACGAGGAGATCGACGTCCTCGTCGACGTCACGCAGAATGTTCGCGAGCTCCGGCGTGAACAGGGAGTCGTCCCCGATGACGAGGACGATCTCGTCGGTCGCTTCGTTGATCAGTTGCGTCGCCCGGTTTTCCACCGCGTCGGTTCCCGACATTCCCCACACCTCCTGGACCGTCGACTCCTCGTCGTTGTCGACGGCGTCGACGGTTTCGAGCGCGGCCTGGAGACGATCGACCCGAGACTCGTACTGATCGCGAAGCGTCTCGGTCGCTTCGGCCAGCGGCACGGATCGGAACCGCTGGGGACTCGAGTGTTGTACCTCGACGAGCCCCTGGGCCTCAAGCACCCGAATCGCGTCGTACACGCGGGTCCGTGGGACCTCGGTCGTTTCGCTGATCTGTTTCGCCGTCCCCGTCGACAGCCGAGTCAGTCCGACGAAACACCGTGCCTCGTACTCCTTCAATCCGAGCTGTTGGAGGACCTCGATGGCTTCCTCCACGTTTCGTGTCGTATCCATGTGTCTCAACCCAACCCGGCTGTGAGGGTGTATACGAACGCTTCTCGGAGGAGACGGATATGTGTTGTCACTCGATTAGTCACGTCGCTTCCCCTCCGTACGGCGATATCTGGTTATTAAATGGGTGGCGTATGAATTCCCCTCCCGAGATCCCATGGTTGTAATTGAGAGAATCACAATAGCTCGGCGATCCGTGGCGCATCGACACGGGGTCACGCTGCGAGTAATGTAACTCGATTAATCACAACAAGTATATGGGTGCGGAGGCCGACGATATTGATGACACATACTTCCGTACCATGTTCCGATCACTTTCCTCTTCCGTGCGGTGCCGGCCATTCTCGCGGCCGTGGCTTCGGGACGCCGCGTTTCGTCATATCCATGAGCGCTGACCCGAGCGACGACCCACGATCCGCCGCCATCGAGCAGCTCGAACGGTTCGGGTTGAGTAGCTACGCCGCCCGAACGTTCGTCGCGCTGGCCGGTCTGGGAGTTGGAACGGCACGGGAGGTAAGCCAGGTCTCGGACGTTCCACGTACCCGGGTGTATGACGCGGTCGACGAGCTCCGCGATCTGGGTCTCGTCGACGTCCAGCAGTCCTCGCCGAAACGGTTCTGGTCGATCTCGGCGGACACGGCGAGCCGAACGTTCGAACGTGACTTCCAACGCCGAACGGACGTCCTGCGGACGGCACTGGACGAGATCGGTCCGATCAACCACCGCGTGGAACAGCGAGGGGTCTGGACGGTCGAGGGCGAACCGGCGGTCACCGACCGGGTGCTGGAGTTTCTCGCCGAAGCCGACGAGGAGGTCGTGTACATGACCGTCGAGGATCTCCTCACGCCCGAACTGATCGAGGCCCTGGCCGCGGCCGCGGAACGGGGCGTCTCGATCAAGCTCGGAGGCGTCTCGAACGACGTCCAGGGGCGGATCCGCAATGCGGTGAGCGACGTCACGACGTTCGATTCCATGTGGATGTGGTCGGACACGTCGGCCGGTCGGCTCCTCATGATCGACGGACGAACGACCCTCGTCAGCGCCCTCGTGAACGGTGCGGATGCCCCGCCGTCGGACCCGCGCTCCGAGACCGCGATATGGGGAACGGGCGAGACCAACAGTCTGGTCGTGATCCTGAAGGCGATCTTCGCGTGGCGACTCGAGAGGGACGGCTCCGGGTGACGGCCCCACTTCGCCCTTTTTAAGCGTTCATAACCGGGCGGCTGACGTCTCCTCGGGAACCGAGTCCAACAGCGACTCCAGCCGCTCGTCCGGCCGGTACCGAACCGTGCGGTCGTCGCGGTCGTAGTCGATGACGCCGTGTTCCGCGAACTTCGGGAGGTGGCTGTGTGACAGCTGAACGGCGATCCGCTCCGCATCGTTCGTCGAGGAACTCTCCGCAGCCATCGTACGACTCACGGCGTCTACCAGCTCGTCGACCGCTATCGGCTCCGCCGGTCTATCCCGGACGTACTGGAGAATACACCGGCGTTGACGATCGGCTACCAACTGGAGACATGCGTCAAGCTCGGTGGGAGTCATGTCCCCCCCAACGCGCGTAAATATTATATATTAATGGCATTTTACCCGGTTAATTTTTTTTGATTAACTAAGTGACAGCCACCGGCCCTCCCAAACGGTGGTAGGACGTTCTTAATGCTCCGGGGCCAGTCCTATCCCAGGCTTATCGGGAGTCGTTAACAAAGAGACTGCTCTCGGTACGCTCCCGTCCATGATCCTCCGCCCGAACCGGACGGCCGACGATCCGACCCGGAACGCCCACGGATCGACCCGGAACGCCCACGGATCGACCATCGCAGTTTCCTCGGAGCGATGACGCGGCTCACCGAGATCCGGAACGGGCGCGTCATTACCCCGACGCGGGTCATCGACGGCGGGTGCGTCGTTCTCGCCGGCGACCGCATCGTGAGCGTGAGCGAGACGCGACGCATGCCCCTGGATCGGGCCAGGACCGTGGACGCGAAGGGATCCGTCGTGATGCCCGGTCTCGTCGACCTCCACGGCGACGACGTGGAACGGCACCTCTATCCGCGTTCGAAGGCCCGAGTCGACGTTCGGCAGGCGCTCTCGATGGCGGATCGCGTGAACGTGCTGGCCGGCGTGACGACGAAGTTCCACGCCATCGCGTTCGAGGACTCGCCGGACGACGACCGGAGTTTCGACGACGCGGACGAGCTCGCGCGCGAAATTGCGACCGCGACGGACATGCTCGGTGACAATCGGCTACACGCGCGCTGTGAGGTGTCCGTCGCAAGCGTCGATGCCGTGGAGCGTCTGGCGGACGACGTGGACGTCGATCTCGTCTCGATCATGCACCACGCGCCGGGAGATGGTCAGTTCGACGCCGAGGAGTTCGAACGCCACTACGTCGAGGACCGAAATTGGCCCAAAGAGCGGGTCACGAAGGCGGCCGCCGAACGCGGGCGGCTCTCGCGTGCGGACCGGGAGTCGCTGTCGGAACGGATCGCCGACGTGGCCGCCGACGCCGACGCCCCGCTCGCCTCACACGACGACGAGTCGGCCGCGAGCGTCGATCGGATGTACGAACACGGGGCGTCGATCAGCGAATACCCGATCACTCACGAGGCAGCCGAACGCGCGACCGACCGAGGAATGGCGGTCGCGATGGGCGCGCCGAACCTCGCCAGAGGCGGGAGCCTGTGGGACAATCTCTCCGCTCGATCGGCGATCGACGCCGGGCTCGTCGACGTGTTGTGTTCGGACTATCACCCGCCGTCCCTGCTTGCGGCCCCGTTCGTCGACACCGGAGAACCGCTTCCGGTGCGTACCAACCGAGTCACGCGAAATCCCGCGGAGTCCGCCGGGCTCCATGATAGGGGACGAATCGAGACCGGCGCGCGCGCGGACGTACTCATCGTCGATCCGGAACCCATCCCGACCGTCGAACGGGTCTTCGTCGGCGGCACCGAAGCCCTTTCCGCGGATCCCGGTGTATCACGGACGACTCGGCCGGCGATCACGCGTGGTCCGGGCTCCTGACGGTCGCCCCGTCCAAACGTCACGAATCGTCGGTTTCGCGGAACGAGTGGGACATAAACCAGAAGCTAAAAGTTGGCTCCCGTGCTGCTGTAATTATAAATGATCAGTTTTACTCCTGCCGTCGCACACCCGGATCCTCATCCATCCGAATCACGCGCTCGTGGACCGGTGGTTCCGGCGTGACTGAGAGCTCCGGTTCGACGATCCGCCACGTAGATTGGACGGAGGTACCCCCGTCGGTTGCAGTCGTCGAGACGCTGAGTGACGCGACCGGTCGTGATCCGACCGACCTCCCGCCGCTGCACGACACGATCGACACCGACGCCCTCGACGCGCTCTGTACGGATGACGAGCGGGACACGGGGGCAGTCACGCTGTCGTTTATATATGTGGATCAAGAGGTCACCGTGCTCGGAGACGGGACGGTCATCGTTGAACCGATCGAACGCGAGCAGTAACCCCGACCGGTCCGACCTGGCCGATGTGAGGCGGACGAGACGCTCCGTATCGACTCTCTCCTTGATGTCCGTCGCGTTCGGAGCCGATCGTCAGCCGGGAGTCGCGTTTCGTCTCGGCCCTGAAAAGTCACCCGTCACCCGACGATCGAACAGGGTCCGCTGAAGGGGGGATGGTGTCGATCCTCGGATGCTCGGGTATACGAACGAACGACTCGAGGCCGTTTTGTTAATCGGGACATACTCCGGCCGCCAGTTTTCCCGCCGTGTATGAGCCGTCGCTCGTACGGTTCGTAGACCGTCGCAGTGATCCCGGCTCGGCTCGACGGCGCGGGTCCGAAACGAGTCGTTTCCGGGATCCGTCCGGCCCACACCGGATGCCACGTCACCGTATACGTTGAGATTATATCTGGAGTAACAATGCGTCCCGAGGCGTATATGATCGCGTATGACCGATGAAGATGGTGCGTCACGCACGCCACGCCGGACGATACTTCGAGGCGGAGCCGTCGTCGGCGGCGTATCGATCGTCGGGCTTTCGTCCGCTTCGGGGATTTTCTCGGTCGACGACTCCGAAGCGCCCGCCGAGTCCGCCACGACTGACGATCCCGAACCGTCCCATGACTTCGAAGCGCTCACCAGTACCGAGCCGATCGACGATTCGGGAACGATCACCGCGCCCGCCACGATCGATGAACCGGGCGAGTACACCCTCGGCGACGATCTGTCCGCGGAGGGTGACGGCCTCAGGATCGACGCACCGGACGTGTCGATCGACGGGCAGGGACATCGGTTGGAGGGCGACGGGACGGGCATCGGCATCCGGGTCGGGGATGTCGCCCAAGGACTGACGGTCACGGACCTCACGGTTCGAAACTTCGAAAACGGGATCGAACACGGGTTGGGCGTCGATCCGACGTACACGTCCGTGACGGTCGAGGAGAACGCCGGTGTCGGGATCTTGAGCCGCTCCTGGGGATTCGTAGACATCCGCTGTGAGGACTGCACGATCCGAGAAAACGGCGGCGTCGGCATCGCCATCGGAGATTACAGCGATCTGACCGTGATCGACTGTGCGATCACCGAAAACAACGGTGCCGCGATCAGTCCGGGAAGCAGCTCGGCGACGGTGTTCGAGGACACCGTCGCCGTCGGGAACGGGGGACCGGTCAACTTCACGCCGACGCCCGACTCGCGGATCGAGGGGATGCGGATCGAGGACAACGACGGAGGTGGGCTTCGGACGAGGATCACCGACGTTCCCAACGTCGACGATCGGATCCCGGTAACGAACTGCGTGGTTCGTGATAACGACGGCCCCGGAATCGCGCACAACAACAACTTCCTCGAGATCCGTGGTTGTACGCTCGAAGGGAATCGGGAGGGTTACCGGGCGGGCACGACCGACGCGAATCGAGCGATCCTCAGGAACAACGACATCGCGGGCAACGAGGAGTACGGCGCGTTCGTCGAGTCGCTCGAGTTCTCCTCGCTCGTCGACGCCGAGTGCAACTGGTGGGGCGACGAGTCCGGACCGACCGATCCGGACGATCCCCGTGAGGATCCCGACGGCGACCGCGTCACCGACGGGGTGTCGTTCACCCCGTGGTCGGTCGAATCGGTTGCGGGCAGCGCGGCGGACTGTGTCGGCGGCGTCGAGGCGGGGCCGGAATCCGGCGTCGGCTACGTCGCCCGGAAATCGTACCGCAAGATCATGGACGTCGGGCCGTACGACGTCGACTGCTGGGAGGAAACCTTCTACGTAACCGACCCCGCCGACGTCGAGAGGAACGGGTTCGACGGCCCCGGCGAGATCACCGTCCGTTCATCCGATGACGAGGATGACCGAAAGTGGAACGCGTTCAGTGGACACGTCATCCGTGCCGAGGAGGATGCCGTCCCGGTCACGCTCCCGACGTGGGGGGCCGACCGAGGGGACTGTGAATCCCTGCTCTTTGCCGACCCGAACCTGGTCCTCACGCCGGATACTGAGTACCGGATGGCCACCGTTCACGAGCCGATCCCCGCCCACGAGGACGTCGACACGCAAGGGTTCGCGGGGACCATCGACGCCCTCGTGCGAGTGACGTTCGAGCCGGTCGCATCGGAGAATTCCGACGACACGTCGGACTGAGGGAGTGGTCGAAAACGGACCGCAGCCTCGGCGACGGATGCGTTCAAAAAAGGAGATGGCCGTCGTCGTCCGACGTCAGGCGGTGACGGCTCAGTCGTCGTCGCCGTTGTCGTCGCCGTTGTCATCGCCGTTGTCGTCGCCGTTGTCGTCACCGTTGTCGTCTCCGTTGTCGTCGCCGTTGTCGTCTCCGTTGTCGTCGCCGTTGTCGTCGCCGTTGTCGTCCTCCTCATCCTCTTCGTACTCCTCATCCTCTTCATCCTCATCCTCTTCACCCTCATCCGCCGGTCCAACGATGAAGCCATCGGCGGCGTCGAGGACCTCCTGTTGGGACATGGAGGGGTCGAAGGCGTCCGGGAACGGCGAGTCGCCGTTGATCCGGTTGAACGTCGCGGCGTGGCGGGCCTCGACGCTGTGGATGGAGACGGCCGCACTCACGAGGTCGGGGCTCTCGATGTACGGTGCGGCGCCCGCGTAGGCGGCGACGCCGATGTTCTCGACCGTCTGTGCGATCGCGAGCACGTCCTCGACGCTCTCGATGCCGAAGTCGTACTCCAGCTCCATGGCCGGGTCGCCACCGAGGATCTCGACGACCTGCGTGAGCACGTCCACGTGGACGGACTCGTGCTCGCCGGCGACGACGACGAAGTCGTACACCTCGGAGCGAGCCTCCTCGTCGTACTCGGCAAGCGCGTCCGACTCGACGAAGTCCTCCTCGTCGAAGGTTTCGAGCGATTCACGATAGAACGCGTCCTCCAAGTTCTCCAGCGTGAGCGCGTAGTTCAACACGTCCACGTCGGTGCCACGGTCCGCGAACGGCGTCATCTCCTCTTCGGGCTCCTCCTCTTCTTCCTCCTCGTGCTCTTCGGCGGCCGTCGTTCCGCCGCCGAGCGCCAGCAGCGCCCCGCCGGCGACGGCGGACTTCGCCAGGAACCCGCGTCGGGAGTCCTCGTCGTCGCCGAGCTGTGACCGTATCGAATCGGCGATTCGTTCCGCACGCTCCGTGGTGTCCGACTCCGTCATCGCATCCAGTTCCGTCGTCGTCTCCGCTTCCGTCGTTGTGTCTCGTTCTGTCATGGTTGGTTCTAGTCGTCGGACGTTCGCTCGGGTCGTCTCGCCCGACTGGGTGCCCCTTCACCAGCCCATGATATCGTTATTTGCTGATGATGTAACACGCAAGAATTCTCCCCTCGGCTTATTTTATCGGCCGATCGGGTTCGCCCGGATTACTTGCATGGACGGTTACCATTTATGTCGATGACACGGAATGAGATTGATTCGTGCACAGCCGAGCGCGACCGGGACGTTCCGACCGCGAAGCGAGGGCGGAGTAAGCCGAGCAAAGGATGCGTCTCGACGCTCGTGGCCCTTCCGTCGGCGGTCGAGCACGTTGAACGAATCCACGCGACGATCCGGCATCCGTCCTCGAACGAAGGGTGAGTACGCAGCCGTTTACCGACGACGGTTTCTTTTTAAGCTTGCTTACCGGTTTTTTTGCGGACGGGTTGAGGTAGACGGAGATAATGACGCCCGTTATTCTACCCCGTGTTTGCGTTCCACTACGATAGTCGATTCTCGATCGATCATGCGCTCCGTTCCCGTGTTAAGCCTTCACCGACTACCGAGCAAGTACCCCGCCTGCTCACACGTTACGAAGACTCGCTTCCGTCGGAGACCCTTGAAAGACGGTCTCACACAGCATTTCCGCGCGTTCCAGCGCGGACGAGAAATTCACCGTGAACCGGACGGGAGGCACTCAAACACGCCATCAAGGGCACTCTCTGTAAGTAATACTTGTTCCACGAGGGAGAAACGACGGATAATTATAAGTAAGATAGTTACTCTATTGACATTATATGGTACGGGAACGACGTAGCAGGGAAAAAGCGGCGATCGAACGTTGGGATCTGGTCGCCCGCGCTATTTCGGCGGACCCACGTCGTCGGATCGTCGCTTCTCTTTTAACCCATCCGCCGGATGAATCCATCCCGCTGCCGGAGGGTGCACGAAATCCGATCGTTTCCGCGGACCCGGAGACGCTCCGGGTGGAATTAGTTCACCGTCATCTTCCGATGTTGGAAGGGATGGAGTTCGTCGAATGGGAGGCGGACCCGCTCGTCGTCTCCCGTGGGGCACGATTTGATGAGGTGTCGGACGTCTTTGAGGCCTTACGACCATTCACGACCGAGGCTCCCGATTCATTACTCACGGATGCCAACGACTCAAAAATGAACGACGTGTGAATTCAGAGGATCGCTGAACTATTTCAGTCGTCGTGCGTCCCGTTTCAGCCAGCGAGCCGTAGTGGACTCCATGGAGTTCAACGGAGCAGGTGGTCGGGGATCGCTACTCGTCGCCGGAAACACCCTCCACCCGATCCCGGACGAGATTGAGATCGTGGTAAAGGCACAGTAGCTTCCGCATAACAAACCCCGTCTCCGTTCACCATACGGCAATGCAAGCCGTCGTACTCGCTGCCGGGAAGGGGACCCGTCTTCGACCGCTCACCGAGGAGAAGCCGAAAGGACTCGTCGAGGTCGACGGCCGGCCCATACTCACGCATTGTTTCGACCGGCTCGCCGAACTGAATGCCGAGGAACTGATCGTCGTCGTCGGATACCGATCGGAGGACGTCGTCGACCAGTACGGCGAGGAGTACCGGGGGATGCCGATCACGTATCGGACACAGGAGGAGCAGCTCGGGTTGGCACATGCGCTCAATACGGTCGAGGATATCGTCGATGGCGAGTTCATGTTGATGCTCGGTGACAACGTCTTCGAGGCGAACCTCGATGACGTCGTCAGACGGCAACGCGAAAGCCGGGTCGATGCCGCGTTTCTCGTCGAGGAGGTTCCACACGACGAGGCGTCCCGATACGGCGTGTGCGTCACGAACGAGTACGGCGAGATCACCGACGTGATCGAGAAACCCGACGATCCGCCCTCGAACCTCGTGATGACCGGCTTTTATACGTTCACCCCGGCCATCTTTCACGCGACGAACCTCGTCGAACCGTCGGATCGGGGGGAGTACGAGCTTTCCGACGCGATCGATCTACTCATCCAGTCCGGCCG